>Ga0247845_1000057_pt1 | contig 21189 bp, 18 predicted proteins | sample PFST25metaG_2_FD_186008 | JGI IMG/M metagenome (GOLD analysis project Ga0247845, IMG submission 186008) | Peat soil microbial communities from Stordalen Mire, Sweden - P.F.S.T-25 | ecosystem: Environmental > Terrestrial > Soil > Wetlands > Peat | place: Sweden: Norrbotten County, Stordalen Mire...
GCGTTGGTAGATCATCCGTGAAGCCGTTCAACAAGAGCGCCGCTGAAAAGCGCAAGAAGGAGCTCAGCCGCCAGCAGTGGCAGAAGGAAAAGGCTGAACGCCTGCTGCAGCGCCAGCAAGAGCGCGAGAAGCGTGGTGATTTGAAGCCGGACGAAGATCCCGACATAGCCGGGATCGTGCCCGGCCCGCAGCCACCGCCGGACCAAAAACTCTGATCGCCGAAACAAAACGCGCGCATCCGCTGCTTTGGGTGCCCAGCCTTTATTTCGCCATGGGCACACCCATGATCGCGGTGTCGGTCGTGGCGGCGATCATGTACAAGAATCTGGGGCTGTCGAACCCCGAGATCGCGGCCTACACGGGGGCCATGTATCTGCCCTGGGTGCTCAAGCCGCTGTGGGCGCCGCTGGTCGAGCTGTTTCGCACCAAACGCTTCTTCGTGCTCGCCATGGAGCTCACCCTGGTGGTCACGTTTTCGTGCGTGGCCTTTGCCCTCAAGCTGCCGGCCTACCTGCCACTCACCATTGCCTTCTTCTGGATGTCGGGGTTTGCCTCGGCGACCCAAGACATCGCAGGCGATGGCGTGTATCTGACCTCGACCACTTCTCGGGAACAAGCGCTGTACGTCGGACTGCAGGGGGCATTCTGGAATCTGGGCAAGGTCCTGGTCTCGGGCGCGCTGGTCAGCCTGACCAAGGTCCTCTACGACTGGGCTGCGGCGGGCAAGCCGGCGCCCGCGTTTGGCCCGTCCCCCGCCTGGTTCACGGCCTGGATGATCGTGATGATGCTGGTGGCGGCCATCTTGGCCGCGGCCGCCCTCTGGCACTTCTACCTTCTTCCCTCAGGCGCCAAGGCCGCGGATGCGCCGTCCAGTCTACGGGCAGCCTTGGCCACCACCGGGGATGCCTGGGCCAGCTTTTTCAGGAAGCCGCGCGTATGGATGATGATTACGACGGTCTTCTTCTACCGATTTGGCGAAGGCTTCATCGAGAAGATCGGTCCCCTGTTCCTGATGGACACGCGGGCCGCCGGGGGCCTGGGACTCGACAACATGGCCCTTGGCAATATCAATGGAACCTTCGGGACGGTGGCCTTTGTCGGGGGGACCCTGCTGGGCGGGCTGCTGGCGGCGCGCTACACCTTGCGGCGGGTGTTTGTGCTGTTGGCCTTTGCCCTGAATGTGCCCCACGTGACGTTCTTCTATTTGGGTCAGGCCCTGCCCCACGATCTAGTCTGGATCACCTGTGTGGTGCTGATTGAAAAACTGGGCTATGGCCTGGGCACGGTGGGGATGATGTTGTACATGATGCAGGAGCTGTCTCCCGGGCGCTATCGCACGGCCCACTATGCTTTTGCCACTGGCATCATGGCGCTGAACATGATGCTGACCGGGATGGTGAGTGGACGCATTCAGGCCTGGCTCGGGTACCAGGCCTTCTTCGGCTTCGTGCTGCTCGCCTCGCTGCCGCCCATTATCATCTCCTGGTTTGCCCCTTTCGGGGCCACGGCCGCGGCGGAAGGCTAGCCACAAAGCTGCGCTGCGATCAGAACTGCACGCCGGTGTCGATGTAGTAGAAATCCTGGTAGAATTTCGCGAGAGTCGCGTCGGTGGTGGTTGGTGGGGTCCAACTCTTGATCGCTTGCTCCGATACCAGGGAGCGTCCTGATCCATCCGTAAATCGCAGGGCCAGGGGCAATGTGAATGGACCAGCCCCTTGCGGAAGCACCCACGTGCCAAAGCGTTCCTGCGGCCTCGCCTGGGTATAGTTGGGGTCCCGTTTCATCGACACCCAGTCGCCCGATGGTAGTCTGGCTTCGACGTTCACCAGCGATCCGAGGCCGGAAACGTTGACCACGCTGAAAGAGAAGTAGTACTCGCCTCCGTTCTTCAGCAATATGTAGATGTTTCCTGTCACCGGACAGGGCACGCGGCGGTACCGGGTTGGGATGACCCCGTCTACCATCATCCCGTTGGCGTCACCCGTCTGCAGGCGTGACATGGCGATGTCCGAGAGATCCAAATGGAGACTCTCGTTGGGCAGGGGGTCATGGTCGGCCGGCACCAGCGATGTTTTCGTCGAGGGCGGGAGCGGACAGCCGTACGCGAAATCCGAAACCTCGCCGCAATGGTCGCGTCCCGAGCCACAGCACCACTTGGAATTGGCCGAGCAGGGGCAAGAATCCACGATCTGAAGTGCGATCGGCGGCGTGTAGCCAGTCTCTCCGGGTTGGTAATCGGTGCCGTCGTCCTTCGTGCGCACGAGCTGAAAGCATTCACCGCAGCTTAGATAGTTGTCGTTGTCGCCTGGAAGATCAGGCCAAAACTGCGTGTAGTAGTCGCCGTCAGGGGCCGCGAAGTTTCCGCGCAGCGTGGTGGCGGCGGGGTCTTGGCAGAGATCCGGATAGGTCTTGCAGAAGGTCGCGCACAGCCCCCCGAGCTGCGTGTCCGTGAATTTGAAGACTGGCGTGCAGAGCCCATAGAGACCGAACGCGCAGGCGCCGCCGTAGGTCAGCCCGAAATGCGTGGAGCGAGAATAGTGCCAAGGCTCGTTGTCGCTAACACAATGGACTTCCGGCCATTGGCCCGAGGTGCACGCCTTGCTGCTGACCACCGTACATTGCGCAGAACCCGGTCCGCCGCACTTGTCGCAGCTTTCGGACCTGTCGTCGTTGCTGCAGTACTGGGCGCAGCACACACCGTTGGTCAGAGCCCATGCGCCACAGGAGTCCGCGGCGGCGTCGGGACGGGGTCCGGGGCGGCGCAAAGAGGAGTCCTCGGAAACGGTGGGACCGATACAAACCAGGGCCGCATCGGCTGGCACGCCGCTGCCCGCGTCGGGAGTCGCGGTGCTTCCACCGCAGCCACCCCCACTGGCACAGGCCGTGCCGGTGGTGCCGGCCGGACCGCTGCCGCCGGTCTCCGTCGAACCCCCGGTCTCTGTCGAGCCGCCCATCTCGGTCGCGCCGCCTGTCGCCATCGAGCCGCCTCCGCCTGCGCCGCCAACCGGAACGTCCTCGCTTGCGTCACGAATTGCGCTCTTGCCACCGCAACCGCCCGAGCCCGGACAGGTACTGCCCGTGGTGCCGGCCGCGGCATCCTGGTTGGCGTTCCCACTCGTGCTGACACGCGCGCAGCTTGCCGCAAGGAAACAGGACCAAAGAAAAACTCCCGCGATCCGCGCTGGCGCTTCAAGTTGCAGCGGGTCGTGTTTTGTCGTCAGGTGCATGCCCAATTGTCGCATACCCGGCGAGGCCGCGCATTCCGATCCGGTCCCTTCCAGCTATCACGCCGTGGCCGCAGGCGCGGTCGTTGCGGGACACTCCGGACGTTACTTCGCCGCCGCGATCGCCGCCCTACGGGCCCTTGCTGGTGGCGGCCAACGTCCGTTCGACCTGACCGCGAAACGTTCCTCGTGGAAAGAGCCTGAGGTAACGGGCGGCAAGCGCCTGGGCATCGCTGTCGTGGTGGGCAGCAGCCGCTTCAATCAACATGACGAGAGCCTCTTCGGATAGCTCGCCCTTGGGATGGCGATCCAGATACGCGGTCAGCAGCGTGCGCGCGCGAACGGGATTCCGCTCCACGCGCAGGGCGCGCATGGCGTCCAGGAGAGGCCCTAGGTCTTCAGGCGAAGCAGGTCTTGTCGTGCGCTTTGGCCGCGCAAAGGATGGCGTCTCGTCGCTGGTCGGGGCCTGCGGCATGGCAACGTGGTCTGAGGGAGGCGGCGGCAGCAGGGCAGGCACCGTCGGCCTCTCGCTGCGCGCCTGATGCAGCCTCTGCGTGGGTTCCGTTTGCGTGGACCGCGGCGCGCTTGGGACGATGCGCTCGATGGCGTTCGCCAGCCAGGTCGGCCATTGCGCCAACGCGCCAGTTGCCAGAACGCCGGAGGCGACCAGTGCAACCGCTGCAAGGGCGAAGCGCAACTTCACAGAACGGTACGAGCGAGTCGCTGGCAGAGCCATCCACACACGTTCTTTGTGTCCTGGCGAAGACTGGTAGGGAGCAGCCTCGCGAAGCAAAGACAGAGCCCATTGTGCAGACGGTTCCCGGACGCTGTCCTGGTCCATAGACAATCGCATGGGATCCTGTTCCAGGGGGGCCTGCCCCGTGGGCGGGGGTTGTTCGCGGAACATCATGGTCCTTCCCTCCCAATCCGATTTGTACTCGATTCGTTCCGTTGCTCGTTCCGGGCCAGCGCTCTGTGCTGTTTGGCGGCGAGTGCAAAGAAATCCTTGCGGGCGTGATGAAGCCGAGTCCAAACGGTTTTCAGTGGAACTCTCTGGATCTGCGCGATCTGCGCGCCTGAGAGGCCTTCGATTTCGAAAAGGATGAAGGTACTACGGCGCACCTCACGGATCTTGCCGAGCAGGGCGTACAACACACGTTGTTTCTCTTTCCGCTCGAGCAAGGCCGCAGGATTCTGGCCTGCGTACGGCAGGGTGTCTGGTTCCTCCACGCGGCGCCTGGTAAAGATGTGTCTTATCCAGGTGCGACGGCGAAAATCGCGGACCTGACGCTGTGTGATCCGATAAAGCCACCCTGCCACGTTCGCCCCGTCAAAAGAGCCCAGACGGCGGCGCACGACCAGGAATACCTCTTGCGCGATGTCGTCGCGGTCGGCATCCGGGCCACCTAGCGCCCGGATCCAGCAGCAGACCTCCTCAAACCAATCGTGATAGATGCGTTCAAATCCGCCGCTGGCCGACTCGCGCCGCGGTCCGTCAGCGACACAGAAGCCCCCTTGGCCTGTCTGGACTTGCGAGGAAGCCATGGGGTGCACTTCATACCTAGGGAGCATGATAGGTGATAGCTTCACGAAGAAGTTGGCTCGCTCCTGCGATGGTTCGGCGGAATAGCACTGACCATGAAGCCGCGTTCGGATATCGTCTCGGTGTGCGGGTATGTCGGTACCAAGGGCAATGCATCATCGCGGCTGCTCTGCTCGCGATAGGGGGGCGGGCGTATGCCGCCGATGATGCGCAGGGAACCGGGGGAACGCCGGCGAGCGAAAGCAATGGTGTGCCAGGGCTGCCTGACCCAGTCGTTGGTGCAAGCCTTTGCCCTCTGCCGGACGCCATCTGGCAAGAGCTTGTCACGCTTGTGCCGCGCGAGCATCTGATTTCGCGATTGCGCGGGCCTGGCAAGGCGTACACGTCTATCCAGGTCGATGACCTTGGCGCGATGTTTCGCGTCTCCGTGCTCGACAAGGTTCGCGAGTATCGCGAAGAGGCCAGGGAGTGTGCGTACCGGGCCAAGCTGGCGGCGCTTTTCGCCGCATTGATTATCGATCCCGCGGCGTTACTCAGCGGCGCTCTTTGCGAGCAGCCGCCTTGTTTGCCAGCTCCGGCCCCTTCGCCACCTGTAGCGCCACCGCCAGCACAAGTTGAAACCAAGGCCCGCCCTGCCCTTCCGCCCCGGCCGCTCGTCCACCTCGAGCTCGGCCCCACCCTGGTCGTCGGGCTGGGCGCGGAAGATCGCGCGGCGCACTGGGGAGGCGTTCTCCGGCTGACATTGGGGCGCGGCCGTGTAGTTCCCGTTCTGGGAACGGCTGGCCTGTGGCCCGCAGAGACGAGCCTCGGGGGCGTGCGTCTCCGGCAGTGGAGGCTTCCCGTGGATCTCGGGGTCCGCGCGACCCTGCCCGGCTCATGGATCGATTTCTATGGCGAGCTTAGCTTTGTGCTTGCGCTGCTGTCGGAGCGAGCGCTTGATCTGGCCGCCCCTAGGTCGCCCATGGGAGTAGAACTAGGTGGCCGCGTTGGCCTGGGGGCTCGTCTTGCACGGCGGGCCGGGCTGGCACCCTTTGTCTCGCTGCAGGCTGAGTTCCTACCCGATCCACCCTCGGTGTTCGCGCTGCCTGAAGGTTTGGCAGGTCGGACGCCCTATGTCTGGATGGGCGCCTGCGTGGGCGTCTCATGGGGGATATGATGAGACCAAATGCAACGAGCAAGAGGTCCTGGTTGGCTGTGTGGTGCCTGGCGCTGGCCTCGGGCTGCGGCCAAGACCTGAATGTCGGCTCTGACGTCCTGTTCACGTCGCGCTTTGAATACGGAGGAAGCTCCTTCCCCGAATGGAGATCGGTTGGCGGCGGCGCCAACGCCTACACCCCAGCCGGGGACACCATAGAGGTATCGAGCGACGAGTTTCACCCACCAGGAAAATTCGCGGCGAAACTGACTGTCACCGGCACCGCGGGCAATACGGCGGGGAACGGTGCCAGCTTCGTACTCAACGGGGGCCTGCCCAGCCAGGCCTACTACAGTTCCTGGTACTATCTGCCATCCTATGTGACGGTAGGCCTCTATTGGGTGATCATGAAGTTTCGCATGAGCGACTTGGCTGGCAATCCGGCCGAGCTGTTCGACGTGAATCTGAAGAACGCGAACGGGGGCATGTCGTTGCGGGTGTGGGACCATCAAACCGGTACAGACCTGCCGCTGGTTGGTACCGATGCTTCGACCGATGGCCCGAATATTCCAGTCGAGGAGTGGTTTCAGCTTGAGGCTTTCTATCGCGATGCCTTTGACAATTCAGGCCGCTTCACGCTTTGGCTTGATGGCCAGAAAATCGTGGATTATCCGGGGGCCACTGGCCCGACCCCGTGGGTCGCATGGGACGTAGTGAGCGTCGGAGACAATTTGACCCCGGAGCCGGCGATTCTCTACGTTGACGATTGCGCCATCAGCAAGAGCCGCGTCGGCCCGACCGGCCTGATCGCAAAGTGAAGTTATCTTGTCCGGGACGGCTGTGGCTGGAGAGGCGTCGGGGGAGATGTGACCGAGTCGTCACCGCCTGCCCCGTGGTCACTGCCGAGCTGATCCCCGAGTAGATCGGCCTCATCAGGCCTTGGGCTGATCTTCTGGTCGGCGAGGAAAGCACGGAATATCGAGATATCTGCTTCCAAGGGGCTAGGCTGTGGGGCTTCGCGAATGGTGACCGCTTTCTCGTCCAATCTGACGGTCAACCATTCCCCCGCGCGCAAGGCCGCCGCACCGTGGAGGAGCGGACCGCTCACCGTTGCTGCTCCTTGGTCCACGCGCAGATCCAACTGGGCCTCACCGCCTCTCCAGGCCAGGAGAAACGCGCCGGCTTTGACGTTGACCGAGAAGGGGCCGGCATCAAACGTCCACGACGAACCGGTGCGAGGAACCACGCGCACCTGGGCCGTACCCTCATCGATCGCGATGCGCGCTCCGTGATCGTCAACGGCCACAACCCGCCCGCGCATGTCTTCGTGAAAGGAAATCTGCGTGCCGTCCGAGAAATACACCATGGTTCGGGCCGTGGGGTTGGCGCGCAGATAGCCATTCTCTTGCACCTCGCCTCCCTCGGCGCGGAAGGTCAACCCCGATCGACCCCAGGGCAGGGAGCGCCTTCCGATGGCGACGCACGCGACGGCTGCAATGACCAGGGCCGCCACCACCAGCCGACGAGGAGAGTACGTCCCAATCGCGCGAGAATGCTCGGCCCCACGCCACGCGATCGCCGCCCGCAAGTCCGGCACTTCATGCAAGTCAGACATTCGGCACGATTCCCTGTTCTGCCAGGCCCATTCAGATATCCTCAGAGTCTACGTCGCCTTCTTGGCTCCCTGGCGATGGGACACTGTTTGTTGTCCGGCGAGGCGGCAGCGACGGAAGGGCGCTCGGACTTCGCGAAGGACCGGCCGCAATCGACGCCTCCCTGCCCTATTTCCGTACTAGAAATATCCACTCGCGACAATGGCGTTGTATGAAGTGGTTGCCATCTTGGTTGCGCCGGCCGGATTGGGATGAACCCCGTCGACGGAATCAGTGGCGGGATCAAAACCGCAGTCGTAGTGATCGATGATGTAGACAGGCGACGAATCCGTGGAATTGGTTGAAGCCCAATCAGGGGTGAGGGCTGCTGCCAAAGCGGCGACGTTGGTGAGGCAGCTCCCGCAGCCGCTGGGGTTCAGCTTGATGATCTTGGAAACAAAGAAGATGACGTTTGGGTTGTTTTTGCGGAATTCAGTGATGACGGCCACGAAGGCCGACAGGATTTCCGAGGTGGCACGTCCGTCCCAAACATCGTTGGTGGCGAAGTGCATGAGCACGATGTCGGGTGCTTCGGCGGCCCAGGTCTGCAGCTCCGCGTAACTCCCGCATCCCTGGGGTTGTTTGGTGCACTTTGGCCGTGTGCTGGTTGACGGCAGGTAGGTCACGCCGTACCCGCCATGCCCCTCGGTCTTCACGGCGGGAGTATTGGCTCCGCAGTTGGTGTTGCTCGCTTGTTGTGTTCCCACGAACTGAAAATTCGTGTGTTTGCCCGCGATTAGCTGTGCGGACAGGATTTGCGGGTAGCAGGTGCCGGTGATCGAGTTGCCAAGCATCATCACATTCCACTTTCCCGTATGCGTGCCACCACCCGCGCCTGTGGAGCCGCCCGTGCCCGTGGCACCGCCTGTTCCCGTGGTCCCGCCCGTCGCGGTCCCGCCGGTGGTGCCTCCGGTTGGTTTCGAGCCGCCTGAGCTGCCCCCGGTGTTCGTCGTACCGCCGGTGGTTCCGCCCATTGCCGTGGTGCCACCTTTTGCGGACGAGCCACCGGTGGTGCTGGAGCCGCCCCCAGGCGTGGTCCCGCCGGTGGACGAGGAGCCACCCGCGCTCGACGTGCCACCGGTGGGTCGCGAGCCGCCGGTGCCTGTGGTCCCGCCTGAAGCCGAGGAACCACCGGCATTCGACGTGCCGCCACTGGCAACCGAACCGCCCGTGCTCGTGGTGCCACCGTTGCTGGACGAGCCGCCTGTCAGCGAGGCTCCACCAGCACCTACCGATCCACCAGCAGGTTGAAGGCCGCCGCTGCCGCCGACGGTCACGCTGCGGCCCCCGGAACCCATTGCGGTGCTCGCGGGCGTCCCCGCGGTTCCGCTCGATCCTCCCGAATGGGCGCCAGAGGAGCCGCCGGTGGCACCGCCGGAGTCACTCCCGCTACAGGAAGTCAACGCGGCAATGGCCAGAAAGCAAGCGGCGGTGCGAATGGACAGCGGGACATGCTTCGTCATTTCGTGTCCTACCTGGGACTTGTTAAAACGAGAGAAGAGATACCACCATCCAAAGGGTCAAGAGCCTTTCCGACCTTCACGAGATCGACGATCAGACCAGGGCCGCTTCGTCGTTCATCCGGACAAGCCGGATCGCGTTAACGCAGCCGGCCTTGCAGCACCACGGTGGCGACCGAGCGCGCGGGTAGCGGCACGACGTGGCTTGCCGGCAATTCGCCGAGAGAGGTCCACGTCTCAGAGGTGGGAGGGAGATTGGCGGAGCCGGTCGGTGCGCCGGTCGCACCACCCGCCCCCTCGGCTCTGATTGCGCGCTGCTTCTTCAATAGAGCGGCGAGCTGCGAGGGTACGGTGGTGCTTGACTCTTTCTGTCACACAATCGTCACAATAGTGTAACGCGGCCGACGCCCGAAGCTGGCTGACTGGGCACCAGGGCATGACGACCAGTGCAGCCAATCCGCGAGCAGCCGGACGGTGCGATCGCACCGTCCGGGGTAGCGTGATCAAGCCATGAGTGCGGGCCACCTGGGTCTCGTTGTGGCGGTCGTGGGGGCGGCGCTCGCGTTCGACTTCATCAACGGGTTTCACGATGCGGCCAACTCCATCGCCACCATCGTGTCCACCCGCGTGCTCACACCATTCCGGGCTGTGCTGTGGGCGGCGTTCTTCAACTTCATCGCCTTTGCGCTGTTCAAGCTGCACGTGGCCAGCACCATCGGCAAGGGGATCATCGACCCCGCGGTGGTGGACATGGCGGTCATCATTGGCGCGCTGGCCGGCGCTATCGCTTGGAACTTGTTGACTTGGTGGTGGGGGTTGCCATCCAGCTCTTCACACGCCCTTGTGGGCGGCCTGATCGGGGCAGGCGTGTCCAAGGCGGGCCTCGGCATCCTAGGCTGGAGCAAGATCGGCGCCACCGCTGCGTTCATTCTCATCTCCCCGCTGCTCGGCTATTTCGGCGCTGCGATCCTGATGATTGGATGTTCGTGGTTGCTGCGCAAGCAGACGCCCGGCCGCGTAGACAAGTGGTTCCGCCGCCTGCAGTTCCTGTCCGCCTCGGCCTTCAGCCTGAACCACGGTGGCAACGACGCCCAGAAGACCATGGGAATCATCGCTGTGCTGCTCTACTCGCAGGGGCTCCTGGGCAAGAGCTTCCCCAGCACGACGAATTTCCCACTGTGGATCGTGCTGTCGTGCCACGCCGCCATGGGCCTCGGCACCATGGCGGGCGGGTGGCGAATCGTGAAGACCATGGGCATGCGCCTGACCAAGCTACGTCCATTCGGCGGCTTCTGCGCCGAGACCGGCGGCTCGCTTGCCATCTTCATTGCCACCCAACTGGGAATCCCGGTGTCCACCACGCACACTATCACCGGCGCCATCGTGGGTGTGGGCTCCGTCTCCAACCCCGGTCGAGTGCGCTGGGGCCTGGCCAGTCGGATTCTCTGGGCCTGGGTATTCACCATTCCCGCGTCCGCCCTTGTGGCCGCCATCACCTACTTCATCGCGCGCGGCCTGGGCGCTTGACGTGTCTGACGGCCACGAAAATGTTGCGTGACATTCGTGTGCAGTCTGTGGCAGCGCCGTATAAGGCGCCAGGCTGGTGGTGGCCTGAGTGGTTTCTCTCGTGACACGCGCAAGTCCTCCTACTATCCTAGAAATAGTGAGTCGTCAGAGCCGACGGATGGCCAATCGCAAACTCTTCGTCCTCGACACGAACGTTCCCCTGCATGACAGCAAGTGTATCTACCACTTCGAGGAGAATGACATCGTCATTCCCATCACAGTTATCGAGGAGCTCGATAACTTCAAGAAGGGAAACGAGTCGCTCAACTACCACGCGCGCGAGTTCTTGCGCGCCATCGACGCCCTGTCCTCTGAGCCGCTGTTTGAGACGGGCGTGAAGATCGGCGATGGCCTCGGGCGCTTGATGGTGAAGGTGGGGCAAGATTTTCATCCCGACTTGAAGCTGGCCTTCGATACCCGCACCGCGGATCACGAGATCCTGAACATCGCGTACCGACTGGCGCGCAAACAGCCCAAGCGTCAGGTCATCCTGGTAAGCAAGGACGTGAATCTGCGCATGAAGGCCAAGGCCATCGGCCTCACTGCCCAGGACTACCGCAGCGATCACGTCAAGGACATCTCGACTCTGTATCATGGTGTCCGCCTGCACGAACACATCAGTGAGCAGATAATTGACCGCCTCTACGCTCCGCCGCACTCTGTGGAGATGGGCGAGCTGTCGCTGGATCCCGCGCCGTTGCCCAACGAGGGTTTGATCCTACGCAACGGCCGGAAGTCCGCGCTGGCGACCTTCGACAGCGAGCGGGGGCAGATTCGGCACGTCAACAAGACTGGGGCGTACGGCATCACGCCGCGCAATGCCGAGCAGGCATTTGCCTTGAATGCTCTTTTGAATCCCGACATTAGCCTGGTGACTGTCTCGGGCAAGGCTGGCACCGGCAAGACTCTGTTGGCGCTTGCGGCCGCGCTGGAATGCCGCAAGAATTATCGGCAGGTCTTCATGGCGCGCCCGGTGGTGCCCCTGTCCAACAAGGACATCGGCTACCTACCCGGGGACATTCAGTCCAAGCTGGATCCGTACATGCAGCCGCTCTTTGACAACCTTGGGGTCATCCGCAACCATTTCGCCAACAGCGACCCCAAACACAAGCGGATCGGCGAATTGCTGGACGAGAAGAAGTTGGTTATTGCACCCTTGGCCTACATTCGCGGCCGCAGCCTGGTCGGGATCTACTTCATCGTCGACGAGGCACAGAACCTGACTCCGCATGAGGTCAAGACCATCATCACCCGTGCGGGCGAAGGGACCAAGGTTGTGTTCACCGGCGACATTTTCCAGATCGATCATCCCTACTTGAACACGCACTCGAACGGTCTCAGCACCCTCATCGAGCGTATGAAGGGCCAACGCATCTATGCGCACGTCAATTTGACCAAGGGCGAGCGTTCACCCCTGGCTGAACTCGCCAGCAACCTGCTGTGACGCCCACGAATTGGCATGCTCAGCGGGCCGGCGGCTCTCTGGCCGCGCGCAAGGCCTTGCGCGCGGCGGCCAATTCGGCACGCTGGCCCTTGTCCACCTCTGGGTAGCGCAGGTCGAGCGATGCCAGCGCGTCGATCACCGCACCCGCTACTACCGCGCGGGTGAACCACTTGTGGTCTGCGGGAACGACGTACCAGGGAGCCCAGGGCGTCGCAGTCGCGCGGATCATGTCCTGGTAGGCGGCCATGTATTCCCGCCAGTATCGGCGTTCGGCGATGTCCGCCGCGGAGAACTTCCAGTTCTTCTCCGGCGTGTCCAGGCGTTCGAGAAAGCGCCGCTTCTGCTCGGCGTGCGAGATGTGCAGGAAGAACTTGCGTATGGCGATCCCGTTGCGCGTGAGGTAACGCTCGAAGGCGCAGATGTCCTCGAAGCGCTGGTCCCAGATCTTCTTGCTGACCAGGGTCGACGGCAGCTTCTGCTTGTCGAGAAGCTCGGGATGCACGCGCACCACTAGCACTTCTTCGTAGTAGGAGCGATTGAAGATCCCGATGTGACCCCGTTCGGGCAGGCGCTTCTGACAGCGCCAGAGGTAGTCGTGATCCTGCTCCTCGGCCGATGGCGCCTTGAACGATGCCACTTGGCAGCCCTGTGGATTGATGCCGGACATGACGTGCTTGATGGCGCCGTCCTTGCCGGCGGCGTCCATGGCTTGGAAAATGAGCAGGACCGCCCAGGAGTCCTGCGCGTAGAGCATGTCCTGCAACTTGGCCAGGGTTTCGATGCCCGTCTGTAGGGTTTCCTTGGCGCGCGCCTTGTCCTCGGGCTTGAGCGGACGGGTGTCGGATGGATCGACGTTCTTGAGGCGGAAGTCCTGGCCATCGGTGATGCAGTAGGGTTGGCAGAGGTTGCGCATTTCCTCGACGAGCTTCTTGAGCTTCATGGGCGTCATTATACTCCGTCGCCGGCAGCGCCCTTGTCGGTGGGTGGATTTCGTTCCAAACTCGCCGAGCCGTGAAGCCGCGCCCGCAGAGTGAGCCGCCCACAACGCGATTTTTGCGCGAGCACGTGCAACGGCTATTCGACAACTTGCCGGGCGCCAAGACCGGTGAGGAAGAGCCGATTCACCAGATCCGGATCGCGGCACGCCGGCTACGCGTGGCCTTGCCCGTGGCTGCGCAAAAGCCGGCAGGCCGTCGCGTGCAGCGTTCGCTCAAGCGGCTGCGCGCCCTGAGACGGCTGGCGGGCCAGGGACGCGATCTCGACGTGTGCGCTGCTCTTTTTGCTGCAGAAGCGCCCCGCGTGGAAATCGCGCCGATCGTCGTGCGTCTGTTGCTAGGCCGACTGGCCGCTGCGCGTGCCCATGCCCACACGAAGCTTGCCAAGGTGCTGGCTGATTTCGATGCGACTCGACTGCATGAGGACCTCGATATTCTGTTAGCGCGCGGCGGTGCAGATCCGGCTGAGGCCGCCTTGCGGCTGGGAGCTGCCCGCCGGAAACGCGCTCGGATGGCGATCGAGGAGCTGCGCGCGTTGGGGAGACACTTCGCCCCGATGGCTTTGCATGCCCTTCGGCGGCGCTGTCGCTGGCTTCGCTACGCCGCCGAGTTGGATCGAGCCCTGTTCGGTGGCCGCGCTTCGGCTGTGCAATGCTTCAAGGATCTGCAGGACATCCTGGGGAAGCTTCACGATGCCTTTGTGCTCGCGGGATGGATTGCGCGCGAAGCAGGCGCTTGGGAGGCCCAAGGGAAACACGTACACGCGGCTGCGGCTCGTGTTGTGAGCGCGCATTTCAAGGATCGCGCGCAAGTCTGGCACCGACGCTTCCTCGGGGTTCGGACGGCCGACTGCTTGGAGAGCGCCTTGCGGCGCAATGCAACCTTGTTGAGGCGCGCTGCTACGCTGTGAACAGGCTCCGCGCGCCAGCGCCACAGAAAGGTTGCTGACCTGTCACGCGATCAACACGCGCAAGGCTCTACCATCTTCTTGTCGCAAAGGAGATTCACATGGAGCTAGTCGAGCAAAATCGTAGAGATTGCAGCCTGGCTTTCAATCCGTCCCAAGGCGCCGCGGATACCAAACCTGAGAGCGATTTGGAGGACTTTGAGCGGGACGAGTTGCTGCGCACGCTACGCCTGGAAGAGTGGTTTGCCACCGCTGAGCGGGGTGTACCCATCTGGTGCTACTAACCGCGTGGGGAGCCCGCCAGCTACGCCGGCGGCGCACCATCGCGGGAGGGCATGGGAACCCTTTCAGGGTTCCCATATCAAAGCGAGGAATCCCTGTCATGTCCGGCAGCAGCGTTGAACACCTCGGCCAGGATGGGCGTCCCACGCGTCTCATCAATGTCGGCGCAGCCATTCACAGCCCGATTGGTCGCACCCTCTTTCATTTGATCGAGGGCCCCCTCGAACAGGCATTCTCACTCTCAGCCATCAACGACATTTACGCTCTTGCCGCAGGGTCGGCAGTCGATCGCAACGCCTTCGCCGCGGCCCTTCGTACCTTCGGCGTGGGCTACAACCTCGCGCCCGAGGATCGGGCCAAGATCCCGGCCACCGGACCCCTGGTTGTGGTGGCCAACCATCCCTTCGGCGTTGCCGACGGGCTGATCATGGGCGATATCCTGACCCAGGCCCGCCCCGACTTCCGCTTGCTGGCCAATCGGTTGCTTCACCGGATTCCCGAGTTCCGCCCGTGGATCCTACCCGTGGACGTTTTCGGCGGCACCGAAGCCGCCGAGCGCAACGTTTGGCAACTCCGATTGGCCATGAAGTGGTTGGCACAAGGGGGCGCACTTGGCATTTTCCCGGCCGGGACCGTGTCGCATCTGCACCTGAGGCAGCGCTGCATCGCCGATCCGGTTTGGAACCGAACCGTGGCTGTGCTGGTCCGCCGGACCGGCGCCACCGTGATCACCGTGTTCTTCGAGGGCCACAACAGCCTCGCGTTCCAACTGTCGGGTTTGATCCATCCCCGGCTGCGTACGGCGCTCTTGCCTTCCGAGTTCCTCAAGGGCAGGCGGTCTTGCTTCTCCGTACGCATTGGAAACCCCATCGAGCCGCACAAGATGACTCGCTATCGGGACGATCGCACCCTAACCAAATACCTGCGTTTCAAGACCTACATGCCGCAGTGGCGTGAGAGCGCCATTCCTCCGCGCCTCGCTCCGAGCGAATCTGAAACTCAGCTCCAGCCCCTTCGCCGGCCACTGCCATCGCGTTGCCTGAGCGACGAGGTCATGGCGCTGCCCGCAACGGCGCTGTTGGCTGGGCAGGCGGAGTATCAGGTGTTCATGGCCGGCCCCGGCGAGATCCCGTCACTGCTCATCGAGATCGGCCGCTTGCGTGAGCAAACCTTCCGGGCTGCCCATGAGGGCACCGGCCAGCCGTGCGACCTGGACAAGTTCGACCAACACTACTTGCACCTCTTTCTATGGAATGCGGCCCGCCACGAAGTCGTGGGCAGCTATCGCATGGGCCGCGTCGACCACATTCTTCCGCGACAGGGACCCAACGGTCTCTACACAAGCACGCTGTTCAAGTTCAAGGCTGGGCTTCTGGAGCGTCTTGGGCCAGCGCTTGAGCTCGGTCGCTCATTTGTGCGGCAGGAGTACCAAGGCCAAGCTGCGCCGCTGGCGCTGCTCTGGCGTGGCATCGGTGCGTATCTGGTACGCCACGCCCAGTGCAAGATGCTGTTCGGCTCGGTCAGCATCAGCCAGGCGTACGCTGCCCTGTCGCGCCGCCTGATGGTGGAGTTTCTGTCCAAGTTGCGCGGAGATCACGAGTTGCGTGTGCTGGTTAGGCCACGCAATCCACCGCGCGAACGACTGGCTCGCCGAGAACGCGAGACGCTGGCGGCGCTGGTGCGCGATACCGAGGACGTGTCGGCCTTGGTATCCGACATCGAGGTCGACCGCAAGGGCCTCCCCGTGCTGCTGCGCCACTACCTGCGTCTGGGCGCCTCACTGCTCAGTTTCAATGTCGACGAAGCCTTCGGAAATTGCATCGACGGCCTCATCATCGTCGATCTCCGCGCCACCGACCCTCAACTCCTGCGTCGCTACATGGGCAACGCTGGGTACGAGCACTACGCGAGCATCGCGTGATGGCCCGCGTGCGCTACGCCGATGGGCCTGAATGCAAGCCGCGCGAAATGGCGTCGACCGCGTCGCGCACGGTCACCAACGAGCCGGCGTCCGCGAAACCGATGTGGGTGCCGAAAGCCTCCTCGATCTCGAACAGAAGCTCTGCTGCGCCGAGCGAATCGATACCCAGGTCGTCGCGTAGGGTACTGTCCCAGCCCACCTCCTCCAGGTGGACGCCACTGCTGAGTCTTTCGACGATAATGTGGGCGAGTCGGTCGCGAATTTCATCTGCGGTCATTGCGGCAGCTCCTCTGCTTTCTTGACAACTAGAACAGCATTCTCTCCGCCGAACGCGAAGGAATTCTTGATAGCCAGCTGGACGGAACGGCGGCGCGCCTGATTTGGCACGTAGTCGAGGTCGCAGGTTGGGTCGGGATTCTGGTAGTTGATGGTCGGCGGAATGACGCCGTCCCGAAGGGTGAGCAACGTGGAAACGAGTTCCAAGGCGCCCGATGCGCCCATGGTGTGACCAAGCATGGACTTGTTGGCGCTGACTGCGAGGCTGGCCGCATGATCGCGAAAGGCTGCACGCAGCGCTTGCGTCTCGGTCTCGTCGTTCAGCTTGGTGGACGTGCCGTGGGCATTCACGTAGTCAACGTCCTCCGGCCGCAGGCACGCCGAGCGCAGGGCACGCAGGATGGCTTCGCACTGGCCGGAGCTTTCGGGGGCAGTCAAGTGGCTGGCGTCGCTGCTCGTGCCATAGCCAACAATCTCGCCCCAGCAGCAAGCCCCCCGTTCGCGTGCGTGCTCCAGATCTTCCAAGACCAGCATCCCGGCGCCCTCAGATAGCACCAAGCCGTCGCGGTCTTTGTCGAAAGGTCGGCTGGCCTGCGCCGGCTCAGGATGTTGCGAAAGCACGCGCAGATGTGCCCAGCCCGCCAGAACACTGCCGCAGATCGGAGCGTCCGCGCCTCCGGCCAGCACGACGGCGTCCTCGCCATGGCGAATGCGCCGAAATGCCTCCCCGATGGCCACCGCGCCAGAGGCGCACGCCGCGGCCACCGTATGGTGGCTGCCCCCGAGTCTGTATTGGATCGACAGGTTGCTGGCGAGAGAATTGAACATGTTGCGGGGAACCGATAGGGGATGCATCTTGCGCCAGCCGCGCAGGTAGAAGGCGTCATACACATCCTGTAGGCCCTGCATCACCCCGAAGGCAGAGCCCACCATCACCGAGATAGCTCGCTTTCGCTCGGCCAGAGCGCCCAGCCCCGCGGACTCGAGGGCCAAGCCACCCGCCAACAGGCCGATGTTGGTCGAAAGGTCGTTTCGACGAATCAGCGAGGCGGGAAGGAACGGGGTAGCCGCGACGTCGCCCACCTGGCCGCCAAAGTGAACCGGAAGGTCAGAAGTGTCGAGGCGGGTGATCGGCGCCACACAGGAACGGCCGGCCAGCAATGCCTGCCAGAAGCCTTCCACGTCGTGGCCGAACGGCGTCACGACGCCGATTCCTGTCACCACCACGCGCCGCCGGGCGATTCCGGCACAGGCTGGGCTTGCCTGCCTGTCGTAGCTGTTGCCCTCACCTCGCCCAGAAAACTGAATTTCCGCGAGAGCCATGACGACAGAATAGGACACCCGCGGCGCCGGATGGGTGACATCTCAGGAACGATGGTGCAAAGGCAGTGAAACATCGGCTGGCCTTCTGTGGTCGCAGTGGACCCTGATTCGACGAACACCAACCAGGTTCGAGACGAGTCTCGGCTAGAACAGCGGTCTGCATTCACCCGTTGATCGGGGCCGTTGCAGTCTTGTCACATTGGACGGCGGGAGCGCTGCTAGCTTGTTGCGCAGGGAGGGCCCATAATGCCTAATTCTAGGGTTTTCGTCTTTGCTGTTCCCCTGGTCCTGCTGATGGCCTGCGGCTCTGCAGCCGTGACTCCGCCCGTCCCACCCGATGGCGGGGCAGGCGGACCGTTGCCCGACGCGGTGGATGCTGCCCCTTCGCCAGCCGCTAGTGATGGTGCGGGCCAACCTGGCTTGGATTCAGGAGCAGGAGCGGAAGCGGGGCTCGCGTGACGGCCAGGGCGGCGATGGCTACCTGCGCATCATGACCTTCCAGCCCAACGGCGCTATCAACGTGAGCACCTACTCGCCCTACCTGAAGCAGTACCGCACCGACACCGAAAACGCGTTCACACTGTCGCTTTGACGCGAGGTAGGACTCCTGCGCGCGATGTGGTTCCATCGGCCGGGCTTTCGCGCCCACACCGTCTTTGCATCCTTGGTTCTCGTCAGCGTATGCAGGAGAGGCGTGGCCCCGCCTCTGCCACCTGCGGCCCGGGTCGAGCTGCCGCCACGCGAGGTGAGCAAGGATTCGACGCTGCTCTTTAGCTACGTCGAACCCAACGGAATGTTCGCAACGACCGACAGCGCCGAGAAGGTGCCTGAAGTGGCCCGGCGACTGGTGCGGATCATGAGCAAGGCCAAGGGCGCGCCGCAACGGCGAAACAATGCCAATGTCGAGGTCATTGACCTGCGCGAATTGCTTGCCAACGGCAAGACATGGCCGCAGGTGATGTTGCGCGAGGCATTCGAGACCGGCGCGCTGGCACAGTTGCCGCCCGGCGATTCCTGCCCGCTGGCAAGTCCACACGGCCCGCCTCTGGCCGAGGAGCCTGAACCGGCGGGGCCCCCGGGCGAGCCGCCCGTGGTGGTCCTATACGGCACATCGTGGTGCCAGGCCAGCAAGGCGGCGCGCCAGTACCTGGTTTCCAAGCTCATTCCCTTCACCTCCAAGAACATCGAGAATGACCCCTCCGCTGCCCGCGAGTTGCAACAGAAAGCCTCGCGCTTCGGAATTCCGACGGATCGAGTGCCCGTGCTCGACGTGCGCGGTCGCTTGCTGGTCGGATACGACGAAACGCGACTGGATGGGCTGCTCGCGGATTGGTAGGGCGTCGCAAGAAAGAGTGCGGCCCTGGGGCCGGTGAAGGCGCCAGGGCCGCGTTGGGTTTCTGGGCTAGTTGCTGCTGGCAGCTTCTAGAAGCGTGCGACCGCGAATCGGCCGGCGTGGTTGATCACGGCCCACGCGGTATTGGTGTCGAGGTCGACGCCGTAGGTGCCCAGCGTGTAGCTGGCATTCCAGGCACCGACCACGAAGTTCGGCGTTCCGCCCACGTTCTGGGCGACTGCGTTGGTCCAGTTGCCCGAGCTGTCCTGCGTGGCCAAGCCGAAGCCGCCGCTAACCAGCGTGGCGTCGCTGACCGACATGCGGTCGAACGAAATCGACAGGGCGATGGTGTCGCCACTGCTGCTGCCAATATCCGTCGTGCCCCACAAGTACATGATGGCGCTGGCGGTCTCGCAGGTGGCGGCGTCCCAACCGATGTCCACCGCATGGGTAAGTGCGCGGCTCGTGTAGTCCATCGCCGTGCTGGTATTCGTGCCGGCGAGGAACTGCGCCGTGGTGCCGGAGAAGGTGTAAGGCGTGGTAGGGTAGGAAGCTCCCTCGGCAACCAGGAACTCGGTTCCGTTCTGGCTGTAGCCCCAGGTCTGCTTCTTGGCGAAGGTGAAGATTGGCGTGATGTTGGTGTCAGGACGGCCTGCCCCGAGCGGGTAGCTGGCGTCCGACTGCCAGTTGCCATGAGTGTCGGAGTAGAAGTCCACCGTCATGTTCGGTCCATCCACGGTGAAAATGTAATAGCCAACCGTGTAGAGCTCTTGCGCCACGGAGGTCTCGCGCGTCTTCTGCCCGAACCAGTTCGCATTGTTCAGGGCCTTGGGCGTGTAGAACTTGCTGCTGTCCGATGAGCCGATGAGCTCGTGCACGCTCGACAATCCGTCGGGGCTGGCGATGATCGAGTGCTGGTTCATGTGATCATGGCCGCTCAGGTAGTATTTGACGTTGTTGTTCTGCAGGCTGGCGTAGAAGGCATTCTGCATGTCCGGGTTTGCGTTGGTGTAGCCCTGGAACATCGTGTCCTGGTGGCTCTCCGCCATGACGGGCTGGTGGGACAGCACGAAGGCATGATCCGTGCCGCGCGTGCTCTTGTCGAGCCGGCTGCTGATCCACGGCTGCTGCTGCGTGATCGAGTAGCCGAAGTCGTATCCCGCGGCGGAGATGTCCACGCTCGGCGTCACCCAGGGATCGACGATGACGAAGCGGACGTTGTTGTAGTCGAACGAGTAGCTCATGCCATCCAGCTCGCTGCTGACCGAGGTCGGGCTGCTGAAGTTGGTGGCGCCGAAGGTCTGACTGAGGCCACGCGTTTGTGGGTAGAGCGTCTGGAGCACCGGGATGGAAAAGCTGTTGCCCGTGCCATAGGTTTCGTGGTTGCCGCGCATCGGGAAGAAGCCGATGCCGGCGTCGAAAAGCGGCTGTGCGGCCTGGGCGCGCACGGTCTCGTCGGCGTCGTCGCCGGTGTCGGCGAGGTCGCCCACCTGGATGACGAACTTGACCCCCGCCTGGATGAACTGCGGGTTGATCTGATCGATGATCGACACCGCGACGGTGGTCGGGTTCTGACCCGCCGGATCCGTGCACGTCCATTGCGTATCCGCCATCACGCCGAATTTCCAGGCCGCAGAGGCGGGAGGCGTGCAGGCGCCGACCAGCGCAGCAGTGCGCAGGGAGAAGTCGTACTTCTTGCTCGCGCCGACGGCGTCAGTCACGACCACGGACACAACCACATCGGTGGACGCCGTGTCAGGCGCGGTCAAGCTCACTTGCGAGGTGGTGGCGCTGTCCAATTGGCCAGAGAGCGAACCCGCCGAGGCCGACCACACGAAGGTCATGGTGCTGGCTTGTGGGTCCATCGCCTCGACGTAGAACGAAATGGTCGCGGACGGATCAACCACAGCAGCCGATTGCGCGGCGTCGACGATGGCCGGAGCGACAATGGAGACGGGCGCCCCCACGGGGAGGACCACCGTGCCGTTGGTCGATCCACCGCGCCCGTCGCTGACCGCGACGTCAAACGCGCAGGACGTGTCGGTGGCATCGGCCGGCAGGGTGAACGCCGTGGTGGCGGAGGTGGCGCTGGTGAAGCTGCCCGAGGCGCAGGTGCTGGTCCACAGGT
>Ga0247845_1000059_pt1 | contig 20876 bp, 17 predicted proteins | sample PFST25metaG_2_FD_186008 | JGI IMG/M metagenome (GOLD analysis project Ga0247845, IMG submission 186008) | Peat soil microbial communities from Stordalen Mire, Sweden - P.F.S.T-25 | ecosystem: Environmental > Terrestrial > Soil > Wetlands > Peat | place: Sweden: Norrbotten County, Stordalen Mire...
CCGCCTGGCACGACCCGGTTGGTGATGGCCAGGGTCAACCCCAGCACTGCCAGTGATCCCGCCACGTCGAGGGTCGCCAGCACGCGCCGGTCGCGCACCAGCAGCATGCCGAGACCGACGGCGAAGGAGAGGAGCGGGGTGAGCCAGAGCAGACTGGAAGCCATTATCAGCCCTTGAGGTTCTCCAGGTCAGCGATGTCAGTATCCACGCTGGAGCGCACGCGCAGCACCAGAATGCCCATCACCAGTGCGCCGAGGACCACGTCGAGGAGGATGCCGATCTCGATGATGAGCGGCATGCCCTGGGTCACCGCCATGGCGGTGAAGAAGATGCCGTTCTCCGAGGCGAAAAGGCCCACCATCTGGACTAGCGCGGTTCTCCGCGCGGCCATCACCAGCACGCCGAGCAGGATGAGAGCGATGCCCACCGGCAGCGCGTTGCCGGTGATTGCCTGCCGCACCGGTCCCAGCGAGGCGCTCAGGCGGAAAGCCAACACCACGATGCCGGCGGCTAGCGCGAGCGTGGCATTGATGGGAATCACCGACTCGATCTCGCGCGGGATTTGGATCCGCCGTACCACCCAGATGAGCAGCCAGGGCAGAAGGATTGCTTTGACGACGATGGTGATGCCCGCGATGACCCACAGGTCTGGATTACCGGTGGCGGCGCCCAGCACCGCGCCCGCGATCCCGAGAAACACGGATTGCATCGCCACCGCGTAGATGGCACGAAAGAGCTGTCCCGACGCCAGGATGAGCAACGTCGAGAACAGGAGCAGCGCCCCCAGCACGTCGATGAGACGGGTGGCCAACTCGACGCTCATAGGATCCTCAGCGCAAGCGCGAGGAAGGCGCATACCAGCCCGAGTCCGAGGAACTGCGGCACGCGAAAGAACCGCAGCTTGGCGTATGAGGACTCGACCAGGCCCAGGAAAATCGCCAGCGCGAGCAGCTTGGCGAGAAAAGCCAGTCCTGCCAGCACGAGCGCGCCCGGCGCGGATCCGTCGGCCAGGCCCAGCGGAAAGAAGAGGGCGGCGACCAAGGTCAGGATCACGATCTGCTTGGTGTGCGTCGCCAGCACGATGCAAGCCAGGCCAGGGCCCGAGTGCTCGAGCAGCATACCCTCGTGGAGCATAGTCAGTTCTAGGTGGGTGTCGGGATTGTCTACTGGAATCCGGCCGGTTTCCGCCAGCGCCAGCACCAGCATGGCGAAAAGCGCGAGCAGGTCGGGCGCCTGCCAGGACAGCGCAGGCAGGGTTGCGCGCCGGGCGGCCAAGTGCACGAGATCAGTCGTCCCGCCCGCCACCGCGACGGAGAAGACGGCCATCATCAGGGCCGGCTCGACCAGCAGGCCAACCGTCATCTCGCGCGAGGCGCCCATTCCGCCGAAAGCCCCGCCCGCGTCCAGCGCCCCGATCGCGCAGAGGAAACGGGCCAGCGCCAGCAGCGCCAGCAACAAGATGGCGTCGCCCAGGGGCAGCAGCGCGGGTCCCGAAGACGCCCACAGCACCGGCAGCATGACCGTCGTGGTCACGGTGGCGGCCAGGACCAGCACCGGGATCGCGCGAAAGAAGGGGCTGGCAGAATCACTCTGCACCGTCCCCTTGCGCAGCAGCTTGGCCAGGTCGCGGTATGGCTGCCAGATGCTCGCACCCTGACGACACTGCAGGCGCGCCTTCAGCTTCTGGACAAAGCCTGTTACCAAGGGCCCAAGCAGGACAAGCAGCCCCGCCTGAGCCGCGATCTTTTCAATGTGGGCAGCTTCCTCCATCGCCTACGCCCTCGCAAAGAGCAGCAGCGCAATCACCAGGGTGACCAGCACAAAGGCTATGTAACCGTGAATACGCCCGGTGCTGTGTGCGCGGATGGCCTGCGCGGTCGCCGTGACCCACCGCTTGAGCCTCATGTACAGCATGGTTTCCGCGAGATCGACGACCTCGCCGGTGTAGCTCAGCCGGCGGATCACGTAGGGCGACGGCCCGGTCTCCTTGGCAATCGCCCGGCGGGGACGATACACCGCCGAGAAGATCAAGCGCAGCGGCTTGGCGAACGCGGTGGCCGTGTAGTCGAAGCGGCTGCTGGGGCTCATCCCGCAGGTCCACGTCGGCGCCAGCCGGCGCGGCGCCCGGCGCGGCCAGCCGCGCAGCGCCCAGGCCACAAGGGCCAGCAGGGCCAGCAAAGCCGCGACCGCTGTCACCGATATGGACGTCGCCTCCAGCCCGGCCTTGGCGCCGGCTCCCGATAGCACCAGCGGTCCATGCGCGGTGACCACTGCACTGGCGCCCAGGCCGCCCAGCAGTTGCTGGGTCGGTCCGTCGAGCAAGCGCATCGCATATCCGGGGAGCAACCCGATCGCAACACACGCCCCGGCAAGAAGCAGCATGCCCGCGATCATCGGAGATGGCGATTCGGAGGCTTGCTCGGCGTGAACCGATCGCGGCCGGCCCAGAAAGGTGACGCCGAAGGCCTTGGCGAAGCACGCCGCCGCCAGTCCGCCGGTCAACGCGAGCATCGAAGCCGCGACGCCGGCTAGCAGCCCCGAGGCGCCACCCAGCTCGGCGACGCTCAGCAACAGGGCTTGAAAGGTCAGCCACTCGCTCACGAACCCATTGAGCGGTGGCAGCGCCGAGATGGCCACCGCCCCGAGGAGGAACAGCCACGCGGTCCACGGCATGCGCCGGGCGAGCCCGCCTAGCTCTTCCATGTTGCGGACGCCGGTTCGGCTGATCACGCTGCCCGCTCCCAGGAACAGCAGCCCTTTGAAAGCCGCGTGGTTGAGCGTATGCAACAACGACGCAGCCAGGGCCAACGTGGCCAGCGACTCGGCCCCGCGGCCCCGGCTGAGAAGCATGGCGAGCCCTGCGCCGATCAGGATGATGCCCACATTCTCTACGCTGTGGAACGCGAGCAAGCGCTTGAGGTCATGCTGTTGCAGGGCCAGGAGCACGCCCATCACGGCCGAGACCGTCCCGAGCGAAAGTACGGTCCAGCCCCAGGAGGCAGGCAGCGGACCGACCGTGGGCGAGAGGATGTCGAAGCCGAAACGGAAGATCCCGTACAATGCCACCTTGAGCATCACGCCTGACATGAGCGCCGAGGCGTGGCTGGGCGCTGCGGGATGGGCCTTGGGCAGCCAGACGTGCAGCGGGACCACTCCCGCCTTGGCCCCGAAGCCGACCAGGGCAAGCATGAAGAGAGCGCTGCGCGTGGGTCCCTCCAGGCTGCGCGCGGCGGTGCGAAGCGCATCGAAGTCAAAGCCGTGTCCGCGCTCGGCCAAGGTGAGGAACACCACCAAGAGCGCCGCTGTCCCCGCGTGCGCCATGACCAGATAGAGGAGGCCGGCTCGCGTGTTCTCCTCGCTGCGCGTATCGCTCACGACCAGGAGGTAGCTCGCCAGGGTCATGCCCTCCCAGGCCAGCAGGAAGGTGAGGCCATCGCCGGCGCAGCACACGCCAGCCATGCAGGAGACGAACACAGCCAGCGCGAACGTCTGGACCAGTGGGGCTTTCGCGTGCGCGCCAAGGTACGACGGCCCATAGAGGGCAGCCGCCGCCGTGACCAGGGCGACCACCAGAAGGAAGAAGGCCGAAAGACCGTCCACACAGAGCGACATCTCGGCGAACGGGAACAGCCGCGGCAACGTCAGGCGCAGGGTTCCCGCGTCTCCCGTGAGCACACCCAACGCAAGAGTCGCGCCCGCTGATGCGCCGGCCAGGATCAGCAGATGTCCTAGCCAGACAGCGACGCGAACCAAGGGTCGGAATCCTCCATTGACGGGGCGCAATTTACTCCCCTGGGCTCGTGAGTCCAGCGCTTCTTCCCGCGGGAAGAGGCCTCCTGGTCTCGCACAGTCGCGACCCGCCCATCCGACCATCCGAGCAGCAGGCGGCCTTCCCCCCGTGCGCGGCGGACGGGGCGACCTGCGGTCGCCCGGGCAAACCCAACGAAATGGACGCTGGCTCGTGGGACAGCTAACGTCGTACCAAGAGCCGTGTCCAGCGCCCTTCGTTCTTCGGCCAATGTCAGCGTGGCAATCCTGGTGTCGCGCGTGCTGGGGGTTGTGCGCGATTCCCTCTTTGCGCGTGTGTTCGGGGTCAGCTGGCTGACCGACACCTACGTCGCGGCGTTCCGCATTCCCAACCTGCTGCGCGACCTATTTGCCGAGGGGGCGTTGTCGAGTGCGTTCGTCCCGACCTTTTCCGACGCGCTTAACAAGGGAGGGCGAGAACGCGCCTTCAGGCTTGGCAACCTAGTTCTGGGCGGTGTGCTCGCCGTGACAGGTGGCCTGACCCTGGCCGGGATTGTCTTTTCCGACGAACTCGTGTGGTTGATTGCGCGTGGGTTCGGCGGCAACGTCGCCCAGGTCGCCCTGGGCGGGCTGTTTGCGCAGATCATGATGCCCATTCTCGCCTTGGTCAGCGTCAGCGCCGTGTGGATGGGCATGCTGAACGCCCAGCACCACTATCTGGCCCCTGCCTATGCACCGGCCATGTTCAACGTGACCAGCATCGTCTGTGGCATGACTCTGCTGATTGTCCATCCGTCTGAACGCACGGGCATGATCGTGTGGAGCGCAGGGACCGCTGCCTCGGGACTGGTGCAGGCGGTGGTGCAACTGCCTAGCCTCTGGCGCTTGGGCTATCGCGTGCGGCCGACGCTGGCCGGGATTGGGCGCGATTCCGACGTACTTCGAATCGTGCGCCTGATGGGGCCGGCGACGGTTGGCCTGGCCGCCGTGCAGATCAACATCTTCGTCAACACGCAGTTCGCAGCCGCTTTGGGCTCCGGCCCGCTCACCTACTTGCAGAATGCTTTTCGTTTGTTCTACCTGCCGGTGGGGCTATTTGGCGTGGCTCTCGCCACCGTGACCACGGCGCGAGCCTCGCAGGAAGCGGCCCGCGGCGATCGCGAGGCCCTGCAGGAGCGCGTGGCCGAGGGAGCGCGGGGGGTGTGGCTGCTAGCCCTGCCCAGCGCGGTGGGGCTCATCGTCCTGGCCAGGCCGGTGGTCGAGTTGCTCTTCCAGGGTGGCAAGTTCCTGGCGGCCAACACGACCGCCACGGTACCCATCGTCCAGGCGTACATGCTGGGTGTGTTGCCCTACAGCCTGGTGAAGGTCTTGTCGCCGGCTTTCTTCACGGTTGACCGGCCTCGCATTCCCATGTTCGCCTCCATGGTGTCGGTGGTGGCCAATCTCCTGTTCAACGGGCTGACCTACCGTCGTTTTGGGGCGACCGGGCTGGCGCTGGGCACGACCATCGGGGCGTTGGTCAACCTCGCGGTCTTGCAGCTTTGGTTCGGCCGCGTTGTCGGCCGCGCCTCGCGCCCGGGCCGCAGGTGTGAAATTTTCCGACTGGTGCTCTGTAATGTCGTGCTGGCGGCTGTGGCGGGAGGCGCTTGGTGGGCGAGCTCCTGGCTGCTCGCCCGCGCCGGCATCGCGTGGCCCTGGGGGACGCGCCGCCTGGCCCACGCACTCCTGCTCTTTGCCACCATCGGGGCGGGGTTTGTCAGTTACAGTCTTGGCCTGAAGCTCCTGCGCTTCCCCGGCGCGGACGAGCTCTGGGAGTTGCCCAAACGGATCCTGGCCCGGCTCAGAGGGACGCGTTGACTAGTGCCTCCGGTCAGAAGAGCGGTCACGTTTCGGTGGACGAAGCGCCCGGATGGCAAGGCGCGACGAGGGCGCATACTTGACGTATGTAAGCGAGGAGCAACGCAGCCGGCCGGGATGGATCGGCCGCCCAAACGTGGCCGAAATTTTGACCGGAGGCACTAGGTCGAGTCGTCTTTGCTCGCGCCCGTGTCAGCCGCGACGTTCATCGCCGCGGACGCGCGCCGGCCCGAGATCAGGCGGGGCAAGTCCGCCAGGGCCTGCTCCAGCGTGGCGGGCTCGTCGGGCGTGGGTTGCAGGAGGATCTCTGTCTCGTCCGTACCGCCTGCCAGCGTACGGGCGCGATCCAATGCCCGTCGCACGGATGCCTCGTCTTTCCATTCATCCGAGTCATCGGGGTTGGGGGACGTCGCCAGGCCCAGTGCAGCGAGCGATTCTCTGCGCGCCCGCCCTGGCACTGCGATGGGCACGCCGCTGACAGGCGTGGGCCTTGCGGCGTTCTTCTGTTCCAGGAGGCGATGAAGAAGTGGCTGGCATTCCGGGTCGACGAAAGTGAACTGCACGCCCATCCCATGGGCTCGGTATGGCTCCGCTGGATTGAACTCGCGTACCCAAGTCACACGGCCCGAACCCCACAGAAGGGGAGGCCCCTGCGCAAGTGAGATCTCGAAACGGACAACCTCGCCCACAGGTCGCGGTTTGCGGCTGGCCAGGAAAATTCCGCCTCGGGTCACGTTGGGTGCAAAGCGCGCCACAAACGCGTCCACATCGGGGTAGCGCAAGTAGACTCGCACGAGAAAGGGAGAGGCATCGTTCGTTGCCACGGCGAGCGCAGTATCAGCCTCCGTGCTCAAGGGGTCAACCGCATCAGCGCCAGAATGTGACCCGCACGGGCCCCGTGGCGGAAAGCCGGGTCTGGGAACGCCGTCAGCCAGCGGGCGGCGGCAGGACAAGCTTGCTTGCCGAGGCAACGACGGCCGGTAACGCGAACCGTCGTTGCGCGTTCTGGGTGGTGGCCTCGGCCGCATGCGAAAATGGGATCCCGCGAACCAAGGCCAGTGTCTCCAAAGTCTTCACGACGAATGAGGGCTCATTGCGCTTTCCGCGGAGGGGCATCGGCGCCAGATAGGGCGCGTCGGTCTCCACCAGAATCGAGGGCAGGGGCGCGTAGGCAGCCACGCGGCGGATTTCATCCGCGTTCTTGAAAGTCAGGACTCCTGAAAAGGAGAGGTCCAAGCCGAGATCCAGGTAGCCGCGCGCATGGTCCAGGTTTCCCGAGAAGCAATGGACCACGCCGCCCCTTTCGCCCAGAGGCTCCGTGCGCAGAATGGCGAGCGCATCCTCGTGTGCATCGCGCACATGGCAGATGAAAGGCCGGCGCGCGGACCGACTGAGCCCCAGGAACCGTCGAAAGACTTCGGCCTGCCTGTCACGCGGGGAGTGCTCATAGAAGTAGTCGAGCCCGGTTTCGCCCACGCCCACCACGCGGGGGCTGCGGGCCAGCCTGTCAAGCACCGGCCACCAGTCATCCTGGATCTTGGCCGCGTCGTGGGGATGGACCCCAACCGCCGCAAATAGGTCCGGCTCGCGGGCGGCCAGTTCGGCTGCCCGCTGTGCGGTCGCAATATCCGAGCCTGAACCGATGCAAATCATGGCCACCAGGCCTGCCCGGCGAGCCCGCTCCAGCACCGCCGGCAAGTCTTGGGCGAAGTCGTCGAAGTCCAGGTGGCAATGCGAGTCGACGATGGGAACCATGGCTGGGCGCTACGAACCGAGGATGCGCAGGGCTTGCAGCAGCTTGGTCAGCCCGGCGTCGGGATCGGGACCGCAATCAACCCGTAGGACACGGCGGCCACGCGCTTGCAATACTTCGAGATCGCCCAATCCCTGGGCGTCGCGCAGCACGCCGAAGGTAAACGGCTCGTCGGGAACCGGCAAGTCGGCCTTCACCGAGGAGCAGAGTTGTAGGAAGACGCCAGTGCCCGCGCCGCCTTTGTGGAGTTGCCCGGCAACGTGGAGGCAGCGTGGCCCATAGCCCACGGTGGTCGCCAGGCGAAGCCGATCACGGCAAAGGGTCCGGATGGCGCCCAGCAAACGATCGCGTTCAGGTGTCGCCTGGAAAAAGGCATCAACTGCGAGATAGTCGCCAGGCCTGGCCGTTGCCACGTGCTTCACGATGGCTGCATCGGCCGGATCCACCGCGCCGAGGGCGCTGGGAAGCTTGCCCGTCTGCCGATAGCCCTCGAGCAAGCGGGTTGTGGCTTGCCTGGCCTCGACGGCTTCGGGTTCGTCAAAGGGGTTGACCTCGAGCAGGCTGGCCGCAACCGCGGTGGCAAATTCCCAGCGGAAGAACTCGGCGCCGAGATCATACTTGTCGCCCAACTCGATCTCGTAGACAGGATGCCCTGCGGTCGTGATGGCCTCCAGTTGTTCAGGTTGCACAGCCGGCAATCCGCCGCGCAGTCTCACCACGACAAACAGACGATCCGAACGGTAGCCTGACGGCGCGCACGGCGGCTCGCCATCCACGGGAATGATGCCGCGTCCTTGCTTGCCCGTGGCACCGGCGACGAGCTGCTCGATCCACGCACCCAGCGGCGCCAACTCGGGCGACAGAAACAGGGTCAGCTTGTCGCGGCCAATCGCAGCCAGCGCGCTCATGAGTGTCCCCAGGGTCACGCCGGGGTTCTGCGTCGGCGTTGTTTCCCGGCAAGCGGCGGCCATGGTCTTGCTACGCGCCACCAAGCGGCCGATGTCGATGCCCATGAGCGCCGCTGGAACCAGACCAGAATAGCTGAGCGCGGAGAAGCGGCTGCTGATGTCAGACGCATTGCTGAACACGCGACGGTAGTGGTTGGCCGAGGCTCGCTTGTCGAGCTCAGTTCCGGCATCGGTGATGGCTACGAAGTGTTCGCCGGCATGGCTCGCATCGCCAGCCCAACGCTGCAGAACCTTGGCCCAGAAGTACCGCTCAAGCGCGCATACCTCGGGGGGCGCGCCAGACTTGGAGGCAACCACGAACAGAGTGCGCTCGAGGTCGATTGAGTTCTCAACCGCCGCGATCGCCGCCGGATCGGTGCAGTCGAGAACAAACACATTGAGCCAACCCGCAGCCGGCCCAAAGACCCGCGCCAACACCTCGGCCGGCAGCGCGCTCCCCCCCACGCCCAGCAGCACGGCACGCCGAAACCCCGCCTTGCGCACCTCGTCCGCAAAAGCCGCGATGCCGGGTAGCTTGCGTTCCATGTCGTTGGGCGCGTCGAGCCAGCCGAAATTATGGCTCCGGTCTTCGCGCGCGCTGGAAGTGGGCCCGCTGGCGTCCTTGGCCCAGAGGCGGGCCGGAACACCTTTGGCCGCCAGACGCAGGTGCTCGCTCTCGACGATGAAGTTGAGCGCCGCCGCAGTCTCCATGGCCGAGATCTTGGCGATGCGCCGACCGTGGCGCCCGCCGGCAAAGCCGGTGGACAGCCAGGTGTCGACGATTTCGAAGGCATCGCTCTCAGCCAGGATGCGGCCGCCCAGGCACAGGACGTTGGTGTTGTTGTCGAAGCGCGAGAGGCGCGCGGCTTCGACGCTGTTGGGGGCAAAGGCCCGGATGCCGCGCACCTTTCCCGCCGCGATGGCTGTGCCATGCCCCGTGGCACACACCAACACCCCCACTGAGCCGACATCAGTGCGGACGGCGTTGGCCACCAGAGCGGCAAATTCTGGGTAGTCACACGCAGCCTCCGAGTTGGTGCCGAAGTCCACCACCTCGTGGCCCTGGTTGAGCATCCGATCGACTAGCTTGTTGCGCAGGGCGAACCCCGCATGATCACATCCGGTGTAGATCTTCACGGCGCTTTCTTCTATTCCTATCCCAGGTTCAGCATGAAGATAGCGACATGGAACGTCAACTCCATTCGCGCGCGCATGGAACGGCTCTGCGCGTGGCTGGCCGCCCAGGCGCCTGACGTGCTTTGCCTGCAAGAAACCAAGGTCGAGGACAACGTCTTTCCTGCGCTGGAACTGGAGTCGCTCGGCTATCACGCGGCAGCGTATGGCCAGAAGACCTACAACGGTGTGGCCGTGCTCGCGCGCCAGCCGTTTGACGACATCGTGCGTGGCTTCGGCGATGGGATCGAGGATGCGCAGGCTCGTTTTCTCGTGGTTCGCGTGGGTAAGCTTCGGGTGGGCAGTCTCTACGTGCCCAACGGACAGGCGGTGGGGACCGACAAGTTCAGGTACAAGCTGGCGTGGCTGGAGCGCTGGCGAGCCTGGCTGGCCACGCACGCCGATGTCAGCCAGCCGCTGGTTTTCTGTGGCGACATCAATGTCGCTCCGGAGGATCGGGACGTTCACGATCCCGAAGCCTGGCGCGACCAGGTGATGTGCCACCCTGATGAACGGGCCGCCTTGGCCGAGGTACGTCGCTGGGGGCTGGTAGACGTGTTCCGCCAGCTCAATCCCGATGCGAGCCAGTACACCTGGTGGGACTACCGCCAGCTCAGTTTTCCCAAGAACCGGGGCCTGCGCATCGATCACATTCTATGCACGCAAGGGATGGCGGCCGGCTGTCGCTCGGTGGTCATCGATCGCGATGCGCGCAAAGGCCAGGCACCGTCGGATCACGCACCGGTGGTGGCTGAATTTGCTGATCTTTGACTACAACCAGTGTCGCAACCCATACGCCAGTCGTTCCAGGATGCGCGTGAGCAAGGGACGCCGGCAGAATTCCTCCCAGCGGATCTCGGTTCCCGCTGCCATGTCCTCTACCAACGTGGCTGCCAGCGCCTCGTTGCAGTCGCGATCGAGTGCATTCACGACCAATTCCAGGTTGTAGACCAAGGACCGGTGGTCGAAGTTGTAGCTGCCGATGGATACGAACTCGCGGTCCACCAAGAGGGCCTTGCTGTGAGCCACCGGATTGTGTTGGAAGAGCCGGATCCCAGCCTTGAGCAAGCGGGCAAAGCTGGCTCGTGAGGTCAGATCGGCCAGCAGGCTGTCGCTGGCGACTGGCACGAGCACGCGCACGTCCACGCCGCGGGCCACGGCGCGCGCCAGTCCGTTTATGAACCCGATGTCGGGCATGAAGTAGGGGCTGACCAGATAGGTGCGTTCGCGGCTGGCCCGGATGGCGTGCAGGGCGGCCCGCCGGATGGAGAAGCGGTCGACGAGTTCGCGGTTGGCGATCGCGGCCAGGGCAACGTCGCCGGCAGGGGCGGGGCGGTGTACCCGGCTGCGCTTGAAGCGGAAGCGTCGCCTGGCCCGCCAGTTCCAGGTGCGCAGGAACGTCTGCTCGATGACTTGGACCGCTGGGCCCCTCACCTCGACGGCGACGTCATGCCAGCCGCCTCCACCATCGGTCGCAGGCAGCCACGCATCGGCGACGTTGATCCCGCCCACGAACGCCACCTGGCCGTCACAGACCAGGGTCTTGCGGTGGTTGCGCCGGATGAGGGTCCAGAAGCGTGGGCGCCAGAGCCGGTAGGGGTGGTACGCGACGGTGTAGACGCCCGCCCGTCGCATGTTGGCGAAGAACTCGGGCGAGGCGTGACGGCACCCGATGAAGTCGTAGAGCAGGCGCACTGAAACGCCGCGCCGGGCTGCGCAACACAGGGCGTCCGCGAAGCGCCGGCCGATCCGGTCGTCGTCGAAAATGTACATCTCCATCGACACTCGCGTGCGGGCCGCGTCGATCGCGTCCAGCCAGGCAGGAAACGCCTCAGCCCCGTTGCGCAGGAGGCGCACGGCATTCCCGGCGGTAAGATCGTCCAGGTCTTCGATGTAGGCCGAGGCTTCGCCGGGTCCGGCCTGAAGCGGCGGGGCGAGCGGAGAATGGAAAAGAGGAGGCGGTGCCACGGTAGCAGCAAAGCAGTCTAACCGAACCTTTACTGTTTTCCCGATTTGACCCGAGGGAGACAAGCGAGTAACTTCTCTGGCGCCACGATGGGTCGAGAAGAACACATAGAATTCCAGGGCCGCGTGATCGAGGTCTTGCCTGCGGGCAATTTCAAGATCGAGCTGGAGAATGGCCACCAGGTCCTCGCCCACCTTGGGGGCAAGCTGCGCAAGCACCGCATCCGCATCGTGCTCGGCGATAAAGTCACCGTGGCGCTGACCCCGTACGATCCGACGCGCGGAATCGTCGTGTACCGGGGCTAGAGACTGGATCCCGGACCGGAGTCCGGCACCGGATCCGGATCCGGCATCGGTCCCGGCAGGGCAGGGCAGGGCGGCTCGGCGACCGGCGCTGTTGTAAGATTGCCGCCATGAGCCTGCCCTCTCTCTCCTTCGCCCTTGCCATCGCTCTGACCTCAGCCCAGGCCGCTGCGCCCACGCCTGCCGACATGGGCGTCTCGGTGGCCCCCCTGGTCGAGCGCGTGAAAAGCTCAGTGGTGACCATCCAGAGTATGAAGGTCATTCCCAGGGTGATGCGTGAAGATCCCTTCACTCAGTATTTTCGCGAACGCTTCGGCCTGGGTGACGCCCCCAGCCGGCGCGAGACGCAGCTTGGCTTGGGATCCGGCTTCATCGTCAACAAGGCCGGCATCATCCTGACCAACAACCACGTGGTGGCGGGAGCCGACGAGGTATGGGTGCAGCTTGCCGACGAGCGGCGCTTCGAGGCGCGGGTGATCGGCAGCGATCCAGCCACGGATGTGGCGGTGGTCAAGCTCAACCGTCCGCTGGGTGACATCAGGCCAGCCGCGCTGGGCAACTCGGAACAGGTGCGGGTGGGCGACTACGTGCTGGCCATAGGCAACCCGCTGGGGCTGGGCCAGACCGTGACCATGGGCATCGTGTCGGCCAAGAACCGCATGCTGGGCGGCCGGATCATGCAGTATGAAGACTTCATTCAGACCGATGCGGCGATCAATCAGGGCAACTCGGGCGGGCCGCTTTTCAACTTTCGCGGCGAGGTCATCGGTATCAACTCCGCCATCCTGAATCCCGCCATGGCCATGAACGTCGGTTTTGCCATTCCCATCAATCTGGCGCGGCAGATCGCAGACCAGATCCAGCGCAGCGGTAGCGTCGTGCGTGGCTATCTAGGCGTTGGCACCGAAGACCTCACGCCCGACAAGGCGAAGCGTCTCTCCATCCCGTTCGAGCCCGGCGCCCTGGTCAACGTCGTGCAACCGGGATCGCCGGCCGAGGCCGTTGGTCTGCGGCCCAATGACGTGATCGTCGAGGTCGCGGGCCGGCGGGTGGAGAGCAGCGCCGGCCTCCAGCGCATCGTGCAGTCGCGAGCCCCGGGCGAGACCGTGGCCGTGGGCTACCTGCGCGGCGGCCGTCGTCTAGCGGCGCAAGTGCGTCTGACAGAGAACGCCGACCTACGTGGCACCCAGGTGCTGGGCATGCAGGTTGTCCCCCTGAGTCCGGCCGAGGCGCAGGAGATCGGGGCTACCGGGCTGAAGGTCGTGTCGGTCGACCGGCGCAGTCCAGCCAGCGGAAGCCTGCAGCCAGGCGACGTCATCACCCACGTGGTGTTGGGCACACAGGGCAGGGCGGCCACGGCCGCGCTACTCAAGCAACTGGAGCAGAGGCTCGCCCGGGGAGGCGGGGGCAGGCTGGTCATTGTGCGTGATGGGTATCAACTTGTTCTGACATTGGGGTAGCAACGCTGGCCGAGGGGCCGGGTTTAGGCTAGACAACTGCAAGACATGTCCAACCCAGTCTGGGCCCCGCCCAAGGCCCATGCGCCGGTCTTGCCGCCCGCGTTCAAGCCGCCCGCCGATCCGGCAACCCTGGCCCACCGGCAACTACGCGACGGCCCTTTCTGGCAGCGGTTGCGGGCCTACGCCGAGGTGCCGGAATCCGATTTTCTCGACCACCGCTGGCAGGCGAAGAACTCCATCACCAACGTCCCGCGCCTCTTGGCTGCGCTGCAAGGCCTAGTTGACGCCGATTTCATGCGTGACGCGGAGGAAGGCTTTCGCCATGCGCCCATGCCGGTGCGTGTCTCACCCTATCTTCTCTCGCTCATCGACTGGTCGCGACCCTACCAGGATCCTCTGCGCATCCAATTCATCCCACTGGCCTCGCGCCGACTGCCTGACCATCCCAAGGTGGATCTCGACCCTCTGCACGAGCGGCAAGACATGCCCGTGCCGGGGCTGTCACACCGCTATCCTGACAAAGCCCTGTTCCTGCCGCTCGATACCTGCCCGGTCTACTGTCGCTTCTGCACCCGCAGCTACGCCGTGGGGCTGGACACCGAGGAGGTCACCAAGCTGCAGTTCGGCGTCGATGTGGAGCGTTGGCGTCTGGCCTTCGACTACGTGGCCTCGCGGCCGGAAGTAGAAGACATCCTCATCTCGGGTGGGGACGTCTCGCAGCTGCGCGATGAACAGGTGACGTACATGGGCGAGGCCTTTTTGGCCATACCCCATGTGCGGCGCATCCGCTGGGCCACCAAGATACTGGCGGTCATGCCGCAGAAGCTCCTCAGCGATGCCGCCTGGGTCGACGCGCTGACCGGCATTGCGGACAAAGGGCGTCAACTCCACAAAGAGGTCGTGGTTCACACCCACTTCAATCATCCCGAAGAGATCACCGCCATCACGCAGGCCGCGACCAACAAGCTCTTTGATCGCGGCATCACGGTGCGCAACCAGACGGTGCTCATCCGGGGGGTCAACGACACGCCAGCGATCATGGGCGTCCTCATCAAGCGCCTCAGCTTCATCAACGTGCACCCTTACTACATCTACGTGCACGACATGGTGAAAGGCATCGAAGATCTGCGCACGACCGTGGAAAGCGGAGCGCAGTTGGAGAAGCAACTCCGGGGGTTGACCGCCGGCTACAACACGCCGGCCACGGTAGTGGACACGCCGGGGGGTGGCAAACGCGACGTGCACTCCTGGGAACATTACGACCGCGAAACCGGAATCTCGGTCTACACTTCGCCGGTTGTGCATCCGGGGCAGCTCTTCTGCTACTTCGATCCCATTCACCTGCTGCCGCCAGTGGGTCAAGCCCGTTGGGCCGATCCGTCGCAGCACGACCGCATGATCGAGGACGCGCTGGAAGAGGCGCGAAGCCGGCGATGAGTTTCGACGACGAGCTGGAGCGCGCCTGGGACCTGCTGGAAGCGGGCGACGAACCTGGTGCGCGGCGTCTGGCAGAGAAGCTCTACGGGGATGACCCAGGCCATCCTGATGTGCTTCTCATACAGGCCGCCTGCTGCCGTCAGACGGGGGCGGTCGAGGACGCGTTGAAGCTTCTCGAACAGGCGGCCCAGGCCGACCTCAACTGGGCTGCGCCCGAGATCTGGACCGCCGAGATCCTGTCTGAGAATCCCGAGCGGCGGAGCGAGGCCCTGCAACACGCGGCGGCAGCTCTCGACCGCGCCGAGGAAGAAGAAGAGTTTCTCGAAGCCGTGGCGCTCAAGGCTGGGCTCGAGATCGATGTGGGCAAGCCGACCGCAGCCCGTAAGACCCTGGCGGAGTTGCCGCCTCTGCAGGCGGGGGCGGCTCTGCCACCCGCTCTCGCGCTCGATTTCGCTCATCTGTTCCTCGAAGTTGGCGATGTGGATGAGGCCATGCAGCGGTTTGCAGCGATGGTGGATGCGGACGGCGGCGATGCCGACGCCTGGCACGGTCTGGGTCTTTGCGCCGAGGCCAGGAATGAGGAGGCCGAGAAGCGCCGGGCTTGGCTGCGTGTTCTCGCGCTGGACGCAGAGAAGCCGCTGACCTCGCCTCTTCTCTCGGAAGGGCAGATGGCCGACGTGGCCGAGGCAACCCTGCGTGAGCTGCCGCCACGGGTGCGCGATCTGATCGCACACGTGCCCATCTTGATTGTCGACCTTCCCGCGCGGGACGAGGTGGACAAGGGCCTGGACCCGCGGCTGCTCGGCTTGTTTGCGGGCTCGCCCTACCCGGACGTGTCCGCGATGGGGGGCCAGCCCCAGCTCACCCAGATACTCCTATTCCGCAAGAACCTGGAGCGCGCCGCGCACAGCGCCGAAGAGCTGGGCGAACAGATCCGCATCACGCTCCTGCACGAAACCGGCCATTTTTTCGGCATGTCAGAAGAGGATCTGGCCGAAGTCGGGTTGGACTGAGTGTCGGGAAATTCGGGGCTACGGGCTAGGGCGGGCCGCGGCTAGCGGGTCGCGAGGGCGTGGGCGAGGGCGTGTTCGTGGGCGTTGCGCGGAAGCCGGATCGCGTGCCACCGGCCGCTCACCCACACGCCAGCCACCCACGCAGGCCGCCATACGCTGGCCGCTACCGCTCACGGGCACGCAGGCCGAGCCGCCTTGCCGAAGACCGGTCCCCCCAAGGATGTGCAGTCCTTCCCGAAACCCCCGGTCCCGGAAAGCCGGCGATAGGCTACAGCGTGAACAGGTCGGGCCGGGCGGCTGCCTTGTCGATGGCTTCCCCCAGCTCCTTCTTGGTCGCAGCGAGGCGTTGGAGGATGAGCCGGATGTTGTTGTAGCGCTGTTTGTACTGCTCCATGCGGACCTGATCCGGCGACCCACTCATGACGGCCTCGAAAAGTGGTGTCTTTTCGATCGGTACCACCTTGTCGCCCTCGGGCTTGGGGCCAACCTTGCGAGGGGTCCAGTTGGCGCCGGTATTGGAACGAATCATGAAACCTTCGATGTCTGCGGCGCTGCAGTTTTCCGCGTTGCCCTTGCACACCGGCTTGCCCACCTCGACCATGCTGGCGATGGCCAGCTTGCCACGCGAATCGAACACCACGCCGTAGTTCACCTGTTTTCCGGAGTCGTCGCTGCCTTTTGAGGCCTGCTTTGCGGCGAAGGCTTCCAGAATGCTCTTGTCGGCCTTGGTCCGCTTGATGTGGCGCTCGACCTCGCCATAGAGGACGATGCTGTCGTAGTAGAAGTTCATCAGGCGATCGATGGCGAGATCTTCAAGCAAGTAGTAGTTGACCTTGAAGATGCGTGAGGTATCAGGGCGTGGGTCCAGCTTCACGCGCTCCAGGTCCTCGATCAGCTTGTAGTCAAAAGCGAGAGGCTCTTGCTTGTTCGCCGCCAGCCGCTGCGAACTCATGTTCACGGCCGTCGTGATCTGGGTGATGGTCTTCTGCATGTCGTCCAGCTCGGCCTTGACCCGCTTGGCGCCGAAATTGGCTTGATTGAACATGCGGCGGCCGACGGCGGACGCACCAAACCCAAAGCCGACCGCGCCGGCCGTGAGAACGCCGATGACAAAGATCACCAGCGCGGCCATGCTGGCCGTTCGCCGTACGCTGACCGCTGGTCTGCCGTCGTCGATAGACTGCAGGTCAAAGTGCTTGCCCTCCGGTGGTCGCATCGCAGCGAAGGGATCGTCGAACCTGATCGCCGCGGGAGGCGCGGCGGCCGACGGCGGCGGTGCGAAAGGCATCGGTGGCGGCGGCGGTGGCGCCAGCGGGTTGGGGATGGCGGTCGGGCCAGGGGCCGGTGGAGCGCCGGGCCGAGGAGGCGCGGCGGCGGGGCCCTTGGCGAGGCCGAGGCGGGCTTTGAGGTCTGCAATGTCCTTACCTGGACTGGGCTTCTTCGGTTGCTCCAAGGCATATCTCCGTGCGTGGTGGCTTTGGTACTGCCCCCCGCGTACTCGCGCGGGGATGGGCCAAGATATGAGCGAGGTTAGGCAGGACCTGTCAAGCATAGACTCGCGAGGGCGGGAGGTTACAGATCCGTCTCCTAGCACCACTACCACCAAAGCCACAGCAATTGAAAGTGGGTTGCGCGTAAGAATCGCGGCCCACTGAGCTTCAGTTGCGGCGACTAGTGACAAAGCGGCCGATCTGCTCCGCCGAAGCCCGGGGCATGCGTGTGAAGCGAATCCCCACGGGCCCACCTGGGCCTGATGCGAAAACGGCCTCGCCCGACGCGGTGACGATCTCCTCGCTGCCGGGAAGCTGAAACTGCAGGCCCACAAACGGCGTCGTACCTTCGGGCTCGCCGAGCGGCACGACACGTATCCCGGTTCGGCTGATGTTCGTGGCTCGACAGAGATAGGGATAGCCGTTCAAGAATCGATTTACGAGAAGGTCCACCTTTCGGCGCCGCTCAGCGCGACGGTCGCGGCTGCCAGTCCTCGACGGAGATTGGGATGAGCGCGTCTTGGTATACATAACTCCTACATGTAGGACAAGAGCCGTCTCTTGTCAATTTTTCGCGCGTGGCCCGTCGAGGAGCTGGCGCAGGTCGTGGAGACTGCCGAACGTCGAACTGCGGCACACCGGCTTCGGCCACGAGCACAGCCGGGCCTGCGACTACGACCCAGGCTTCTATCCCAGTCCCTCATCTTGACTGCCCGCGTGCCAGGTGCTGATAATCGCCTCGCCTTTCGTCGTGTGTGGCGCTGTGTCCTGACGAAGCGCGCCTCATCACTTCACCCCAACCAGCCCGAGGAACCACATGTATCGCATCAGAATTGGACTGATCGCCGCGGCACTCATCCTGGTTGCAACCGGATTCTTCTTCCTTTGGGTCAGCTCAGACCTGAAGGCGGCAGCGACCCAGGACGCTGAGGCCAAAGTCTCTCGAGCCCAGTCTGTCTATCAACATATTAGCCGGCTGGTCAGCCTCGACTTGGCCAATCTCGCGGCTGAGCGTGGCCGGACGCCCGCGGTGGTTGCCGTGTTCGACAAATCGGAAGAGACGGCCTTGCGCCAGGCTGCGTTCGAAGAGTGCGAGGTGCTCAACACCGCACTAGAGAGGGAACACCGGAAGGCCGACATCCTGGCCATCCTGAATTCCACTGGGAAGATCATCGCCCGCAACTTGAACCCAAACGCCGACTACGGCGAAGACCTGCGGGCCAAGTACCCGGCGGTGGCTCAAGCGCTCAAGGGAATTCCAGTCAAAGACATCTGGACATGGCGAGACGGGGGAGTCCACGTGGTGGCAGTCGCCCCGATTACCCGGCCTGACGGCACCATTGTCGGGGCCATTCTTGTTGCCTGGGTGGTGAGCGCAAAGACCGCGCAGGAGAACCGCGATCTTCTCGGGACGGAAATCGGGTACTTCCACGCAGGCAAGGTCCACACCTCGAGCTTCGTGTCCAACGGCGACCCCTCGAAGGAGGATGTGGCGAAGACTCAGGCCCTGAGCAACTTCTTGTTCTCGGGCCAGAAACTCGCAGATCTGGCGCTGTCCAATGCCGCGGCCACCCAGGTGGCCCACTGGTTCCTCGAAGGCCGCGACTATGCGGTGGTCGCGGCACCCATGCCGGGGAACTTCGCGGACAAGACCAGCGGCTTTGCCATCCTCGCCTCACTGACCGACGGCATGAGCCGGGTTCAGTCACAAGGGATGAAAGTCCTCTTGCTCGGCCTCCTGGCGGTGATCATTGCCCTGGTTGTGGCGGCCATGACGGCGCGCCGGTTTATCGGGCCGCTTGACAAGATCGAGCTAGGTGTCGCTGAGATTATCAATACCAACATCGACTACACCTTCAAGCCAGTGGGTCCTGATTTCGAGGGACTGTCAAACAGCCTAAACGTCATGTTGGCCCGCTTGCTTGGACGTGAGGAGCCCAACGAGGAGGCGGTGGAGGAGGAAGAGGAGGAGGAGGCGGCCGGCAAGCGCTGGAAAGCCGACCTCATGAACATCGACAACACCGAGGGCACGGCGTCGCCGGCCGCGGTGGCGGCCCTGGCTGAGGAAAGCGAGGCGGCCTACTACCCGAGGCTCTTCAACGAATACGTGAGTGCTTTGCGTGCGATCGGTCAACCCAGCGGCGGGCTCAGCGTACAGGCCTTCATGGCCAAGCTCAGCCTGGCCGAGGCTGGCCTGCGCGAGAAGTGGGAGTGCAAGAGCGTGCGTTTCCGAATCGTGACCGAAAGCGGCGAGATCTGGTTCAAGCCTGTGAAGACTGCGTAGCTCGGCGAGCTGTGTTTTGCCCCACAGAGAGCGCAGAGAACCTACAACCGGACAGCCAGTGTGCTCTCAATGCCCTCGCCGCGGAACCGGCTAGCTTCTCTGTGGTGAGCAGTCTGGGCTAGGGTCCTGGAGGCACTCGTGGCGGTCGCTTCTGGTCTCGACCTTCTTTGCGGTGAAAGACTCGATCTGTGCCGGGGCCGGCGTGTGGGCGTACTCTGCCATCCCGCCAGCGTGGACGGACAACTCGTCCACGTGGTCGAGCGTCTGATGGCGGCTGGCGTGCGCCCGGTACGCCTTTTCGGCCCCGAGCATGGGGTGCGGGGCGAGGCCCAGGACATGATCACCGTCGCTGGTGAGCGCGATGGCTGCAGCGGGATTGCTGTCACCAGTCTCTATGGCCGGTCGCTCGAATCGCTGCAGCCGAGCCAGGAGGCCCTGGCCGAAACCGACGTCTTGCTGATCGACTTGCAAGACATCGGCAGCCGCTATTACACGTTTGTCTGGACCATGGCGCTCAGCATGGAGGCTGCAGCCCGCGCCGGCGTGGCCGTTGTGGTGCTCGATCGCCCCAATCCCATCGGCGGCAGCGCAATCGAAGGCGGGGAGGTCGAACCGGGCTATGAATCCTTCGTGGGCATGGCGTCGCTGCCGGTGCGGCATGGTCTGACCATTGCTGAGGTGGCACGGCTGGTGCGGGCCGGGATTCCGTGGGGCGGGCCGCGCTTCGCATCGCCTCTCGATCTGGACCTGACCGTGGTGCCCATGCGGGGCTGGAGGCGCCACGACTTTTTCGAGGCGACGAGTCTGCCTTGGGTCATGCCGTCGCCCAACATGCCCACGGTGGACACAGCGCTGGTCTACCCGGGCCTCTGCCTCATCGAGGGCACCAACCTGTCCGAGGGGCGAGGCACCACCCGGCCCTTTGAGATCGTCGGCGCACCCTTCGTTGACGGGCCTCGCCTGGCCGGGCGGCTGGCCGGCCACAAGCTTCGCGGCGTGGGTTTTCGTCCGCTCTGGTTCCGCCCTACCTTTCACAAGTTCGCCGGCCAAGTCTGCGGCGGGATCCAGGTCCATGTCACTGACCGAACGGTCTTCGAGCCCTATCGCTGCGGCATCGCCATCCTGCGCGAACTGCACGCGGTGTGCGGCGAGGCCTTTCGCTGGCGCCAGGAACCCTACGAGTTCGTGTCTGACCGCCTGGCCATCGATCTTCTAACCGGCGGCGACGAGATTCGCACCGGCATCGAGCGCGGCTTCACGCTGGCCGAGTTGGAGGCGACCTGGTTGCCGGCCCAGCGTCGCTTCGCGGAGCGTCGCCAGCCGCATCTTCTCTATTGATATGGGAACCCTGGGAGGGTTCCCAAACCCTCCCGCGATGGTGCGCCGCCGGCGGAGCCGGCGGGCTCCCCACGCGATTGATATGGGAACCCTGGGAGGGTTCCCAAAC
>Ga0247845_1000071_pt1 | contig 19226 bp, 6 predicted proteins | sample PFST25metaG_2_FD_186008 | JGI IMG/M metagenome (GOLD analysis project Ga0247845, IMG submission 186008) | Peat soil microbial communities from Stordalen Mire, Sweden - P.F.S.T-25 | ecosystem: Environmental > Terrestrial > Soil > Wetlands > Peat | place: Sweden: Norrbotten County, Stordalen Mire...
TCGTCGGTGTAGCCGGACATGTAGAGCACCTTGATCCCCGGACGGGCCACCACCAAGGTCTCGGCTAGCACCCTCCCGCCCATCTGCGGCATCACGACGTCGGTCAGCAGTAGGTGGATCTTGCCCTGCTGCGCTTTGCAGGCCATCAGCGCGTCGTCCGGACTCGCGGCGGTCAGCACGGTGTACCCGGCCTCGTGCAGAATCCGTTCGGCAATGTTGAGTATGGCTTCTTCATCCTCAACCACGAGAATGGTCTCAGTTCCGGTTGGCGGGGTCTGGACTGCCGCGAGTCTGGTGGCAGTCACCGTCATCTTGGCCGAGATCTCCCGCGGCAGATAGATCTTGAACGTGGTGCCCTGGCCGGGCTCGCTGCACACCCAGATGGTGCCGCCGCTCTGCGCGACGATGCCATACACGGTGGAGAGCCCAAGGCCGGTTCCTTTGCCTTTCTCCTTGGTGGTGAAGAACGGTTCGAAGATCCGCGCCTGCGTCGCAGTATCCATGCCGCAACCGGTGTCGCTGACCGTGAAGCGGACGTAGGGCCCGGGCTTCACGGCCACGTGGCGTGCCGCATATTCCTCATCGAGATCCACGTTGGATGTCTCGATGGTGAGCTTGCCCCCGGTGGGCATGGCGTCGCGTGCGTTGACCACCAGGTTCATCAGCACCTGCTCGATCTGGCCTGGGTCGGCCCGGACCGCGCCGAGGTCTGGCGCAAGCACCTGGACATAGTCGATGTCTTCGCCGAGGATCCGCCGGAGCATTTTCTCGACCCCCGCGGTGATCTGGTTCAGGTCGAGGACCACGGGTTGCAACACCTGCTTGCGACTGAAGGCAAGCAGTTGCCGGGTCAGTGCCACCGCACGCTCGCCGGCCTTCTTCACCTCCAGGAGTTCATCCCTGGTACGGTCATCCTCCCGCACCCCGGCCATTGCGAAATCGGTGCAGCACAGGATCACGGAAAGCAGGTTGTTGAAGTCGTGCGCAATGCCGCCCGCGAGGTTGCCGATGGCTTCCATCTTCTGCGACGCCCGAAGCTGCTCTTCGAGTTTCTCGCGCTCCGTCTCCGCCTGCTTGCGCTCGGTGATGTCGGTCATCACGAGGTGGCATACCGGCGCGTTGCCTTCGTCCTGCACGACCGTCGCTTGCAGATGCGCCCAGAATGCGGTGCCGTCTATAGTCACCATACGCAGCTCGCACGCCTGCGTCTTTCCCGCCCTAATGGGCTGTTTTCGGAACAAGTAATAGATGTCCTGGTCTTCCTTGAAAATGAACCGGGAGATCGGTTGCTTGATCAGCGCGTCCCGGGCCACGCCCAGCAAGGTGGCGACGGAGAGGTTGGCCTCGATGAGCAGATCCTGGTCACTGACGGTGCAATAACCAACCGGGGCCTGGTCGTAGAGGTCCACGTAGCGCTCTCGCTCGGCGCCCAGCGCCGCTTGCGTGCGGCGCAGCTCCTCGTTCTGCATATCCAGCTCGATCTGATGGACCCGCAGCTCGTGCAGCGTCACCACAATATCTTCGGGCGACGAGGGCTCGAGCTGTTCCGACGCCCCTTGGACCTCCCCAACGGGGGATGACGGGACGCCCTGTCTCCGGAGCATCTCTTCCACCTGCTGGCGCAGCGCGGCGTTCTTGCCCAGGCGTCTATCCTTGCCGGTCATCGTGAGTCCTCCCGATCCGTCGTTGATGGCACACGCCGTTCCGTGGTCGCAATCGCGTACATCTGCCCGGCCTCATCGATCAAAGCGGTGGAGACGATCGTGACATCCGCCACCGCCCCTTGGTTGGTGAGGCGTTGGGTGCGATACGGCTGCAGAACTTCCGCCCGACTCAGCTGGACGAGCTTGGCCAGCGCGTTCTCGCGCTGCGGCTGCGGGATGCGGTCGCGCACGTTCATCTGCAGCGCCTCGGCTTCGCTCCAGCCATACAGCCGTACCGCGCCCGGATTCCAGGCCAGGGTGCGGCCACTCAGATCCTGCACCGTGATGGCATCGCCCGAATCGCGCACCACCGCGGCCAGCCGGGACAGGCCGTGGGCTTCGCGCAGCGCCTCCCGCGTCCTCATCACGTCCGTGATGTCCGCAAAGGTGAGAACCGCGCCTTCGATGACATTGTCGAGGGTGCGGTAGGGATGGATGCGCATCGCGTACCACGCGCCCGCTGCGCTCTGCACTTCCAACTTCTTGGGGATCAACGTGTCCAGCACAGCCTGCACGTCTTTCACCAGGAGGTCGTAGCCAACCAGGTTGTGGGCGAAATGGCTGAGGGGCCTTCCTTTGTCGCTCGAAACCAGGTTGATGATCGCGCTTGCGTTGGGTGTATGGCGCAGGATGCGCAGGTGCCGGTCCACGAAGATGGTGGCGATGTTGGTGCCTGCCAGCAGGTTGTTCATGTCGGCGTTGGTATGCGCCAGATCGATCATCTTGGCTTGCAGCTCGGCGTTGACCGTGCCCAGCTCCTCGTTGAGCGATTGCATTTCTTCCTTGGAGGTCTCCAGTTCCTCGTTGGTGGATTGCAATTCCTCGTTCACCGATTGCATCTCCTCGTTCAAGGAAGTGAGCTCCTCGTTGCTGGTCTCCAGTTGCTCATTGGCGGTACGGAGGTAGTCCTCCTTGGTCTGCAGTTCCTGCTGAATCGCCGTGAGGCGCGTCTTGGTGTCCGTAATCGGGCCATCCGGTCCTCGGCTGGCGCTCAGGCCCCCCGGCTCCGCTGGTGGGTGCTCGCAGGGCAATCCTTCCTGGAGGAGGACCAGGTACAGCGGGGCTTGATCGGGTATGGCCGGGGCGACCGCCACTTTGGAGATGGTCAGGTCGACGGTGGAGAAGTCGCCGTTGGTTTTGACCCGGAGGCCACGGCAGTGCTGGGTCTCGCTGGTCCGCGCGGCGTTGTGCAGGGTGGTGGCCAGCGCGAGCTGCAGCCCTTCGCGGGCCATCTTCAAGATGCTGTTGGTGCCGGTCTCACCAGCGGCCGGCTCCAGGTACATCCCCGTGCGGCCGTGGAGGTAGAGGATGTCCCCCTGGCCGTTGACCAGGGCAGCGGCCGGCGCGACCTGTGCAAGGAGCGCCTCTTCGGTCAGTGCGCGCAGCGGAAGCTTCGCGGGGAATGCCATCCTGCCGGCAGGGCGCAGGAGGGCCGCCTCCGTCGCCGTGATGAGTGGAAGAAAACGAGCCAGGCTCGTGCGCGGCCCGCCCTGGGTATCCCGCTTGCGCTGATACAGCTTTGATTTGCGGTCCAACGTGGCAAACAGATTGCCAAACTCCCCCACAGTCTCCGAGCTGCCCAGAAACAGGATTCCTTCGGGGTTCAGCACGTGGTGAAACAAGGGAATGAGCCTCTTCTGCAATACCCCGTCCATGTAGATCAGGAGGTTGCGGCAGCTGACGAGGTCGATTTTGGAGAAGGGCGGATGCTTGATCAGATCCTGCTCGGAAAAAACCAGCATGTCGCGGATGCTCTTGTGGATGCGGTACTCCCGACCACCCGGCTCGACTGAAAAGAACCGCGCCAGCCTCTCCGGCGAGAGGTCGGCAACCGCGCTGGCCGGATAGACACTGGCGCGGGCCAAGGCAATCGCCCGGCGGTCGATGTCGGTGGCGAACACCTGCACGGTGTAGCCTTGCTTCAGCACCGCCATGCGCTCCGCCAGGAGCATGGCGAGGGAATACGCCTCCTCGCCGGTGGAGCATCCCGGCGACCAGACACGAACCACGCTGCCGGCGTGCCTGCCGGCAAAGAGCTTGGGGATGACCTGTTCCTCGAGCGCCTTGAAGGCCTCCGGATCGCGGAAGAACCTGGTCACGCCGATCAACAGATCATGAAAAAGCACCTCCTGCTCGACCGGCGTCTGCTCCAGGATCTTGAGGTACGCGCCGATCTCATCGACTTGATGAACGGCCATGCGCCGATGAATGCGGCGATGGGTGGTGCCCGCTTTGTACTGGGAAAAATCGTGGCCGGTGTGGTGGCGCAGGAGGATGAAGATCTTCTTGATCTCGTTTTCGTGGGCCGGGAGCGGGGCGGTGGCGGCCCGGGCGGTCTTGCTGAAGGCTACGGCGTAGTCGATGAGCTTGGCGGCCATCTCGGCCGGGGGAAGCTCATAGTCCACGAGGCCCGTGGCCAAGGCACTCCTCGGCATGCCGTCGTGCTCGGCGGATTGGACATCCTGGGCCATGACCATGCCGTTCTCGCCCTTGATGGCCCGCACGCCCAGAGTGCCGTCGCTGCCGGTGCCGGAGAGCACGATGCCGATGGCCCGCTCGTGCTGGTCCTCTGCGAGCGAGCGGAAGAAGAAGTCGATCGGCATGCGCTGGCCGCGCGGTTGGAGGGGTTCCAGCAAATGCAATGTGCCATGCAGGACGGCCATGTCGCGTCCCGGCGGGATTATGTAGGCGCAGTTGGGCTGCACCACCATTCCGTCCTCGACCTCGAAGACCGGCAAATGGGTGTAGCGCTGGACGATGTCGGCGAGGATGCTCTCGTGATCCGGGGCCAGGTGCTGCACCAGCACGAACGCCATGCCGGGGTTTTGGTCGGCGGGCATCCCGGAGAAGAAGGCTTCGAAGGCCTTGAGGCCCCCTGCCGAGGCGCCGATGCCGACGACGGGAAACCCGGCCACGGGGCTTTCGACCGTCTCTTGCAACTCGACCGCTGTCTCGGCGACTTCAGGCGTCTCGACGGGCTTGGCTTCGGTCGTTTGTTCAGCCTCCGGCGCTGCAACCCGGCCTCGAAGTGCTTCGTCTTCCCGAACCAGTCGGTCAGGCTCTCCTGTGGCGTCGCCCATGGATCCCCCCTGTGCCACTGACTTCTGGGGCGGAAGAGTACCATGCCGACCCGGATCTGGCACGCGAATTCGCCCTTTCTCGGGGTGTGTGGCTGGCAGCTTGCGGCAAGAAATTTCGTAACCGCAGAGGGTACAGTTGGAAACCTTTGTTGAAGAACGCGGGGCATTTTGGGTTCGGCACAGGATCTCGTACCCCCCGCTCACCGTCGACTATCTGGAGAAGACCTCGGCCGCGGGCAAGATCCCGGGCGGCTACTTCAAGCGCGAAGGACGGCCGGGTCGGCGACGAGTCCGTGATCTGGTTCCAGTCGAAAACGTGAACTAGCGAGCCTCCATCACCTCGAAGCCACCTGCGAGAAGGAGCGCGTTTCGCACCTCTGGCCAACGCCACTCTGGCAGACTGCATAGGAGCGGTCCCATGCGGCCTTGTTGCGCCAGAGAGAGATGTGGTCGAAGTTCAGCGCACATGTCACTGGCATGCCATCGTCGTGGGTTAGGACCAATTCTGGGGCCAAGCCGCGGACCGTTCTCGTTGCGGGAACCACGATCAATTCATTCAGATTCCCGATGACCTCGTTGCGGGCTGTACCTGAAGCCCACAACCCCCTAGAAGCGTGCTCGTTTTCCCTCGGGTATGGGGGCTAGTTGTTTCTGGGCAGAGGTTATTCAGAAGTGACGGCCCGGCATGGGCGGCGCCTGCGAAAACGGTACGCCTACTGCAGGACGCGGACGAGCGCTGCGGTCGCGGCAGGGACGTACACTGAAACGTTATTTCCCGAGACCGTCTGAGTGTAAGGTGGATTGCGAGGCCAATCGCCGGCAACCGAAACCTTGGCGCCAGCAAGGGTCACGTTTCCTGCCGCTGCCGTCAGGTTGGCGGCAGGCGTCCCCTCCAGATAGATCGCGCTCGCGCTACTCACCGCGGCTCCGAGGTTCACCGTGGCGCTGACAGCGCTCGAGGCATTCCTGTTGTTGAGCACCACGCTGGTAAATCCGCTCGCCTTGATGGCCCACGCGGTGAAGTTTTGGGCGCTCCCGGTGACGGTCGTGGAAACCATCGAGCCTGCGCCGGCTTGGCTGAAGAGGAGCATTCCGTAGTATTCCGGCTGTACCTGCACCACGACGCCATTGGTCTCCTTGATCGGCATATAGTAGAAGGGGTTCGTTCCATCCATTCCAGTCTCGCCGCCGTGGAAATTGATTCCGCTCGCGACACGCTTGGCAGACTCGAACATGTAATCGATCGCCCAGAGACCCGCAATGAGCGTGTCGCTTAGTCCCTGCTGACCGTGACCGGAGCAGGTGTTGTTTTCCCCCATGCGGTAGCCATTTGCGATCTTGTTCTTTGTGGCTGCACCTTGCATCGTCGTAAAGATACCGGTGAGTTTGGACGTTGTTATCTGGAGGTTGGGCAATGAGCAATCCGACGAACCGGCTCCGGCAACATAGGAGTGCTGCGTCAGAAGGGTGAGCTTGCTCCCAAACTTCGCGGCCTCGGAGTCGGCAAATGGAGAACTGAACGATGCGGCAGATCCACTGGTGCAACCCGGCCCAGCTATCAAAGCGCCCGGCGCGGCGAGGATGGCGGTCGCGAACGACTCGTACTGCGTTTGTTGGGAGGACCAGCTGCCAAACTTGTCGGGCTCGTTGCCGATCTCGAATGCGTAGATGCTCGACGGGCACTTACCCATAACGTAGGCCGCCTCTGCTGCGGAGGCAGTCACGTCGCCCGACTGGAAGTTGACGCCGTAGATAATCTTGGTTCCCGTCGCGGCCAGAAAGCCGCAGAGTTGGTCGACTCCGCCGGTCGTGACCTTTGTGTTGAATGGCTGCCCATTTGGCTGCGAAGGTGCGGTCCCCGTGCCAGTCCAGGTGCAACGTTCGACATCGTTGGCTCCAAGCCGCATCACCGGAGAACCAAGGAGCTTATAAAGCGCAATCAAATTCGTGTTGTTACTGGTGAGCGAGCCATTCATGATGTGCGTCTTTTCGTAGCTGAACCCGGTATAATCGGCACCGATCGTCCCTACGGTCGTGCTGGGGCTCACGGTCACCGTGGCCGTGGTCCCCGTGCCCGCGGGACCGCCAGTCACGGGCGTTCCCCACGTCGTGACCGTTCCCGTGGAGCCGGCGGCGCCGGTCGTGGAGCCGCCGGAGCTGGTCGTGGTCCCGCCGGAGCCGGTCGTGGTCCCGCCCGCGCCGGTCGTGGTCCCGCCCGAGCGGGTCGTGGTCCCACCGGATCCGGTCGTAGTCCCGCCCGCGCTGGTCGCGGTCCCGCCCGAGGCGGTCGTGTTGCCGCCTGCGCCGGTGGTGGTGCCGCCCGAGCCGGTCGTGGTCCCGCCCGAGCGGGTTGTGGTCCCGCCGGCACCGGTCGTGGTCCCGCCCGAGCCAGGAGTGGTATTCCCACCCAAGCCAATCGTCGTTTGCCCGGCGCTACCAGCCACGCCACCCGCTGCGCTCGTCGATCCGGCGCCGCCCCCTGAACCTCCCTTGTTCACCGAGCCGCCCGAATCCTGTGTACCACCGCTGGGACTCGCAGCTCCGCCGCCTGGACTCGTCCCAGAACTTGAGCAGGCGACGACAAGTGTCGTCGTGGCGACAACCGTGCAGAAGACGCTACCATATCGCATGAAGATCTCCTTGATAGCTAAGGGGCACCTACTCAACAAGACGGGTCATTCTGGTTGGCTTTCTCGCAGGACGTTGCTGCGCGCGAAGACATTCCGGTACCATCACCGCCCTGGCAAAGTTCTGTAGCCATCAGCGTCATGCCGAAGAGCATGGCCCCGATGGGCATCAGGACGGACAGCGGCGACCCAAAGGCTCGTTCACCCGGATGCTCGCCCCACCACGGTCCTTCCAGGTGGTGCGCATCGCCGCTGGAAAAGCCGGGGGCTATCCCTCGACCGCAGCGGCTGACAGGATGGCGACCTACACCGGCGCCGCGGTGGAGGTCGGGCCAAGTTGGGCTTCGACCGTCACTTCATTCGCTTCGCGAAGCGCGCTGCAGCCGGGGTGACTGCGGCGTTGGGCTTCAATAGTAGTAGGCAAAGCGAAGGCGCAGCGAATACATGTCGCCATCTACAATCGGGTCCTGGCGGTGCTCCTGGTGTCCAGTGGCTTTGGAAAAGACCAGCTTCACAACCGCGTTGTTGAAGCCGAGAGGGTAGGCAAGGTAGGCGGCAAGCTGATCGTGACGGTGGTACAGATCATCTTCATTGCGGTATTCAGTACGGAAGAACGCACCACCTGCAATCAGCGAGCGGTGCATGACAAGCGAACCGGCGTCAAGCTGCAGATAGCCGCCCCAGCTAAACGTCTTGTCATACCTGTGCGCATAGGTTGTAATGTCCTCTGCGATATCGTGCTTGCCATACGCGAGGCTGAATGCGATCTCGATTTGTTGCAAGGGGGTAGCGGCCAAGCTTCCGCCAGCCCCGTATTTCTTTTCCTGGCCGCACTTGTCGCATGGAGATTTGACCAAAGTAGCTTGATCGACTTGAAACTGCTGCTGGGCGGGCGTCCAAGTTTCGTATTCCGCTCCGACAAGCAAACTGAAATATTTTGGCTTGATGCCGCCTGCCAATCGGCCACCGAGGACGTTTCCGCCACTTTGCAGCCGTCCGTAGGATCCGACCAGCTCGATCCCCGACCATGGGGTGGGATAGAGGTGAAACGCGGCCCGGCCTGAGGGCACCTCTGGTGTTCCTCCGTCCCGCATGAAGATGGTGTTGACCTCGTACATGTGCGTAAACCACTGGCTCTGGTCGGAGAAGTTCGGTTTGATGCGCGCCCCGGTATCCTCGAGGGTGTACAGGTCGAAGCCAAGGCCTTTACGGAAGACACGCCAGGTGAGAAACCGACCTGCCATGAAGTCCCAGCGTCCCTGCTGGCCGACCTGGACATAGACGTCATCGGCATTGATTTGGTAGTAGTTGAGGTCTTCGCGAACCCAAGCCACGACCTGCCCGGTTTCGCGCAGGAAGTAGCCATTGCCCAGATCCTGGGTGAGCATCGGACCGAGGACAAAGCGGCCGCGCGAATCGTAGACCTTTTCCGGCGGATCGCCTGTGTTCCACGAGTACTTGACATAGCCGTCATCGAGTTCGAGGTTGCCGTGCCAGTCGAGCCCCGATACGGTCGGCGGTGGTGGTGCCGACATCCAGCCGGGAAGACCGGCCTCGGGGGGAGGTCCGGTGCGCGCGGCGGACGTGGCTACGGCAGCAGGACGTGATGCGCCCGATGGGGCGAATGGCGCGGCCGCGGGCGGCGAGTAGGCAGCGCCCTGGAGCCATTTGTCGGCGGAGCCAACTGATGGAGATGACGGGCTGGGCGACGCAGGCACCACTGGCACGGGGGCGGCTTGGTTTGACGAAGGTGCCGCGAAGTCCTCCACCGTCTCGTCTTGGGCTAGGACGGCGGGCGCGAAGAGCGCAGCCCCGGCAAGCAAGCAGAGCGCAATGAACATCCGATCAAGAAGGCTCAATCCACACATGGAGGTATCCTCCCTTAACGCATTCGTGAACAGCGGGTTGGGCTCTTCTACTGGATGGTGAAGGTTGCTGACAAGAGCTGAGTTGGATCGGCGCTCGGCCCTACCAGAACCGTGTGCGCCACCGACTCGACGGTCCATTTGTTGTTGGTCGTATCCCAATAGGCCGTGTCGCTCGCGGGTATGGAGAGCTGGACGTTCTTGCTCTCGCCAGGAGCGAGGGTAACCCGCGTGAAGGCCTTGAGCTCTTTCACAGGCCGCTTGGGCGCCTTGCTGTTCGGATAGCCGATATAGAGTTCAACAATTTCGTCGCCGGCCACCTTACCGCTGTTCGCGACTGTGACCTGAACGTTCAGGGCGCCGGTTGCCGGGATCGTCGAGTTTGAACAGAGCACTTGCAGATTGCTGTAACTGAAGGTCGTGTAGCTCAGGCCGTAGCCAAACCAGTAGCGAACCGGCTTGGCGTTCTTCTCGAACAGGCGGTAGCCGTGGTAGTAGTCGATCGTGGCGGCTGTGGAGCCGCTGTTCTGAAACTGCGGGTAATCGGCTTCATTCTGGCCGACGGTGAAGGGGAGCTTGCCCGAGAAATTGCTGTCTCCAAACAGCAACGCTGCCAGGGCGGTTCCGCCCTCTTGTCCAGGGTAGAAGGTCTGGACAATAGCCTTGGCGCTGGCCATCCAGTCCTCGACGATGACGGCGCTGCCCACGTTGAGCAGCACGATGACGTTCGGGTTGATGGCAGCGACGCTCTGGATGAAGGCCGTTGGTTTCGTCGTCCAGTGGATGGGATGGATCGAGGTCAGGTTCATGTTCTGGCGGTCGGCGCCCCCACCGTAACTCTCGCCCTCATCCTCATGCCCCATCACCACCGGGATGATGACCACATCGGCGCCGTTTGCCGCGGAGGCATCGTTGCTTTGCCTGATGGTGAGGCCACCGGGGTGGTTCTGAAGTCCTTGGAAGTACGACACGGCATGCGGGGGAACTGTCTGGCTGCTCCCTCGGTCGCCCAGGCCCGAGACGAAGCCCTTCTGACTGTTTTGGGTGGGTGTCGGTGCGACCGGCAGGTTGTTGTCTGGGCCGACAATCGCGATAGTATTGACGTTCGGCTTGCCGCTTCCAATCGTGGTCGCCAGAGAGCCAAGCGGCAGGATCCCATCGTTCTTCAGCAGCACCGCGCCCTTCAATGCGGTCTCTTTCGCCAGCGACACGGACTCATCCGTGGTGCACAGGCTGAAGCTCGCTGTGCTCGACATGTAGGCAGCATCGAGGTCTTTGAGCTTCGTACGCGCGTTCGTGACGCGGGTGGCGGCCGCGGTGAGCGTCGCGGAGGTGAGCGTGCCGGATGTCAGATCGCTGCTCAGGGTAGTGAAGGCCGAGGGAACCGGCATCTCTAGGTCAAGCCCCGCGTTCATCGATAGAGCGCCATGGCCTGCCTGGGCCGCACTCCAGTCCGACACCACGAACCCACCCCAACCCCACTGGGTGCGCAGGATATCGCCCAGAATGCTCTTGTTTTCCGTGCAGTGAGTGCCGTTGACCATGTTGTAGGCAGCCATGATGCACGCCGGATCCCCCTTCTTGACGGTGATCTCGAATGGCCGGGTGTAGTTCTCATGCAGGGTCTGCGCGTCCACGTTCGGATTGGCCTGCATGCGGTTGTTGTCCGTGTCATTCAAGACATAGTGCTTGGGGCACGCTGCGCACCCGCCTGGTTGCTGCATTCCACGCACGAAGGCGGCGCCCATCTCACCGAGCAGCACAGGATCTTCGCCGTAGGTTTCCTGCGCACGCGCCCAGCGCGGGTGCCGGAGCGTGTTGACCACCGGCGCGAGTGCAAGCTCGTTCTTGGCTGCGCGCATCTCCCTGCCCTGGAGATTGCCTACGCGGTATTCGAGATCGAGATCGAATGAAGCCGCGCGCGCCTCGGCAACCGCCCAGGTGGTGGAGACATCGCCCGCCAGGATGTTGCGCATGCCGCGCGGTCCGTCGCGCATGGGGTAGTTGGGGATGTTCAGGCTGGCGACGCCGAGCGAACGGAAAGCCACGCCGGGTGTCGTGTACGGAGTTGTCGTGTGGTCGCCAGACAGGATATTGATCTGGTCGGTGACCGCCATCTGACTGACCAGCGACGTGGCCTGCGCGTCCACCGGTGTCATGTGTGTTGAGATCGCTAGGGTGGGCGCGTACAAGGCCGAAGTACAGGCCGTAACATTGCCCGTGGCGACGCTGCCACTCGTGGCGACGCTGCCACCCGTGGGGGTGCCGCCGGAGGGGGCGCCGCCTGGAAGAGCGCCGCCTAGGGGGCTCCCGCCCGTGCGCGTGCCACCCGCGGGGCCGCCGCCTGGAAGAGCGCCGCCGGAAGGGGTGCCGCCTATGGGCGTACCGCCTGTGGGGGCGCTGCCTGTGCGGCCGCCGCCGCCGGTCGTGCCCCCCATGGGGGCGCTACCTATGGTGCCGCCACCTCCGGGGATGCCGCCAGCGGGACTACCCGCCATGGGGTTGCCACCCGCGGGGATGCCGCCAGTGGGACTACCTGCCATGGGGTTGCCACCCGCGGGGATACCGGTACTGCCGGCTGTGGGGCTGCCGGCTGTGGGGCTGCCCGCCGCGGAGCTGCCGGCGTTGCTCCCGGTGGTGCCGCCCTGGCCCCCGAGCGATGTACTCCCCTGGCCTCCGCCGGAGATGCTGCTTCCGCCCTGCGTGCTCGCATCGGGATTGGATTGCTTCGGCTGCATCGAACATGCGGCAAAGGCGATCAATCCCGCGGCAGCGAGACTGGCGGCGGAGTAGCTGTGTTTTGTCATGTCCTTCATCTCAATATTCTCCTGTTGTCGTGAAGAGCCAGACGTCAGTCTGCGCTCACGAATCGCTGCTCTCTTGGCCGAGTTTGCGTTCCCCGGCCAGTGCCCAGATCCATGGGTGTCGATGTTTCTGCGTCAGGGAGCAATACCATTTTTGCGAGCCTCCTACATATGTGTAGTTAACGCGTGGAGCTTCACAGGATCTGCACGTCCAGGTGCAGCTCGGGCTTGTCGCGCGCGAGGCGCGCCATGGTGCGCCTGAACCAGGACGGCCGCGAGTTCAGGGGGCGGCGTATTGCCAACACGGAACGACGGGCGCGACCGTCATCCGGAAGTCAGCGGGCGGCTGCAGCGTCGCCGGCGTCGACCACCGCGCCGCAGGCTGGAGCGCGGTCCTGACCTTCGATGCAGTGGTGGCGGGAAAACCTCGACGCCTGGTCCGCGGCAGCGATCGATCTTCTTGATTTAGTCGCCCGGCCAGGGCCAAAGTGGAGGAAATCGGTCGGCTTGCATGTCATGAATCGGTTACCTAGTCGGTATTCCGCGGAAAGGATGTAGCAATGTCTGGAATTTCAGGGCGCCGTGACTTTCTCAAGACCGCCGCAATAGGCGCGGCGGGCGCGATGGGACTCAGTGCGCTGAAACTCGACAAAGTTGCCGCACAGTCGACGGGCGGATGGGTTAATGGCATGGCGATCAATCCGGCCATTGACAACAAGCGGGTCATCTGCTGCCACGACACGAAAATGCTCACCGCCACGCCCGCGAACTCGAGCTGGGCGAATCAGACCGCCAACGTAGATGACGCCGTGGTCGCCTCCAATCTGGACCAGATGGCAGTCCTGCTGACCCAGAAAGCCACCGCGGCCGATGCCTGGAGCACGATCTTCCGGTCGAGCAAACCCTGGTCGAGTACGAGAGTGGCCATGAAGACGAATGGGATTGGTGGCAACACCACCAACCGTCCCCGGCCGGGGATCTACAAGAAGATCTGCGATGTGCTGGTGGGCCTCGGGGTCCAGCCGTCAAACATCGTCCTGTTCGATGCGTGCGACAACGCTACGAGCTACTACTCCTCCTTTATGAGTCTCACTGATTCGACCAAGATTCGCGCCGTTATGAGCACGAGAGCGAGCAACTTGGGCGGGTTCAAGACTGTGCCCCTCACCAATGCCCAGAATATCTCGTGCCCCGCCGACCTCGTCGACGGCAACATCGACATCCTTGTGAATGTTGCCGCGTGCAAGTCGCACAACGGCACAGGCGGGCACTACAGCTACGGCAGTTGTACCCTGTGCATGAAAAACCATTTCGGTACCTTCACGAGCGGTACGCAAGCACAGCACTCCGGCGATCTGCACGTTGGCAACTCCGCCGCTTCGCCCCCGCCGACTCCGTTGGCTCTTTTTGAAATCAACAAGCATTCGGCCATTCTGGGCGGCAATCCCGTCCGCCAGCAGCTGTGCATCGTCGATGCGCTGCTATCCAACGGCGCAAGCGGTCCCGGCGGGGGCTGGGACAACCGAACCGACCGTCTCGTCATGGGCACCTTTGCTCCCATCGTGGACTATCTTGCGTGCAACAAGATCCTTCTCGACACAACCATCATGGCCAGCTCTCCCATGCCAGCGCTGGGAGTGACCAACGCGGCCATCATCCTTCCCCAATTTCTTACCAGCTTCGGCTATGCCGAAACGGACGTGCCGGATTGGATTGAGCTCATTCCGGGCAGCGGCACTGTCACGCCCACCGGCGGCAGCGGCGGTGGGACCAGCGGGGCTGCAGGCGCCCCCAGTGGTGGGACCAGCGGGGCTGCAGGCGCCCCCAGTGGTGGGACCAGCGGGGCTGCTGCAGGCGCCCCCGGCGGCGGCGCTAGCGGAGCCGGAGGCACGCGCAACGGCGGTGCCAGCGGAGCTGGAGGCACGCGCAGCGGCGGTGCCAGCGGAGCCGGAGGCGCGCCCAGTGGCGGCACCAGCGCGGTCGGCGGCAGCGGTGGCACCAGTGCGGCCGGAGGCGCGCCGGCCAGTGCGGCGCGCGCAGGCGGCGCAACCGGCAATAGCGCCCCGTCGGCCGGAGGCGCTGCCGCCGCAGCCGGCGGCACGGCGACGAGCGTCCCGTCGGCATCAGGGGGTTCGGTGCTGACAGGCGGAACCACCGCCGGAAACGGAACGACCTCGAACGCAATGGGCGGCAGTGCTAGCAGCGCCGGAACCAGCAGCGCGACAGGGGCGCCGCGTGCAGGCGGACAATCAGGAGGCGGTTGCGACGTCGCGGGGGTCGACCGCGGCGCCACCCGCTGGGGCGCGATGCTAGCGCTCGGAGCGGTGGTGTCCGAGAAGCTTCGGCGCCTTGTCGGCGGCGGCGATCGCTCGGCGTGACCCGGTGGCCGGCCAGGAGCGTTGTCCGTGAGAGCGGCACGGACGTCCCGCCAGATGGTCAGCGACCGACAACGGCAGCGGGATCAGCTCTGCCATAGCGCAGTGTTGCGTCCCCGCGCTCGCTGATCCCAGTCGGGAGGGCTCGGCGGCTGAGAGTTTCCTTCTTCCTGACCCTTCGCTCGCGCCGTACTGGGCCTCACCGAGGCCTGAGCTCTCGTGTGCATAGGAGACAGGTGCCCAGTCCTTCGTCGGCGCCCATCTGACCCGAGGCGCCTGGTGTTCTGGCTCCAAATTCAGCCTCCGGTTGGCGCACGCGCTTCATACTTGGTTCGCCGGGCTGTTCCAGGCAGGATGCAGCCCCGTAGGGGTGTGTGATGAGCCAGACCCTGAGACCAGATTCGGAAGGCAATTCGGAGCGTTCGGCACGCTTGCGTCCGCTCCTTTGGCTGGTCGGGATCGCGGCCGCTGCGGCGGCGATTCTGGTCGTGCTCGGGTGGATCGCGCGTATTCCGAGGCCGACATCCGACCCATTCGCGGCCGAGTCGAGGCGGTTTGGCAGACAATGGCTTGCCGAGCCGATCGAACGGAATCGTTTCTCGCGGCTGCCTACTGTGGGTTCTTCCCTATTTGGCCTCACGTTCACCGGCGATGGACAGCGCGGTTGGGCTGTCGGTGACCGCGGGACGATCCTGAGGACGCGGGACAGTGGCGACTCCTGGCAGACCCAGCCGAGCGGCACCAAGAGCGCGCTGCTAGCCGTGACGTTCACCAGCGACGGGCAGCGGGGCTGGGCGGTCGGCCGCGAGGGAACGATCCTGAGGACGCGGGACAGTGGCAACACCTGGCAGGCCCAGTCGAGCGGCACCGAGAGCATTCTTTCCGCCGTGGCGTTCGCCAGCGATGAGAAGCGGGGCTGGGCGGTGGGCGACCAGGGGAAGATCCTGAGCACGCGCGACGGAGGTGGCACCTGGCAGGCCCAATCGAGCGGCACCGAGACCTTGCTCTTTGCCGTGACGTTCACCAGTGGTGGGCAGCGGGGCTGGGCCGTCGGCTGGGGGACGATCCTGAGCACGCGCGATGGTGGCAGCACCTGGCAGGCCCAGTCGAGCGGCACTGAGAGCGTCTTCTCCGCCGTGACGTTCACCAGCGATGGGCAGCGGGGCTGGGCGGTTGGCGCCGATGGAACGATCCTAGGCACGCGGGACGGTGGCAATTCCTGGCAGGCCCAGGGAAGCGGCAGCAAGAGCTGGCTTCACGCCGTGATGTTCACCAGCGATGGGCAGCAGGGCTGGGCGGTCGGGGCCGATGGAACCGTCCTGAGGACGCGGGACGGTGGCGATTCCTGGCACGCCAAGACCAGTGGCAGCAAGAATGGGCTGAGCGCCGTGAGCTTCACCAACGATGGGCAGCGGGGCTGGGCGGTCGGCGTAAACGGTACGCTTCTGAGCACCCGCGACGGAGGCAACACCTGGCGGGCTCGGTCGAGCGCCCCCAGGCGTTGGCTTTCCGCAGTGACGTTCCGGGGCGATGGGAAGCGGGGCTGGGCGATCGGCGTAGACGGTACGCTTCTGAGCACGCGGGACGGTGGCTACTCCTGGCGGGCCCAGGACTGCGGCACCACGAGCTGGCTCCACGCCGTAGCGTTCACCAGCGATGGGCAGCTGGGCTGGGCCGTCGGCGACGGTGGAACGATCCTGAGCACGCGCGACGGAGGCAGCACCTGGCAGGCCCAGGCAAGCGGCAGCAGGCACGGGCTTTCTGCCGTGACGTTCAGCAGTGATGGGAAGCTGGGCTGGGCCGTCGGCTATCATGGAACGATCCTGAGCACGCGGGACAGTGGCAAGACCTGGCACGCGCAAGCGAGCGGCAGCGAGAGCTGGCTCTACGGCGTGACGTTCACCAGCGATGGGAAGCGGGGCTGGGCCGTCGGCAGCGAAGGAACCATCCTGAACACGCGCGACGGAGGCAGCACCTGGCAGGCCCAGGGAAGCGGCAGCAAGAGCTGGCTCTACGGCGTGACGTTCACCAGCGATGGGCAGCGCGGCTGGGCCGTGGGCAGCTCTGGAGCGATCCTGGGCACGCGGGACAGTGGCAACACCTGGGAGGCCCAGGGAAGCGGCAGCAAGAGCAACCTTTCTGCCGTGACGTTCGCCAGCGATGGGCAGCGGGGCTGGGCGGTCGGTGGCGAAGGAACGATCCTGAGCACGCGCGACGGTGGCAGCACCTGGCAGGCCCAGTGGGGCGGCACCACGGCCGAGTTTCACGGCGTGAGGTTCACCAGTGATGGGCAGCGGGGCTGGGCCGTCGGCGATGATGGAACGATCCTGAGTACGCGCAACGGCGGTGGCACCTGGGCCGCGGCGAGCTATGCCAGATATCCGGCACCCTGGTTCTATGCGGCCGCGTTACTTGTTCTTGGCGCTGCTTTGTACGCCGGATGGCGGTTAGGCCGGCGCAGGCTGTAGGGCGGCGTAGGGCTGCCAAGTCACGCCACCCGGCAGGAATTGTGCTCTGACGCCCGATTGACCCGTTTTGACGGGTCCCTCCCCCTACCAATAAGTGGGTACGTCCATGCACACCGCACTCGTGACCCTTTTCCCCTCCGGCAGGTTGCCTCGGCCGGATTCTCGCGAGGGGAAGCCGGTCCGACGATCTTGTAGTCCGAAAGGAGCGACACGATGAGAAACAAAGGCTTTTTGTCTTGTGTTTTCCTGGGCCTCTTCCTCCTGGCTATGCCCGCCCATGGGCAGCGCATCATGGAGAAACTCGGCCGGGGCTTTGTGGCGGTTGGGGGAGGAACCGGGAACCTTCTGTCGTGGCGGCTGTACGGCACGGAACAGGGGACCGATATCGCCTTCAATGTGTACAAGGGCGGGACAAAACTCAATGCCACACCGATCACCACCTCAACCAACTATCAGGACACCGCCGGCGGCACCGGCTACACCCTAAAAGCCGTGATCGGGGGCGTCGAGGAAGCGACAGGGACAACCGCGCTGGAGCTGCCAAAGGGCTACCTTGAAATCCCGATTCAAGCCGCAACCGGCAGGAATATCCATCTTGCCTATGTCGGCGATCTGGACGGGGATGGCGAATACGAATACATCGTGGACCGCTTCGGGCCAAACCTGTCCCAGTATGTAGATGCATACCATAGAAGCGGCAAGTTCATGTGGCGGGTCGATATGGGCCCCAACAGCACGAATACCGACCTTTCACTCTCCGGTCCGGACACCATTAGCTGTGGGCATGCCGACGATGAAACCGTGTATGACATCGACAGCGACGGGAAGGCCGAGCTCATACTCAGAGGCGCCAACGGCATGATCTTCGGGGATGGAAAAGTACTGAGCGCGTCGACAACGCAAACCGACCAGTTCATCGTCGCGGTAGACGGAGTAACCGGCGCCGAGAAGGGCAAGGAATGCGCAGTGCCTTCAGATCTCCTTTCTGTTGGTAATTCAACAGGTCATTTCAGCATCGCCTATTGGGACGGCGTTCATCCAAGTCTGTACTACAAGGCAAAAGCCGGTGGCACAGCGGCCATGATGGACCTGGGATTTGATTTTACAAACAATGCCTGGTCCCTGCGGTTCAAGGCCGTACGTACCCCGATGGCTTCCTATCCAAACAACCACAATGTCAGATGTGTCGACCTTGATCGCGACGGCATAGACGAATGTGTAAACGGTGGGTATGCCATTAAGGGGGATGGATCGATTTTCTGGAATATGGGTTCTCAGGGCGTGAGCCACGGCGACCGGTGGCATATAGGCGCTATGGATCCCAACCCGTCCGCCGACCTGTTGGGTTGGGCCATTGGACAGCGCTCGGGATATGACTGGGTTGAGTATAACGCCAAGACCGGCACCGTACTTCGAAAGGTTGGCGCCGGTACCACCGACCTGGCGCGCGGTGTATGCGGAGACGTTGACCCGGGCCAAAAAGGGTACGAATGCTGGACCGGCGGTTCGGTGTACAACATGCTGAACTTGACCGGTTCGCCAATAGGCTCCGGTGCGCCGGCGCAGAACTTCCGCATCTTCTGGGACGGTGATGTGCTGGCCGAAGTCCTGGACTCTAATACCGTATCAAAGTGGGCGTATCCGGGCGCGCCGAGCGGCGGGTTTACCAGTGCGAATCTGGCCGGCCTCGTTCCAACGCGCAACGCGGCCCCTCTGTACGGCGATATGTTCGGCGACTGGCGCGAGGAGGTGCTGTTCGAACAATCCGGAGGTACGTCGATAAGGATCTACTCAACCGCCATTCCAACGGACAAGCGCATCTACACCCTGGTGCATGATCCAGAATATCGAAACAGCATGTGCGAAAAGGGTTATCAGCAATCGCACATGTTGGACTACTACCTGGGCGACGGGATGACCGATCCGCCGGCGCCCAATATCAAGTACCCTGACGGGAGCGGCGCTGCGGGCGCGAGCGGCTCCGGCGGGACCACCGGGGCCGGAGGCTCAAGCGGGAGCGGGACCACTGGGGCCGGAGGCTCGAGCGGGAGCGGGACCACTGGGGCTGGAGGCGCGCGCGGCGGCGGGACCACTGGGACCGCAGGCGCGCGCGGCGGCGGGACCACTGGGGCTGCAGGCGCCCGCGGTGGCGGGACCACCGGGTCCGGTGGCGCTACCGTGGTAGCCACCGGAGGCAGAGGGACGAGTGGGTCGGGTGGGACATCTGCATCAGGCGGGGGACCGGGAAGCGGCGGCATTTCTGCGACCGGTGGCGCCACCGCGGTCGCCACCGGAGGGATAGGG
>Ga0247845_1000073_pt1 | contig 19136 bp, 12 predicted proteins | sample PFST25metaG_2_FD_186008 | JGI IMG/M metagenome (GOLD analysis project Ga0247845, IMG submission 186008) | Peat soil microbial communities from Stordalen Mire, Sweden - P.F.S.T-25 | ecosystem: Environmental > Terrestrial > Soil > Wetlands > Peat | place: Sweden: Norrbotten County, Stordalen Mire...
GGAGGAGGCTGAGCGGGCTCGCCGAGAGGAGGAAAACCGCAAGAAGCGCGCCGAAGAAGAGAAGCTGGCGCGCGAGCGCGAGGAGAGGCTGCGCGTCGAGGAGGCGGAGCGCCGGGCGCGCATTGAGGCGGAAACGAGTCTGCAGCGCGAGCGCATGCGTCTCGAGGTAGAGGCCAAAGCGGCGGTACAGACCAAACCTGCGCCCAAGGGGCTCATCGTAGGAATCGTGATCGGCGTGCTGCTAATCGGAGCGGGCGTCGTGGCCAAGATCAAATCGGACCATGCCGCCGCCGAGGCCCAGGCCAGGGTCGTGGCGCAGAGGGAACGCGACGAACTGCTTCGCAAGCAACAGGAGCAGGAGCTGGCCTTCCAGGCCCAGATTGCCAAGCTAACCCGGCAGCTCAGCGAGGCCAAGAGCGAGGCTGACCGCGAGGCGCTGAAGCGACAAATCGACGAAGCCAACTCGCGCCGTGCTGCCAGCAGCGCCGCGAATCGCGTGCGGCCTCCGAAGGAAACGACCGCGAAGTCCGAAGCGCCGCAGAAACTGATCAAGGACAAGAGACAGGTCGTGATGGACCCGCTCGACGGGCTCTAGATCGGTTGGCCTGCGATCGGCCTCTCTTGCGGGCCGCGCCGTGGTAAAAACGCTGCCATGCGCGGCCGTGAGCTTTTCGAACGCAACCGGGTTCGACTCCTCGATCTCCTCAAGCAGCTCGCCTACGAAGAGCGCGAGGTCATCCTCTCGTCGGGCCAGAAGAGCAATTTCTACATCGACTGCAAGCAGGCCGTGTTGAGCGCTGAGGGCCACTTCCTAGTGGGTTGGCTCTTCAACCGGGTGATTGCCGAGAACGCCCCGGAGGTAGAGGCCGTGGGGGGCTTGACCATGGGGGCCGATCCGTTGGCCTCGGCGGTGGCCACGGTTAGCTATTTGGGCGGCCGGCCGCTCGACGCTTTCTACGTGCGCAAGGAGGCCAAGGGCCATGGCACCGCGCAGTGGTTGGAGGGGCGCAAGCTGCTTCGCCCCGGGATGCCGGTCGCGATCCTTGAGGACGTGGTGACCACGGGCGGCTCCGCGCTCAAGGCGATCGCACGCGCGCGCGAGTTTGGCCTCAAGGTCAGCCTGATCGTCGGTCTGGTAGACCGCGAGGAAGGCGGCCGCGGGGTCCTGGAGCGGGAGGCACCGCTTCAGACTCTCTTCCGACGGTCGGAGTTCGTCTGATGCTGTCCCTGCCTCTTCGCCGGGAGGTGCTGGGGCCGGCCTTGGCCTGTGCTGCGGTGCTTGTCGGGTGCGCCCAGGCGGTTCCCAAGCCCGTCGATTTCTCCGACGTTGCGCGGAAGTATAAGCCGACCGACTACCCGTCAGTCTACGAGAGATGGACGCGACACGCGAAGCTGTGGCAAGTGGACGTGGGTACCGTTGTCGAAGCGTGGGCGACCTACGAGAGCTGGGATTTCCGCCAGGCCTATGTGGCGTACTACGCGAGCATCTATGACCTGTCGGACACTGATCGCGCCACCCTCATGCGTTCGCAACTTGATGAGTCAAGGACCAGCTACGAATTCCACGTGGCGGTGCAGATGACAACCGACAGATGGAACGATCTCGAGCGCAAGAACTCGCCCTGGCGGGTGACTCTTCTTGACGCCGCAGGGAACGAACTGGGGCCCACGTCGATCCAAGTCGTGAAATTGCCTGAGCTGTACGAGAGCCAGTTTTTCCCCAGCCGTACCGAATTCACCCGCACCTATGAGATCGGCTTTGCCCGCGCGGGCAATGGCGGGCAGTCCATTGCTGGTCCGGCAAGGGGGCGCCTCGTCCTGCGTCTTGCCAGCCCAATGGGCCGAATCGAGCTCGTCTGGGACGGCAAGTAGGGGTCTCTGCTGGCCGTCCGAGAGCCAGTGCCGGAGCGAGGTCGGCCCTATCTCTTGGATGACCTGCGGCCGGACGAGGTCTTTCCGTTTGCCTGCCTGGCCGGGTCCTCCAGGTCAGCGAAAGTGTCCTCGGCCTCGTGCTTGTAGAGATCCGCCTCGCGGGCGAAGAAATCGCGCTCGACGGCATTGAACGCACTGCTGATGCGGCCCGTTTGCTTGCCGGGCTGCGACGCCCCGCGATCGGCATCATCTGATGAGTGGGCTGCCGGCTTGGCCGCGGCCGGCGCGGTCCGGTCGCCGCCCGTGCCGCGGGCCTGGCCCTTGCCCGAGGCTGCACCCGGGGAACCAGTTCTGGGCTCAGCCGCGCGGGCCGGCCCGTGCGTCGTGCTGGCCGCGGCCTGAGGCTTGGGCGCATCGAGCCTCTGGGCTTCCGCTATGAGGGCCGGATCGAGCGAAACTGAGAGGCCACGGGATGGGGTCTTGAGGGCGTTTACCGACGAACGCAGAGAAGACGAAACCGAAAGTGTGCCGGCTATCCTGGCGGCGTGGCCTGACTTCGGCGGGGACGAGGCGGGGGGACCCGCGGTGGGAGCAGCGTCCGTGGGGTCAGGCTGTGCAGGCATAGGGACCGACCGCGGCCCGGCACGGTGCGGCTCCGCTGACTCCGCGGGGCCAATGGGTGTGGTGGCCTTTTCCAGTCGGCCGAGCTCAGCCATCAATACAGGATCGAGCTCGACGGATACGCCTTTGCTCGGGGTCTTGGCCGCGGCCGATCGCTGCGACGGAGCAACAGAAAGGGTGCCTGTCACCCTGGCAGGGCGGGCTCCATCGTCTTGGGTCGCAGCGGGCGATGCCGATTCGCTGGCGGCAGGACTAGCCCCAGCGGCAGGCGCGGAGACTGGGGTGGACGCCACTCCAGCAGAGGCCGCGACTTCTTGCGAGGCGGTCACGGAAACGACCGGCGCAGGGGTGACGTCGGTCCCAGTGGACCCTGCTTTCGCAGTCCCGGAGGATGCAGGGGTGCCCGGCCGTCGGAGTGGAACGGTAGGCGAATCTGTCGCAATCGAGTCTGGTCCGGACGGGAGTCCCGGATCGATCTCGATTGAAATGCCGCCGCCCGGACTGTGCGCGACAGCGGCTGTGCGCCGGTGCCCCCCCGAGGGCCCGACCTGAAGCGTACCCGCCGAACGCCCCGCGCGTTCCGGAGACCCGACGGACGCGACCGTGGTCTCGACCGGAGTGGCTGCCGACGTCGCCGCTTCCACGAGAGACACGTCGATGGTAACCGAGGGCCGGTTTCGCCGGTCGGGCTTGGCTTGACGCCGGTCATCTGCCACACGAAGATCGATGGTGCCGGAAGCCCGGGCCTTACTCGCACCGGTGGGTGGCGCAACCGGCGCTGCAACAGAAGTGTCAGAGCCACCAGCCGAGGGCGCCGTCGCCAGCTCCATGCTGATGATGGGAGCGCCACGGACAGGCGTCTCGACCTCTGCGCGCCGTTCGCTCTTCCGGCGATTCGGCTCTCCGATTCGCATGTCTACTTCGCCGACACGCGCGAGCGTCGGCCGTTGCGCCGAAGCAGGTGCGGCGTCGTCCTCAGGGCTCGCGATGCGGGCCGTCTCCCAGAATCTCTGCAAGGGCGGGATAGGCGCGGAGGTTCCGTCCTGTGGCCTCAGCCGAGCCAAAGCACCGAGATCGACCAGGCGGGTGAGGATGCGTACGGTGTCGAAGACGGGAAAGGGGCTCTCGTCGATGATGTCGGTCAGCGCGCGCCGCCCGTCGCACAGACGGAGCACCGGTCTGATCTCGGAAGGCACCGTGGTCCCTCCGAATTTGTCGTCGTTTCTCCCGTACACCGACGAAGGTGGCCCGATGCCCTGGATGGCGTGGGCGTAGTCGCGCATGAAGCGTTCCGCGTCGTCCATCAGCTGGTCAAATCGCCGGTTGAACTGTCCCCGTCGGACGACGGCGCGCAGGCGAAGCTCGATCTTGGCGTCTTCCCAAAGCAGGAGATGGTGTATGGCGGACGGGCCTTGCAGCGAGCCCACTTGGGCTCCAACTATGTCGCCTTCCGAAAAGAGAATCTCGCCCCGGCGATTCGCGCGTTCGACTTGCAGCATACCCGAGCGCAGCAGTCCACTCATCACTCGGATGATCGAGAACAATCCGAACTCGGCTAGCGTGCCGTCGATTCTTGCGTCGCTGCCCTGCGCGTGGGCAGGGTGAGTGCCTAGCGACACAAGAATCCGGCTGGCCGTGATCACGTCACGCACGAAGATCGGCGTGGGCAGAAAGTCGACCGAACCGCAATCGAGCACGGCAGGGCGTAGGCTGGCAGGGCCCATGACCAACAAAGGCAGGGTGCGACTTTCTTCACAGGAACGAAGCTGGCGAAGCAGAGTCAAGGTCCTGTCGTACGGATCGCGTGCAGCAACGACCAGGATGTCCGCAGCCGACGGCTTGACCAGGAAAGCCGCGGTTTCTGGGGCAGGGCAGGCCGTGCTGCGCCAATCAACGCCCTGGAAGCCGTAGATTAGAGATTCAAGCCCATGCAGGTCTGAGTCAACGAGTAGTGCTGCGTATGTGCGGGCCATTTTTTCTGCGAAGCGAGGACCGGAGAACCGGCTACTCCATTATACCCGCGGAGCGACGCCAGCACACTACGATTAGGTCGTGAAAGACTCCTGGAGGGTGCGGAAGTGTGCGCACGATCACTTCTTCTGAGGTGCCGCCCGGATTTGAACCGGGGAATAAGGGTTTTGCAGACCCTTGCCTTACCACTTGGCCACGGCACCGGACTTCTTCGCCCGGGTATCTAGCACAAACTCGGCAGAAAGCGGCAACCGTATCGGGGACACGCGGCAAATCGCGCACGGTCCGCAGGAGTGATTGGGATCACGTTCTGGTGCTGAACATTTGGATAGTCATGGTCCGCCGGACGGGACTATGATGAAAAACTGTGTCTTCCTTGTCCCGCCTCGGGAAGTACAAACTGGACGGACTGCTCGGGTCCCCCGGAGTCGTCGAAAGCTACCGCGCCTGCCGGGCGGACGGTGGTTTACCTGCGGCGAGCGAGGCTGAGCGGTTCGTGGTCAAGCTGCTGCGTGCTGACCGCGTGCAGCCGCAGGCCTATGCGCCGCTGGCTTCACGCTTCCTTGCAGCGGGTCGGCGGTTGCTTGCCGCTGTGTCTTCGTCTGCGGGTGGGGTCGTCGAAGTCGGCGAGGAGCCGGCAGGCGCTGTCGTCGTTTCTCGCTGGGTGGCCGGCGTCGATCTGGTTGGGCTGCTCCAAGCGGCTCAGCAGCAGGCCATGCCTGGACGCGCGGGGTTGGACCCAGCGGTGGTTGGCGTGGTCGGCGGTCAGATGGCGCGGGTGCTCTCAGCCGCTCACGCAGTCGAGCCGCCGCTTGTCCACCTGGGTCTCTGTCCGGGCAACGTCTTGGTCACGCCGACAGGCACGGTCGTGGTGCGGGATTTCGGTTTGTTTGCCTCCGTGCGCGGACTGGTGGACCACTCCATCGGAAAGTGGCTCTTTGTCGCGCCGGAACTCCTGGGCGCGACGATCGGCCCGGAAACGCTCGTCCGTGGCGTGCAGGCGGATCTCTATTCGCTGGGGGCCCTCTTGCACTTCCTCCTCCTCGGCAGGCCCCCCTTCGAGGCTCGATCGCTGGCGGAGCTAGGGCTCGCTATGAGAGAGCCCTTGCGCGACATCGCGGGCGTGCCAGGCGCTCTCAACGCTGCCATCCGCGGCCTGACCGCGCCCGATCCCGAGGACCGACCTCGGGCCGCCAGTTGGTTGAGCGAATGGCTGGCGGGCCATGCAGCAGCGGCCGAGAGCAAGCCACCCGCAACAGAGAACGATCTCAAGCCCGACGGGGCGAGGAACGAAATCCCTATATCGGGGCCTGCAGGTGGCGACCCCGTGGCAACGCGGCCCCGGCCAGCGGCTGTTGTTCCCCGTGGTGCGGTGGCTGCGGTCAGAGACGGCCGTTCGGCGCGTTCGGGCTGGTTGGTCGCACTGGTGGCATTGGTCGGCCTTCTTCTTGTCACGGTGTTTGGCTTGCTTGCCTTTCGGCTGGCCCGAACCGTCGCTGCGAGGCGCGCCGCCCAGGGCGTTGCCATTGCCCAGCACCGATCCGGCGAGACTCCGGCGGTCGAACCCCAACTCAAGTTGCCCTCGCGTCGGCGCTCCCCGGAGTCGTGGATGCCCGCCGTTCCCACCCCCTTGCCGGACGCGGGTACGAAACGAGCCGCAAACATTGCTCCGCTGCGCGCACCCGAGGGCGATTCCATACCGATGTCTCCGGCCGGGCGCTTTGTCGTCGAGGATTCTGACGCGCCGCCGCCCAAGCGCGTGCCGAATCACCTGTTTGTCGACACCCAGCCCCACGGCGCGAATGTCTGGGTCGACGGCGTTTGGAGAGGCAACACGCCCGTCGACGTGCTAGCCGGCCCGGGCAACAAGGGACTGGTGCTGGTGGCGGCCGGGCACCACATGTTCCGCACCAGCGTCGATGCACGCGAGGGCGCCATCATCCGCGTTGCGCTTGAGCGCGCGGCAGATCCGGTACGCGGCGACGCCTTTCTCAACGTCGTCTGTCACACGACGGGAAGATACCCAGTGTTCATCGACGAAGTCGAGACCGGGCTGCTCTGTCCTGCCAGGCTGGTGCCCGTGTCGGCCGGCCCACACCGCGTTGGCGTGTTCGTGCCGTCCGAGCGCAAGCTGATGGCCGTGGAGATCACGGCGCCGGCTGGGCCCAAACCGGTCGAGGTCAGTCTTGCGCAGTGACTACTCGAGAACCTCCGTCCAATTGAAACGCGCAAACTGACCCGAATAGGGCGATGCCTGCACGGCACTGCCTGCAGCGATTGTATCCGGGAGGAACGGCGTGACGTCCGTGGATCCGCCGGCACCGCCGAACACGTAGACGTGGCCACCTATGATCACGGGCGAGGTGGCCGGGTTCTTGAGTAGTTTGGGAATCGTGTAGCCGAGCCGCTGGGTGACGGCGTTGGACGCCATTTGGTGGATGGTGAGAAAGGTCTGTCCGTCGTCGCAGACATTCGACGGGGGGGCGTACCACATGGTTACCACCTGGAAGCCATTCCCGTCAGCCTTCAGTATGCCGAGAGGCGTCGATGTGGGCCGCGCGTTGGCGGGCAGGATCGTGTCGCAGATCACGGTGCCATTGCTCACGTGGGTTGCGCCGCAGATTTGATTGGTGCCGGTGGTGAGTGCGATTTGGCCACCGCTACCCCAGGAGGTGTCTTTGACGACGCCGGTGATGTTTCCATTGCTGTCGGCTTGCGCCAACTCCTTGGCAAAGATCATCTGCGAAGCAGGGAAGTTCACCGTGTCTAGGTCGAAATTCGAGTTGGTCACCTGGACCAAATAGATTTCATGAGCGTGGCTGGAGGACACGCTGTCGCGGTCGAGTTGCACCACCGTGGGAGAGAAGTGCAGCGGCTGGTTGCAGGTGAAGCTGTAGGCCAGGCTGAGGCCGCTGGCCAAGGTGTAGCGCCAGAGCTGTCCCGCAGTGTCGCCGAAGTAGGCTGCGATGAGCTTGTCATTCTGGCCTTTGGCAAAATCGCGTGCGGTTGCCACGTCAGTCAGAGCCGTGTAGTCCTGTGCGCAGGTGGCACCGGGCGACACGCTGTTGGTCGCGATCACGGTTCCGGTGATGGCCGAGGCTGTGACCAGCGTACGTCCCTGCGTGGTGCTCCCGTCGGTGACGGCGTAGCCGGAGCTGAAGATGATACGGTAGTCGTTGAGACTGGTGGTTTTGTTCAACAGGAACGCGGGCAAGGAAATCGTGTCGCCCAGCACGTTGGTGTACGTGTTGGCACTGGCGCCATACCCGGTGTGCCATTGCACGGTGAAGGGCGGGTCGTTCAGCCCATTGCTGCCGAAGGGGTTGGTGATGTCGAGCATGAAGGTGTCACTGCCGCCGTAGCCCTCGGGCATGATGAGCAAAGTCTTCCATACCGCCGTGCTGTCGTCCGTACAACCCGAGACACACAGGCTCTTGACCTTGGGCGAATCCGCCAATCCGAAGATATGGTTGTAGGGATTGAGATCCTGACCGCCTTGCGCATACAGCTTGCGCAAATTGGCCAGAAAGTCGGGCGGAATGAAGGCAAAGGCTTCGCTACCAGCGGGATACGTGGTGGTGCCCACCTTGGTAGTTTCCAAGAAGAAGGCGTGCAGCATCATGTCCGAAGAGCCTACGTAGATGAGGTGGGGCCGGTTCATGTACTTGACGAAGAAGTTGTGCCCACCCGGCAGGGCGACATCGCCCGGGCTGGCCACGTCGATCGGTGTCGAGTTCACGATGGCTCCCAACACCGCAGGGTTGCCGGAGGCAGGACTTCCCAGGGCCCATTGCGCCACGTCCTCGGCCTCGTCCGGGGTGGCGCCCATGCCCAGCGCAGCCAATGCGGCCTTGTTGGTAATGGCGCCGGTGGAGGTGTTGACCTGGACCTTCACCATGTTGGTGCCGTCCCAGGTGTAGACCCTGCGGTTCATCCAGTTGCTGGTATTCGAGAGTTGGGTGCCGGCGTCCCAGGCCGGCACGGGTGTGGCGCCAGTGACGTCATAGGCGTACAGGTGCCCTTTCCAGGAAGGGAACTCCATGCGCGAGTCGAGCGCATACTTGCCTTCCACAACCGTGACGGCTTGCTGGGTGCCCGCCGAGGTGCTGCCCGCCGACGTGGAGTAGTTGCCCTGAATCGCAGTGTAGATTGCCAATTGCAGGGCGTCCTCCAACTGGTCTTCACTGGTAGCCAAGAAAGCAGAACCGGAACCACCCGCCTTGGCCACGTTGTTGTTCGCCACCGCGGTCGGACCAGCGCTCGCGTCGCCCGAGAATCCCACCACAAAGACCGTCACGCCCAGGTTCTGCTTGAGGTCGTAGGCGGCAAGCACCGTCTTGCATCTGCAACCGGCGGTTACCGGGTTGTCCTTGGAGCAGGGCGTGTCGTCGCAGACGTTGTTGCCTTGGTTGTCCACGTCGCCCGGCCCGTTGGCTTGGCCGTCGGTAATCAGCAGCACGAAGTTGCTACGACAGTCAGAGCGAATCTTGTAGAGTGGATCGGCCTTTATTACCGTATCCATGTAGGCGTACGCGCTGGTTTGCGGGGTCTTGGCTACGTCGTTCTCCAGGGTGCAGCCCGTGGGTGTACCCCAGTAGGTGATCAACCCGCCGTCAGCGGCGTAGGCCATCTGGGCGGTGATGGCTTGGGCTGCGGCCAGCGCGTTGCTGGGGTTGTCGGAGGTATCCAGGAACGGCGCGAGCTGGGTGTCCCAGCGCCCGCCACAGGTGGCGCTGCAGGCAGAGCCACAATTGGCCACGCTGATGGGCGGGGCCTGGCCACCGTTGTAGTAGTTGGAAAGCGGCGTGTAGTAGGTGTAGTTGATGCCGTTGACCGTGATGTCATGGCCGTCATAGGTGTCGCGGACGAGCAGGGTCGACGTCTGAGGCTGGATTGTCCGGTCGTACTGGTAGTAGCTTCCTTGGTAGGTGCCCCAGCCGAGGTTGTTGGGCATGTTGCACGAGTCGCCACAGAAGTCCACGTCGTACCGGGTCCAGGAAGACCAGCCGGTGCGCACGCGGTAGCGACTGTCGGCGTTGGCTTGCAAGGTCATCTGATGCCCGGAAATCGTACACGTGGCCGATGGGCCCCCTGTGTGCGTCTGGCGGTTCCAGGTGTAGCAGCCCAACCTGCGCAGTTGCTGCTCGTTCTGGTACATGGTGATGGTTTGGGTCGTACCCCCGCTGGGAACCTGGTAGTAGGGGTAGTAGTTGTCCTGCCAGAAGGTCATGAGGCCGAAATTGACCAACGGGTAGTTGTCCATCACGACCTTGCTGATGGCGCGTTTGGCGATCACCGTGCGCGAGGTAGCGGCCCCGCATAGGTCGCCGCTGCCGCAGTCAGAGTCCTTGGCGCACACGACCTGCGACGTCGCACACATGCGGATCGGCCCGGGTGTTCCCAGCGGGCTGGGCACGCAGGTGTCGGTCATACTGGCCGGCTGCTGGCAGGTGTTGGCCGGCGGGATGACACACGTATTGGGCGGGGCTGAGCATGTGTTCGTGGTCGCTGTACACTTGTTGTCCGTGTGCCAATTGCACGTGCCGGGGGGCAGGTTGCACACGGTGGGGGTGCCGGTACAGGGATTGGCCGGCGGGGGTATGCAGGTGCCGCCGCCCGTACAGTCACCGTTGAGTTGACACGAATGGCCGTCGCGCCACCCCCCATCGCAGATCTTGTTGGTGTACACCGGACAGTCGCTGGTCGATCGGCAGCTGTCGCCGCTATACTGGCAATGCATATACGTCGAGCAGTCATTGCTCGTGCTGCAGCCGTGCCATGGCGTGTCACCGCGCGAGCAAGTCCCGCCGCTTGTGGCACTGGGACAATCGGCGTCCTGTTGGCAGGTCTGGCTGCTTTGGGTGGAGCAAGTGCCGATGTTGGGGCAGTTGCCGCCGGGATTGGTGCACAGGACGTTTGTCCCGTACTTGCAATAGCCGACCGACGTGCAGGCGTGCTGGGCGTCGCATGATGCATTCGTGGCGGAGCACACACCGGTTTGAGATTGACAGGGGGAGCTGGCCGAGCATGTCGCGCCGGTATACGAGCAGGTGCCTGGGTCTTGCGCGCAATCAGGGTCGGTGGTGGCGCAGATGGTGACGTTGTCCTTCGAACAGTAGCCGTGCCGGCAGTCGTAGTCCGACAGGCAGTTGCGCCTCCAGGTGTTGCAGATCCCTTGCACACCGCCCTGCCGGCAGTTCGCCCCATTGTCGCAGTCGACGCCGCATTCGCTGCTGTTCTGAAACTGGCCGCCCGGCACGCCGTTCATCGAGCCCGAGGTGTCGAGCACGATGAGCATGTTGGCCTTGCGGATCTGGCGCTCGATGACCACCAGTGGGTTCACGCGCGCATCGGCCAGGTGAGGCGCCATGGTCCCGGTCACTGTCGCGGCCACGGCCGCCAGGACAAAGAACTTCGTCCTTGGCCTGGTGGCGACCTGGCCTGCGAACAATCTCACGCGGCGAACCATCGGCAGAAAGGCGAGCGTCATTGAGAAGAACCGCAGAACGGGTTGGCACCCTAGTGCGATGCTCTCGAATGTTCTGTGTGATATAAAATGTACTCTAGCTCACTTAACGTGGCTTTGCAAATAATTTCTGTTGGCCTCGTGGCAGTCCCGGCCCGGTGTCGGGGCAGGTGACACCTCTTGCCGCGCGAGCCCGCAGGCCCACACGCTATCGGGCGGGGCCCTTGGTCTCGAACGCGGTCTCCACCAACTTGATTTCGACCATCAGGTCGCTGGCCATGCGCTCCAGCCCGGCGCGCAGGCGGGCTACGTCGGCGTGGGGAGGCAGCCGGACGCGCGTTCTGGCCGAGAAGAGCATCTCGCCCGACATGGGCGCGCTCGACCGGTTGGTTGATAGCTCCTCCACGTTGGCGCCACTGCGGGCCAGGATCTGCGAGATCTCACGTACGATCCCGGGCCGGTCGAGCCCGACCAGTTCCAGGTCCATAGTGCGCGCCTCGTCCGGCGCGGGTTGCTCGCTGCCGTCGCTCGGCTCCGCGACTACGCGCAGGCCCCGCTCCTGCAACGCGACCAGCGCGACAGAAAGGGGAGCCACCTGGGCCCCCGGGACTTCGACGCGCAGGATGCCGGCAAATTGCCCAGCCAGATGGGCCATCCGGCTTTCCAACCAGTTGCCGCCATGGCCAGCGATCACCTCGGCCACCGCCTCGACCAGGCCGGGTCGATCAGGCCCGATGAGTGTGAGAACCAGATCCGGCATCTCAGACCTTCAGGTGAAGGACCATACTTTTTTCCAGCGACTCGCTACAGGCATCGACCACGAGTTGCCAGATGTTGCGGAGCTGGGCTTCGATGACTGTGCCATCGGCCTCCTCCTCTTCCTCGTCGTCCTCCTCGTCGTCCTCATCCTCGTACTCGTCATCCTCGATAGCCAGCTCTTCCTTCATTTCCTCCAGCGTCTCGGAGAGCAAAACCGCTGAGGCCACCCGCAAGTCGCCCACATGGAGACGCCCGTCGAACTCCACCGGCAAGTAGATGTCCGCCGCCATGTCATGGGCTTCCAGGCGATCGAGAAACTCGGTCATCGCATCCTCGGACAGGCGCTTGGCGATGGTGTGGGTCGTGTGGTCGTCACCCGTCGGCAAGCGGGCACCTGCCTGATCCAACAGCTTGTGAAGCGACTTCATCTCGTCATCGTCAAGGCGATCGGAGAGGGGACCGAGCTCGATTTCAGCCATGGGCCATACCGTGCCGCAGGCAAAGCCATCCGTCAACGTCCGGTGCTTCATCCGGTCGACATTCTGCCGGCGAGCGGGTATGGATTCGTCACTTGCCATGACCGAGCCGCTCGAACCCACGGCCAGGTGGATCTCTCAACGCATGAACGCCGCGCGCGACCAGGCCGCGGCGGGCCTGCGCGCTGGCCAGCCTGGCGTGGTGCTGGCTGAGCAACTGTCTCATGATGTCGAGGCCATCATCGCCGAGCTGCTTGCCTTTCACTTGGCCCGCGCGCGCAAGGGGAGCTCTTCCGAGATCGCTGTCCTGGCCACCGGCGGGTTCGGCCGGCACGAACTGGCGCCCTATTCGGACCTGGACCTGCTCTTCTTGTGCGCGAAGTCGCCTGATGCTGCGGTGGAAGACCTGGCCCGCGCGATCCTGGTTCCCCTTTGGGACGCCAAGGTGGACGCAGGACATGCGGTGCGTTCGGTCTCCGATGCCTTGGCCCTGCCGGCCACCGATCTGGCCGCGGCCACGGCCCTGCTTGATGCGCGGTTCTTGACCGGTTCCCGCGGCTTGGCTGATCGGTTCTTGTCGAGCTACCAGACACGGGTGGCCAAGGCCTCGCCGGATGGCTTTGTGGCACGCCTGCGTGCGGAGCAATACGGGCGCCATTCGCGTTTCGGAGACACGATATTCATGCTTGAGCCTGACCTGAAGAACGGCCCGGGCGGGCTTCGCGATCTGTGTGTGGGGCGTTGGGCGGCCCAGGTCGGCTTCAAGACCGCTGATCCGCAGAAACTTCATGAGATGGGGGAGATGTCGGCCCGTCAGGCTGCGGCCATGGAAGCGGCCCGGGACTGGTTGTTGCGGGTGCGCGCAGCGGTGCACCTGACCGCTGGCCGGCGCCAGGAGCAGCTTCGTTTCGATCTCCAGGAGAGCATCGCGCCGCTCTTCCACCCGGCGGCCACATCCGCTCCCGGCGAAGTGAGACCCGCGGTAGCCCCAGCCGTGGAGGCCCTCATGCACGATTTTCAGAAGCACGCGCGCGTGGTCAGCCAGCAGACCACGCGCTTGCTACTGCGGGTGAGTACAGACCGCAGCCACCGGCCGACCGTGCAGAGCATGCGCATACACAAGAGCGGCGAGGCGGACCCTAGCTTCGAGATACCGGACGGCGTGATCGAGGTAAAGAAGCACATCATCTTCGAGAACAAACCATCTGAGATGATTAGACTTTTTTCGCTTTCGATTGAATCGAATCTGGCTGTTGGTCGGCGCACGGCCGACCTGGTCGCCGAGAACGCGGCCAGCCGAGCAGTAGCCCTTCGTGAGGATCCGGAGGCGGCCGCGCGCTTTTTGCAGGTCTTGGCGGACACCCGCGATGCCGGCACGCCTTCGCGCTTGGAACAGATGCACGACCTGGGACTCATCAGCGCGCTGATCCCGGAGTGGGAACCTGTGGTGGGCCGGGTGCAGCACGACCTCTATCACGTGTACACGGTGGACCAGCACTCTCTGTACGCGGTGGCCACCTTGAAGGCCATCGCCCGGGGTGAGATGGCGGCGGAGTACCCGCAGGTGTCGGCCGAGTTCCCCGCGGTCACGCGGCGGCTGGCCCTGTTCGTAGCCGTGCTCTTGCACGACGTGGGCAAGCCACTCGGATCGCCTCATGACGAGAAGGGCGCCGTGCTGTCCGAGCGCATTGCCGCGCGCCTGGGTCTCATCCCGGCCGACGTGCGGCTGGTGGAGTTCTTGGTGCGCGAGCACCTCTTCATGAGCCACACCTCGCAACGTCGCGATCTCGAAGACGTCAGCCTGATCGCGCACTTTGCCAAGGGTTGTGAGAACGAAGAGAAACTGCGCCAGCTCTTCCTGTTGACGTTCTGTGACCTGGCCTCCACGGGTCCCAAGACCATGACCCACTGGAAGAGCGAGCTGATGGCTGAATTGTTCGAGCGCACGCTTAAGTTCATGCGGCGGGGTGCGGACCTGTTGCAGGCCGAGCAGGCCGAACTGGTGCAGGAGAGGCAGAGGCAGGCGGCGCAGCTTCTGGCTGGGGAGGTGGATGGGCCCGCGCTGGCCGACCTCTTCGCCGGTCTGCCTGACCGCTACTTCACCGAGAACGAAGCCGACCGGATCGCCGCGCACATGCGTCTGGCGTTGGGCCGCAGGGGGCCGTGCGCCATCGAAGTGAACCACTCCCCACGGGGGACATTCTCCGAGCTGGTGCTGGTCGCTCAGGATGTGCCCGGCCTGCTGGCCCGGGTCGCGGGCGTGTTCTTCGCCAACCGCATCGACATTCTGGATGCGGCCATCTACTCGCGTGAGGCGGTGACCGGCCGCGACCAGGGCGAGGCTTTGGACGTGTTTCGCATCCGCAAGGAGCCTGACGGCGCGGTGACCGACAAACACCGCATCGCCAGCATCCAAGCCGACCTGGAAGCCGTGCTGGCTGGGCGCGCGACCGTCGACGCGTTGCTGGCGCGGCGGCCGCGCACGCTGTCCATCATCGACCGGGCCAAGCCCGAGGTGCCACCCACCGAGGTGCGCGTGGACAATGAGATCAGTCCAGTCTTCACCGTGCTCGACGTCTTCACCGAGGACAAGCCGGGCGTGCTCTACACCATCACGCGAACCCTGGCCGAACACGGCCTGGACATCCACCGCTCCCGGGTGGGCGTGGCAGGCGATCGGGTGGCCGACATCTTCTACCTGCGGGACATTGCCACCGGCGGGAAGTTGACCGATCCGGCGCGACTGAACGCGCTGGCTGATGGGCTGAAGAAAGCGCTGCCGGCATCGGCGGGACGAAAAGGGTAGCGGCGTGGAGACCGCAAACCCGTTGACACGGCCTCGCGCCGGCGCTGAACTTCAGCCCATGCTCAACCTCGCTGGCGTTGCCGTGGTCATCATGATTGCTCAAGGCGGGCCGCCGCAGGGACTGCAGAAGGCGAATCCCGCGACGGCCTACCTGGAACGAGGGCAGAAGCTTATTCAGTCGGGCGACCTGGCCGGCGCGCTGGCGGCCTTCGATGCGGCGGCCAAGGCCGACCCCAAAGACCCGCGTGCCTACTACCTCCGGGGCGTAGTGTTGGAAAAGAGGCACGACCTGGCTGGGGCCGAGAGGTCGTACCGTGAGGCTGCCGACCGCGACGGCCGGTTTGCGCCCGCGCGCAACAACCTAGGTGCCATGTTGCTCGGCAAGGGCGAGACAGCCGCCGCCGAGAAGGAGCTCCAGGCCGCCCTCAGGGGCGACCCCAAGTACGCCGACGCCCACTTCAACTTGGGGCTCGTGCGCGATGCACAGGGCAAGCCAGGCGAGGCGGTGCGATCGTACCGAGAGGCCGTGCGCCTGCGGCCCGACGACGCCAGCTTTCACGTCAACTTGGGCGCGGCGTTGCGCAAGATCCGTGACATCGACGGCGCGGTGACCGAGCTGCGTCAGGCGGCGCGCCTGGCGCCGCAAGATCCGACGGTGTTGACCAACCTGGGACTTCTGCTCTCCGACGGAAAGGCGCTCGATGAGGCGCGCGACATGCTGGCAAGAGCCGCCCGACTCGACCCCAAGCTGGCCGCAGCGTGGACCGGCCTGGGACGGGTGGAGATGCGGCGCAAACAGCCAGCCGCGGCTGCCGACGCGTTGGCGTGGGCACGCAAGCTGGAACCAAAGAACGCGACCATCGCCGCTGACTACTGTCGCGCGCTAGCTGACAATGACATCAAGGCCAAAGCAGCCCGGGAAGAATGCCGGGCCGCCGTCGCGCTCGACGGCAGCAGTGCGCTGGCCCGCTACGAGCTGGGCAAGGTTCTGGTGGCCCACGGTGACTGCGCAGGCGCCAAGAGCGAGTTCGATAAGTTCGCCGGCCTCGCCGGGATCAAGCCCGAGGCCAAGGCCAAGGCGCAGGAGATCCTGAAGACCTGCACGCCGGCCAAGCCAGGGAAGAAGTAGCCCGAGCAGAGAGACAGAGCTGGGAGTAGACGGTGTGGGTGACAGATGCGGTGGCGGTGACGGTGACAGAGGCGGTGACGGTGACAGAGGCGGTGGGCTCGGGGGCATTGACCGGCTCTTGTGTAGGGGCGACCTGCGGTCGCCCGTGTGGGCCCGGGCCTTTTGGCGGCCCGGGCCAGGACGGAATCAGGAATGGGTCAGGCGCCAGAGAATCGCGAGGATGGAATCGAGGAGGGACAGTGCAGGTGTGACAGTGCCTTGGTCCACGTCACCCCAAGCCATCGCGACGGCCAGATGGGAACGCACTTCCCCGGCGGAGCCGGCAGCGATCCGGTAGTGATGAAGTCGATCCTGGCCCGCGCGTCGAGCCCCTTCGGCGATGTTGCCCGGCACGGAGGAGCCAGCGCGTTTGAGTTGCAGGGCCAAATCCCGGTCGTGAAGGCGAATCCGCTCGACCGCCGGCCGGAGCGCGTGAACCATCTGCAGAGCCATTTCGTAGACCTCGAAGCGTTTCATCAGGACCTCCTCTGTCGCGGCCTCAAGCAGGCCGCCGTGCGCGTGTGACGGTCCCCTGTCCCGGCGCAAGGACGAAACGACAAGATCAGAGCGAAACCATCGCGGCCGGTGGCATGGTCTCGAGGCGCTGCGCGCCTACTGGCGGGCTGCGCGGACTGAGGAACACATCTGCCCCAACGCTTTGTAGAGACCCGCCACTTCGGCCTCATGTCCTCGGACGCCGTCAGCTGCAGCAGCTACGGCAGCGACGAAGCCACACGGCGCAAGCCGTCGCGGAACTTGGCGAAACTCGTGGACACGTTGCGCTCGGGATCCATGTGGGGCGCGATGCGTTGCGCCCATTCGCATTTCTTCTGGCCCACGAGCGGATACCCCTGTTTGACAAGAGTCTTGGACCCATCGGGGTGAATGGCATCCGCAAGTCGTTCCCACGTCCCGCATGCGGCGTCCTGTTGGTAGCGGCCGAGTTCGACCTTCTTGGCTCTCGGATATGCTTTCAAGATCGCCGCGCGGTCACCTAGATACCAAGCCTCCATTTCCTCGATAGCCAAACGAAAGAGAGTGTTGTTCGGTCGAGGCGAAAGGCTTGCCAGCAGGTTCCGGAGATCTCGAAGGAACTCGCCGCAATCCCTGTCGTCGGCGTCCACCACGACGACTACCGCGGCATTTGTGGATGCGAGAGATCTGCCGTAGCCGCGCAACAGACGCGGAAGAGTGTCGAGCAGAATCCGACGGGACAATTCCTTTGTCGGTTTCAGTCTCTGCGGAATGCGACCTACCCCTCTGTAGGAAAAGATCCGCCAGGTATGCGGCACGCCCTGCGGACCAAGGATTGCTGGCACGAGATGTTCAAGGGCGTACTTGCCGGACAGATCCTCAACCAGAATCTCGAAGTGCATCGCCTTCATTTCTTGTCAAGGTACTCACTGTACCAAAGCCCGCCAAGAGGCAGGCTCTCTTGGACCATCGCCTTCACGATCCGGTCGTCACTCGCGCGACGAATGCCGGAGAATCCATCGGATTCCTTGTCGAGGATCCACGTCTCTTCGGGACGGAGGGCATCGACGAAATACGGCTGGTGTGTCGTCACGAATACTTGAGCCGCTCCGCGCCGTCCAGTGGCGTGCTTGCGAAACTCCTCCGCGAGCGTATCCAGTAGCCGATGGTAGAGCCCGTTTTCCGGCTCCTCTATGCAGACGAATGGGGGCGGCTCTGGATCCTCGAGAAGAAGCAGGTATGCAAAGAGCTTGAGCGTGCCATCGGACATCTGCTGCGCGAAAAAGGGATCCTTGAATCCCTTGTCGTTGAAGCGCAGCAGAAGACGTCCATCATCGGTCTTGCTCGTGTCGATCTTATCGATGCCCGGAATCTTGGCCGCGATCCGGTCCAGGATCGCCTTGAAGCGCTCCGGGTGCTCCCTTTCCATGAACTGGACCACGTTGCCGAGGTTGTCACCGTGCACGTTGAGGTGTTTCTGGGGTCCGGCCATCGGCAACGAACGTGCCGCATCTGGCGTAAAGTAGGAGAGATACCAACCGCTCAGAAACTCGCGGAAACGCACAATCGGCGGATGTTCCTTCAGGGCGCCAAATGTCGCAATTCCCAAATGGCGTGGGTCTGCCAAATTGACTTCAACACGATCCTGTTCGTTCACCCCGGGCTGTTCACCCCGCCACGCCGATCCCGTACCGTTCTCCACGCGAAGGTAGTCGTAGAGCCGCCCTCGCTTTGCCCTGGGCCGAGTGCCGCTCAGACGCTCCGAAAGAACATACGGTCGCCCCTTCTTTTCCTTACCAATCTTGAGCTCGTAGCTGATCGGGCGCGCCTCGCCGCTCTCACGATAGTAGAGTTCGAACTCAACAGGTTCAGATGTGCCAGCCGACACCAGTCTGTCAAACCCACCGCGCTGCTTGAGATCGCACGCCTCCTCGACTCCCACCCGCAAGGCATCTGCTAGGAAGCCGAAAGCATCGAAGAGTGTGCTCTTGCCCGTGCCGTTCTTTCCGATCACGGCCACCAAGGGCGTGAGTGCTTCGGGCTGGTTCTGGCCTGTACGCAAGCGACCCAAGGTTACGTCCCGCAGTACGCGGTAGTTCTTGATGCGGAACCCTTCGATAAGCGCCACGTACTTTCTCCCGCAGTAGTGTCGCATACACTACCCAAACGAGACGCTCGTGTCACGCTCGGCGTTCGGCCGGTAGGAGGAACCACCGGACGCGATGGTTTCGCGCTGACCTTGTCGTTTCATCCTTGCGCCGGGACAGGGGACCGTCATCGCTGCGCGACGGCCTGCTTGAGGCCGCGACAAAGGAGGTCCTGATGAAACGCTTCGAGGTCTACGAAATGGCTCTGCAGATGGTTCACGCGCTCCGGCCGGCGGTCGAGCGTATTCGCCTTCACGACAGGGATCTGGCCCTGCAGCTCAAACGCGCTGGCTCCTCCGTGCCGGGCAACATCGCCGAAGGGGCTCGACGCGCGGGCCAGGATCGACTTCATCACTACCGGATCGCTGCCGGCTCC
>Ga0247845_1000079_pt1 | contig 18398 bp, 15 predicted proteins | sample PFST25metaG_2_FD_186008 | JGI IMG/M metagenome (GOLD analysis project Ga0247845, IMG submission 186008) | Peat soil microbial communities from Stordalen Mire, Sweden - P.F.S.T-25 | ecosystem: Environmental > Terrestrial > Soil > Wetlands > Peat | place: Sweden: Norrbotten County, Stordalen Mire...
GGCAGTCTGCTGCAGGTGGTGCGGGCGGGCAGTCTGCTGCAGGTGGTGCGGGCGGGCAGTCCACCGTGGCGGCGGGACTTCCTGTGAATCTTGGAACTGCCAAAAACTACGTGATCCTCGCAAAAAGCGGCATCGCCACGGTACCGACCTCCGCCGTAACGGGAAACCTTGGAGTCAGCCCCGCTGCCGCCACCTCCATCACCGGATTCTCGTTGACCGCGGATTCCACGAATGCGTTCTCGACCTCACCGCAGGTTACCGGGAAGGTGTACGCAGCCGACTACGCGGCGCCCACGCCTTCCAACTTGACCACGGCTGTTGGCGACATGCAGCTCGCATTCACCGACGCTGCGGGGCGCGCACCCGGCGTCACCGAGTTGGGCGCCGGAAACATCGGTGGGAAGACCCTCGCCCCCGGTGTCTACAAATGGGGCACCGGTCTTCTGATCCCGGCGGATGTCACTCTTGCCGGCAATGCGACGGACGTCTGGATCTTCCAGATCGCCCAGGATCTCACCATGAGCAGCGCCGCGAAGATCGTCCTGTCCGGTGGGGCACTGCCCAAGAACGTTTTCTGGCAGGTCGCCGGACTTGTGGATCTCGGCACGACAGCGCACTGCGAGGGAGTCGTGTTGACTCAGACGTCGGTCACGTTGCGGACGGGCGCGTCGATCAACGGCAGACTGCTAGCGCAGACGGCGGTCAACATCGACGGCAGCACCGTAGTCGAACCTGGCCTGTAGCACGATTGCGGCTTCATGCTGCCGCAGCGCAGACGGCGCAACAGATGGCGGCGGACCATGCGGCTGCATGGCTGGTACGGTTATCGTCCAGTAGAGGGACCACCATCGGCGGCGGGGCCGCGCTGCCTGCGCTGCTGCCACAGATCCCAGACCAAATAGGCGACCACCGCGAGGTTCAGAACCAGCAGAACCAGTCGCGTGACCGTGGCCTTGCATGCGGCCTCGTACACCTCTACCGGGATGTAGATCCCGCCGCTGAGTGCACCCACCCATTCGGCCCAGCGCCGGCCCCTCCATAGGCCCACGGCCTCGAGCAGGCGGAGTTCCGAATAGGCCAAGGCGCCAGCGGCCAGGGCCCACAGGCGAGCATCGTCGAGCTTCGACGCTACCGCGAGAAAGACCCTCGGGTAATGCGCCGAAGGATTGAGGTGCAGGTGCTTCACGACATGTTCGGCAAGCTGCTGCAGGTCGCGATGGATGAGTTCCAGCAAACCCAGGCCCACCGCCAGGACGAGGATTCCCTTGGCCGCCTCGCACACCGCCACCGCGCGTAGCCCTCTTTGACGTTGCATGGCCTGGTATCCTACAGGCGCATCGCGACGCTTCAGTTCATATGCCAAGCGCGGCATAGCCCGCGGTTCTTGAAATTGTTTCCATTCATGAGGGCTAGCGCTTGATCTGGCTTGCCACGATCCTGGTAAACCTCGCGCCGTAAGGCGGCCGCATGATCGCCGTGACGTCCAGCGAGGATTGCCGGAACACCGCCTTGGCATGACTGAAAGTCCTGAAGCCTTCTACGCCGTGGTAGGCGCCCATGCCCGACGGCCCGACGCCGCCGAACGGCAGGTCTGCCATGATGGCATGCAGCAGCACGTCGTTCACGGTCACTCCGCCCGAGGTCGTGCGCGAGAGCACGAGCTGTTCTTCGGACTTGTCGTTTCCGAAGTAGTACAGCCCCAGGTCGCACCCGTGAACAGCAGATGATCGAAAGGAAGACGTGCCAATGCGGCACCGACATCGGGTCCGCCCGACACCACCGCCACTTCGGTTTCGGCAAAAGCCATCCCGAACAGTTCGGCCATCAATTCGGAGGTGCGCGGCGCGAATTCGCTGGGCTTGATCATTGCGCGGCACCCGGCCGCAAACACGCCCGCAAGCGGCGCGAAGGTAAGCTGCACCGGAAAGTTCCACGGGCTGATGATGCCCACGACACCCTTCGGCTGATACGCAACATACGCCCTCGCGCCGAACAGGCCGAGGAACCCCGGAGTCACCTTGCGCCGCTCCGGCTTCATCCAGCGGCGCAGATTGGAACGGGCGTGCTTTAGGGACATGATCGAACCGGCCACATCGGCCAGCAACGATGCGTGGACCGAGCGATGACCGAAATCCTGACGCAGGGCGTCCGTGATCGCATCCCTATGATCCACCAACAAGCCGATCGCCCGATTGATGCGGTCGATGCGCGTCTCGGCAGGAGGCGTGCCGTCGCTCAACTGCGCCGACTCTTGCCGTTCCAGTAGACCGATCAGGCTCTTGCCGCCAGGGCTTGCCACTGTGACATTCATTTGGGACGGTCTCTTGGTCCGGGGCGCATACTAGCGCTTGTTGACGCAAGGAGGAAGCGAGCTCGTTCAACAGCGGGCTCCTTCATCCTAAGCTCAAATTACTGCGACGCCGTCCACGAACAAGTCGCTCTGGATGACCGAAACATCAGGCTACAACCACACCTGGACGGGTGGCCCCTGCACGTCGAATGCGACCAGCACTTGCTCCGGAGCCTTCGATCTTGCGCAGAACTTGCAAGGCCCGATCCGGCCTTCATACCGCCGACGGCTTCGCGGGACTCGAATGTTGGGCCGGCACGTGCAAGATTGCACGTGAATCCCTCATGTTCAAACGTCGGTGGAACCGAGGTCTCTTTCTGGTCCTGGCGCTGGTGCCAGCCGCAGCCTTCGCCTCGCCAGGTGCCGGGCACGGCGATCCGGTGGCCTCCGTCGTTCTGGCTCTGACCGTCATCCTGGTCGCCGCAAAACTGGGCGGGGAGCTGGCCGTGCGAGTGGGCCAGTCGGCGGTTCTTGGCGAGCTGGTTGTCGGAGTGCTGCTGGGCAATCTGACACTCGTCGGGTATTCCGGCCTCGACTACCTGTTGACCGATTCGTCCGTCGACATGCTGGCGCGCATCGGGGTGCTCGTGCTTCTCTTCGAGGTCGGCCTGGAATCGACGGTGGGGCAGATGCTGAAGGTGGGCCTATCATCGCTTCTGGTGGCGACCCTGGGGGTCATCACGCCGTTCGCGCTGGGCTGGGGTGTCGGCGCCTGGCTTCTCCCCGGACACAGCGTCTACGTGCATGCCTTCCTGGGCGCCACCCTCTGCGCCACCAGCGTGGGCGTCACCGCCCGCGTTTTGAAGGATCTGGGCCGTCTGCAAACGCAGGAAGCACGCATCATCCTCGGCGCTGCCGTGCTCGACGATGTGATGGGCCTCGTGGTCCTGGCGGTCGTTACCGGAATGATCGGCGCAGCGGACCAAGGAGCATCGTTTTCGTTCGCCAATGTGGCCGTGATCATCCTCAAGGCAGCCACTTTTCTTGTTGTCTCTCTGTTTCTCGGGGTGCGCCTGTCGCCAAAGCTGTTCCAACTCGCATCCAGGCTACACGCGCATGGCGTGCTCTTGGCCCTCGGCCTGGCCCTATGCTTTCTCCTGTCCTGGCTCGCCAACGTCGTGGGTCTGGCCCCCATTGTTGGCGCCTTTGCCGCCGGCCTCATCCTAGAGGACGTTCACTACCGCAGTTTCGTTGACCGGGGGGAGCACCCGCTGGAAGATCTCATCCATCCCATTTCGGCGTTCCTGGCGCCGATCTTCTTCGTACTCATGGGCTTGAGGACGGATCTCCGTTCGTTTGCGGCTCCCGGCGTTCTTGGCTTGGCGGCGGCGCTGACTCTGGTGGCGGTGCTGGGGAAGCAAGCCTGCTCGCTCGGCGTCTGGGGCCGAGGTGTCGATCGACTGACCGTCGGCCTCGGCATGATCCCGCGCGGCGAGGTCGGGCTCATCTTCGCCAACATCGGCGCTGGCCTCACCGTGGCCGGCGAACCGATCATCGGCCGCGGGACGTTCTCGGCGGTGGTCGTCATGGTGATCGTCACGACGCTAATCACGCCGATCGCGCTGAAATTCAGCCTGCCGCTGGCGGATCGACGACGGAATTCCTAACGGGGCCGCTCTTCGGACCGCAAGACACGAACTCCTTGGCTGATGGGACAAGTCGCACGTCCGATGACTAGGCCGCATTGGCCATCTAGCGCGAGCTGTACGTGTTCCAAAACAGGGCCGTTTTCCTGGCAAGCTTGCCGGCTCTTGCATCGGCGACCAAAGCCGCCAATGCCTTGCCTGTGTAGGTCGTCTCGAGGTGAATGTTGTTCGCCTCCGCAAGGGCAACCGCCTCCAAACTCTCCGCCGTGGCCGACGCGTATCCGTCGCCGAGGAAGCCATCCCGCACCTCAAGCGCGACGCTCTCCGGCTTCACCGACGGGAAGCCCGCATCAAGCTCACGCAGCAAGGTGACCGCCTCCTCTATCACACGCCTGGTCCGCTCAGGGTTCATGGACTCTGCGGGCACGACACGCACGCCGACCACCGAAGGTCGCAGTCCGACGGCCGCCAGTCCGATGGCAAGCCCGCTGGCTGTCCCAGTCGAACCGTAGGGGACATAGATCAGGTCGGGCTCCGGCAGCGCGCCGGCTTCGATCTGTCCTGCTAGCTCAATCGCTGCGTTCACAAATCCGATGGTCCCTCGGGAATTCGTTCCGCCGAAGGGGATGACGAACGGCTCAACCCCATCGTGTAGGGTAATCTCGTCGTGCAGCTCAGCACCGCGACGCAGGGCCTGGGAATAGGACTCCGCAAAGTACAACGTGGCGCCGGCGGCCCGATCGGCGAGAAGATTCGCCTCCAGATTGGGTGTAGACGGCTGCGGCGCGAGCACGGCGTGGACCTGCAGCCCCAGTTGCGCGCCGTACACGGCCGTCGCTCGTACGTGATTGGACCCGACAGCTCCGAAAGTGATCACGGCGCGCCGGCTCTCGGCCAGAGCTTGGCCCAGGAGAAACTCGAGCTTGCGGACCTTGTTCCCGCCGTAGGCGCCGCCCGAGACATCATCCCGCTTGACGAACAAGGATTGGACGCCAAGGAGCCGAGCCAACTTCGGCATTGGCTCCACCGGCGTGGGGAAACACCCGAGCGTCACATGGGCAAGACTCTCGGTCCCTGGAAATCGGTCAGGCAGCGACAACATTACGGGGCCTCCGCTTCAAGATGCAGGCGCCAGAAGGGTATCATCAAGCCGCCTGTTCCGAAGGAAGCAATGAGGAGGTGCGGGAAGAGCACGTGGACGATCCGGCAGGATGGAGCCATGCTTGCGCCGAGTCCGTTGACATAACGACCGCAAGGAAAGGACGGCGTGCGATGTACGAGAGAGACTAACCTATACAAGACGGATGGATGGTCTTTCCGTCGCCGAGGAAGTCGATGCGAAGCAGCGGGACGTTCTCGAACATCTGCCGGCGCTGACGAAGTCGCAGGTCCCGCGGTTGGCATGGCGAAGGAGACCTGGACGGCTGGGCGAACTGAACAGAGGAAGAGCTGGCCGTATGCTTGTCGGGGGCGCGATCAGGTAGACTGCGCCTCGTGCCTGAGACAAGCTCTTCACCGCTCAGATCCAGCGGCCCAAGCCGCTGCAATCCGCCCAGAAACGCCATCACGGCGCGCGCCGTGATTCTGAGCGTCGTGCTGGCGAGCGGGTCGGCTCAGGCGGCCGTGGCTGCCAAGACCAATGAGCTCGTAGCCACGGGCCTTGACGTGACGGTGGGCGACCAGGCCTTGGTCGACCGGTTGACCTTGGAAATCAAGCCGCATGGCGCGGATGTTGCGACCGTGTGCCTTTGGAACGAGGCGGCTGTGGCCAAGGCCAAAGCCGGCGCGGCCGAATTGGCGCTGCCATGTCGCGCGGGCCGCATGAACGCGACCGTGCGCCTACGCGAAGCCGAGCCGGGCGTCGTGGTGGTCACCCTGGATCTCGACCGCGACACCGCTCTGGCAGCCGAGGACGGCGTGCGGCTCACGGCTCTGTTGGCCGGCGTGGAGGAAGGCGTGGCCATCAGTCGGTCCGAACCCTGGTGGACGCGCCCGGTCTTTTGGAAACAACAAGGGTTCATCCCCGACGAGACGCAGCTCGTGATGGCCCGTCGCAATGTCGAGCTCAAGTCCCAAGCGAAGTCCGAGGCGAAGTCCGCGCGCAAGGTTGAGCATGTGGTGCTCTTGCCCTTGCCCGCCGGCGGTGCCATGGGTTGGGTGCGGGGCGCGGCCGTGCCTTTCAGCGCGGGCGGCGTGACGGTGGCGCTCCAGGCGAAGGCGGCGTGGTCCTTGCGGCGCGGGGCTTTGGCCGTGATTGGCGCCGGGGATTCGCCGTACGACCTTCTGACCACGGTTGTGCGGCACGGGCTTGAGGCTATAGGCAAACCGGCGCGTTTGCGCACGGAAAAACCCTACCCAGAACCGTTCAAGCGCGTGGGCTTTTGCACGTGGAACACCCTGTACGAAAACCAAACCACACAGAACCTCATGGCCACGGCGAAGGGGTTGGCCGACGCCAGATTCCCGCTGGGGTTCTTCATCATCGATTCGGGCTGGCAACCCGTCTCGGCGGGCAATTTTGTCACCTCGGCCCTGCGCGGTTTCGAGGCAGATGCGGCCAAGATTCCCAATGGGCTCAAGGCGCTGGTGTCGGATCTGCGGCGGGTCACGGGCGCGTCGTGGATCGGCGTGTGGCATACGCTCCAGGGCGTGCCGGGCGGCGTGGATCCGAAGTCGCCGCTGGCCAAGGCCGAGGCCGCGCACCTGTGGCAAGGCAACCTCCCTGCTCTGGTGCCGGATCCCACCAGCGACCGCGGCGCCGAGTTCTTCCGCAACTACTACAAAGTGTTGCGGGCCGCGGACGTTGACCTCGTCAAAGTGGATTTCCAAAACTGGACCGAAAGTTACGTTGCGGGTCGCGTGCCGCTTTTCCAGGCGCTGAACCAGAGCGTGACCAATTTCCACGCGGCCGCATTCGAGGCCTTTGGCGACCGGGTCATCAATTGCATGTCCATGGGGCAAAACACGCTGTTTAGCCTCCGCAGCACCAATGTGGTCCGCAACAGCCTCGACTATTTGCTGCCGGCCGGGCCCATTGGCCATCGCCGGCACATGCTCAACAACATCTTCAACGCGCTCTTGGTGAGCCAGGTCGCCTATCCCGATTTCGACATGTGGGAAAGCTACGGCCCCTTCGCGCGGGCCCACAGCGTGTTGCGTGCCATCAGCGGCGGGCCCATCTACCTCACGGGCGACGTGGCCAAGCAGGATTGGCCGCTCATGCACCGGTTGATGCTCGCCGACGGCACAATTTTGCGAACGGACGCGCCCGTATTGCCCACGCGGGATGGGCTATTCGTGGATGCGGGTCAGGTTCCGGTGCCGCTCAAAGGCTATGCCCGGGTGGGCGCCACGGGCATCATCGGCGCGTTCAACGCCCTTGAAGACGGCGGCGCCGTGAACGGCGTCGTGCGTGCGCGCGACGTGGAAGGGCTCAAAGGCGAACGCTTCGCCGTGTACGAGCATTTCTCGCAACGACTGGTGGTCGCCGATCCCAACCAGGCCATCCCCACGCAACTCGGCCCTGACACGCCGGCGCTGTTTGTCGTGGTGCCCATCGAAAAGGGATTCGCGCCTCTCGGTTTGATCGACAAATACATTTCTCCACGCACCATTCGTTCGCAGAAAATCGCCGGCAACAAGTTGACCGTGGAACTGGCCGAGGGCGGCCGGTTCGGCGCCTACATGGACGGGGCGCCGAAGTCGGTGACCGTGGATGGCGTGTCCGCGCCGCCCATCATGCGCGACAGCTGGATCCAATTGGAAGTCGACAACCGCGTGCCCAAACCCCACACCGTCGAAATCACGCGCTAAGGAGCTCGAAGCATGTTTACTGTCTTCCTCAAATCAACACCTGTTGCCGGCTGCCGCGCCATTTTCGCAGTCGCGACTCTGGCCCTGGGCTGCGCGGTGAGTACTCCCGCGGATCGCGGCGCGCCTGCCGTGGCTGCGGCGCCCGCCGCGATGACCGCCGCCCACGTGCCGCCGGCGTGCAGCTCCCCGACCGATCGGCAGGTCGAGGCCTGGCTTTCCGCCATGACCCTCGACGAGAAGATCGCGCTCGTCGCCGGCACCGGGTTCGACACGGTCGGCGTTCCCCGGCTGCACATCCCGGGCTTGCGCATGACCGATGGCCCGCTGGGCGTGCGCGTGGGCCAGGCCACTGCGTTCCCCGCGGGCGAGCTCTTGGCTGCGACCTTCGATCCCGCGTTGGTCGGGCGCGTGGGCGCGGCCATTGCCCGCGAGGCCAAGGGGCACGGCAAGAATGTCATTCTCGGCCCGGCCGTAAACATCGCGCGCACGGCGCTTTGTGGCCGCAACTTCGAGTACTACGGCGAAGATCCGGAACTCGCCGCGCGCACGGCGGTCGCCTTTATCAAGGGCGTGCAAAGCCAGGGCGTGGTGGCCACAGTCAAGCACTTCGCCGCCAACAACCAGGAGACCGAGCGCATGTCGGTCAGCGCCGAGGTCGATGCGCGCGCCCTGCACGAGATCTACTTGCCCGCCTTCGAAGCCGCGGTAAAGGAGGGTGGCGTCTGGGCCGTGATGTGCGCGTACAACCGTCTCGGCGGCGTCTACGCCTGCGAGAACCCAGGGTTGCTCGACCAAACCCTCAAACGCGACTGGGGCTTCCGCGGTTTGGTCATGTCCGACTGGGGTGCGACCCACAGTGTGGCGCCGGCCATCCGCGCGGGGCTGGACCTTGAGATGCCGAAGGGCGAGCGGTTCTCGCCGGCCGCCATTCGCGGCGCACTCGACGGGAAGGAGATCGAACCCGCCGTTCTCGACGAGATGGTCGGTCGGCAGCTGCGCCCGATCGCCGCTTTGCACCTGGACGAGGACGCCAGCGAGCATCCCGAGGCCACCGACACCCTCGAACACCGCGCCCTCAATCGCGAAGCCGCGCGTTCCGGTTTCGTACTGCTCAAGAATGACAATAGCGCGCTTCCGCTCTATCGGAGCAAGTTGCGGCGGATCGCAGTGGTGGGTCCGCGGGGCGGGCTGGTGGACGGCGGCGGCGGCAGCGCCCATGTCACGGCCACGCGCAAGGTTTCGCTGGTCGACGCGCTTCGCGAAACCCTGGGCAGCAAGGTGCGGGTCGACTTCGCGCCTGGCGAGATCACGCCCGACGGACTAGAATCGATCCCCGCGTCCGTGCTCACGCCGCCGCCCGGGCAGCCAGGGCAGGGGCTGCTCGGCGAATACTTCGTGGGGAAAGAGCGCGCGGGAACGCCCAAGCTCGTGCGTGTGGATCCCACGGTCGATTTCCACTGGGAGCTCGCCGCGCCGGCCCCCGACCTGCCCGAGGATGGATTCTCCGTGCTCTGGACCGGCAGGCTCACCCCGCCCCAGTCCGGCCTGTATGCGCTCGGGCTGCGGTCTGACGATGGCTCGCGTCTGTACCTCGATGGCAAGCTGGTCGTCGACGACTGGGGTGACCACCCCCCGACGCTCAAGACGACCCAGATGGAACTGGTGGGTGGCAAGGCCTACGACGTGCGCCTGGAATATTTCGAGGGCATCATCGGCGCATCGGTCGAGCTGTTGTGGCAGAGGGCGGACAAGGATCCCTTTCGCCGCGTAGCCGAGGTCGCGCGCGGCGCGGACATCGTGATTGCCGCTCTCGGCGACAGTATGGGAGACGAGACCGAAGGCGCCGACCGCGCATCGCTGTCGCTGCCCGGCCGACAGGACGAGATCGTGCGTGTCGCCGCTGCCGTGAATCCCAAGATCGTGGTGCTCACCACCACGGGCGCAGCCGTGGCTATGCCCTGGCTCGACAAGGTGCGCGCCGTGCTGCACGGCTGGTTCCCAGGGCAAGAGGCTGGCACCGCGTTCACCGACGTGCTCTTCGGCGACGTGAGCCCGTCGGGCAAGCTGCCCGTGACCTTCCCCAAACGCCTTGAGGACGAACCCGCTTTCGGCAATTTCCCCGGCACGGGCGGCAAGGTCGCCTACAAGGAAGGCATCCTGGTCGGCTACCGCTGGTACGACACGCGCAAGATCGAGCCGCTGTTTCCCTTCGGCTACGGCCTTTCCTACACCACCTTCGCCTACCGCGACTTGGCTGTGACGGCCTGGGATGCCAGGCTCGGGGTCAGCGCGCGTTTCAAGGTAAAGAACACGGGCACGCGCCGAGGCGCCGAGGTCGCGCAGATCTACCTCCACGCAGCCGCCTCGGGCGTTCTGCGGCCCGAGCAGGAGCTGCGCGCCTTCGCCAAAATTGACCTCGCCCCAGGTGAAGAGCGCGAGGTCACCCTGAAGCTCCCGGTGCGCGCCTTCGCCACCTTCGCTGCCAAGGGCCCCGAACACCAAGGCTGGCAAATCGATCCTGGCGCCTACGAGATCCGCGCCGCCAGCTCCTCCCGCGACATCCGATTGCGCGCCACCGTGACCGTGCCGGCGAAGTGAAGGCCTGGCATTCACGGACCCCTTGATGGCATGGGAAGCCCCGCGCGCCCGCCTGGCCCTACAACGACGTCGCGGCAGGCGGAGCATTGAGTTCATAGATGGAGTGCGGGTTTGGGGGTTGCACGGGCGTCTAGCCGGCTGATCACTTCGCGGGCCACGACCAGGGCTTCGTCAACCGTCAGCGCCCGCTTCTCGCGTCGGGCCAACTCGCGAATGCGGTCGAGCAGTTGCACGGCTACCGAGCGCTCAATGTGGACTCCGTGCCGACCCAGAATGGCCATCAGCGCCCGGGTCCCGGAATGCTTGCCCACGACGAACTCGGGCGTGGCCTGGCCCACGTCAGCGGGATGAATCAGCTCGAAGCTGTCGCGGTCCTTGTCGAGGGCCGCGCAGTGAATGCCCGATTCGTGGAGAAAACTGGCCGCGCCGATGACCGGTTTGGCGGCGGGTATGGGTCGGCGAGATGCATCTGCGACCATGCGGCCGAGCAAAGTCAGGCAATGCGGGTCGACACCTGGGTCGAGTTCGAGGGTCATCCGTGCCGCCATCACGACTTCGTCAAGGCTGGCGTTGCCGGCGCGCTCGCCGAGCCCGTTCACTGTGACGTCGACCGTGCGTGCACCGCCAGACAGCGCCCCCAGCGTGTTCGCCGTGGCCATGCCCAGATCGTCGTGGGCATGAAAGCCAATGATCGGTCCCCGTGCGCGTGCCACCACATGCGCCACGAGACGCCTGGCTTGAAAGGGATTGAGAAGACCGACGGTATCAGCTAGACGGATGCGATCAACACCGGCGGCACAGGCAGCGTCTACGAAGGCGTCGAGAAAGTCGCGGTCGGCTCGGCCGGCATCCTGGGCGCCGACCGAAACGAAGGCGAAATGGGGGCGCGCTCGCTCGGCGAGTTGCCGCATCAGAGCTAGAACACGTTCCGGTCCGCAATCGAAGCTGCGCCATTGCACCGGCGACGTCGGGAAACTGATGTGTACCCCATCCACACGGCACTTCTCGGCCGCGTCCAGGTCGCGCACGTCAGCTCGGCACCATACCGATAGGCGCGTACGGAGGCCGAGCGCGGCCACGGCGTTGATATCGTCGATCTCGGCCTTGCCCATGGCCGGGGTGCCGACCTCGATCTCGGCCAACCCAGCGTCGGACAAGGAGCCGGCAATGCGCAGCTTGTCCGCGCGTGAGAAAACCACGCCGGCCGCTTGTTCACCGTCGCGTAGTGTGGTGTCGACGAGCCACAGGCCGGCACGACGGTTCTCTTGGAAATAGCCGGTGGCAGGCGTTGTAGATTTCACTTCTTGCGTGTCCAGCCGCTAGTCAACGGTATGGCGGGCCGGACGCAACGCTTCGGCCAATTCGTCGAGCGCGTCTTCGTCGAACGGGTTTGGCCAACTGGCGAGCCAGCCGGATGGTGGCACGTGAGCAGATTCGGGGTTGGACAGCGGCGCCAGGCCGGCATCGGGCGTACCCGCCTTCGTTGCCCCCTGCTCCACCTCAGACGATCGCGGTGACTTGCCGTTCGTGTTCTCCAAGTGAACGCTGGTGCAGACCAGAATGTGGTGGGGTTTGCGCTTCATGGTTGCCTTTCTGAGCTGAGGAGAGCTCGTGTCTTCCTGTATTTCATCCGCAGCCTTGCCCGGTGCCTCCGCAGCCGTTGCCGCAGCCTTCAAAGCGCCGGGCCATGCTGGCCGGCAGGGGCGCGTCGCGAAACAGCGGCTCCAAGGCATCCTCGATCAAACCCTCGGCTTCGACCACACGCAGGCCGCTCGACTCTAGGGTTCGGCGAGGGATGGGGCCGACGCCGGCAACCAGCACGGCCCTGCAGTCAGCCAGACCAGCAGCCAGATCGCGCCAGCGTTCACTCCCGCCTCCTGGGGGCGGCGCGGGTCGATTTTCGACCAAGCGAAACCCCGTGGCTTCGGGGGCGAAAACAGCGAAGCTCTCCGCTTCACCCAAGTGATCGTTGATGAGCAGACCCTCGCGGGTGGCGACAGCGATGTTGGGGCGAGCCGAAGGCACCACCGGATCAGGCAGGTTCGCCGCTGCCCGCAGAGCCGAAATTGAAACCTCTGTTGTGCCCTCGTTGAGTAGACCGCACGCATCGGCGCGGCACCGCGAGCAGTGCTCCATGAGCGGCAAGTGAGCGGCCGCTGCCGCGCGGACGCGGGCTACCATCGCAGGATCCGGTTCCGGTAGCGAGGCGAATGCCGTGCGCGCAGCGGGGATCAGCGGCACGCAGTTGAACAGATGCGCTCCTCGGCGTTTCACTTCCGCAGCGATGTCCGGGATCTGTTCGTCGTTGATGCCCGGAATGAGAATGGAGTTCACCTTGATCAGGATTCCAGTGCCGCGCAGAGCCTCCAAGCCAGCCATCTGTCTTTGCACCAGCAACCCCGCGCCCTCCTCGCCGCGCAGAACGCGCCTTCCGTCGCAGACCCAGGCGTAGATGTGCGCGCCGGTAGCGGGATCGAGGGTGTTGATGGTGACGGTCAGGTGGCTTAGATGCAGGCGTTCCAACTCGGCCGCGTGTTCGGCCAAAGCCAGACCGTTGGTCGCGAGGCACAGCAGCAGATCCGGGTAGTGCGATCGGACCAGGCGCAAAGTTTCGAGAGTGGCGTCCGGATTGGCCAGCGGATCGCCGGGACCCGCGATTCCGACCACGGCCACGTCGTGGCGCCTTTGAACCAGTCCGTCGAGATACGCTAGCGCCTGCCCGGCCGAAAGCACCACGCTGGCTACGCCGGGACGGCTTTCATTGGTGCAATCGAAGCGCCGGTCACAGAAGTTGCAGGAAACGTTGCACGCAGGAGCGACCGGCAGGTGAACGCGCGCCCACCGGGCTCGCGCCTTGGGGTCGAAGCACGGATGGCAGGCAACCTCGGGACGCGTAGTGCGGTCGGGATTCCTGCGTATGACGGCGAGGTTCTTCATAGTCTCGTGCTGCCGCAAAGGCCCTGCTGGATTGGTTCGTGTACGAGCGACTGCAAGCCGCTGGCCAAGAGCGCCCACGGGCCGTTGCTGGCGAAATCCGCATAGGACGCAACCGCGATGGGCTTCATCCGACATTCGCGTAGGATTGACCCCTAAAGGGCTACCGGCGCGTAGGTTCCTCGCTTGACGCTTCACAGGACCGTGCGTACGCGGTACTCGCCGCCGATGACCAGGTACTCTTCTTCACCCTTGAGGATGCTCTCGGGCAGCAGGCGGCTGAAAAAGAAGATCTTCACCAGAGGCACTCGCACCTGCCAGACCGTGGAGCCGAACTCAAAGGCTCGTTCCTCATCCGGAATGAATGAGCGCAGGTTGTTCAGGCGCACGATGCGCTCGCGTCGATCGATGATTCCGACCGTGTGATAGTCGTTGGGATCGCAAGTGCCGCGATAGAGTTCAAACCACTGCTCGCCGGGATGCTGTCGCGCCAACTCGTACTGGCAAAATGCATAATACAGCACGTCGAGTTGCGAACCAGAGCCTGACGGACGAAATTCTTCAGTTTGTAGTCTTCAGTGTTGATCCACGCCGCCACCCGCGTTTCATCTTCAGGCGCGATGCCGGTTACCGGCTTCACTTTCAATCCCAGCTCGTTCGACATACTGCTCTCCTTGGCCAGGGTCCAATCCGACCCATGACATAGGGGTTTCTCCATTGTGATGGGAACCCTGAAAAGGTTCCCAAAGCCTTCGGCCCCCCACCCGCCGCCTCCCCCGCTCGCTCCGCTCGGCCTCGCGCGATGGTGCGGCGCCGGTGAAGCCGGCGGGCTCCCCACGCGATCTAGAACGGCGCTTTGACCAGCTTCCAGGTGGGACTGTTCACTGCCATATCGATGTCTTGCGCGAACACCGGGAAGCCCTGGTAGGCGTGGTAGGGTCCCGAGTAGTCCCAACTGTGCATCTGCCGGAAGGGCAGACCCATCTTTTGGAAGAGATATTCCTCCTTGTGGGGTCGCAGCCGACGATCATCACCCTCTTACCCAGCGAAACCAAACCGGCGACTGTGTTTTGCGTGGTGGTCGACTTTCCCATGCCGCCTTTGCCATAAATTGCAATCTGTCTCATGGTGTCCTTCCAATGCAGGCGAGCTGCCAGCGCGCGGGAGCGCAAGCCGGCGAGCGCAAATGCGCAGAACCCCGCCACTTGCCTTGCTGGCTGGCGCGCGACGCCGGGACACCAAGCAGCGCAGAAGCTGCATTTCCGTAGGATCTGGCTTGGGCGGGATACGCTCGCGTAGGGCTGGGTTCGAAGGGGTGCTTGGGAACAAAAGGTGTTGGCGGTCTTGCGGAGGGCGCGGAAAGGTGTAGAAGGCGCCTCGTGAGCAGGAGGAAGGACGAGCCCACCAGGTCGATGGTGCCGCTGCCGCTGCAATTCTTGGCAGCGTGGCTTGCGGTGTGGCTGGGACGCGTGTTGCAGCAGAAGGGCGATTACCTGACGGCCGAGGACCGAGTCCTGCGCGTGAAACTTGGCGGCCGCAAGCTGCGTCTCACAGATGCCGAGCGGTGCCGACTCGCCGTGCTGGGCAAGGAACTGGGGCGCAAGGCGCTGGCGAAGGTGGCGACCATCGCGACGTCGGAGACGATTGTAAGGCGTCTGAACATGGTTTTTCTGCGTCGGAGAACCCTGCTGCGATCATCCCTTCTCATTGCTTTCATGCTTACCGCTTGCGGTCGATCCGAGCTTCTGCCAGAGACGCAAGATTCCAGTTCGATTGCTGGTCGTGCAGGCATGGGAGGACCTGCCAGCCCGACCGACGCGGCCTCGCTTGACACATCGGTACCCACGGACGAATGCACTGGTGAATCGAAGCCGAATGGATGTCCATGCACGAATGGCGCGGAATGCGAGGACGGGTTCTGCGCGACCGACTACGCACCACGGAGTGGCTCCAGCGAATGCGAACAGGCCGAGGTTGGAAGGTGCCGGGATTTCCCTCAACACGACTGCGTGTGCATGGTCACTAGTTACGGGAATAGAGGTCACTGCTACGAGTGACACCCGCTGCCCCGCGGGGTTCCCGGATGGGCCGTAGTTGGCGAAGGTCTTGGTACGCTTAGCACCCGGCCGCCAAGGCCAACGCGGCCAGTCCGGCCAGCAGAGCGTATTCGGTCTGCAGCGCGCGGCGCACAAGGCCCCTCCCTCTTCGCAGACCTGAGCAGACGATACGCGAAGGAGGCTGTACAGAGCCGATGCCGCCTGCTAGGGGGAAGTGGAACGAATTCCAGCTCATGCGCCGGGATGCACTACTGGGCAGAGGCACCGCTAGGGATCGGGGCGCCGGCCCCCTTGGAGGAAGCCGCCGATGTCGGCAGGGCTGGCTTGGCATTGGGAGGGCCCGGCAACAGCGCGCCGGTTCCGACAACCGCGGCCACAACGCCCCGGATCCCTTGTGCCAGGACGCCCTCGGGCAAGGCCGAGGCGAAGACCAGGGGAACGCGCACGGAGATCTCAGCCCGGTCCCCTGCCCCCGACGGTGGAATCGAGCTGCCCTGCAGCTTGAACATACTCCCCTCTTGGCGAGCGTCGAGTGCGAGATCCCATGTGCCCCGCGCCGTCTCAGCCATGCTGGCGGCCCACAGGGTAGCGGCGCGATCGATCCGATTGAGCGGCGGCGCCAAACGTCCCTGTGCAATGTCAGCCCCGGCCGGAAACAGCTTCTTGTCTGCGGTGTTCTGCCAGGCCTCGTCGGTCGCGATCACGGTCATTGGATCAAGCAACCGAAAGGTCAAGGAACGCGAGAGAAAGCCATTCACGACAAGAGTCCTAGCAGCCGCGACCCCCTCGGTGCGAATCTGCAGACGGTCGCTCCCCATCACTCCCACCAGACAGTATAGGTTTCGCTCGTCGGCAATCCCGGAGGCCCGCACCACGATCATATGGGTCTCGCTTCCGCGCGCCGCAATCAAGATGCGTGCGCTCTCCAAGTCAATCTTGCAGGTGGCAAGCGCCGCGAGTTTCTCGCGGGTATTGACACCATGGGCCGCCAGAAGTTGCTCCATGGCCGCCGAGCCCGCGAGTCCAACCACCAAGGTGGCATCGGCCGGTATGAAAGACTCTAGGCCATGACGCGCGATGGGCTGGGAAGGAGGCGGGGCCGGTGCATGCGTTACCGCGGGCTTGGCGCGAATGCGGCCCATCAGATCCGTGAGATTCTGGACCACCCGCCGAGGTCCCAGGTCGCCAAGCGACACGCCAAGGACCACCAGGGCGAGCACCAGGCTGCGCAAGGCAAAGCGAATCCGCGACGAAAGCCACGCCGTTCCGTGATTGTTGCGCCTGGCCTCGGCCAGGCTGTGCCACAGAAGCGGCAGAAGCGGAAAAATGGCTAGCCCGGCCCCGACCACCAGCCAGGTTGGACCCTGCTGAGTGAGCAGGCTGGAGCAGGGAACAAGGGCAACCACTATCGCCGCTGCCGAACACGACAGCAGAAACCAAAGGGACCCGGTACGCCTTGGGGCCGGGTGCGAAGGGTCGGTCATGTCAACATGGTCCACGGCGGCAAGAATAGCCTGGAACCCGGCGAATGGTAGGATACGCGGCGGGGCATGCTGCGGGTGATCCGATGCGACTTCCCCTTGCGTGGGACACGAAGATGACTCTCTTTATCCTGACTTCTGTCGTGGTCGGCGGTGCGCTCGGGTTTGGGTACTCCCGGCTCGTTGGTTGCAGCTCAGGCGCGTGCCCGATCACGTCGAAGCCGTATAGCTCCACTCTCTACGGCGCGTTGTTGGGCTACCTGAACACCCCATTTCTCCTGTTCACGGGTGCCCTCTACTCCTTTCCGCGCTATCATGGCGCACCCCACATTGGTTGGTCGTTGCGGCCAAGTCGCAGATCGGCATCGACGAAAAAGGTGGCGCGGGCGACGACGTGATCATTGTGGCGCAGCCCCGAGAGGACCGCAGCGAAGCCCTGGGCCGCAAAGTATTCGCCGATTTCGATTCGTCGCTTCTCGAGCTTATATTCTCAATGGCCGGTACATGGGAAGCAACCGTAACAGTGACCGAAGCGGCTGTCGTCCTGGGGGCCCCAGTCTTTACGACGACCTTCTGACTTGACTAGGGTCTTCAGACATTCTCAGCCGCTTGTGCTGCCTCAGGCCAGGAGAACCCGGTCCAGGCCTAGAAGCTTGAAGATCGCCAACGGTTGATCACGCAGGCCGTGGACAGTCACGACGCCGCCGTATTCCTTGGCCTGTTTGTAGAGGAACACCACCGCACCCACGCCCAAGCTGTCGATCAGCCGCAGGCCCGACACGTCGACGACGACGCGGGAATGCCGTTCCGCGACCAAGGCGTCGACGGAGGGGCGCAGATAGCGCGTGGTGGCCGCGTCCAGCTCGCCCGCAATGCGAAGAGTAGCCACACCATCCTCTCTGCTCGTTGAGAATTCCATTTGCCTTCGCTCCTCTTGCTTCAAGAATGCCTGTCGGCTTCCCAACATGTCGTGGAAGCCTCGGCTGTGCGAAAAGCAATGACCGTGCCAGGTAAGAGGTTGCAGATGCCCGGCCGCGATCTGCCCAGCCCGCATGTTCTTGCCTCGCATGATTGGTCACGGGGAGCTGCAGGCAGCATGACGACGTGTCCCCATTTCGTACCACGTGACCGACGAGAAATTACCATCTCGTAACCCCTTCTTGTGCGACGGATGGCGCATGCCTCCGCTCGCTCTTGATGGTACGGGATTTAGATGGGAACGGGGTCCTGGGAGGCACGAGGTGTAGGGGCATAGGCATTAAGCGCGGCCTGACGGAGGTGGAGGATGAACAAGCGCGGAGACTTGCCTACGGGTGACGAGTCTTCCTTGCGTCTGGTGGTGCCCGAGCGGGCGTGCTCAAGCGCGAGGCTGCCTGCTACTCTTGCGAGCGCCCCCGCCGTCGTCGCCGGTTCAGAACTAGGCCCAACGCGCCCAGCATGGCGACAAGACAGCCCGCCGAGGCACGCCCGGAGCTTGCGCCGATCGCGCACGAACAACCCGAGTCGGCCGCGGCAGCGACTGGCTTGCTGCCACTTTGTCCGCCGACGGCGCCTCCCGCGCCGCTGCTCTTGCCACCCC
>Ga0247845_1000084_pt1 | contig 18131 bp, 16 predicted proteins | sample PFST25metaG_2_FD_186008 | JGI IMG/M metagenome (GOLD analysis project Ga0247845, IMG submission 186008) | Peat soil microbial communities from Stordalen Mire, Sweden - P.F.S.T-25 | ecosystem: Environmental > Terrestrial > Soil > Wetlands > Peat | place: Sweden: Norrbotten County, Stordalen Mire...
ACCCCGAACTGTATCTCCAGCTTCAGCAGTTCTACAGCCAGGACCCGGCTGCACTGGGTAGCCGCTGGTGAAGAAAGTATCGATCCAGCGGCCGCCTCGCCGCTGCATCGCGCGAGCCTTGTTCGCCTATCAGGGGGCGATCTTGTCGCTCAACCACTGGCGCGTCTTCTCGAAGGACTCCTTCCGGCGTGGCTTCCGTCACTGCATCATTGCCTCGTGCATGAGGCGCATCGCTTCGGCCATCTTCTGAAGCCGCGCGACGGTCAGCGGATCAGTGGACGTGAACGTGATGCTGACACCCTTGTCGATCCTCTTGATGTCCATTTTGGTGCCGAGGCCGGCCATCATTATCGGGCACATCCCGGCGCCCAGCATCCCACCTCCCATCATCCCGCCTCCCATCATCCCGCTTTGCCACGGACCCGGCTGCGCCGGCGCAGCCGCTGCTGACCTTGCGGTGGACGACGCAGTATCCGCTGCGGCTAAACCACCCCCAAAGATTCCAGCCGTCAACGCCAGTACCAGCAAAATTCGCGTCATGATGCCCTCCTGGTCAGATGCGGCACGCCGCACGTACGATGCCGCCCGCCTGAGCCTTTCGCACGATTCGTGCCACAGAGTTTCGCGTGAAGTTGGGGCCTTGCGGTGCGGTCTTCTCCTCCGGCGGTAGCGGAGATCCCGCCCTGGCCACCCGGGCAGCGGACTGCAGCGGACCCGAGACCGCCCAGTCAGGACGTTCGGACGGCGGCAACTCGTCTCCTTCAAATCGAATGAAACGGTACCTCATCTTGATTGAAGCCCCCGCTCACCGCGATGGGACACCGAACGCGACGTGTCAGGATTGCTCCCAGACGCGCCTTTCAGCCGTGGCCCTGAGTGGCCGACGCGTTTCATGGTGGTCCAACCGGGACCTCTTTCCCCTTGGACCGTTTCTTGCTTACGCCCAGAACCGAGAGGAAGGAACAACATGCGTTGCGAAGAAATCATGAGTCAGGACGTACAATGGATCCGCCCAGACGAGACCGTCGCGCGGACCGCCAAGTTGATGGCCTTCCACAACCTCGGGTTGTTGCCGGTGTGCAACGCCGATGGCAAGGCCATCGGTGTGATCACCGATCGTGACATCGCCCTGCGGGTTGTCGGAAAGGATCGACCAGCCGCAAAGACCAAGGTGGGCGACGTGATGACGGCTCCGGTGCAGTTTGTCCCGCCCGACTGCCCGGTGGATCGAGCCGGCGAGATGATGGTCAGCGCGAGGGTATCCCGCTTGCTGGTGCTCGACGGCGAGGGACATCTGAAGGGCGTTGTCAGCCTCGCCGATCTGCTGGTTCATGAATCGGCCGGTCACGCCTTGGACACCGCTCGCGGCATCTACGCCCGGGAGACACCAGACCACCCTACGGTCGGCCACCCGCACCCCGCCTCCGAGCCGACGCCCGAGTATTTCCACGGCGCCCATGACCGCGCCCCTGCCGACGAATCGGGCGCGGAGCACCCCGCCCGTATCGAGGCCGAGAATGTGAACGCCGGCGGCGACCGCAGCTCCAAGGAATTCCCATAGTCGCTCGGCGGATGGGAAGAGTCGGCCCTGTTCACTGCGGCATGGCTTCGCGACACACCTCGCGAAACCGTGAGCTGTGAACAGGCCGAGGGGATACTTGCAGGCTGTCATGCAGGGTTTCGCGGCGGTCTTGCCCTCGGCCTTGGGCTCCATCTACGCTGCCAATGAAGGACCATGCCACGGCGCCAAGTTCACTGTTTGGGTGCAACTGCGAGTGCCATTCTGGAAACAAGCCGTCGTGCCCGGAATCCAACTGGACGACATGATCAGGCAGAATGCACAGGCAGAGACCATTTCTTGCCAACCCAAATCGTCGTCGCAAAGCCAGGGGGACGAAATGCGGTCAGTGTGTCGAAAGGGCTGCTCTCGTGCTGGCGGCACAATGACAGAGGTCGCACCGCACATCCGCGTGGTAGCTGCCATAATAGAGCAGCGAGGACGATACCTCATCACTCAGCGACGCTCTATGGACGTGCTGGCCGGCTTGTGGGAATTCCCGAGCGGAAAAGTCGAAGCAGGCGAGACCGACGAGGCCGCGCTACGACGGGAGTTACGGGAACGAGCGGGAGCCACTGCAGATGTGGGCGGCGTTATCGCGCAGCGCACTCACCGCTCCGGCAGCCATGTCGTTGACCTGGTTCTGTATCGGGCCACCATCGCGTCCACCAAGGAGCCGCGTGCGCTTCGGGTAGCCGAACTCCGCTGGGTGGCACCTCAGGAACTAGGGAACTACGCCTTTCCCCTGGCTGACCAGGCCACCACCGATTTGTTGCTCGGCACTGCCCAACTGGACAACTGAACCGTCGCGGGGCAGCCGACGCTGCTTTCCCCATATCGAGCCCGAAGATTTCGAGGAGGCAATCGATCGGATCCAGTTCGGCATCAGAGAAAGGAAACCTATTGGCAGGGGCGGCCGACTGCGGACCTTTCAAGCTTGTAATCTCGGGACAAGGTGGCGGCAAGAGACTACACCTATGATCGCTGCACAGGGGCGCGAGGGTGGATTCCCAGAGCTTCTCCCAGCGCTCCGCGCACCAAGAGGCTACAAACGCCATGAGATTTCCAAACAGACTTTCCCCCTTCCTCCTCGTCCTCGGGTTGGCGGCGGGCCTCAGCACGACGGATCTTCGCGGTCAGGCGGCGTCAGCGCGAGCCGCCACGGGCACTACCGAAGCCAATATCACGCGGCTGACGACCAACCTGCTGGAACAATCGCAGTTCGCGCACCATCCGCTCGATAGTGAACTGGCGGCGAAGTTCCTGAATCGCTATCTGGATGACCTGGACGGAACCCGGTCACTTTTCCTGCAGTCGGACGTGAAGGAATTCGCGGGGTACCGCGCGACTCTCGCGCAGGCCACCCGGAACCTGGGCGACACCAGCGCCGCCCACGCCATCTTTGCCAGGTACTTGCAGCGATTGCAGCAGCGGGTGACCTACACTACCAACCTGCTGCGGACGGCAAAGTTCGACTTCACCGGACACGACGTCTACTCCGTCGATCGCGAGCACGCCCAATGGCCACGCGATCTGACGGCGGCGCAGGAACTCTGGCGGCAGCAGATCCGAGCGGATTACCTCCAGGAGAAGCTGGCCGACAAGCGGCCCGAGCAAATCGTGAGCAGGTTGATGCGCAGGCAGACGCAACAGCTTGCCATGATGAAGTCCTTGCACAGCGACGAGGTGCTTGAAACCTATCTGAACGCGTTGGCCCACGTCTACGACCCGCACTCGGACTATCTCGGGCATCAGGAGATGGAGACCCTTTCGATTGCCATGAAGCTCTCGCTTTTCGGCATCGGCGCGTCCCTTGAAAGCGAGGATGGCGTTTGCAAAATTCGCGAATTGCTGCCAGGAGGGCCTGCGGCGCGCAGCGGTCTGCTGAAACCAGGCGACCGCATCTTGGCGGTGGCGCAATCAAGCGGGGAGCCGGTCGACATCACCGACATGCCCCTTGCGCGCGCCGTGGAGATGATTCGCGGCCCCAAGGGGTCTACGGTGCGGTTGACCATTCTTCCCGTGGGCGCTGCCGATGGTTCGCTTCCCAAGACCATCTCCCTGGTGCGTGATGAGGTGAATCTCGAAGACCAGCAGGCCAGGGCCCACATCTTGGACCTGCCAACCGGTCAAGGCACGACGGTTCGGCTCGGTGTCATCGACCTACCATCCTTCTACGCCGACCTGGGCGGGTCAGGCGAACGTCGCAGCGCGACGGCGGACGTCGCGCGGTTGCTCAAGAAGTTGAAGGCGGAGCACGTGCGCGGCGTTGTCCTGGATTTGCGACGCAACGGCGGTGGGTCGCTTGAAGAGGCGGTCAGCCTGACCGGTCTGTTCATTCGTGAGGGACCAGTCGTCCAAACGCGCGGTCCCCGGGGTGACATCGACGTGGACGCCGACACCGATCCCTCTGTGCTCTACGACGGGCCGCTGATTCTGCTGATCAGTCGATTCAGCGCATCAGCCTCGGAAATCTTGGCCGGCGCTCTGCAGGACTATGGGCGCGGCGTGGTGGTGGGTGATTCTTCGACCTTCGGCAAGGGCACGGTGCAAAACATTCTGCCGCTCGCGTTTGTCATGGACAAAATGGGACTGGCGCATGCCTATGACCCCGGCGCGCTCAAGGTCACGATTCGCAAATTCTATCGACCGAACGGTGCCTCGACCCAGTTGCGCGGCGTCGCGTCCGACATTGTTCTGCCATCCCCCAGTGACTTCAGTGAAGTGAGCGAGTCGACGCTGAAGGACCCATTGCCTTGGGACACCGTAACCCCGGCGCCCCACGAGCGCCTGAATCGCGTGCAGCCCTACCTCAGCGCTCTACGCGAGAAGTCCCTCCGACGGGTCGCAACCGAGAAGGGCTTTGCCCTTCTGGCAGACGACCTCGCCCAAGTCAGGAAGAGCCTGGCCACGAAGTCTGTTTCCTTGAACGAGGCGGAACGCAGGCAGGAGCTGGCGCAATCCAAGGCCCGTCAGGACGAGCGTGAACGGGAAAGCCGAATCCATCCCGCTGCCCGGCCCGCCACCTACGAAATCACGCTCAAGAACGTCTCCTCGCCCGGTCTACCACCGCCCATGGCAGCTACCAAGAGCGCGGCACCGGCGCAAGTCACGGACCCTTCTTCTGCGTCGAACGCCCTTGACCGCGTGCCTACCGGCCGACCGGCCGATGACGACATCGTCTTGAATGAGACCGTGGAAATCCTGGCCGATTACGTCAACCTCTTGAACACCCCAGCCAATACTGCACGCCCGGGTCACACTGTGTCCGTCCGATAATCCAACTGACGTCCGTTCATTGCCCTAGACAGCCTGGGAGCCTTGGCACTTGCTGCTATTGCAGCGCTGCTGAGTCGCGTAGGCTACCCTCAAGCCAGAGACGTGATGTCAGAATCCACCGGCAACAACCCCTTCGTTTCCTCGCCAGCCACACCCTCGCTCCCAGGGGCGTCGGACCTGGTGGAGCAGGCCTACACTCGCGCGTCCGGGGCGCCGCTGGTCGGTGGGAACGCCGTCCGCGTGCTCAAAGACGGAGCCGCCAACTACGCCGCTTGGTTCGCCGCGATTCGCGCCGCCCGGAAGATGGTTTGCTTCGAGAACTACATCATCGAGGATGATGAGGTCGGCAACGAACTCGCCAGTGCGTTGATCGATCGTGCCCGCAACGGGGTGAAGGTGCGAATGCTGCACGACTGGCTTGGATCGCTCGGGGGCGCCACGCGCCGATACTGGCGCGTCTTGGCCGCGGCGGGCGTCGAGGTCCGACGATTCAACCCGCCTCGAATCGATAGTCCCGTGGGCTGGCTCAGCCGCGATCACCGCAAGACGCTTTCCGTGGACGGCGAAATCGCTTTCGTAACCGGAGTTTGCGTAAGCCACCGCTGGCTAGGGGATCCGGCGCGGGGCATTCCGCCATGGCGGGATACCGGCATAGAAATTCGTGGCCCTGCCGTCGCCTACGTCGAGCGTGCGTTTGCCGAGGTATGGGCGGCCAGCGGAGGCAGCATCCTGGCGGAGGAACTGTCGGACCCTGGCTCCTTGCCACGCGTTGGGGACGTGTTGCTTCGCGTGATCGCGGATGTTCCCAGCAAAGCCCGGCTGTTTCGATTGGACCAGCTCATCGCAACCGCGGCCACACGGACCTTGTGGCTAACCGACGCCTACTTCGTTGGATTCTCTCCCTATGTGCAGGCTCTCTGTGCCGCCGCCCAGGACACGGTTGACGTGCGCCTGCTGGTGCCCAGCGCCAGTGACCTACAACTCGTCGCTGCCTTTTCGCGGGCGGGCTATCGACCCTTGCTCGAGGCGGGCGTGCGTGTCTTTGAATGGAACGGATCGATGCTGCACGCCAAGACAGCCGTGGCCGATGGCCGCTGGGCTCGCGTGGGCTCGTCGAATTTGAACCTTGCCAGCTTCATCTCGAACTACGAGATCGATGTGGCAATGGAACATGCTGGTTTGGCCCGCGAAATGGAGGAGATGTTTCTCGCGGACCTCGAAAACGCGACGGAAATCGTGATCAATCTCAAGAGTAGGGTGGCTCCTGATGCCAGTGTCGCTGCTCGTGGAGATCGGGGGAAGGCCGCATCCCGGGGCGCCTCCGGGCGAGCGATCGGCGCGGTACGGTTCGCGCACGCCGTGGGGTCTGTGGTCAGACGCCGTCGCACCCTCGGGTTCGCCCAGAGCAGCTTGATGGCGGTCTTCGCCGGCATTCTTCTGGCGAGCGCAGCCATTGCAGCACTTTGGCCGAGGGTCGTCGCTTTGCCACTTGCGGCGGTAATGGCCTGGTTGGGCGCGACCCTCATGCTGCGCGCTCTTCGCCTCCGGCGACGTCGCGCGCGACAGCGGCGCGAGTGGTTGAAGGACGCGACCGCATCGGCCGCAGCGGACGTGAAGAAGTCGACCGAAGAGCGCGCGTAGACAGTGTTGGCGGCCGTTCAGGATGTCGGCCGCTCCGTCGCGCGGTGCATGTTCTTCTTCTCGGGATCAACCGCGAACCTTTCGCCGCTGTAATGGTCCCGCAAGATTCTGGAATGGGTACGGTGCCCATACTTCTTCTCGACAGTCGGAACAACAAGGAGAAGACCACATGGAAGCTGCAGCCAATTCCGCCTCTATCAATGCCGGTCCAGTCAATACCAATGGGTTCGACGCCATTCCAAGTCGGAGTGCTTGGCACGGAGACGTGCAACAGATCCAGAAGGAGGTTCAGGACACCGCCGGGTGGGTGCCTTCACTGCAAACGGAGATGGCACGGGTCATCGTCGGGCAACGATACCTCGTCGACCGTCTGATCGTGGGCCTCCTGACCAATGGGCATCTGCTGCTTGAAGGCGTGCCCGGGTTGGCCAAGACCCTGGCGCTCAAGACACTCGCGCAGACGTTGGTGGGCGCGAAGTTCCGCCGGCTGCAATTCACGCCCGACATGCTGCCCGCCGACGTCGTCGGCACCATGATCTACAACGCAGCGTCCGGCAGCTTCCAGACCAAGCACGGTCCGATCTTCTCCAATCTGGTGCTCGCCGACGAGATCAACCGTGCGCCAGCCAAGGTGCAATCGGCCTTGCTCGAAGCAATGCAGGAGCATCAGGTGACCCTGGGCGAAGAGACCTATCCGCTGCCCGAGCCCTTCCTGGTGATGGCGACGCAGAACCCTATAGAACAGGAGGGCACCTATCCCCTCCCAGAAGCCCAGGTCGATCGCTTCCTGTTGAAGCTCGTCATTGGCTACCCGTCGAAGTCGGAGGAACGCGCGATTCTCGACGCGATGGCCACCAGTGAGCCTGATCTCCATGTCGATCCGATTGTCTCGATTGCCCAGTTGGCCCACGCCCGCAAGGTGGTCAACCGCATTTACGTCGACGACAAGATTCGCGACTTCGTCGTGGACATCGTCACCGCCACGCGCGCTCCCGCCAGCTACAGTTTGCCCATCGCCGACTACCTGCTGTTTGGGGCATCGCCGCGCGCCACCATTGCGTTGACCCTGGCATCACGCGCCTGGGCCTTCATGCACGGACGGGGCTACGTCATCCCGTCTGATGTCAAAACCCTGGCCCCTGATGTGCTGCGCCATCGGCTAGGCCTCACCTACGAGGCAGAGGCGGAGAACATCCAGGCCGACGATCTGGTCACCAAGATCCTCGCCGCGCTACCCAACCCGTAGGGGTGCGACCATGGAAAAGAATATCAAAGAGATCCTGAAACAAGTCCGTCTCATCGATATTCGCACGCGCCGCCTCGCCACCGACGCCCTGGCCGGACAATTCCACTCGATGTTCCGGGGCCGGGGAATGGATTTCGAAGAGGTGCGCGAATACGTCCCGGGCGACGAGGTGCGCACCATCGACTGGAACGTGACTGCGCGTGCGGGACGCCCGTTCATCAAGAAGTACCGAGAGGAACGCGAACTGACCATCGTGCTCGCGGTCGACGTGAGCGCCTCCGGCGACTTCGGCTCGACCGCGCACACCAAGCGCGAGATCGAGGCGGAGATCGCATCCGTGCTTGCCCTCTCTGCCGTTCGCAATAACGACAAGGTCGGATTGGTCCTGTTCTCTGATCAGATCGAGACCTTCGTTCCACCCCGCAAGGGTCGTCAGCACGTGCTGCGCATCGTGCGCGAGGTGCTGAGCTGCCAGCCGAAACGCCGTGGCACAGACGTCGCGCACGCACTCGATTTCGTCAACGCCGTGACCAGGCGGCGCGCGATGGTGTGCGTTCTCTCAGACTTCCAGAGCGCTGGCGATCCCGCCCATATGTTGTCGGCGCTGCGGCGCTCGTTGCGCATGGTTCGACGCCGGCACGACCTGGTGGCCTTGCACGTGAACGACCCCCGCGAACGAAACCTCTTGCAGGTCGGCCTGCTCACCATGGAGGACGCCGAAACGGGCGAAATGATCGAGATCGACACCGGCTCCGCCGGTGTGCGCGAACGCTTCGCCGAGCGCGCCCGCGAGCAGGATCAACGACTCGAACGAGCGTTGCGCGGAGAATCGGTCGACAGCGTCGAGGTCGACACCTCGGTGCCCTATCTTCCCGTGTTGATTGCGCTTTTCCGGTCGCGGAGAGGGAGGCGGCGATGAAACCGCGCGTTCACATTCTGTCCGTGGTCCTCGGCGGTCTCTTGTGGGCCACCCCGCTTTGGGCGGCAACAGCAATTGTCCCACCGGCATCGGTGCTGGCGCCTGCACCGGCGCCGGCCACGGAAGACATCAGGGACATTCGCGGGCCGGTGCCGATCCCCCTGTGGTGGCGCTGGCTGGCGCTTGGTGGAGGCGCGGCGTTGCTGCTGGGCTTGGGTGGGTTCACCGCCGTGGTGATGCGGCGGCGACATGCCAAGCCGCTTTTGCCCCACGAGCGCGCGCTCATGCGTCTTGAGCAGGCACAGCCACTGGCGCTGGCCGGGCAAGTGCGCGAGTACGCCGGAGCCGCCTCCGATGCCGTCCGCGAGTACATCGAGGAGCGCTTTCTGCTGCGGGCGGCCCATCTGACGACCGAAGAGTTCTTCGAGAATCTCGTGGCTCACGAAGACTCGTCGCTCGCCTCGCATCGGGAGTCCCTGCTTCAGTTCATCGGGGCCTGCGACATGGCGAAGTTTGCTCGCTTGCCCTTGGCCAGGGAGCGAATGGTGTCGCTCAACGATCTGGCGCGCCAATTCGTGCTCGATACGGCGCCGAACTCGGCCGAAACCCAACCCGCACCTGCGAGGACGTCATGAACCTCTTCCTACATCCGCAAATCTTGTGGGCACTCGCGCTCTTGCCGTTGCTCGCGCTGTGGCTGGGACGAAAAGGGGCCAGGCCGGCAGTCACCTTCTCGAACATCGAGACCGCGCGCGACGTCGCGCGGGCCACGCGTAGCCGCTGGGGGCGATTCCTGGGAATCGCCCGCTGGATAGGATTGGCCCTCCTGATCGTTGGCCTGGCCCGCCCGCAGCTTGGACATGCTTCGACCGAGGTCCAGGCCAGTGGCATCGATCTGGTGCTCGCGGTCGACATTTCCGGTTCGATGCAGGCCCTGGATTTGACCGAGGGTGGTGAGCCGAGCAGCCGGCTCGACGTCGTCAAGTCTGTGGTCGCACAGTTCATCAAGAATCGGCCGAACGATCGCATCGCCCTGGTGGCGTTTTCGGCCGAGCCGTACCTGATGAGCCCGCTGACGCTCGATCACGATTGGTTGCTGCAGAACCTTGGTCGGCTGCAACCGGGCATGATCAAGGACGGCACTGCGATTGGCTCGGCACTTTCTGCGAGCGTCAATCGATTGCGCGGCCAGAAGGCAAAATCGAAGCTGGTGGTGTTGCTCACCGACGGGCAGAACAACGCGGGGAAGATCGACCCGGCCCTGGCGGCGCAGGCCGCGCAGGCCCTCGGGGTCAAGGTCTACACCATCGGGGTCGGTACCAAGGGAGAAGCGCCGATGCCCATCACTGACGACAGCGGTCGCACCCGCATCGTGATGACCAAGGTGGACGTGGATGAAGGGTTGCTCAAGACCATCGCGGACACCACAGGCGGACGCTTCTATCGCGCCACCGACGCCGGATCGCTGCAGCGGATCTATGGCGCGATCGACAGCTTGGAGAAGACCACGCGGAATCTGAAAAAGTACGAGCACCACGAGGAGCGGTTCGCCTGGCTGGTGTTTCCAGGAATGCTGCTTCTGGCGGGAGAAATAGGGCTCGGCCTCACGCGTTTCAAGAGGATCCCATGACAATCCATTCCATCACCTTCGTTCATCCCGTCTCGCTGCTGGTCGGGCTTCTTTTCGCCGCGGCCATTCTGATCCTCGGTGTGCGGCTCGACCGCAAGCGGCGGCTTGCGCTGGCCGCATTCAGCTCGCGCCGCAACGGCGCGTCCTCGTCGCTATCGCGTGCGCGCCGGGGGTTCAAGCGAGCCCTTCTGGTAGCCGGTGCGTTGTTCGGCTGCGCAACTCTCGCGCGGCCACAGTGGGGCATTCGCTGGGAGGAGGCCCAGCGACGGGGGCTCGACCTACTGTTCGCGCTCGACACATCAAAGAGCATGCTGGCGCCGGATCTGAAGCCGGACCGGCTGACGCGCGCCAAACTTGCCATTCGCGACCTGGTGGGCAAGTTCGATGGCGATCGGGTGGGTCTCGTGGCTTTCGCCGGGGATGCCTTTTTGCAGTGTCCGCTCACGCTCGACCGTGGCGTGTTCGAGCAAACCCTCGATGCGCTGGACACCACGACCATCTTTCGCGGCGGCACCGACGTGGGCCGGGCCATCGACGTTGCTCGTTTGGCACTGCACAACCAGCCTGCGAATCGCAAGCTTTTGGTATTTCTCAGCGACGGCGAAGATCTCGAGAGCCACGCGGTCCAGGAGGCTCGCGCGGCGGCCGCAGACGGCATTCGCATCTATACCGTTGGCGTCGGAACGTCGGGGGGAGAGCTGATTCCCCTCGCGGGAGAGCCCGGCCAGTTCGCTCGCGACGACAAGGGTGGCTTTGTTCGCTCGCAACTTGACGAAAACACCTTGCAGGCGATCGCGCGCGTGACCGGTGGCGACTACCGCCGACTGGGACTGGATGGCCGAGGGCTGGAGGCCCTGTACCAGGATGTGCTGGCCAAGTTGCCTCGGGAAGATCTCCACTCGCGCATGCACCAGATTCCCATCGAGCGTTTTCAGTGGCCGCTGGGATTCTCTGTTCTTTTTCTGGCGCTGGAGCCGCTGGTTGGGGAGCGTCGCAGGCGCCGGGGGTTCGAGGCGGAGCCCGAGAAGCGATGGCCGAAGCTCGCGCTGCTCAGGCGCAGAGTGGTCGTCACGCTGGTGATGGCAGCCGCCACCGCAGTCGCGCAAGGTGCAAACGCGTCCCCGCGCGACGCCGAGCAGGCGTATCACGCCGGGAAGTTCACGCAATCGGCAGATGAATATGGGCGTGCGCTGGCTCATTCACCCAACGACGTGAAGCTGCAGTACAACCTGGGTGTCGCTGCTTACAAGAGCGGCGAGTTCGCCAAGGCAGGCGACGCTTTCGGCCGCTCCCTGCACTCAGATCGCCTCGATTTGCAGGAGAACGCCTACTACGATCTGGGGAATGTTCTTTTCCGAGTCGGGCAGGAGACGGTCGCGAAGCAACCGGAACAGACGACCGAGAAGTGGAAGAAGTCGATCGCCTCGTACGAATCGGCGCTCAAGTTGAATCCCAAAGACCAGGACGCCATCTACAACCGGGATCTCGTGAAACGGAAGCTGGCGGCCCTTGAACAGCAGCAGAAGCAGAAGGACGAGCAAAGGAAGAAGGAAGACAAGTCGGGGCAACAGAACAAGCAGAACCAGGCGGGCAAACAGGGTCAGAAGGACCAGCAGGCCAAGAACGAGCAGGGCAAACAGGACCAGAAGGACCAGCAGGCCAAGAACGAGCAGGGCAAACAGGACCAGAAGGACCAGCAGGCCAAGAATGAGCGGGGCAAGCAGGACCAGCAGAAGCAGCAGGGTCAGCAGAACAAACAGAACGAGAAGGGCCAACCGGAAAACCAGCAAGCCTCGGCACAACCGCAGCAGGGGACGGGCCAGCCCAAGCCAGCGGCAGCCAAGCCCGAACAACAAGCCCCCGGAGCGGCGAGTGCGGGCGACGAATCGGAAAAGGACCAGAAGGAGCCGGAGGTTCCTGGAAAGCTTTCCAAGAATGATGCGAAGGAGCTTCTCGATGCAGTTCGCGGGGACGAGAGGATCATGCCCATGGTGCCCACTGGGCCGAATCGCCCGGCCGCGGACGACGTGGTCAGAAAGGATTGGTGAGTCCCATGCGTTGGAACAGACAAACGCGGTTCAGTCTCGCTGCAATTGGCCTGGGTATGGCGATGGTCTTTGGGCAGAAAGCCGCTGCCGCAGGCGCCAACCCGATGGCCGATATCAGCCCTTCCGAGATCGCCCTCGACCAGGCAGCCGAGCTTCGGGTCGATGCGGCTGGCGGCCACGCGCCCGCGCTGCCTGCCGTGGACGGGTTGCACTTTCAACGGACGGGACAGAGCACCGAGATGACCGCCATCAATGGCGTGGTTTCGCAGCACACCTGGACCGTCTATCAGGTCGAGGCCGACCGCCCGGGCTCTTACACCATTCCGATTGGAGGGCGAACGCTGCAACTCAAGGTCCGTCCGGCTGGCGCCCGAGGCGCGTCCGCTGCCTCAGTCCCGATGGCGGGTTTTCGCGCCGAGCCGGATGAATCCTCGCACCAAGGATCGCTGGCACTGCTTCGCGTGGTGCTACCGAGCAAGAAGCTCTTCGTCGGGCAAGCCGTCCCCGTGACGTTCAAAGCGTACTTCCGCGCTGGCACGCAGATCACGCTGACCGGGGCGCCCAGCTTGGGCATCTCCGCTTTCACCATCAACCATTTGCAGGACGAACCCCGGCAGAGCGTTGAATCCATCGGCGGGGTTCCCTATCGCGTCGTCACGTGGACCGCGCAGGCTTCGGCTGCGATGCCTGGCCATTTCGCGACCCGTGCGACGCTGCCCATCGTGGCGCGTTACCGCGAGGCCTCGCGCCGGCCGGCAGCGGATCCTTTCGCGGGCATGCTCGACGACGACGACATGTCTTCGCCGTCCTCGCTGATTCGTTCTTTCATGAAGCAGTCGGCATTCGCCAACCTAGATGACATGTTCGGCCAGGAGCATCAGCGGGAGATGACCCTGCACGCCCCTGTTCAAACGGTTGATGTGCTGTCGCCTCCGACCACCGGCCAGCCCGCCGACTACAACGGCGCTGTCGGTCGCTTCGATGTGCGTGCGACACTGACGCCTACGACCGGGACGACATTTGCGCCGATGAGCCTCAAGATAGAAGTCACAGGGCAGGGAAACCTGGATCGTGTCTCGACCACCGGCCTTCCGTCTTCTGCGAACTGGAAGACATATCCACCAAGCGCGAAGGTCACCGACCAGGGGGCCAAGGTTTTCGAGCAGGCGGTCGTGCCTCAATCGAGTGGCCGCCTGCAAGTTCCCGCTGTTTCGTTCAGCTTCTTCGATCCCGACCGGCACCAGTACCTGACCCGGTCGACCGCGCCGATCAGTGTGGAGATCGCTGCAACCGCGAACGGAGCTGCGACGCCGTCCGCGAACCTGGGAAAGAGTATCCCCAAAGTTACAGAAGAGCCTGCGACAGGGTTGCGACCCAACCACTTCGATGAGGGACGCTTCGTCGCGACGCTGCTTCCCCCGTACCGGCGTCCCTGGTTCTGGCCGGTCGTGACGGTTCCTTGGCTGGCGCTGACGATCCTGGTGGCGCGGCCGCGCGAGCGCGTCGCCTCCGCACGGATTCGTCGCCGGGCTCTGCGCGAAACCGTCGCGCAGCATCGCATGGCAATGAAACGCGCAGCGGTCGCCGGCGATTCAGTCCGTTTCTACGAGGCTGGCGCGGCCGCACTGCGAGAACGCCTGAGCGAGACCTGGAAGATCGCGCCCGACGAGGTCACGGCCGCCGAGGCCGCAGCCAGACTGGGTCGCGACGAGCCGATTGTCGCGATTTTGGGAACCGCCGAGCGTCTGCGCTTTGCGGCTGCGGAGCCAGATGCTTCCTCACTGGCAAGGCTTGAAGAAGTCATCGAGCGCAGTCTCGATAAAGAGGAGAGTCGGACATGACACCCCAATTGTCACCCAAGAGTCGTCGGCTGGGCATAGGCATTGCCCTGCTGACTGCAATCGTCGCGCTTGCCCTGGCCGGCATTGCGCGTGCCGACACCGGCAACACAACCTTCGACGAGGCCAACCGTCTCTTTTCCGAAGGCCGCTACGCCGATGCGGCGGTTGCCTACGAGACGCTTGCGCGCAAGCACGGTTGGTCGGCGCCGCTCCTGTACGATCTCGGCAACGCCTATGCGCAGGAAGGAAACGTCGGGCGATCGGTCTTGAACTACGAACGCGCTCACGTGCTGGCGCCGCGCGATCCCGACATCGTGGCCAACCTGGCCCATGTTCGGGCGACGGCTGGTCTGCCGATTCCCGTCCGGCCTTGGTACCAGAGCCTTGCGCAGCTCTTCACACCGACGACCTGGACCCTGTTTGCCGTCTTAACTTTGTGGCTCGCGGGTGCCGGGCTTGTAGCAACGCGAAGGTGGCGATCGCGCCGGCTGGCCTACGCAATGGCTCTCGCTGCGCTGGTTGGCGTGATGAGCGTGGCCGCCATGGTGGTTCTCGATCGGGACTTGAATCACGCGGTGGTGGTCGAGTCGAAGAGCGCGCCGGTGCGAGTGTCGCCCTTTGATACGGCAGCCAGCGAAACCACGGTGAGCGAGGGGCAGGATGTGTCCATCATCGGGCACCACGGAGACTTCCTGCGCGTGCGCGATGGCCAGGGACGCACGGGCTGGGTACAATCCACGGCGGTGCAGCCTGTCGTTCCGCGGCAATCCTGACCGTTGCTCGACGGTTGCGCCGCGCTCACTATGCGACTTCTCCTGATCGAGGACGACGAAAAGATCGGTGGCTTCATCGCCCAGGGCTTGCGCCAAGAGGGGCATGTCGTCGACTGGAGCCGCAATGGCGAAGAAGGCTTGGGCCTCGCCCTGGATGCCAAGTTGGACGCGGCAATCATCGACCTCATGCTGCCGGGCCGCGACGGGTTGAGTGTGATACGTGAATTGCGCGAGCGCAGACAGAAGGTGCCGGTCATCATCCTGAGCGCAAAGAGCGATGTGGAGGACCGGGTGAAGGGACTTTCGGTCGGCGCGGACGACTACCTCACCAAGCCCTTCTCATTTGCCGAGCTTCTCGCGCGCCTGCACGCGCTGGTGCGCCGGTCGAGCGGTTCAGGCGAAGTCGCACGGCAACTTTCCTTTGAGGATCTCACCCTCGATCTGGAGTCACGGCGCGTGACCCGAGCCGGTCAATCGATCGAGCTGCAGGCCCGAGAGTTCGGGCTGCTGGTCTATCTGCTGCGAAACCCCGGCCGGGTTCTGTCCAAGACCATGATCCTCGAGCACGTCTGGAACTACTCGTTCGATCCGCAGACCAACGTGGTCGACGTGTTGGTCAGCCGGCTGCGCCGCAAGATTGATCGTGACTTTCCGGCCAAGCTCATCCATACCCTGCGAGGGGTGGGATATGTCCTTCGCAAGGAATAGCCGCTTGCGCTCGCTCGGCTTCAGGCTGACGGCGTGGTACTTCCTGGTTTTCCTCGCCAGCACGCTGCTTCTGGCCACCGCAGCAGAATTCCGAATCCGCTCGTCGATTCGGGAAAGAATCGTCGATACCGTCACGAGCAACCTGACCCTGCACAGGCAGACGTTCGAGGAGCAAGGCATCGAGGGCCTGAAGAAGCTGACCGAGGTGACCGAGAACACGCACCGGTTGCCGTACGTTCGCGTGGTCGATCACACCAACGTCACGCTCTTCCAGAGCTCGAATGGCGAACTGTCCTTCGCAGCCACCACGATTGCCGTGACGGCCTCGTCCCAGCGTGTGCGGCCGGTCCGAGCCCAGAATGACGGCTCGCTGTGGAACTTGGGTACAATGCCGCTCTCCGAGGGCCGTTGGCTGCAGCTGGCCATCAGCGACGAGCAGACACAGGAGGTTGTCGGCCATCTGCGGGCCGGGTTGGTCGCGGTGTGGATTGGAGCCGTCGCATTGGGACTGCTCGGCGGCTTCTTCTTCACTCGCCGCGCGTTGCGTCCGGTGCAGCGCCTGGCAAACACCGCGCGGAAAGTGATCGAATCCGGTGACCTCGCACTGCGCGTTCCCGAGCGGGGAACGCGCGACGAGCTCGACGAGCTGTCGCACCTGTTCAACGGGGTGCTGGCGCGCAATCAGACGCTGGTACGAGGGATGCGTGAAGCGCTCGACAACGTCGCTCACGATCTGCGCACGCCGCTCACGCGCCTGCGCACGGGCGCCGAAGTGGCCCTGCGCGATGCTGGCGATCCGCAACGGATTCGGGACGCCTTGGCCGACGCCATCGAGGACTCCGAGCGTGTGTTGCAGATGCTCAACACCCTGATGGACATCTCGCAGGCCGAGACCGGGGTGATGAAGCTCGATCGCACGCAAGTCGATCTAAGCGAGCTGGCGCGGGAGGCGATCGACCTCTATCAGCACGTGGCGGAGGAGCGCGGCGTTCGACTGCTGACCCATCTTGCGGCGGGAGTGAACGTGAACGGCGACCATAATCGGCTCAATCAAGTGGTCGCCAATCTCGTGGACAACGCGATCAAGTACACCCCCACCGGCGGGCAAGTCGAACTCACGACTTCGCGCGAGGATCCCTGGGCTTCCCTCATGGTGAAGGACAGCGGCATGGGAATCTCGGCTCAGGATCTGCCGCGCGTCTGGGAGCGCCTGTACCGCGCGGATCAAAGTCGGAGCGAGCGGGGCCTGGGCCTCGGGCTCAGCTTCGTCAAGGCGATCGTGGAAGCGCACGGTGGACGGGCCGAGGTGCAAAGCGAGCTGGGCGCGGGTTCGACCTTCATTGTTCGACTACCTATGGGTTGAGGCGCGAAATCTGCCTTTTCTGCCACAGATTCCAGAGCAGATATGCGACCACCGCGACGTTCAGAGCGAACAGAACCAATCGTGTGGCGGTAGCCTTGCGCGCGGCTTCGTATATCTCCACCGGAATGTAGATCCCGCCGCTGATCGCGCCCAGCCATTTGGCCCAGTTTCGATCCTTCCACAGTCCCACGGCCTCCAGGAAGCGAAGCCCCGAGTAGACCAAGGCGCCGACTGCCACCGCCCACAACTGCACGCCATCGAACCTGGACGCAACCATGAGAAAAACCCTCGGGTAGCGTGCCGAAGGATTCAGATGCAAATGCCTCACGACGTCTTCGGCAAGCTGCTGCAAGTCGCGATGAATGAAGCCGAGCAATCCCAGACCCACCGCCAGCACGAGAATTCCCTTTGCTCCCTCGCAAACCGCCACCGCGCGCAACCCTGGTTGAACTTGCATGGGCTTGGCGTCAGACGGCGGCCGCCAGCGCCGATGTGCCTGAAACTGCCACTGCGACGGCGATGACGATCGAGATTGCCGTTTTCATGTTGGATCCTTCCTAGGGTTGGATGCTGCTGCCCCCACATTGTGCTGCAAGCGATGTGCCGACCATGAGGGACGCAGATGCATTTGGAGCGATTCCTGCCCTCGAAGCATCTCACAACGGGACTCTTCAAGAACGGAGGCAGATCATGAAAACAAAACTGAGAATCGTGGGGATCGCATCGGTGCTGCTGGCTGGTATGTCCGCCAGTGCGTGGGCACAAGGACACGGGGCGATGAGCGGCAACCCGGACGCGCACTTTGCACAACTGAAGCTCTCACCGGAGCAAAAGCAGAAGGTAGCGACGTTCCGCGAGGCGGCAATGAAGCAGGCCGAGCCCATGCGCAAGGAAATGCAAGCCAAAGCAGCCGAGATGAAGCAGCTCTGGCTGACCGACAAGCCCGACAAGAACGCCATCGAACGCAAGCAGTCTGAGATGGAAGCCATCGGGCACAAACTCCGGGGCATCTGGACCGATTTCCACCTGCAGCTCCACACCGTGCTGACGCCCGAGCAGAGGGCCAAGTGGGCCGAGCACGTTGGCAAGGGGCCGGGCATGATGGGTGGTGGTGGCGGCATGGGG
>Ga0247845_1000085_pt1 | contig 18066 bp, 7 predicted proteins | sample PFST25metaG_2_FD_186008 | JGI IMG/M metagenome (GOLD analysis project Ga0247845, IMG submission 186008) | Peat soil microbial communities from Stordalen Mire, Sweden - P.F.S.T-25 | ecosystem: Environmental > Terrestrial > Soil > Wetlands > Peat | place: Sweden: Norrbotten County, Stordalen Mire...
GCTGAACTTCGTCCTGATGTCGGCGGCGGCGGGCGGAGTGATGTACCTGAATTTCGTGGCTTTCCCACAGCGCTATTCCGGGACCACCTTCGATTCCGCGGTGGCTGCCCGCAGTTGGCTGGCCAACCTGTTTTCCTACCTGCGCCTGATGGTTGTTCCTTTAGGCCTGCAGACTCCCTACGAGCGGTACACCGAGAGGTTGAGCGATCCACGGTGCCTGGCTGGCGCTGCCGGTCTCCTGTTGATGGGCGCGGCGATCCTGGTCTTGAGGAAGCGCAGCCGCCTGGCGTCGTTCGGGCTCTTCTGGTTCTTCGTAGGCGTTCTACCCACGCTCACCGTGTGGAAGAAGGCGTCGGGCATGGCCGACCGCTATATGTTCCTTGCGTCCTTCGGGCTCATCTTGGCCGCGACCGCGTTCTCGTCGGCGCAAAGCGATGGGGGCCTGCTGGCCGACCGTTTTCAGGCAAAGGCCCGCAAGGCTCTGGCACCTCTGGGAGTTGTCTTCGTTGTCCTCTTTGCCGCCGTCGCCTGGCAGCGCGTGCGGGCCTGGCACGATACCGAGACGCTCCTGACCGACACGCTCCGCAAGGACCCGGGCAATGTCTTCGCCGTGCGGAGCCTGGCACGTTACTACTCCGTCACTGTGTCAACACCTGAGAAAGCAGTGCCCTATCTCGAAAGATCCATGCAGCTCACCGAAGCGCGAATCGGCAAAGTCACCAATCCCTCTCTGGTGAACTTTGAGCGCTACAACCTGGCGGAACTTCGGAGTGCGCTGGGCATTGTCAGCCGGGAATTAGGCCAGTACGAAAAGGCCGTGGCGCTTCACGAAAGCGCCATTGCGGAGATATCAAACACCGACCTGGATCGCTCTCGAACGGCCGACTACTATTTCCAGATGGGCCTCGCCTACGACAAGATGGGAGACCTACGCAAGAAGGCTGGCGATCAGCCGGGATTTGTCGTGGCGCTGGAGCAGGCTCTTTCGTGCTATCAGCAGAGCATCGCACGCCTATCCATTCTGTCCAACTCGTACCAGAACGCGGGTTTCGCGTTGTTTCGCCTGGGCCGTTTGCCTCAAGCCAAGAGCATCTTGGAGAAGGCATTGACGTTGACACCCAACAACCTCGAGGCAATTGGGCTGTTGGCGAATGTCTACATACAGACCGGCGAGCAGGCGAAAGCGAAAGCGTTGCTGGATGAAGCCATCCGGAAGGCCGGGCCTCGACAAGGAAACGGGCCGCTCATGCGTGAACTGCAACGGCTGAGAGCAAAACTCGCCGGGGAGCCGGTGAGCCCAGACGGCCAATCGTTTGACGCCGGTGCTTCGCTTTTCGCCCTCCTCGGCCAAAAGAAATACGAGGAGGCCCTGTCCGTGGCATTGTCGCTACAGAGAACGCAGGATTCGCCCGATCCGTTGCTCTTGAACAACATCGGCCTGTGCTACTACAAATTGGACCGCTATCCGGAGGCCGAGCGCGCCTACCTGGAGGCCATCAAGCTCCGGCCGGACTACGGGACGGCCATGGACAACCTGTCGTTGGTTTATGCCAAACAAGGCCGTCTGGACTTGGCTATTTCCTATGCCGAGAGGGCCTTGAGGTTGAAGCCCGGCGATCCTGGCATCAGTCGCCACCTAGAAGGCTATCACCGCCACGAACTCGGTGGGTTGAGTCCCGGCGGCGCGAAATAGACGGAGGGGAAATCGCCGTTCGAGTGTGGGGATTTGCCTAGCGCAGGTAGCACACCAGCGGGTAGATGTTGAGACTCTTGATCTGGTCGCGGATCATGGTGGCAACTACGTTGGCTCCCACGGTGTTCATGTGAGTCACTCCGTCTGCCCAGTACTTCGAGCAGCTGCTTGCGCCAACCGTGCTGAAGAATGCCACGGCCGTCTTTGTGATCTCAATGACCGGAATGTTGTTGGCGGCCCCGACGCTTCTGATGCTTGCAGGAAGGTCGACCTGGAGGCTGTTGACGATCTGACTGGAGTTCATTGTGTTGCCAGTGAAATTGCAGCGTGGGATGGGGGTCGCCAGTATCGGGATGGCGCCCGCTGCCTTGGTTTCTGTGATGTACTTGAGTAGGTTGGCTTCGAACACAGCCTGCGGCGATACTTTGTCGTTGTGGGCGAACTCGATGAGGACGACGTCACCGGCCTTGAGGAGAGGCTTGATGGCGGGCCACATCTTGGGATCGTCGTAGAAACTGCGATAGTTGGTCGCAGGACTGGGGCAGGCGACTGTTGCGGCCGAGCATTCCGTCAGCCCGCCGGAATTGCCATAGTTTGCCACGGAAATGCCATAGTTGAAGAATTGCGGCAGCCACTGGCCCCACCCTGCTGTGCTGGTGTTCCCCGGCGTGCCAGAGCCCGGTTGGTCGCATCCGGTTGAATCGGTCAAGATGTACAAGACAGGTTCGCTGGCGGCGGCTGGCGCGTAGGCAATGGAATCCAGCTGAGGTGACGAGCCTATGAAGTACATGTCCAATCCGGGGGTTCCAGCCGAAACCGTCCAGTCAGGTTGCCCCTCTGGATCGCGGACGTTGACCGTCATGGAGTACGGGAGTTTCTGGCCTGCGGTGGTCGCGATCGAGGCAACCGCATCGCCCACTGCCGCAACCGGGGCGGCCAGCATCTCGCGCCAGGTTTCAGCCTGCACTTGAGTTTGTCCGGCGCTTGTGCCGCCAAGGTTGAAGGAGACATCGTAGTTTCCAGGGTTGCCACCGAAGTGGCAGGCGATCCCGGTTGAGGTGCTGGTACACTTGGCCCGTGTCGCGGTGTCTGGAGTTGGGGGTTGACCGACGGTGGGGCAGACTCCCGTTCCGGTCGAGCCAGCCACGGGGACCGAGCCGCCGGTGGAGACCGTGCCAGCTGTCGCTGTGGTGCCGCCCCGCGGAGTCGAGCCGCCCGCGGAGACCGTGCCGGCCGTCGTGGTGCCGCCCCGCGGAGTCGAGCCGCCTGAGGCGCTAGAGCCGCCCGCGGTAACCGCCACGCCGCCGGTGGAGACGGAGCCGCCCGCGGAGACCGTGCCAGCGGTGGTTGTGGTGCCGCCCTTCGCGGTCGAGCCGCCCGTGGTAACCGCCACGCCGCCGGTGGAGACGGAGCCGCCCGCGGAGACCGTGCCAGCGGTGGTTGTGGTGCCGCCCTTCGCGGTCGAGCCGCCCGTGGCGACAGAGCCACCTGCGGCGGTCGAGCCGCCCGTGCCGTTCGAGCCGCCTGACGCAGCCACTCCGCCCATGCCAGCGCCGCCGGCAGCTTGCCCACTCCCGCCTGACCCACCGGTGACTTGGCCCGTGCTTCCATTACCACTTGACGAACTGCATGCCAGGCCCAGGGAGGCCAAGGCGGTCGCGGCGAACAGGAGGCGACGGGAATGCCCCCTCTCGCAGCGAGCGCTTGAGTCGTGAATGGTGTTCTTGGCGCGAACGTAGATTGACATCATGACAAGCAGTGACTTGTACCATGCCTACGGCTCAGAAATTCGCGATTCCGCTCCGCGGTGGCGTTTGGCGCGCGACGCCAGAAGGCTGTCCGCAACAGGCTCTCAGCGAAGGAAATCTTTCAGCGTTTGCCAATGGGTCAGCCCCAGCATCCCAGTGTGGGGTTGGTACCCATTTAGAAAGTACTATGGCGGCTCACAGCCTCTGCCAGCAGGGCGTGCAAGATACCGCCAGATTCCCGAATGGCCATGGCAACGATAGTCCGAGCGCGGTCTTCACTATTGGCAAGGGCGTAGACGCGAAGCTGGGGCGCATTGCCCGACGGCCGTATGTGCACGACGTCTCGGTTGTCGAATAGGGCCCGCATTCCGTCCAGAAACTCGATCCGCAAGATCGCTCCGAAGCCCTGATTGGTGCCGAAGTGGTTGCCGATCCAGCGCCGGAGCGTCTCCAAGCGCCGAGCCACCTCGTCCGAAGCCTCGCCCTGCTTGCCGTCAAGGTCGATGAGGCGCAGTCCGCCCTGCGCAAAGATCGCGGTTACGATGTCGGGTTCGGGCGGCGCCATCGCAGCCGCCAAGCTCCGGCTCGCATCGGACGGCACGCCATCGATGAGGCCTGCGGCGCTGTGGCGGGCAGGCAGCGCCGCGAATACGTCCCCTAGCCGAACCCGTCGCTCGCTGGCGGCATGCAGCGCCGCGAGCAGGGGCAGGGTGGCGTCCCGGGTTGGCAGCGGGGAAAGTCGGCGGCCACCTCGCTCGATTTCTGAAAAGGTGAGGAACCCACCGTTCGCCTCCCAGCCCACGCGCCGTTGCCCTTGCAGCTGCGCGGCTGCCGCAATCACGTACGGCGATCCGACACGCGTGCGAACCCAGCGAACGCCCTTGCCTGCGAAATGGAGATCGATGGCATCGGTCGCCGTGACCGGGATGGCCAGCGCGTCCGCGCCGAGATAGTCGGCGGTGACGATACCGAGCCGATCGCCGGTGAAGAACGTCACCCGGCCATCCTCTCCGACTTCCAGCAGAAGAGGTCGATCGCTGTCCCCGTCGGTGGACACAACCGCGTCGAGCACGCCAAACTGGTCACGCACTTTGTCAAGCAGCACCCGAATCTCGCGCAATTGCGTCTCCGAGATATTCTCGGTGTCGATCGCGACGAAATCCATGGAACGCCCAAAGGGGAAGACCTCGGCGCCAAGCCCGCGCAGGATCTCGACCAGAGCCGCCGCGCCGACCGCCGAATGCTCGTAGACGGCGATTCGCATCCCGGTCAGAGCATGGGGCGGGAAAAAATCGAGATAGCGTCTCAGGTAGCGATCACGCGCCTCGGTCGTGACAGAGGGCAGGGGTAGCGTCAGTGAGCGAAACATGCCGTCATCGCTGAACAGCGACTCACCCGCAGGACGATCGTATTGCGCGCGGCGTGCGACCTCGACGGATCTGAGGATTGGTGCTTCGTCATCCTTCAGGACCTCGCCTTGGCTCTTGTTGAACTTGATGCCGTTGCGATCGAAAGGTATGTGGCTTCCGGTCACCATGATGCTCGGCCAGCCTTTGGACAGGCCGTAGGCGGTGACCGCCGGGGTTGGGATCCGACCGCAGGACACGACCTGGTAGCCGGCATCCGTGACGGCACGCGCGACGGCGCGCAGGACGCTCCGTTCCGGACTATCGGTGCTTGGACGCAAATCGCCGGCCACCGCCACCGGCGTCCCGGGAAGGGCGTCCCCAATTGAGACCAGGTAGTCGAGGAACCCGCGCGTGTTCACATAGGCCTCGAGGTCGGTTATGTCGGTGACGAGCCCGCGCAGGCCGCTCGTACCAAAAGTCAGCGGGCGAACCGGATGGCCACGAAACTCCCTCGGCGGTGATGGCACGGGGACGGAGACGCGCATGACGCAGCCGCGACCGGTTGCGCGCATCCGATAGCGCGTTCCGTGCGGCAAAAGACAGCATCCAGCCTGCGGCAGCCTGATTCCGCTCGAAGAGGACTCAATCTCGAGGCCTGAATTCTGCGCGTCGCCAAGAAAGAAAAGAAGCTCAGGCCCGCATGCGACTCGCTCGGGTGTGGCGGCGAGGCCAACCTCCATCCGATGAAGCTCGAAGGCGTTCGCCTCAGTCAGATAGGCCCGATCCCTGCTCTCCCCAGGGCCGACCCGAAGGACGGGCGGCCGGTGGCTTTCGAACCGGAGGATCGACATCAGCTCCCTCGGATCGACATGCTTCTCCGTCAGGCCAGCGCGCAGGACGTTGTCCGAACTGGCCATGACCTCAAGCCCGGCGCCGCGCAGGTATGAGTGAGGGGTGCCGGCCGAAAGGAACATTCCCTGTCCGGGATCGAGCACGACGAGATTCAGCAGAAGGAAGAAGAAGAGTCCTCGGTCTGGTTGACCACCGACAGCAAAGATTCGATCCGCCTCGACGACCCATGCCTCGGCACTGTCTGCTGGCGGTGAGGCGTCAGCCAGGCGATGAACCCACTGCGCGAGTGCCGGACGCACCTCATCGTCCGACAGGTCGAAGTATGCGCTCAGCAGCGCCCGCAGCGGATTTGATGCTCGCTGCCACCCGGCAAGGAGCGCCGACAACTCGGGCACGCCATCGAGCGCCGCCACAATATCGCAGACCGGGCGAAAGCCACAGAGAGCCTGGAACCGCGTCAGCGCGACGAACAGCTCAGGCTTGGCGTTTGCGTCCCGGTAGTTGCGGTTCGCCGCCCCAAGCGCGATGCCAGCCGCGTTCTCCCGCTCGAAACCCGCAACCGCTTGCGCTGCCGAGGGATGAACCTGGACGGATAGCGGGCGCGCCGCTGCAAGAACCTTGAACAGGAAAGGCAGCCCCGAAAAACGCGCTGCCACTTCCGGACCGAGGATTGCCACGGGCGCTTCTGTCAAGACGCGATCGAGCGCGACCTTCTGGTCCCCCACGTCAGCGACCGAAGGCAGCGAAGGATGGGCCCCGAACCAGGCCTCCGCGTACGGCCGGCCCGTTACCGACAAACCGAAGAGCCTGGGAATGAACGAAGGATCGCCCCAGGCGTAGTTTTGGAAGCGAGGCGCAAGCACAATAGGTTGCGATATCGCCGATCCTGAGACGCCGTCGATCGCGGCAGCTCGCGATCTGGAACCACCCTCCATGACGCGCTTGCCTACCTGGTCAGATCCCGACCGACCGTCTCAATGAGATCCACAGGCTGGCCCGTACTCGTCCGTGCTTGTTCCGAGTTGAGCCTGTACGACAGGAAAGACATGGCACGCCAGAAGACTATCACGTCCCGGTCGGACGCCGCGCATGCATCGGCGACCCGCAAGGGCTCAACCTGACGGTGGGCCGCGGGTGGCAACATCGGGCGCAAGCGAGCAGGCGTCACATGGGGACGCGCGAACGGCGTTGTCGCGAGGGCGCATGACGTCAATTCCTGGAGGATCGCTCTTTCAAACTTCGAGGTGAAGCCAATGCCCACCTCCGACATCCAATCACAGACACATAGAGAGCCCCATGAATGCATTCTCAGAAATCCTCGCCCTCGTCACCATCGTGCTGGTTTCCTGGCCCGTTCTCGCCGGCGCGACAGAGATGCCGGCCGTGGGCAGCGTGGCACCGGACTTCACCCTGCCGGCGCATGACGGCAGCAAGGTGCAGCTCTCGGCCCTGCACGGCACCTGGGTCGTCCTGTACTTCTATCCCAAGGACAAGACCCCTGGCTGCACGCTCGAGGCGCACAATTTTGCCAAAGATCAGCCTGAGTACACCAAGCGCAAAGCCGTCGTGCTCGGGGTGAGCGTGGATAGCGTCGATTCGCACAAGGAATTCTGCGCGCAGGAGGGACTGACCTTCAGACTGCTCGCGGATACCAACAAGAAGGTGGCGGCGGCCTACGGATCGCTGAACAACCTGGTGGTGGCCAAGCTGGCCGCGCGCCACACCTTCATCATCGATCCTCAGGGCAAGATCGCTCGCGTGTTTGCGGACGTGAAACCCGCTGTACACAGCCGCGAGGTACTGGCTGCACTGGATGCCCTGGGCGCCACTGGCAAATAGATTTTCGCAAGATGGGCGCCTGGTGTTCTGGCGCGGATTCAGATCCACTTCTGCGCACAAAGGCAAAGCCAATGCGGAGCCGGCAGACTGGTTAGCGAGCTGAGCTAGATTCGCATCGCAGGAAGACAAGGAGTTGAGGCAGTGCGGTAGGCAGTGCGGTAGAGTGGAAGATCACAAGATCCATTGTTGCCCGGTGTGGCCCCTGCCTCCTCGAAGAAGGTTTCGCGTCGCAGTCAGTCGCGTTGTCCTCGTGCCCCTTATGCTTTCTTGTATGTTCCCTGGGTCGCTCCGCCGAAGCATCACAGGGACGAGCCAACTTCTCCGCGAAGCTATCCCCTCTTGCGCGCCCTAGGTAATCGGAATCATGTCGCGAAGGATACTGTCCATGAGCAAAGCCACCACGCGCGTTCGACTCGCTCTCCTGCCCACCGCCTTGGCGATGGGGGGCCTCAGCGTCAGTGCCGAAGCTCTTGCCCAGACCATCACGATCGACGGGACGGGCTCCGGGCGCACCTATGAAGGAATTGGCGCGGTGAGCGGCGGCGGCGGAACTTCCCCCCTGCTCATGGACTACGTCGAGCCCCAGCGCACGCAGATTCTCGACTACCTCTTTAGGCCGAACTATGGGGCGGCCTTGCAAGAATTGTATGTCGAGGTCGGCGGTGACGGCAATTCGACCCAGGGGTCGGAACTGAGCCACATGCACACCAAGACCGACGAGAACTACTACCGTGGCTACGAGTGGTGGCTGATGGAGCAGGCAAGGGCGAGGAACCCGGCGATCTTCCTGGATGCCACGGCGTGGTCGGCCCCGGCCTGGGTCGGCAATGGCAACTTCTGGTCGCAAGATACGGCTGACTACCTGTCCAAGTGGATCAAGGGCGCGAAGTCAGCCCACGGGCTCGACATCGACTATGTCGGATGCCGCAACGAAAAGGGCAACAATGAAAGCTGGGTCAAGCTATTTCGAACCACCCTGGACAGCAATGGCCTGACGAACGTGGGCATCCACGCCTTCGACAACTGGGGAAGCACGAGCTGGACCTGGGCCACCGACATGAACACCGATGCCACCCTGAAGGCCGCGGTCTATGCCATCGGCAGCCACACCACGTCGTCCTATGGCAGCACGAAGGGAACGCCGCCGCCCGCGAACGTCATAGCCATCGGCAAACCAATGTGGGACACCGAAGAGCACGTGTATGAACACGGGTTTCAGTGCGCAATAGATATTGTCGGCGCGTTCAATTTCAACTACGTCAATAGCAAGATCACCAAGACCATATACTGGTATCTCATCACCGCGTTCTACTCGAACGAGCCGTTCTACGACAATACGATGGCCGTCGCCAGCTCTCCCTGGAGCGGCAACTATACGATCAATCCAGCCCTCTGGGGCTATGCGCACGTGGGTCAGTTCACAAAGACCGGCTGGAAGTACCTGGACGCCGCGTCGGGAACTTTCTCGGGCGGCGGGAACTACGTGACCATGATGGCTCCCAGTGGCGGAGACTACAGTTTCATCGCGCAGACATCCGGCGCGAAAGCGACACAGAACATCACGTTCAACGTCTCCGGCGGCCTCTCGACCGGAGCCGTGTCCGTGTGGCGTAGCAATGCGACCACGCAGTTCGAGAAGCAGGCCAGCGTTACCCCGGTCAACGGTTCGTTCAGTGTCGCACTCGATGCGAATTCTATCTACAGCATCAGTACGACGACGGGTCAGCAGAAGGGCGCCGCCTCGCCACCGGCTGCGGCGGACTTCCCATTCCCCTATTACGAAACCTACGATCACTACGGTGATCCCAAGTCGGTCGGCTATCGGCCCTACTACGACAACGACATTGCGGGCGGGTTCGAGATCTTCACTCGTCCGGACGGAAATGGGCAGTGCCTGCGACAGGTGGTGAGTCAGCCGGCGCAGAGCTGGGCTCCGGAAAGCAATCCGTACACCGTTGTGGGCAATACGGCCTGGACGGACTATGAAGTGAGCGCAGACATATCCATAGAGACGACTTCGGGCTGGGCCTCGCTGTTGGGGCGGGTCAATTCGACCGGAAGCGGCTACGGCACCAATCCAAACGGCTACTACATGACACTGAGCCCCAGCGGGGCTTGCAGTCTATATGCGGCGCCCACCGCCGGGGCGATCGCGACCGGACAGGCCACGCTCGCTGCGGGCAGTTGGCACAACATGAAGCTGGTCTTCCAGGGCACATCGATCAAGGGTTTGGTCGACGGGACACAGGTGCTTTCGGCCACGGATAGCAAGTACTCCAAGGGCAACGTCGGACTCGGTACTGCGGCGAAGACGACGGCGCTCTTCGACAACCTGATCGTCAACACCGTGAATGGGGCCAAGCCAGCGCCGACTGTCTTTGTGCAGGACGGGCAAAGCCCGCCCGATGGCGGTGCGGGTGGAAGCACGGGCAGCGGGGGAACCACTGGTTCGGGTGGCGCTGGTGGAGCCTCGGGCACCGGTGGGACCACAGGAACCGGCGGAACCACCCGCACGGGCGGCAGCACGGGTCCGGGCGGTGCCACGGGCACGGGCGGAATCGCCGCTGCAGGTGGAACCACGCGGACGGCGGGAACCACCGCCAACGGGGGAGTGAGTGGCACGGGCGGAACCACCCGCACCGGCGGATCCCCCACGGGCACCGGCGGAAACACCGTCACTGGCGGAAACACCGGTGCGGGCGGAATCATCGCCAACGGGGGAGTGAGTGGCACGGGTGGAACCACCCGCACCGGCGGAACAGGTGGCACCGCTGGCGTGGCCGGCAACGGGGGATCCACTGGCCAGAGCAACGCGGGAAGCACGGGGGCAGGGTCTTCTGCCTCCGGTTCTTCGTGCAGCATAGTCCGCACGAGCGATAACGACCACAGAGTGGGATGGCTGCTATTCGCTACCTTCGTCGCGACAGCGATGCTGCGCCGCCGCAGCAGCCGCGCTAGCACGCGGCAAGATAGGGCCGTCCCGTCTCATGGGTTCGGCCACCGGGGCCGTTGATCCGCTGAGGTTCCAGCAGTAGCCCCGATCTAGTGGGGCGGGCCGACGTACTTGATGTCGGGCGCCGGAGGCGTACTCATGCCGGTGCCGAGATAGTAATCAGGAAGAGAAGTGCCAAAATTGCGCTGAGCCGATTGTCCCACGTTCAGCCGGTAGAGTGGATTGTGCATAAGCGTGTAGAGCCTATTGCTCGCCGGAATTGTCGTTGTGTAGACACGAACCTCGTTGGGTAGGGCGATGACCAATTCTTCGCGCCAATCGCCTAAGATGTCCGCTATGGTTTGGGTAATCCTGGTCCCCGAACCGGTCTTCATCAACTCGGTAAGGCTGCAGCTCGCGCCATTCCATCGGTTGATGTGAACACCATCGTTGCCCGAAAATTCGTCGGTTATCGAACGAGTCAAACCGCCTTCCCACCATATGGGGGCCCAGTGGTCGCCCTTGGACGGACTGGTTCCGTTGCAGATGACGCTGCCATCGTAGTTGAGGAGGTCATCGTTGATCTGTCCGGCCCAGCATTGTGCGCCCTTTTGTCGCGAGTCTATGTGTGAGGCGTAGCCCCTGCTCGCATCGCCGGCAATGGTCTTTCCCCAAAGGACGGTTCCAGTGGCGGCGTCGAGCATGGCCACGCCGTTGTCCTGCGCAGCTTCTAGGATGCGAAAGATCTGAAGACCGCTTCGGGCGGGATTCAAGACCCCAATATGGACGAAGTCGCCATGACCCTTGATCAACTTCTGGTCCCACAAGATCTTGCCGGTGCGATCCAACGTCAGTGGACCCTTCAGAACCTCGTCATATCCGTCGCCGTTGGCATCGCCCATGCGCAAGCACTGGGCCGAAGAATACCACTCGCCGGATTGCCCTTTGCCTCCGTTGTCCCAAGCCCACAACTTGGACAGGGCGCCGCCTCGGTAGTCCCACGCTTGCACGACTTGATAGGCATAGACCCCGCGCGACATGATGATGCTCGGATGCGCCCCGTCGAAATAGGCAATGCCCATCTGGTTGCGACAACTCCGGTTGCCAGTGCTATCGCCCCAGTCGCTGACACTGCCCCGGGCAATCCAGTTTGTCCGCGCCACTTCCTTGCCGTCGGTGCCCTGGAATATGGACATGAACTCGGGTCCGCTGAGCACGCGGCCGTCGGAGTTGCGATAGTCGGTCTTTCCATCGCCGTCGGTGTCGCCAATGGTCACGCCAGTACCGTCCTTCGTGCCTTCAGCGGTCTTGGTGATGACTTCCGCCTTGCCATCACCATCGACGTCGTAGACGAGCAGGGGCGTGAAGTCGCTGCCGGATTCGAGGTTCCATCCCAGATCCACGCGCCAAAGGAAAGCACCATCCAACTTGTAAGCGTCAACGTGAACGATAGCAGTAGCCGTCGTGTGAGATCCGGGATCGACATTTGCTGACTCGCTCCACTTGACAACCAGTTCATACTGCCCGTCCCCATCCAGATCGCCGACATTCGCTTGTGAATAGTTGAGGCCACCGTCGCGCAGCGGGATGGAGAGGTACTGCTGCGCAGGAGCGTTGGCCGGCAGTGTGTAGGCAGCACTCGCGGCTTGCTCTGCTCCACCCACTACGGGCGCGACAGAGTAGGCATTGGACTTGGTGACGTCGGCACCCGCATCAACATAGTCGGTCGTGGCAGTTATGGGCGAGGTGTTCAGTTTGACGGCAGTGCCGCCCCCAGTCGAGCGGTACACGTTGAACGCAATGCTGTCTGGGTCGAGCCCGAACATTCGCCACCCGACGTAGACCTTTCCGCCGCCTTGGTTGATGGCGACCACGCCACGGTCGAGGCTTTCCATTTCACGTCGGCCAGAGGCGGGCGTACCTCCGGCTGTCCCGCCTGTGGCCACGCCTCCGGTGCTAGTTGTGCCGCTGGTGCTTGTGCCGCCTGTGGCCGTGCCGCCCGCGCTTCCCCCTCCGGTGCGGTTCGTGCCGCCAGTCCCCATGGCGCCCCCGGTGCGGGTCGTACCGCCGGTGGCGCCGGTTCCGCCTGTACTGGTGGTCCCGCCTGTACCGGCGCCGCCGCTGTTGGCGGTGGTGCCGCCCATGCCGGTCGCGCCGCCCGTGTTGGGCGCGCCCCCAGTGCGAGTGGTTCCGCCGTTGGCGATGGCGCCGCTAGTGGCGGTGCTGCCGCTCGTGGCGGTAATCCCGCCGCTGGCGGTGCTGCCGTCGGTGGCAGTACCTCCGCCGGCGGCGGTGCTGCCGGCAGTGCCGATAGCGCCGCCTTTGCTGGCCGCGCCGCCCGAGCCAGTGGTGCCGCCCGAGCCGATGGCGCCGGCGATGGTCGTCGTGCCACCAGTCGCGCCGCTGTCTTTGCCGCTTCCGCCATTGCCGCAGCCGAAGAGGCAAAGCGGTCCTGCCATCAGGGCGAACGCCAGACATTGCTTGGGACGACTAGTCATCGAAAGCCTCCATGCTTGTGGATGCGTTCGGTCAGACGCTTCCAATTGCTACTGTGTTGACTTTCCACGCTGACCGCAAGCCTGTCGTTCGCCGATGACCTGCGCTCAGTCTCCGGCTCCGCCCACAGGTGAACTTGGCAATGCGACGAAGAGTCGTCAAAAGGCGTTTGTCAGCCCCGGCGCGCGCGGCGTGGGCTAGTATGCTCTGCCTTTCAGCCACGCTGGCCCCGCCACCCGCTCGACCCATCACTCGGAGGCAGATATGGCCGTAGATCGGCTCGCCCAGCCGCAGGATGCTTCACAGTCCTCGCGGATTCTTCCCCTGCTCCTGCCGCTATTCATTGGAAGTGGGTGCGCAGCGCTCATCTATGAAGTGGTCTGGCTGCAGCTGCTGCAGTTGGTGATCGGTTCGACGGCGTTCTCGCTGGGGGTCCTGCTGGCGACGTTCATGGGCGGGATGTGCGTGGGTAGCCTGGCCCTGCCGCGCTATGTTTCGACGAACAAACATCCGCTCCGCGTGTACGCCGCGCTCGAGGCTGGAATCGCGGTCATCGGTGTCGGAGTGGTGTACGTCGTGCCTCTGGTCGAGCGCCTCTATACGGTGACTGCCGGCGGCTTCATCCCGTCGCTGGTGCTGCGGGCGGTGGTCGCGGCGATCTGCCTTCTGCCTCCCACGGTCCTGATGGGTGCTACCCTGCCTGCTATCGCGCGCTGGGTGGAGGCAACCCCGCGTGGGGTCTCATGGTTGGGATTGTTCTACGGTGGCAACATTGTGGGGGCGGTGATCGGGTGCCTGCTTGCGGGCTTCTACCTCTTGCGCCTGTACGACATGGTCACCGCGACCTTTGTGGCGGCAATGATCGACGTCACAGTAGCTGGGATCAGCTTGGCGCTGGCCAAGATCACCGTGTACATCCCTGCGGGCATTGGGGCACGTGCCCCTGCGCAGAGTGAGGGGCCACCGTCGGTGGAACGCAACGAAGAGACGCCGGCGTCGGCCGCCCCCGCCTCCTCGCCAGCCTGGTTGCCCTGGGCGCAGAATCGCTCGGTGTATGTCGCGCTCGGCATTTCAGGCGCGACGGGGCTCGGCGTGGAGGTGGTCTGGACCCGGCAGCTCTCTCTCACCCTGGGCGCTACGGTCTACACTTTCTCTATCATCCTGGCGGTGTTCCTGCTGGCGCTGGGCCTGGGCAGCGGCCTGGGATCGTTGATTGCGCGCAGGACCACACGCCCTGCCCTGTTGCTCGGGGCGTGCCAGTGGCTCCAGGCGGTGGCGATCGCCTGGGCTTCCTACGCGATCTCCGAATCCATTCCCTACTGGCCCATCAACCTGGCGCTCTCCACCAGCCCCTGGTTCACCTTCCAGATAGACATCGTTCGCTGCGCGTGGGCGCTCCTGCCGGGTGTACTCGTCTGGGGCGCGAGCTTCCCCCTCGCGCTGGCTTCGGTGGCGTCCAAAGAGCAGGACCCCGGCCGCCTCGTCGGCGGCATGTATGCCGCCAACACCCTCGGGGCGATTGTCGGGGCGATCGCGTTTAGCATCGTCGTGATCCCCACCTTGGGCACTCAGGCAGCGCAGCGCGTGCTCATCGGCCTGTGCGTCGGATCAGCGTTCATCGTGTGGGTGCCGCTTCTTGGCAAGGGCGGCACGCCCAAGCGCTCTGATCCCCGGGTCGCTACGCTGGGCCTGGCGGTTGTCCTTGCCGCTGCGATCGAGGGGGCCATCCTGCTCGCCCACAGCGTCGCGCCTCCGAACTGTCCGGCGGTCGCCTTCGGCCGAAACTCGGCCAGTTTCGTCCCGGAGATGGCTCCGGGGGTGGTACCCGAAGAGGAGGTGCCGACCACCCCCGGACAGCCGAACCGCTACTGCAGCTTCATCGGTGAAGGCGTCAACGTTTCGGTCGCCATCACCAGATTCCGCAACGGTTGGCGCTTCTTCCACGGCGCGGGCAAGGTGCAAGCGTCCAACAATCCTGAGGACATGCGGCTTCAACGCATGCTCGGGCACATCGCGGCGCTTACCTACAAGACGCACGATCCGGAGTCGGTCCTCGTGGTCGCCCTGGGAGCAGGCGTCACCGCTGGTTCGTTCGTCCCCTACGATAGCGTCAAGAAGATCGTCATCTGCGACATCGAGCCGATGGTCCCCAAGTACATCGCGCCCCGGTTCGCCAAGGAGAACTACGATGTCGTCAACGACCCGCGCACCCGCATCGTTCTCGATGACGGACGCCACTTCATCCGCACCACCCGGGAGAAGTTCGACGTCATCACCTCCGATCCCATCGATCCTTGGGTCAAGGGCTGCGCAGCGCTCAACACCGAGGAGTACTACCGTATGTGCCGGGACCGGCTCAATCCGGGCGGCGTGATGGCGCTCTGGATGCCCCTCTATGAAACCAACCTGGACACCACCAAGAGCTTGATCGCGACCTTCTTCAAGGTGTTCCCCTACGGCATCCTCTGGAGCAACGATCTTGCGGGGACGGGCTATGACGTCGTGTTGTTCGGATCCCTCGAGCCTCTGCACATCGACGTCGACGAGTTGCAGGCTTGGATCGACGCGCATCCCAGGGTGAAGAGCTCCCTCGAGGAGGTCGGCTTTGGCAAGACCTCAGGTCCCGGTGTGGCGGTCGATCTGTTGGCGACCTACGCTGGACAGGCGAGCGATCTCGGGGCGTGGATGCGCGGCGCGCAGATCAACACCGACCGCAACCTGCGCCTGCAGTACCTCGCGGGGATGTGGCTGAATTCGAAAGACGCTACCCCCATTTTCAAGGACATCCTCCGCTACTACCGGTTCCCACGGGACATCTTCACGGGGTCTCCGGAGCGGGTCGAAGGGTTGAGAGGGGCACTCGAGCGCGCCGGTCGCAAGCAGAAAGACCAGCCGTGACCCGGCTCGCACCGCCCCGCGTAGGTTCGTGGCTGGTTGAGCGGCCGGATTGACGGCGGCGGGACCGGTGGCCGGAGCCGGGTTCAGCAACTGGTCCCGGCTTCGGAACCGGATCCGGCTACCGGCCCCGGAGCCGGTAACCTGAACCAGTCACGGATTTTCAAGAAGGCGACTGAAACTAGTCACAAGTCCCGGAGCACGGAACGAACGTGCCCTCGGTGGCCGTGATGGTCGCGGTACCTGCCGTAAGCCCCGACGAAGTTGCCGTCACCGTGATGGTTCCGGCGCCCGTCGCCTGAACAATGGCGTAGGCCACGCCATTGAAGGCGTTGCGGGAAGTTCCGCGGAACGACTCCTGCGTCATGCTCCCGCTGTCCACGGCTATGATGGTGCCGGGGCCGGTGATTGCGAAAGTCACGGCTGCGGTGCCGGACACCTCGGCCTTGACAAACGAGACGTCGTCCACATCGGTCAGCAGCGTGGGGTGATCCGCTGTGAGCACGACCTGGCCTGCCTTCGCTCCGCTGGCCGGAGCCGACGTCGATTTGCCACCCCAGAGCTTCGACCACGAGTAACCGGTGGCCCTCACAGCCCCCAGTTCGTCCATGAGCGCCCCGTTGCCCCCAAATGATGGCCATCCACCGTCGCGCTCGCCCATATAGTCAACGCCCGTCCACATGAACTCGCCCGTGAGCCCCGCGTTGCCCGTCACGCTGGTCCATGTGCTGGTTTCGGTGCCCACCTCGGTTATCAAGCCGCACTTCGTGGGCGAGCTGTTCCCCGACGAAATGGCTACCGCGACGTTGTAATTGTCGCCCCACACATCGAGGAGCTTCGCCGTTGCTCCGGTCGTGTCGCCTGCCGTGCCCGGGTCAAGCAGAGCCTGGGTGTCCAGGTGCCCCGGGTCTAGTTCGTGACTGATGGCGATCATCTCGGTGAGGATAGGAGTCCGCGTGCTTATCGAATCGTGGATTTCGTTGCCCATGCTGTAAAGGCCCACGCTGGGGTGGTTGCGATCCCGCATGATCCAGCCGGTAAAGTCGACCTCCCACCACTTTGTGCCTGTGGCGGACTTGGGCAGCGCGGGCATTCCAGTCGGGGTCGTCGAGGCCTTATTGAAGTAGGTGGCGTAATCGCCAACATCGCTGTACTTGTGGGCGCCCCATACGTCGGTGAACTCGTCGAGCACGAGGAAGCCCATCCGGTCGGTCAGATCGAGGAACTCCGGACTAGGGCAATCGTGGGCCGTGCGGATCGCGTTCACCCCGATGGCCTTGAGCGCGGCCAGCCGTCGCTGCATCGCCCGCTGCGGCGCGGCAAGCCCGAGCCCGTGATAGTCCTGGTGATTGGCGACGCCCTGGAACTTTATGCTCTTGCCATTGAGAGTCATGCCCCCGTTGAACACGAGACTGCGGATACCGAATGGTGTCACGTCATCGTCAACCGTGGTCCCCCCGACTTGGACGTTGGTCACAAGTTGATACATGTTCGGAGTGGTGAGGTCCCACAACTTGGGGTTCGCGACAGGGACACTAAACGTGAAGCTGGCCGATGCCCCGGCGGCGATATCCTGGGCAGCCGCCGAGACCGGTGCCAGCGCCGTCCCGCCAGCGTCGCTGACGATACCCTGCACGCTCACGCTTTGAGACGACGTGCCCGAATTGACCACCGAGGTTGAAACCTGGACGGTCGCCGACGTGGTTGTGGGCGAAGGCGTCTGCACGTACGTGGCGTACTGATCGATGTGAACCGGATCGGTCGCAATGACGCGCGCTCGGCGGTAGATGCCAGCGCCCGAGTAGAAACGCGAGGCGGGCTGGATGCTGGTGTCGGTCTTGACTGCGAGCACGTTTTCCGCCCCGAACTTGATGCTCTTTGTCATGTCGTAGCGGAAGCTCACGTAGCCGTAGGGATGATTCCCGAGCTGAGTGCCGTTGATATAGACGGTGCTGTTCCCCATGACCCCGTCGAATTCAATGTAGACCTGTTTGCCCGAGGTGACGGTTGCGGGAAGAGTGAAATGGTTTCGGTACCAACCGATTCCCGACGCCAAGTAGCCCCCTCTTCCCGTCATCGGGGCGCTTTGATCGAACGGCCCTTCCACGCTCCAGTCGTGCGGGAGGTTCACCGGGCGCCATCCGGAATCCGCGAAAGTCGCTGAATCAGCCCCGGTCGCATCACCCTTGTTGAACAACCAGCCCCGATCGAGGGGCATGATCGCTCGTACCCGATTCGTGGGCGGTTGAAGAGTGGTCACGC
>Ga0247845_1000089_pt1 | contig 17638 bp, 16 predicted proteins | sample PFST25metaG_2_FD_186008 | JGI IMG/M metagenome (GOLD analysis project Ga0247845, IMG submission 186008) | Peat soil microbial communities from Stordalen Mire, Sweden - P.F.S.T-25 | ecosystem: Environmental > Terrestrial > Soil > Wetlands > Peat | place: Sweden: Norrbotten County, Stordalen Mire...
CTACCCCTCGGCCGACGACGAGAAGAGTTTGATCCTGGAAGCACCAGCCGTGACCGACGAGGCCCTGGCCAAGTTGCAGCCGGCCCTTTCGCTCTTGGAGGTCATCTCACTGCAGGAGGCCGCTGCGCGCGTGCGCCTCTCGTCCGAGCTCGCCGGCTACATCGTCGACGTCGCACGCGAGACACGCCGCTCGCCGTTTCTCGCCCTGGGCCTGTCTCCACGCGCTGAGCTGGCCTGGCGGAACGTGGCGCGCGCGTCGGCGCTGGTTGCCGGCCGCGACTACGTACTTCCCGACGATCTCAAGCAGCTGGCTTTGCCCACTCTGGCGCACCGGCTGGTCCTGGCCAATCAGTTCGACTCCACTGGTCGCGTGCGCGAAGAGGCTGAACGCGTCGTGATAGACGTCCTCAATCGCCTGCCCATCCCGGGGTGATCGCGATGTCCGCGGACGCTGGGCGGGGCAACCCTCGTCGGCCTTTCTTCCGAGGCAAAGCGTGGCTCACCTGAAAGCCCGCCTTCGGCGCTGGCTTGGGCCGCCCCGCCGATTCCGCCTAACGCGCGAAGGCAAGTGGTTCATCGGGGCCACCCTCGTCCTCGGCTTCGCGGCGGTCAACGGCGGCATCAACCTGCTTTTCCTGATCTTCGGCATGTTGCTGTGTCTCCTCCTGGCTAATGGCGTGCTGTCCGAGGCATGCCTGCGCCGTCTAGTCGTGACCCGGCGCCTGCCAGCCGCCATCCACGCCAAAACGCCTTTTCTGGTGGGTATCGCAGTTCGCAATCCGAAGAAGCGCGTCCCCGCCTTCTCTCTGGAAGTCGAGGACATGGTGGCTGGGAAGCCCGTGGATCGACGCTGCTTCTACCTGAAGGTCCCGGCCGGTCGCGAACAGGAGACTGCCTACCGCCGCGCCCTGCCCTGCCGCGGAATTCACCGTCTATCGGGCCTGCGTCTCTCCACGCGCTTCCCCTTCGGGCTCCTGCGTCGGTCGATGGATCTGCAGGCTCCGGCCGAATTGCTGGTCTACCCGGCCTTGCTGCCCGTGACCGACGTCGTGCTGTCTTCGGGTTTGGCGGAGCTGAATGACCGACAGTCGACCTCCCGCACCCGTCAGGGCGAATTCGAAAGCTTGCGCGAGTTCCGACCTGGCGACGATCCAAGGGACATCCATTGGCGCACCTCGGCCCGACGCGGACGGCACTTCGTGCGCCAGTTCGAGGGCAACACGGGACGACTGGTGGTGCTGGCTCTCGACGACGCGCAGCCGAAGGAACTCCCGCCGGGCGGGGATCCCTCGGCGCCTTTTGAAGCCGCCGTTTCGTTGGCGGCATCCGCCGCTTTGGTTCTGCTTCGGCAAGGTTTTCAGGTTGGCCTGGCCACCAGCGGCGCGTTCCTGCCCCCGGGCGCAGGAAACATCCATGCGTCGCACATATTGAGGCACCTGGCGCTGGTCCAGATGCGGCCCGCTGCTGAGACGGGCGCGGGGAATCCTGTGCTCCCCGCGGCCCTGCGTGGTGCCGCTGTCCTGCGCGTGTTGCAGGGCCCGCAGGCCCCGCGACTGGAGCCCTCCCGACCCGCCGCAGGGAGGCCGTCGTGAGGTTTCGCCTGGTTCACAAGCTCACATCCTACCTGCTGGCGGGCACGGCACTCGCCACTCTCGCGACCTCCGAGTCCGCATCGTGGGTGAGCCTGGTTGTCCTGGCAGTGGCCGCAACCCTGTCCTGGTTCGTCGAGCCCGACACACGCCTGGGCACGTTGGTCGATCGGGCCGTGCCGCTGTTCAACCTGGCCACGGTGGCGTTCTTCGCCCTGGCGATGTTGCAGGTCGCGCGCAGTTTCCCCGAGGTCGATCTTTCGCCTTTCCTCGACTTCGTGCTTTTCCTGCTCGGCTACAAGCTATGCCAGCGACGCGGCAACCGCGACTACCTGCAAATCTACATCCTGTCGTTTCTGGTCATGCTGGCAGCCGCCTGGCAAGCCACCAGCGCTCTCTTCATCGTCGGCTTCCTGCTCTACGTCTTTCTGGCTACATGGACCCTGATCCTTTTCCACCTGCGGCGCGAGATCGAGGAGAACTACCTGGTCCCGCATACGGGCGACGTCTTGGGAGCGCGGGTGACGGTCACCCGTGTGCTCAATTCCCGCCGCGTCGTGGGCTGGCCCTTCTTCCTGGCCACCGGGTCGATAGCCGCGCTGGTGTTCGGCGGCGCGGCCCTGGTCTTCGCCAGCGTGCCGCGCGTGGGATTGGGCTTCGTCCTGGGTGGCGTGCGCCGCCAGGCAGGCGTGGCCGGGTTCTCCGACGAGGTCAAGTTGGGCATGCATGGCGTGTTGTCGCTCGACAACCAGACCGTGGTCCTGCGCGCTCAGGTTCCCCGCATCGCGACCCTGCGGAGTGATGATGCCCGCGAAGCCGCGATCGCCTCACTCTACTGGCGGGGAACCGTCTACGACACCTATGAACACGGCGAGTGGGTCCGCTCGCGGGACGAAAGAACCCGCACCCGCCTCTCGCTCTTCCATTCTCCCAGCAACGATGGACGGACCTACGTACTTTCGAGCCCACAGTCGCCCGGTCGGCCGCCCGGACGCAAGGCAACCATTGCCGGAGCTATCGAGCAGGACATCGAGGTGGTCGCCCTGGTAAACGCGGTGGCTTTTGCCCTCGACCAGCCGGTGGCGGTCGAGATGCCGCCCCCGCCGGCCGGTGCATTCACCGCCGTGGACGTGGAACCGCGTTGGTCCGGCGAGCTCGGCCTGCGCATGTTCCGGGTCAGTCCTTTCAATGTTGCCGATCGCGGCACCGTCATGCCGGAATTCTCCGGGGCACGGTACCGCGCGTACTCGCGCACGCTTGCCCCGCAAAGCGACGCAGGCGTGCCAGAAAGCCAACTGGCGCCCGGCGCGTTGGCGCCGTACCTGCGCGCGGCTCGGTCGCTCTCGCCTCGGGTGCGGGAACTGGCTCTGCGGCTAACGCGCGACAAGCCCGATGCCGCGGCCAAGATCGATGCCGTGGTCAAGTGGCTGCGGGCCACGCACAGGTACACGACCGACCTCAAGCGCGACGCGAGCATTCCCGACCCACTGGAAGACTTCCTGTTTCACCAGTCGGCCGGCCACTGCGAATACTTCGCCTCGGCAGCCGCCATGCTGCTGCGCCTGAGTGGCGTGCCCACGCGCTACGTGAATGGGTTTCTGGGTGGCGAATGGAACAACCTGCGCCAGTCCCTCACCGTGCGAGACAACCGCGCCCATTCCTGGGTCGAGGCCTACCTGGGCAGCCCCGGTTGGGTCCGCGTCGACGCCACACCTGCAGGTGCTCGGGGCGCGCGCATGACCCGCTTCCGCCAGATCCTCGATGCGGTGGAGATGTTCTGGAATCGCTGGGTCATCGAGTACAGTGCCAGCCAGCAACTCTTCTTGGCCCGGCAGCTCGGCCGGGAGTTCCGCTGGCTGCAGCCCCACTTCTCCTCACGCGGGAAACACCATCACCTCAGCAAAACCCAGGTTTTGGTGGTCGTCACCGTGCCTGTGGCGTTTGTGGTGGGGTTCGTTCTCCGCAAGCTCCCCCGGCGCCGGGCGATCGCGAACGGGCTTCGACGCGGACGGCGTAGCGAGCCGCCCGTCTTTCACGTCTACCAGAAGACCCTGGACCGGCTGGCGGCGCGGGGCCTCGCCAGGCACCCAGAAGAGACGCCACACGAGTATCTCGCACGCGTACGTAAGCAAGGCGTGACAGCCGCCGACTCTTTGGCGCGCCTGACAGACTGCTACGCCGAGGCCCGCTACGGCGGCATCGAGGTACCTCCCGAGGCCGTGTTGCAGCTCCGTGCCGAAGCTGCGTCTATCGGCCGAGACACGTAGTGTTACTTGCCATCCGGATTCGCCTCCGAGGCCCCTCACATCCGGGTAGCGTGCGACTTGCCAATTTGGCGCGGCCGCAAGGACGGGAGCGCCAGCAGATCAGCCCGAATGCTCCATAGAGCCATCGCCCCCTGCTCTTCCCTGCGACTGCGGAGCAGTTCGGCCTGGACTCGACGGCACGCTCGTTGCAGAAAGCAGACCAGTACCATGGTCCATCGTCGCCGATTGCGTACGGCCTTGCTCGGCTTGAGCGCAGCGCTTTGGGCCAGCCCGGGCTTGGCCCAGACCTCAACCAGCATCACCACCTCGACCGCGACGACTGCGCTGGCGACGACTGACTTCACCCTCATCTTGCAGCGCCAGGACAGCAACAGTTGGGTCGACTTGGCGACGACCGACGCCCTCACCTACCTGAACCAGGCGCGCTGCCAATGCAACACCAAGGTGCGCATCTTGGTGCAGATGGCCGATGCCTCGCGGTACAAGCTGGCGTCGCTGACCACAACCGGGACCAATGCGAAACTCTACGTCGGAAGCAACTGCGCAGGGTTGAACTCCCTCAACGCGCCCTATTGCGCCGACAGTGCGGTTCTCGGTGAGCTTGATGGACTCTCAACCCTATCGGCCAACGGAAGCTGGGCCCCCGAGACGACGGTGGGCCAGCTTTTCGCTGGCGCGCAAATGACCTGCACGGACACGCTCACCACGTCGGTCGTGCTCTGGATCAATACGACTGGGAGTATCTCCCCGGACTTGACGGGAAGCAGCGCGCCCTACCTCGGGATCAAACTCGACGGCACGCCCCCTCCGGCCCCTAGCGGCGTTGTGGTGGAAGGTGGCAATGAAGCCCTGGTGATGTCGTGGCTCACGGAAGCAACCGACAATCCAGACCTGGCCGGATACCTGGTGTTCTGCATGCGGGGAGACGGCCTGAAGGTTTTCAAGCCGGGCTACTACGGCAGCCAGTACGTGACCAGCCAGATTCTGTGTTCGACCGGCACCCCGGTCACGTCCAGCGCGATCTCAAGCGCAGCCGGGAGTACAACGGCGGTCGAGGTCGGGGCGCCCAGTTTCTTCCAGAATCTCAACCCCGACTACCTTTGCTCGGGTCTCTTGTCGCCCAGCCAGACCGGCCTGCGCCTCGAGATCCTGCAGAATGGGATTCCCTATACGGTGGGTGTCGCCGCAGTGGACAACAGCGGCAACGCCAGTCCCATCCAGAGCGGATTCGTCCAGGTTCCGGTGCCAACCATCGACTTCTATCAGGCGTACCGGGACGCGGGCGGCCAATCACCCGGCGGCTATTGCACGTTGGGCGGATGGGACGCGCAAATCGGGGCCGTTTCGTTGCTAGCCAGCGCTGGGCTTTTTGCCCTGATCATCTTCCGTCGCCGCCGCCGCACGCGACGCGCGCTGTCTCGCGGACTGCCTTTCCTTCTGCTGGCGCTGACCAATAGTCCGGCGCAGGCACAGGCCATCACCCATGGAAGCGACGAGATGTCGGTCGACGAGCCCCATGCCTACCAAACCCCGAAGGAATGGGCCATCGAACTGCGCTTCGGCCCCTACGCTCCCGACGTCGATTCCGAATTCGCCGGCAGCACGGGCGCCACTCCCTACAAGACGGTGTTCGGCGGCAAGCGGCACCTCATGTCGCAGTTGGAGCTCGACTGGCAGTTCTTCCAGGCCTTCGGCTCTCTCGCCGCCGGGGTCGCCATCGGCTACTACAACCAAAGCGCGAAGGCTTTCACCGCCAATGCGACGGGAGGATGCGTGCTCGACTCGAAGGACGCCTGCGTGCGCTCGGGCGACACGACCACCTTGCGGCTCATCCCGGTTGCCGCCCTGCTCGTGTACCGCTGGGACGTGGCGGCCTACCGCTGGAGCATCCCTCTCGTGCCCTACGCCAAGTTGGGGCTCAACTACACCTTCTGGCAAGTCAATGACGGCAACGGGAACGTGCCCTACTTTCGCGGTGGCCACGGCTCGGGCGGCACCCTAGGTTGGCAAACCGCTGTAGGGATGTCTCTCATGCTCGACTTCTTGGATCCCACCGCCGCGCGCACCCTGGATATGGAGACGAGTGTCAACCACAGCTACGTGTTCTTCGAGTGGAACCGGGTGGACGCCACAGGATTGGGGCTGAGCAACAAGCTACACGTGGGCGACAGCCGGTGGGTCATCGGCCTGATGTTCGAATTCTAGACCGCGGTACTATGGAGGGGCCGTGAGCACCGACGCCCCACGCCTGCGGACCCTCCGCCTAGTTGTCGAGTATGACGGGACGGAGTTTGCGGGTTGGCAGCGACAAGCGGGCCAGCGCACGGTCCAGCAGTGTCTGGAGGATGCCTTTGCCACCATGACCGGCGTGGCGGTGGGCGTGCGGGGCGCTGGCCGCACCGATGCGGGCGTGCATGCCGACGGCCAAGTCGCCAGCGTGGAGCTCGCTTCGCGCATCCCCGCGCTGGGGTTCCTCCGCGGCCTCAACTCCAACCTTCCTCGTGACATCGCTGTGCTCGACGTGGCCGACATGCCCGCGGGTTTCAATGCCCGCCGGGCCGCACGCGGCAAGATCTACCGCTACCTAATCTGGAACCACCCGGTGCGGTCACCCCGCCGCGCGCGCGACACTTGGCATGTGTTCGCCCCGCTCGACGTGCATGCCATGCGCGAGGCTGCGACGCTCGTGTCCGGCGAGCATGACTTCCGCGCTTTCCGCGCCTCGGACTGCGAGCGCAAGTCCACCGTGCGGCTGATCCGGCGCTTCGACGTGCGCCGCGAAGGCGCACTATTCACCTGCGAAGTGGAAGGCACGGCCTTTCTCAAAAACATGGTGCGCATCTTGGTTGGCACCCTGGTTGCTGTGGGCCGAGGGAGGATGACGGACGCCACCATTCGCGACCTGCTGGCCCATGGCGACCGCACACGCGCAGGCATGACCGCGCCGGCCTGCGGGCTGACCCTGGCCAAGGTCATCTATTGACCCGATTGCCCGCCGGGTTCCGCGGCCATAGCTGCAATGGCGTCGCGCACGCGCTGGATGAGCGCGGGCCGATCCTCGACGGTGAGCCCGCTTGTGGGGATGGGTTTGCCGATGATGACGGACACCTCCCCGCTCTTCACGCGCAGACTCCCCCGTGGCATGAGTGCGCGCGTGCCGCGCAAGGCGATGGGCACGATGGGCACGCCCGCCTCCATGGCCAGGTGGAAGCCGCCCTTCTTGAAAGCACCCAACTGCCCGTCGCGCGTGCGCGTGCCCTCGGGGAAGATCAGGACCGAATCGCCGCCCCGGATGCGACGGCCGGCATCGTCGATGCTTCGTCGCGCTGCCGCCGCATTCTGCCGGTCGATGAAGATGAAGCGGCCCGCCCACATGACCCAGCCAAACAGCGGGATGCGCGCGAGCTGCTTCTTGGCGATCATGCGAACCCGACGCGGAATCGCCAAGAAAAGAGCCCAGATGTCAATTGTCGAAGCATGGTTGGCCATGAAAACGTAGGGCTGGTGGGATTCCAGGTTGGATCGGTTGTCCACAGAGATGTGCACACCTGCAAAACCCGTAACCCACCCTGACCACCAGCGCGCCAGATCGAGAACCCAATCGCCGCTGGGGTCGCGCAGGCGCATCAGCAGTCCCAGCAGACTGCCAAACGCCGTCACGATCGCGACATGCGGAATCGTGAGCAAGGATCGCAAGAAACGCACGACCGCATGGTATCCTCGCTGGGTGGATTTCCGGAAGACCTACTACGTCCTTCCGAACCTTTTCACGCTGTCCTGCGTTCTGAGCGGGTTTGCGTCCCTCGCCCTGTCGGCCTCGGGTGACAGTGAAGCCAACCTCTACCTGGCTGCCCTGGCCATCTGTTTCGGGTTGCTTTTCGACACCTTCGACGGCCGGGTGGCGCGCCTGACCAAGACACAGACCGACCTGGGCCGGGACCTCGACTCTTTGGCCGATGTCATCACTTTCGGCGCTGCACCGGCTCTCATGATGTACAAGTGGGGTCTCAACCACTTCGGCCTGATGGGTATCTTCATGGCCGGACTCTTCGTATGCGCCGGGGCCATGCGGCTCGCCCGGTTCAATGTCCTGTCCCGGCGAGACCAGGCGGTAGGCCGAGTCAAGCCCGGCAAGTTCATGCTGGGTCTCCCCATTCCGGCCGCAGCCAGCGTGCTGGTTTTCATGGTCATCGTTAGCCACAATGCCGGCTCGTACCAGCTCGTGAGCGAGGGCTCGACGGCGCTCATTGTGCTCGTGCTCTCGGCCCTCATGGTGTCGCGCGTGCGTTTTCGCTCGTTCAAGGAGCTGCGCCTCAACCTAAAGACCGTCGGGATTCTCCTGCTGGTGGTGGGCGCGTGCGCGGCCATCGTCATGGCCGGCCTGGAGAAGGCGTTTATCTTCCTGTTTCTCGTACTGTCCTACGTCGTATTGGGCTTGGCGGAAGAAGTCATCTTCTTTCGCCGGCGGCGCGCGCAGGAACGCAGTGAGCTCCAGGCGTCGGCACCCGAGCCACTGCCGGCGCAGGAAGAGGACGTCCTGCGTGAGCTAGGCGCTTTCGACGGGGAGGACGAGGAGTCAGAGCCGGTCAAGGACCCGATGGCCGGCCCTCGCCACGCCTGAGCGTCCGTTCCCAGATCAATCCTGCTACTCAGGCTTGGCCTGGCCCTTGCCCGCCGGTGCCGACTTGCCACCGTCGTCCACTTCGACCAGGACGCCGTACAAGATTCCGATGAGTGGGCCCAGCAGGGTTGGCACTGACACGAGGGCCTGCCCATCCGTAACGCCCAGTGGTGCGAGGATCTGCGCTGGCGCCTGCATCCCCCCGAGCAGCTTCCGAGCGACCCAGAAGAGGAACATGCACACTGCCAGCCCGAAAACGCCCTTGATGATGGACGTCCAAATGGTTTCCTGCCGCCACGGTGGCTTGCCGCATATGATCCCGACCAGGAAGCCTATCGCACCGTACACAAGCCATGCTGGGGCACCCGCGCCGAAGCCGACACGCGAGGCAGCGAACCCCACGACGGCCCCGACGATGCCGCCCTTCACGAGGCCAAGCAGGACACGAACCATTACCCCAGTATACTCAGTTCTTGGCAACGGCGGGCGGCAAGACGCGCAAGGCCGCCAGGCGGGGCCGAATGGCCTCCAGGTAGGCCGCCCGGTTGGCCACCGGCGGCTCGCGCGAGATGGCGAGCTTGCTGGGATCGATGAACACTCCGTTCCGGGTAACGCTGAAATGCAGGTGCGGGCCGGTGGACAGCCCGGTGGTTCCCACGTAGCCGATGACCTCTTTCTGCTGAACCTGCTTGCCTGGCTGCAGGCCCTTGGCGAAGCGGGAAAGATGGTAGTAGCGCGTCTGGAGCCCGTTCCCGTGGTTGATCACCACGGTGTTGCCCGAGCCCGGCTTCATGCCGACTTCAACCGTTTTGCCTCCTGCGGTAGCCCATACCGGCGTTCCAACCGGCGCCGCGTAGTCGATGCCCAGGTGGGCTTTCATGCGGTGCAAGATTGGGTGAAATCGGTGCCGGTCGAACTTCGAACTGATGCGTACGAAGCGCAAGGGGGTCTTAAGCATGCTCTTGGCCAAAGCCTGGCCCTTTTCGTCGTAGTAGTGCCCTCGGCCTCGCTGCCCCGAAGGATTCCAATAGAACCCTCGCCATGTGCCACCCTTGCCGCCGTACTCCGCGGCAAGCAGGCTGCCGTACTTGTAGAACTGGCCGCCCAGGTATTGCTTTTCCACCACGACCTTCCAGTGATCGCCAGGGTGCGTGTCGATGTAGAAGTTGATATCCCAGGCAAACAAGTCGACCAGCAAGCTCACCAACGCGCCCGACTCGCCCGCCTTGGACACCGATTCGTAGAGTGACGAATCAATCGTCCCCGAGACGTCGGCGGTCTTCACCACGAGCGGCTTCTCCTCTTTGCGCGCCTGCCACATGCCGTCGGAGTTCTGGCCAACGACGTAGCGGAGAACGGGGGTGGGCGCGTATTCAAGGGACGTGGCCGTGCCCTCGTCGTCGCGAATCACCACGTAGTGCTCGCCAGGACGAATCAGCTTGGGGTCGACCAGCTTGGAGAGAGCCCGCGTGACCGCGGCTGCCGCTGATCCGAAGCCCTCCCTGGCTAGGACGGTACGGAGCCTATCCGAGGGCCCGAACTCGCCTTCCACCATGTGCCCGTCGCTGTCTCCGTTGGCAGCACGCACTGCGGACGCCGGCAATCCCGTTCGATCCGACCCGGCAGCCGCGGGCTGCGCCCCGGCACCGCCGTGATCTTTGCCTTTCCACGAGGCGCCGAGAAGCGATCGCGGAATCGACTCTTGTTCTTTTCGGCTTTCAGCCAGGGTCTGTTCCGTAGACACGGGCTGCATCAGCTTTCGCACCGCCGTGTCGGCGCGAAAGAAGAAAAAGTACACGTTCACTCCGGTAAGGGCGACCAGCAGCGTTGCGAAACCCAGGGAGCTGCGGACGTGCGACGACCGCCGCTTTCTTCGTCTGGGAGCTGACGAACGGGCCACCCTATGAAACCACCACACCGTCGGCGCCACGTCAACTTCATCGTGATCGGAGGCTAATCAGCTATTCCAGACACTGCTAACGTTGAGTTTCTTCGCAGGCCGCGAAGATTCTCGACAGCGCCACGATGGCTGCAAGAAGCCGTGGTCGTGGTCGAGGCCGTGGCCGTGGCCGGAGTGATCCCTTTGGTTGCGGCCGTCAGGCTGCGATGTGTGAAATAGCTAACTCCTGGCGCGCCTCAGCATCTCGTCGGCGTGGGCGGTGGCCTCGGGGGAGGGGCTAGCGCCGCCCAACATGCGGGCGATCTCGACGCCGCGCTCGGCGCCGGTCAGGACTATCACGCGGATCGTGGTGCGCCCCTTGCTGGTTTCCTTGGTCACCTTGATGTGGTGATCGGCGAAGGCAGCAATCTGCGGTAGATGGGTCACGACCAACACTTGGCGATGGGCCGCGGTGGACTTGAGCTTGCGGCCGATCACCTCTGCCGTGCCGCCGCCTACGCCTGAATCGACCTCGTCAAAGACGTAGGTGAGCGCTTCATCGTCTTTGGCCAGGGCTTGTTTGACTGCCAACATCACGCGCGACAGCTCGCCACCTGAGGCAATACGGTCGAGCGGCCGAGGCTCCTCGCCCCGGTTGGGCGCAAAGAGAAACCGCACCCGGTCTTTGCCACGCGGACCAGGCTCGTCCCGATCCTCGACTGCAATGGGCACCCGCGCCCCGACCAAGCCCAAGTCGCGCAGCGTCTCGTCCATCCGCCGGCCGAGGACACGCGCGGCTTTGCGCCGCTGCTCCGAGATCCGTTCGCACAGGGCGGTCATACGCTGCATCGCAGCCTCCACCACGTCCTTGCGCGCTGCCAGCCCTTCCTCGAAAGAACCAAGCGCAGCCAGCTCCCGGCTGATCGCCTCACGCCGCTCGATAGCCGCCGCGACTGAGCCACCATGCTTGCGGATCAGGCGACCGATGAGAAAGAGACGCTCCTCGATCTCGGTCAACCGTTCTGGGTCGAACCGGATGCCGCTGGCATAGCGCCCCAGCTCGCCGGCCGAATCCTCCAGCTGCGCCTGGGCCGAACGAAGGGCCTCCACCACGGGCAGAAGCGCCGGATCGAGCTGCGCCAAGGCTGCGATCTCGCGCGCCACGCCTGCAATCCGGCCCACGACAGCGTCGTCCGAGGAGTAGAGGACTTCCTCACCGCGGGTGCAAGCAGCCAGAAATTTCTCCGCGCCCTTGGTGCGCTCGCGCTCGGCCCGCAAGGCCTCATCCTCGCCGGGCTGCATTTCAGCCTGTTCGAGCTCGGAGAGTTGGAAACGCAGAAGATCCTCGCGCTCGGCGCGCGCCCGCGCATCTGCGTCGAACCTGTCGAGCTCGACGCGCGCTTCTTGGAGGGCCTGGTGCGCCCCGCGCACCTCGGCCAACGCTTCGCCATTCCCCGCAAACGCGTCCAGGATTGCGAGCTGGCTCTCGGCATCGGTGAGCAGGTGCTGGTCGTGCTGCGAGGTGATGTCGACGAGCTTGCCCACGCTGGATGCCAGATCAGCGGCGCTGGCCAGACTGCCGCCCAGGTGGATGCGGCCCCTGCCAGACCGTGCAACCGCGCGCCGGACCACCAGCCCGTCCTCCACAGACCTACCCTCGGCCAGCAACCGCTCGCGTATCTCCCATCCAGCCGGGATGTCGAACACGGCCTCTACCTGCGCCTCCTCGCAACCCCCACGAATCATCTCGGCACTGGCGCGGCCCCCGCGCAGGAGGCCCAGCGCCTCGACCAAGATACTCTTCCCAGCCCCGGTTTCTCCGGTGATGACGGTCAAGCCCGGTCCCAGAGGAACCTCGACCTCCTCGATGAGGGCGAAGCCGGATACACGCAGAAGATTCAGCATGACTAGAGTTTCGGCAACTGGACCTCTGCGGTTGCGCGCCTCACGCTTTGCGTTCTCCCCAAGACAGCTTCTGGCGCAAAATGCCGAAGAATGAGCTGCGCGGCCGGAACACGCGCAAAGGCCGTGCCGCCTTGCGCACCTCGACCGCGTCCCCAGGCTCGACCTCTCGGGTCCAAAGGCCGTCCACTGTCAGTATGGCGTGGTCCAACGACACGTTGGTGACCAAGAGCGCCCTGTCAGCACGAACCACCAGGGGCCGGTTGGTCAAGGTGTGAGGACAGATCGGAGTCAAGACAATGGCCTCGAGATCGGGCGTCAGGATGGGCCCCCCGGCTGAGAGGTTGTAGGCGGTGGACCCCGTGGGCGTGGAGAGAATGAGCCCGTCGGCTTTGTAGGTCGCGATGGTTTCTCCGTCGAGAGACGCGGCCAGGTCCATCAAACGAGCAAGATTTCGCTGCGTGATGACCGCTTCGTTGAGCGCGCTGTGGCTCTCGGCCCCTCCGCCGCCGTTTCGCAGGGTCACGCACAGCCTCATCCTATCTTCGATAGCCAGGCGGCCTTGCACCGCATCAAGAAGCGCAGCACCGGCTTCGGACGTGGCGTAGGGCGTGAGAAACCCCAGGCTGCCCAGATTCAGCCCAAGCAAAGGGACATCGTGATCCCCAACCAGGTCCGCGCCGTGCAGAAATGTTCCGTCGCCACCAAGCGCAACCAAGATGTTCGCGTCCCTGGCCACCTCAGCGCCAGGCCCGCTCGGGAAGTTCGGCGGAGGCCCTTCGCCGTAGTCGTCAACGAAAACGGCGTCGATCCCACGGCCGCGCAGGCCGTCCGCCAGCGAGGTGGCTAGAGCAAGCCCTTCGGGGTTGCCGCGCCTGACGAGAAAACCAATACGCATTGCGCGGATTATTGCACGAACACGAGCACCCGTTACTACCGCGTGGGGAACCCGAAGGTCTTGGCGAGGCCGAGAGAAGCGAACGGGGAAGGGTCAGCGGTGACAGGCCGAAGGGCAAAACAAACCGTTCCAGGGTTCCTATCCGATCTTAACGCACAGCGAGAAGACTTGGCCGGCAGGCCTAGCACGAGCGACGCGCCCTACTGCTGCATCTCGTAAAAGATCGTGATGCTCAGGCAGTGAAACTCGCGGTCTGAGCTTTGCGTCACGACCTTGTCAATGATCCGCGCCTTGGGATTGTCGTGGATCCACCGAGTGAGCACTTCTCCCAGCTCATCTCGGTCCTTGGCCTTCGTTGCCGTGAATACCTTAGCCCCCATCATGGCATGTCTCCTTGTGGCTTTTCAGGTCACCCGTTCCGTGTGGCACGAAGCTCTCTCGCAACCTCCGCGCAGTGCTTTTGATACAACTCACTTCGCGCAGTGTAAAGAGAATTTTTCGTCATGCCCAATACAAATGTGTCGATGCAACGTGTTGGCCTCACACGTGTCCTTGACCGCAGCCTCACACAGTGCTTAATCTCCACTCCCCTCTGAAATCGGACCCTGGAGGAACTGCTTGGAGACACTGCTCGGACGCCCGTTGGAAGTCGAAGTTCGGGATTCCATCGAAAAGGCGATGAAGATCCTGAAACAGAAGATGTCGAAAGAAGGCATCCTCCAGGAGATCAAGCGCCGTCGCTACCACGAAAAGCCTTCAGTGAAGCGCAAGCGGAAGATCCGCGAGGCGCGCAAGCGGCGTCGACGCGAAGCCAAGCGGCGCGTCGTGCGCTAGCAGCTTCGCCCGGCGGCCTGTCTTCCTAGTATTCCCGTGCGGGCGGACCCGCGTCGGGCGTCGGCGGTGGTCCAACCATGCGCAAATGGATCGAGGTCCAAATCGAGACCCAAGCCGAGGCGGCTGAACTCGTGGCTGCTGCTGTGGCGCCCCTAACTGGGGGCGTCGAGATGCGTGATGCTGAAACCTTGCTGTCGGTGGCGGCAGGCCGCGCCTGTTTGGTGGCTTTGTGTCAACCCGACCGAACCCAATCGCTGCTCGACGCTGTGGGCGAAACCATGGCCGCTGCGCGTACGGCCGGAATCCCCGTCGATCCAGTGACCATTCGTCAGCGCGAGGCGCACGAAGATGAGTGGCGGGATGTCTGGAAGCAGTTCTTCCGCGCCACACGTGTCGGCCGACGCTTCACCGTACGGCCGAGCTGGGATCCGACTGAGGTTCCCACGGGTGAATTCGTCATCGATCTCGATCCTGGGATGGCCTTCGGTACCGGGGCACACCCGTCGACTCGGCTGGTGATCGGGTTGGCAGAAGAGCTGCGCGAAGAGCGTCCCAGTCTGAACCATGTCCTCGATCTCGGATGCGGATCCGGAATTCTCTCCATCGTGGCTGCGCGCCTGTGGCCGCTGGCATCCGGTCTCGCCGTGGACAACGATCCCCAGGCGACCATCTGCGCGAGGGAGAACCTGGAGCGCAACCATGTTGTCAGCTTCGAGGTTCACGCCGACACGCTCTCTCGGGTCGGGGGCCAATTCGACCTGGTCATGGCCAACATCCAGGCCGACGTCCTGACCGAGCTAGCCCCCGAGCTCCCGGGCCGGCTGGCCGAAAATGGCCTGCTCATCCTGTCGGGCTTGCTGCAGGACCAGGCGGAGCCACTGCTCGCGGTCTTTCGCAATGCCGGCTTCGCCTTGGATGCGCGGGCCGATGAGGGAGAATGGAGCGCCCTCCGCTTGTGCTGGATTCCCTGATCGGCGTCATCTTCACTCGACGGAATCGTCTTCGCTCTGTGCCGACTGCGGGCTCTGTGGTGAAATCATCGGTCTATGCCACGCGTGTTCATTCCGGCGCAGCTTCTCGACAGCGAACGGGTGACCCTCGACCGGGCCACATCAAGGCACCTGGTCAAGGTCCTGCGGCTGCAGTCCGGAGCCCAGGTTCGGGTCTTCGACGGCTGTGGCACAGAAATCGAAGGACGCATTCTGCGTGCGCGTGGGGCCGGTGTCGAATTGGCCCTCGGGCAGCGCCATCGCGTGCCTTTGCCGCTGGTGACCATCACCCTGCTGCAATCGGTGCCACGCGGCGACCGCATGGATTTCATCGTGCAGAAGACGACCGAGCTAGGCGTCACACGTATCGTCCCGGTGCTAAGCGCCCGTGGCATGGTGAAGCCATCGCCAGGCAAGGCCCGCCGCTGGCGGACTATCGCACAAGAAGCAGCCCGCCAGTCGGGACGCGCAGACGTACCTGACGTTGCAGACGCGGCTGCTCTCGATGTGGCGCTGGCTGGTGCTGCGGCGTCCGGCGGAACGCGCTTGGCGCTCTGGGAAGAGGAGCGTGCCCTGCCCTTGCGTCAGGTCCTTGCCGAGGTTCCGCCCGCGCCAGTGACTCTGCTGGTTGGACCCGAGGGAGGTCTTTCCCCAGCAGAAGTCGAGTCCGCCCGCGTGCAGGGTTTCCGCGCGGTGGGTCTCGGTCCACGCATCCTGCGGGTGGACACCGCCGCTTTGGTCGCAGTTGCTCTAACGCAAGCTGCCCTTGGCGGACTGGACTAGGAAACTTGCAAGGCGCCGCGGCTGTTCACACAATGGCTTGGTGACCACCTACGCGGCCGTATGCAACGCCATGGCGACTCTTGAGGAGTCGGCGCCTTTGCTGCCGACCAATTCCAGAGAAGAACACCGTCCTCTTCCGCCGGAGTCGGCGGCCACGCCTCCGGCGATGGCGCGCGGCCAGCGGGTGCTTCGCGTGCGCGTGGCGGGCGTGGTTCGGCGCCTGCTCGCGGCCATCATCGATGCCCTGCTGGTCAACGCGGTCGCTCTTGGCGCCATTCTGATCGCGGCTCTCGCGCTGGGCGTATCGTTGCCCGGTTCCAAGGAACTGGGCCCGGACTTCGTGCTGGCTGGCTTGCTCGACCGCAATCCTATGGCCCTGGGCGCGCTTGGGTTGCTGGCCGCCCTCAGCGCGCTCTACGAGATCTATCTGGACGGCATCCTGGGTCAGACGGCAGGCAAGCGCCTCCTCCACCTGCGCGTGATCTCATCGCGCGGCAGCGCTCCTGGGCCCCTGCTGGGTTGCGTGCGTTTTGCTGCCCTGCTGCTGAGCCTTCTGCCCGTCGGGCTAGGCTGGCTGTGGTGCTTGTTCGACCGCGAGCGTCGCTCTCTGCACGATCACCTATCTGGGACCTACGTGATCGTCGAGGACAGGTGATGGAAGAGCCGCCGGCGGCCCACGCCCCTGCCTCGATCCCATGACCACCTCGTCTCTTGCGTCGGCCCTGGTGCAAGCTTCTGTCCTGTCGCAAGAGATCGCGGTGCAAGCCGAACGACGCCGCCAGCTCTATGGGGGCAACCTCGATACTGCGCTGCTAGAGATGGGTCTGGTTGATGAGAAGACTCTGGTCACACACCTGGCCAACTTCACGGGGATCCCTGCGGCGCCCTTCGAGCGTCTGGCGAGGCCTGATCAGCAGGCTGGCCCGTGGCTCGATGCGGGCGCGGCGGCCCGCCTAGGTACGGTTCCCATTGGCCTGCGCGAAGACGCTTTGGAACTAGCCGTTCACCCTGAGGCCGACCACGATGCCCTGGTGGCGTGGGCTGGCGAGCGCCACCTATTGGTAGAACCCTACCTGGTGACCGAGGCTCGCTTTCGCGGCCTTCTGGGGGTGGTCTATGGCATCCCGGTGCCGCCCCGATTCGTGTCCCTTCTGGCCAAACTCATGGGCGCGACTCCGGCCCGGCGCTGGTTGGCTCTCGCCCGGCCTTCTCCTGCGGTCGCACCCGCCCGAGCCGCGTCCCCATCCCCGACCATCGACGAGGTCGAGACCCTGATAGAAACCGCACGGCTGGGCGACGAAGGCGCACGCCGTTCGGCTTGGCGCGCACTCCGCCGGATCCTGCACGACCCGCGGGTTGCGGCCTATTCGCGCTCGCTCCAAGCCAGGCTGTCCAGCGCTGACCCAGCCATCGCTACTGCCGCCTTGGTCGCCCTGGCCGAGCTGCGCGACCCGTCCGCTATGCCGGCCATCATCGGCCGCCTGGAGGGCGAGGACGAACAAGTTGCTCTGACCGCGCGTTCGACCTTGCTGTCCCTGGCTGGTGACGACCTCGGCCCCAAGCGGCGACGCTGGCTGGATTGGTGGGAGAAGATGCGGCACCGGCCGCGTCTGGAATGGTTGCTGCAAGCGCTGGCTCACCGCGATCCCGAGCTGCGCCTGGCAGCCTCGCAAGAACTGCAGGAGATCACTGGCGAGTATTTCGGCTACCACTATGATCTCCCCGAACGCGACCGCGAGGAGGCCCGCCGGCGTTGGCTGCAGTGGTGGCAAAGCACCGGCAGACGGCGCTTTGCCACCAAGTGACCTTCGTGAACGGGGTATAGGAGATATCACGGCTCCCCGTTTCAAGAACCACGAGTCAGACCCTCACCGGG
>Ga0247845_1000099_pt1 | contig 17022 bp, 13 predicted proteins | sample PFST25metaG_2_FD_186008 | JGI IMG/M metagenome (GOLD analysis project Ga0247845, IMG submission 186008) | Peat soil microbial communities from Stordalen Mire, Sweden - P.F.S.T-25 | ecosystem: Environmental > Terrestrial > Soil > Wetlands > Peat | place: Sweden: Norrbotten County, Stordalen Mire...
GCGCAAGGAACATCCGTTCACCGAGGAGGTTGCCCTGTCGTCAGGGGCCGGCGCATGAACCATTGGCGCGAGCGCTACGGCCCGTACGCCCTGGTTGCCGGGGCCTCGGTCGGACTGGGCGAAGCCTTCGCGCGCCGCCTAGCGGGACGCGGCCTCAACTTGATCTTGATCGCGCGCCGGCCGGACGTGCTGGAACATTTGGCCGCTGATCTTCGGACCCGGCACGCCATCGAGGTTCGCACCCTGGCCGCGGACCTGGGCCAGCCTGATCTGCGTGAGGTGGTCGAGCGCGCCGTGGCTGGCCTGACAGTGGGCCTGCTCGTCTACAACGCCGCCTACTCGGTGATCGGGCCGTTCGTCGACTACCCGCTCGACGAGCAACTGCGTGTCCTGGATGTGAACTGCCGCGGCCCGCTGGTGCTTTCGCACCTGCTGGGCAAGGCGATGGCGGAGCGCAGACGCGGCGGGATCGTGCTCATGACTTCCATGGCCGCCTCGCAGGGCGGGCCCTGGTTGGCCTCCTATGCGGCGTCCAAGGCCTTCAATCTGGTGCTGGCCGAGGGGCTGTGGGACGAGCTGGGTAGGCGCGGGGTGGATGTCGTCGCTTGTCGCGCTGGTGCCACGCGCACGCCAGGCTACGCGGCCTCGAGGCCCCAGTCGAGCCGGGTTCCCTTGCTGGAACCCGACCACGTGGCGCGCGTGGCGCTGGACGCTCTTGGCCGCAAATCGTCGGTGGTGCCGGGTGCGTTCTACCGATTCTCGGCGTTTGTCATGAACCGCCTGCTGTCCCGCCGGGTGGCGGTGCGAATCATGGGCCGCAGCACAAGACGGCTGTATGCTGGCCGTGATGGTCGCCCAAGGTACTGACCCGCTCCGCCGCCGACGCGACCTTGCCCGTGTGGCGCTGGCCTACGCTTTGGCCCTGGTGGTGGCGCTGGCTGCGGGATGGGCGCTGCACGATCAGCATCCGATCTTTGTGGCTGCGGCAGCCGACTTGGTTGCCACCCTGGTCGTGTTCAGCTTCAGCGTCGGGTACGACAACTCCAGCCTGTACGATCCCTACTGGAGCGTGGCCCCGCTGCCCATCGCCGTGTACTGGGCGGCTGTGGGCGCGGGCACGCTGCGGCAGCTTCTGATCTTGGCCCTGATCGCCCTGTGGGGCGTGCGCCTTACCGGCAATTGGGTGGCGCGCTGGCGCGGGATTCGCGACGAAGACTTTCGCTACCAAGAGATCCGTCGCCGGACCGGCCGCTTCTACTGGCCCGCCAGCTTGGGTTCGATTCACCTCATGCCGACCATCTGGGTTTTCCTCGGCCTTCTGCCCCTCTATCCCGCCCTGACTCGGCCGAGCCCCCTGACGGCGATCGATTTGGCGGCGCTGGTCGTAACCACAGCGGCCATCGCGATCGAAGCCACGGCTGATTCGCAGCTACGCGTCTTTCTGGGCACCCGGCTCGATCCCGAGGCCATTCTGGACAAGGGCCTGTGGGCCTACTGCCGGCACCCCAACTACCTCGGCGAGGTCCTGCTTTGGTGGGGTTTCTACCTATTCGGCTTGGCGGCCGAGCCGGCCTGGGCCTGGTCCGGCGTGGGCCCGCTGGCCATCACCCTGCTTTTTGTGTTCGTGAGCGTGCCGTGGATGGATCGGCGTCTGTCGCGCCGACACCCGACCTGGGCGCACATTATGAGAACCGTGCCGGCCCTACTTCCGTGGCCGCGCCGAAGAGAACCCACTGGGAGGTCGCCATGAGACTCATCTTCAAGATCCTCAAGGCCATCGCATGCGCGCATTCGGGCGTCCTGACCACCGGCCTTGGCCCGCTCACAGAGTTCGCGGCGCGCGATCGCTGATATGGGTGCTGCCGCCACGGGCAGCGCCGACGAGGTATCTTTCGTCGTTTCGATGAACGATCCGGCCGCACCCTCATACCGACAACTGACCACCTACTTCATCCCGCTGGCCCTCCAGGCGGCCTCGCAAAGCCTCACCTACCCCCTGGTTGCAATAGTGGCCACGCATGCCCCGGGCGGTACGCTGAACCTGGCGGGGGTGGCTCAGTCGAACATCGTGATGTTCTTGGTGGGCGCCATCGGTGCGGGCCTGGTCACCTCGGGCATGGTCTTTGGAAGGTCCCGCCTGGGATACGCCCGCTTCTTCGCCGTCAACCATCTCATGGCGGCCATCGCGGCACTCGTACAGGCCGCGATCTGCATCCCCCCTGTCGGCCACGCTGTGTTCGGCGCGCTCCTCGGCCTGCCGCCTTCCATCGAGGGCCCCGCCCGCCAGGCCTTCCCGCTGACCATCCCACTCAACTTCCTGTTCTTCGCCCGCAATCCCTACGAGGTTCTGCTCTTCAACCACGGCGCTTCTGGGCGCGCCAGCACAGCCACCTTTGCCCGCATCGCGCTCACCCTTGCGCTCGCGCCGCTCTTCGTCTGGGCGGGCCTGGTCGGTCCGCGCTGGGCCGTCGTCTGCCAGGCCATTCCCGTTGGCGTCGAGGTCGCCGTGGCTTGGTACTACAGCCGGCCGTTCGCGTCGGTATTCGCACAAGCCGACGACAACGTTCCCAGGCGTCGCACGATCATCTGGTTCAACCTGCCCCTCTCGCTGGGTGGGTTTCTCATGACCCTGTCCGGAATGTTGCTGGGCGCCGTCATCGCAAGGTCCAGCCAGCCCGAGCGCATGCTGCCGGCCTACTACCTCGCCGTCGGCCTTGCCAACCCGATGGCCTACGCGGCCGCACGCATGCAGAATGTCGTGCTCTACTTCCCCCCGCGTTCACGCGAGGACAAGCGCACACTGCGTTTCGCTCTCCGCGCAGGCGCGATCGTCTCGTTTCTCCCGCTGCTTTTTATACTGCCTGGGCTTTCCCACTGGTACTACGTTTCGCTGCAGCGGTTGCAACCTGGCGACCTTCCCCTGGTCACGGTGTCTGCCTTGCTCCTGGTCGCGTATCCATTTACCTCGTGCTTGCGCGCGCATCGGGAAGGATTGGCGGTGCTGACCCGTCGGATCTCGGCCATCCTAGCCGGCAACATCGCCTTCGTCGCGTCGCTGGCTATCATGGCGCCGACCTGTCTGGCGCTGAGGGTGTCCGGTAATGTGATCGGCCCCGTCGCCCTGGTCATCAGCAACCTGGCCGGTCTGGGCGCTCTTGTGCTCTTGCAGTCCCTGCCGGAAAGCCCGGGTCCGGTGGAAGTGATCGACGTGGAAGGCGAGCGTGGCTGACGCCATCCCTTCAACTTCTTCTCGCGGGCAGCACTAATGTCCCTTGCTCGCCGGCGGGGCTACCGGGCCAGCCTTCCTTTGCGCCTTCACCGGCCAAGGCTTGCCGGCCAGGGACTGGCAGGTGGTGCCGGCAGGCACCGGGCGATAGGCGAAGGTGCCATGCTGGGACTCGGTGCTGTCACCCGCCATGGCCCGCAGGCACAGACCACTGGCGCCGAGAATCTGCTGCTTCTGCTCCACCTTGAGCTCACCGGAAAGGCCATGCTCGTCGAGCTGCGCCCGCTCGACTGTGTAGTGTGATTGGCTGGCGACGTAGAGGTCGCCCGAGCAGAAGGTCCCGCTCACCGTGAAGGTTGCGCCAGGTTTGCCGTCGCCATCCATGTCTTCGTGTCCCCAGGCCACGTCCCATGCCCCGACCCTGACCCCGCCATCGGCTGCCACGTCGGCCACCACGGGCGTGGCGGGCATGCGGGCGACGCCCGTGGCAGAAAGGGCGACCGTCACGCCCTTGACCGGCTTGCTTTCGACCCTACAGAAGTGCTGGCGCAACTCGATGTGGCCTCCCCTGCGTTCAACCTTGGCGATGACGTAGTTCTCGGTCTCGTCGAGCACGTCGCTGTGCAACGGTACATGGCGCATTCCACGCAGGATCTGATGGCCAGCCCAGATCTCGATTGGCGATGCATCGATCGACGGCGTTTCGCCGAGTAGGAGGAGAGCGAGCAGGGGAGCGGCGGCAAACATCGGAGGTTCCCGATTTCACCACAGAGGGCACGGCAACCATAGAGAAGAATGGGGGAAGCGCAGGTCGGCCAGCGTGATCTGTAGCGGTAGCAGTGAGCGACCAGCGGAAAGCGGCCTGCGCGGGCGACTCGCGTGAGCGCGACGGGCGAGCGCGAAGCGCGAGGGGTGGGCACGGTGGGGTGTCCGTCCTGAAGCCCCCAGGGGTGAGCGGCCCGCGGCACGCGATCCGTCCCTCGCGTACCGCCCACGAACACGCTCACTCTCACGCCCACGCAAGCCGCGACCCGCGATCCGCGGGCCGGCCGTGGCCCAGAATTCCCCGACAGGTGCTAGCTTCCCGTGGCCGCCCGATGGTCCGTCTGTGAGGGTGGCGCGCTGAGATAGTCGGGCAGCGTCCGCCCGGCGCCCTGCAACCACGCGCGTGCCAGCCGCCGGCCAAGCACGCGGTCGGCCGAAGTGAGCATCCGGTAGGCCGCCTCGCGCACCAGCTTGTTGCGAACCCGGTAGGCCACCTCGCCACCATCGGCTTGTCTCTGCACGAGGTCGCGCATGACCAGGTTTTCCAGCCACTCCCCCATTTCGCGCTGGCTCGCCTCGCCCAACACCGCGACCAACGCCTCGGCCGAGAAGAATTTGTCACCGTACAGGCTCGCCGCTCGCAACACCCGCCGCACCTCGGGCAACAAGCAATCGAAACGTGCTTCAACCGCGGCCAGCACCACGTCCGGCACACCGGGACGGCCCGCCGCGATGGCGTCCGCCATCTCCTCTAGGAACATGGGATTGCCTTCCCAGCGGTCGAGCACGAAGTGCTCAACCTCGGCCGGCAGCGGGAAATTCCGCATGCGTAGCAGGCTCAACCCGGCCTTGCGTGGCAAGGGTGCCAGCCGGATGGTCTCAACCATGCGTTCGCCCCACAAGCCGGGAAACAGCTCTTCCACCTCCGGCCGACCCAGGGCCAACACCAGCAGCGGCTGATCCGAAAAAAGACCTAGCGCCTCATCCATGATCTGCACGCTGGGCATGTCGGCCCACTGCAAATCCTCCAACACCAGAATGGGTGGGCCGCCCGTGCATTTGCCGCGCAACCATTGCACGAACTCTCGCTTGACCTCGGTTGCTTCTCGCCCAGCGCTCGGGATGCCCGCAGTGGCCAGCAAAGGGGCCAGCAACGCGAAATCTGATTCGGGCCGAACCAGCGTGCCCGTGCAACGAATGATGTTTCCGGGCGGCTCTCCCGTCTGGGAGAAGAACTCACGCGCCAAACGCGTCTTCCCTGTGCCCGACCCGCCTATCACCAGCGCCGCGCGTGCCACCCGTTCGCGTACGCATTCCTCACGCAGCGACATCAGCAAGCCCAGCTCCCGCTCTCGTCCCACCAGCGGGCTTACCTGTCCCCCCACACTGCGCGGCCGTTCTGGCCCTGCCCCACCTGTTTCGGCAAACAGCAGGGCCACCCCATCCACATCCCCTACGACGAAGCGGCCAGGCAGGAGACGCCGCGTGGTCTCATCGATCCGTACGGTGCCCGCTTGCTGGCCTTGCATGAGCGCAGGCAACGAATCCATCAGACGGCCGACCGGAACCCGCGCCAGGAAGGCCGCGCGGCCCGACCCGATCGCGATCTTGGCGTCCGGCTCTATGTCCCGCAGCACGAGAGCAGCCCGCGCAACCTGCACGGCCTGCTCGCGTGCCGTCCCCACGGCCGGCGCGGTCACCAGAAAAGTGCGATCAATGAGGCGGTCCATCTCGCCACCCAGCGCGCGTATGGCCGACTCCAATGCGACCACGCGCTCCGGGCTGTCGTCCTTGATCTCAGCTGTCTTGGGCGCGGTTTGCCAGGGAAAGGCCGCGCGGGGGCCGAGGCGCCGGTCGCGCACCGTCCGCCGCGAATCATCGGCAACCGGCCGCCGCCCCAATGAGATCAGCAACGCACAGATGGTCCGCTCCTCCGATTCGCTGATGCTGCTGGGCCGCAGCGCGGACGGCGGCTTGGACGATGCGGTTTCCTCGCCGAGGTCACCCAGACGCCGTGCAAGGGCGCGGAACTCGCCTGCCAGGACGCTCGCCGACAGGGGCCGCGCGCCCGGATCCGCTGCCAGCATGCGGTGGATGATCTCCTCCAGCTCGGGCGGTACGTTCGATCGGCGTGACGACAGCGGTGCCACCGTGCCTGTGCACACCTTCTGCATCACGTCGGCTGCGCTGTCGCCGGTAAAAGGCGGCTCACCGGTCAGCGCCTCGTACAACACGCAACCCAGGGAGAAGATATCGGCCCGGCCATCCACATCGTGGCGGCCGCGGGCTTGCTCGGGCGCGGCGTAAAGCGGCGTCCCCACCGTCGAGCCCTTGCGCGTAAATCGCCTTGGGTCGAACACGCGGCGGGCGATGCCAAAATCGAGAATGCGCGTGTCGGTAAGCTTCCAGCCCACAAGAAAGACGTTACTCGGCTTGATGTCGCGGTGGACAACGCCGCGCTCATGGGCAGCGGCCAGCGCGTCCAGCACGCGATAGGCCAGGTGCGTGACAGCCGCAGGTCCCAGCGAGCCACGCGACAGGCGCTCTTCCAAGGTCTCTCCTTCAAGCCACTCCATGGCGATGAAGGGCGATCCATGGGGCGCTATCCCTCGATCGAAGTAGCGAACGATACCCGGATGTGACAGCTCCGCCAGGAGGCGTGCCTCCTGGTCAAAACGGGCACTTTCGGTGGCGTTCCGGACGTGAAGAACCTTGAGCGCGACCACGGCCCCTGTCTGTCGGTCGATTGCTTGATACACGGTACCCATCCCGCCCGTGCCGGCCTCACTCTTAAGCTCAAAGCGATCCATGAAGCCCTTTCCGCCCTCGGGTGTTCGAGACTTCACTGGTCACCTAATCGGCATCAAGATTGGAATGCTTGAGCCAGCTTGACAAGGACCCAGATCTTAGCAATCCTCACATCAGGATTCCCGGATGGAAAACATCGCATCATCGGTTGATCTGCTTCGCCTTTTTGGTGATTCGACGCGTTTGCGCCTGGCTTCGTTGCTGGAGAGAAATGAGCTGACGGTTGCAGAGATTACCCAGATTACGCAGCTCCCCCAGTCGCGGGTGTCGACCCATCTGGGCAAGCTGCGCGATGCAGGCGTGCTGCGCGACCGGCGCGACGGGGCGCTGGCCTACTACGCCATGAACGACGACAGCATGCCGGCCAGCGTACAGAGGCTGTGGGCGTTGCTTGGCCGCGAACTTAGAGAGCCGCTCTTGCGCAGCGATCAGGAGCGCTGTCAGGCGGTGCTGCGCGCACGCCAGGGTACCGCCAACTGGCCCGAGACAGTGGCCGGCCAGATGGAGCGGCACTACTCGCCGGGCAGGACCTGGGAAGCCACGGCGATCGGCATGCTGGGCGTCATTCACCTGGGGGAGGTGCTCGACGCCGGCTCGGGCGACGGGGCCATCGCCGCCCTCCTAGCTCCGCACAGCCAGCGCGTGACCTGCCTGGACATCAGCCCGAAGGTGCTGCAGGCTTGTCGCAAGCGGCTGCAGGGGCTGGCCAACGTGGAGTTTGTGCTGGGTGACATCCACACCCTACGTTTTCCTGACGCGAGCTTCGACCAGGTGCTGCTCCTCAACCTGCTGACCTACGCGAACGAGCCAGCGCGGGCACTGACCGAAGCTGGGCGCGTGCTGCGGCCGGGTGGCGATCTGGTCGTGACCACGCTGGCAGCCCATGAGCAGAGGAAGGTGACCGCGGGCTATGGCCATGTCCACGCAGGCTTTCGGCCGCAGGTGCTGCGGGACTGGCTGACCGACGCCGGGCTCCTGGTGGACCGCTGCGAGGTGACCTCGCGAGAGAAACGACCGCCCCATTTCGCCGTAGTGAGCGCTTTCGCGCGCAAGGCTTCGAGCCGGACGGACGTGCGCAAGCCGACAACCGAGACCGGATCGTCTGCTGAGAAGGAGGGGCCCTCATGACCCGCGAAGACCGCATTCAACACCTCCTCCGCGCGCTCGACGAGCGCGTCCTGGTCCTTGACGGCGCCATGGGCACCATGATCCAGCGCCGCGGCCTCAGCGAGGCAGACTTTCGCGGCCAGCGCTTCGCCTCGCACGGGCATGATCTGCGGGGTGACAACGATGTTCTGGCACTGACCCGGCCCGACGTGGTGGCCGACATTCACGCCCAGTATCTGGACGCGGGCGCTGACATCATCGAGACCAACACCTTCAACAGCACGCGCATCGCTCAGGCTGACTACCGACTGGAATCGGCCGTCTATGACCTGAACCTGGCCGGGGCGCGCCTGGCACGGGGGGCGGCTGACACATTTGCGGCCCGAACGCCTGAAAAGCCGCGCCTGGTGGCCGGAGCCATGGGCCCCACCAACAAGACATTGTCCCTGTCGCCGCGAGTGAATGAGCCGGGCTTTCGTGCGGTGACTTTCGATGAAATGCAGGACGCCTATCAAGAACAGGTGCGCGGCCTGGTCGATGGCGGCTGCGACATCCTGCTCGCCGAGACCGTTTTCGACACGCTCACGCTCAAGGCGTGCCTATGCGCCATCGAAGCGGTCTTTGCCGAAAAGAACCTGCGGCTACCGGTCATGCTGTCGGGGACCATCACCGACAAGAGTGGCCGCCTCATGTCGGGCCAGACTATCGAGGCGTTCTACACCTCCGTCGAGCACGCGCGCCCCCTGGCGGTCGGTCTCAACTGCGGGGGCGGCGCGCACCAGTTGCGGCCCTATGTCGAGGAGCTTGCCAGGCAGGCCGGCGCGTACATCCTCTGCTACCCCAACGCGGGGCTGCCCAATGCCTTTGGCGGCTACGACGAGCAGCCCGCGGACACGGCGGGATTGGTGGGCGAGCTGGCGCGCGCGGGTCTGGTCAACATCGTGGGCGGATGTTGTGGCACGACCCCGGACCACATTCGCGCGATCGCGCAGGCTGTGCAGGGTGCACCACCGCGACGCCGGCGGGTAGAGACCGCGCGGCCTTTGCGACTGGCCGGGCTGGACGCGTTGACCGTCCGGCCCGAATCGAACTTCATCTTGATCGGCGAGCGCACCAACGTGGCCGGCTCGAAGAAGTTCGCCAACCTCATCAAGGCAGGCGACTACCCGGCCGCGCTCGCGGTGGCGCTCGACCAGGTGCGCGGCGGCGCCAACATCCTGGACGTCAACATGGACGAGGCCATGCTGGATTCCGTCGCGGCCATGACCGCGTTTCTCAATCTGGTGGCCAGCGAGCCCGAGATCGCGCGGCTGCCCATCATGATCGACAGCTCCAACTTCGCCGTCATCGAGGCGGGCCTCAAGTGCGTGCAGGGCAAGGGCATCGTCAATTCCATCAGCCTCAAGGAGGGTGAGGCCGAGTTCCTGGCCCGGGCGCGCGTCTGCCGCCGCCACGGCGCGGCCGTGGTGGTGATGGCCTTCGACGAGACCGGGCAAGCGGTGACAACCCCGCGCCGGGTCGCAATCTGCCAGCGCGCCTACCGACTTCTGGTCGAGCAGGCGGACTTCTTTCCCGAAGACATCATCTTCGACCCCAACGTGCTGGCAGTGGCCACCGGCCTGGAGGAGCACAACGACTACGCGCGCAGCTTCCTCGAGTCGCTTCCGCTCATCAAGGCGGCCTGTCCGGGCGTGCACTTGTCGGGCGGCGTGTCCAATCTGTCGTTCTCGTTCCGCGGCAACGACGCCGTTCGCGAGGCCATGCACACGGTGTTCCTCTTTCACGCGATCGCTGCCGGGCTGGACATGGGAATCGTCAACGCCGGCCAGCTGGGCGTGTACGCTGACGTCCCCGCCGAGACACGCGAGCGCGTGGAGGACGTGCTCTTCAACCGTCGGCCCGACGCCACCGAACGGCTGGTGGAATTGGCCGGGCAAGTGAAGGGCACGGCCAGCAAGCGAACCCAGGACCTGTCATGGCGGCAAGCGTCCGTAGAGAAGCGTCTGGAGTACGCCCTGGTCCACGGTGTGGTGGATTTCATCGAAGCGGACACCGAGGAGGCGCGACAGCAGCTCGGACGGCCGCTCGACGTCATCTCGGGCCCGCTCATGGCCGGCATGGCTGTGGTGGGCGATCTGTTTGGCGCGGGCAAGATGTTCCTGCCCCAGGTGGTCAAGAGCGCACGCGCCATGAAAGCGGCGGTGGCCTATCTGCAGCCCTTCATGGAGGCCGAAAAGGCACAGGGTGATGTGCAGGCGCGCGGCCGCGTGCTTGTCGCCACGGTCAAGGGCGACGTGCACGACATCGGCAAGAACATCGTGAGCGTCGTGCTTGGCTGCAACAACTACCAGGTCATCGATCTGGGCGTGATGGTTCCCTGCGAGAAGATCCTGGACGCTGCCGTGCGGGAGAAGGTCGACATCGTGGGCCTCTCCGGGCTGATCACGCCCTCACTCGACGAGATGGTGCACGTGGCGCAAGAGATGGAGCGCCGGGGCCTTAGCCAGCCCCTGCTCATCGGTGGCGCCACCACCAATCGCGAGCACACCGCGGTCAAGATTGCGCCCCAGCGCAGCGGTCCCACCGTGCATGTGCTCGATGCCTCTCGCGCCGTGGGTGTGGTTTCGGCGCTGTTGGATGCCGCGCAGAAGGATGCTTTCGACAGGAAGACTCGCGCCGAGCAAGAGCAGCTGCGCGCAATCCACGCCGACAAGCAGCGACGTCCGCTTGTCCCGTATGCAGCGGCCAGTGCAGGCCAGCCGGCCATCGTGTGGCGTGCCGAGGATGTGCCCGCCCCGGCTTTCATCGGCCGGCGCGCAATCGAGCGGCAACCGCTCGACGAGCTGGCGCGCTTCATCGATTGGACGTTCTTTTTCACCGCTTGGGAACTGAAAGGCAAGTACCCGCAGATCCTCGAGCACCCCAAGTATGGCGCTGCAGCTCGCGATCTCTTCGGCGCAGCCCAGAAGCTGCTGGCCCAGATCGTGGAAGAGAAATCGCTCACCGCGTGTGCGGCCTACGGCTTCTGGCCGGCTTGCAGCGAGGACAGCACCATCGTGCTCTTTTCGGACGAAAGTCGGACCCGCGAGCTGTGCCGCTTCCCCATGCTGCGCCAGCAGTCGGGCTCCGGGCCTTACTATTGCCTGGCTGACTTCGTGGCGCCTGCGTCGGCGGGCCTGGCCGACCACGTGGGCGCGTTTGCTGTCACCGCGGGACTGGGCGCCCAGGATCTGGTCAAGCGCTTCGAGCAAGCGCGGGACGACTACAGTGCCATCATGGTCAAGGCCCTGGCCGACCGGCTGGCCGAGGCGTTTGCCGAGTGCTTGCATCAGCGCGTACGCCGCGAATGGGGTTACGGCGCCGACGAGAACCTCAGCAACCAGGACCTCATCGCAGAGAAGTATCGCGGCATCCGGCCCGCCGTGGGCTATCCCGCATGGCCGGACCACACGGAGAAACAGCCGCTCTTCGATCTCCTGCGGGCGCCCGAGGTGGGCATCACCCTGACCGAGAGCTCTGCCATGAGCCCGGCTGCGAGCGTGTGCGGCCTCTATCTCGCCCATCCGTTGTCGCGCTACTTCGATGTGGGCCGCATCGACCGGGTGCAAACGCGGGACTACGCCCGCCGTCGGGGCTTGGGGCTTGAAGAAATGGAACGTTGGCTGGCACCGAATCTAGGCTACGATAGGGGGGTCGAGCGTGTGTGATGGGAGCTGACATCGCGTTCCGTCTGAACCTGGTACACGGCCGGTGCGTCGGTGTTCGCATGCCGGCAGAGGTGAACGACGAGGTCTTGGCGGCGTTGGTTCCCGAGGAGCGCAGGTTTGTGTCAACCCTGGCTCCAGCTCGTCACCCAAGCTGGATAGCCGGCCGGCTCGCCCTGCGTGAAGCATTTCGCGACCTTGGCGTCGAGCCCGGCCCCATCCTGGCCACCGGGCGCGGGGCGCCGGCGCTGCCCTCCGACCTGGCCGGCTCCATCAGCCACAAGCGCACGCTGGCGGTCGGGCTGGCGGCTCGCTGCGAGGCGGGCGCCAGGATTGGCGTGGACTTGGAAACCAGTCCGCCGGCCTTTGCTTCAGCAGGGGAGGCCCGCGCCCAGGCCCGCCCAGACGTGCGCCTGCGCGTGCTCACCCGGGATGAGCTGGCTCGGCTTGAGCGCGTGCCGGAGGAAAACCGCCAGCGAACGGTCATCCTGCATTTCTCGCTCAAGGAGGCCCTGTACAAGGCCATTGATCCGCTCGTGGGCCGGCAGGTCGCGTTCCACGAGGCCAGCATGACCCCGCGGCCCGACGGGTCGGCCTCGATCGCGCTGGCCTTGTCCAGGGACGATGGATCATTCTGGGCGGTCGGCTTCTGGACTGAAGTCGAGGATCACTTTCTCACCACGGCACGGGTGCAACGACAGTAGGGTGCCGGTCAGCGGATCACGCAAGACTGGGCCGGGGACTGCCTCCCGTCGAGATCAAGTTTCCCCCCCACGAATCCGTCGCAGGGCATCCGCCAGCGCCTTCGGATCGACGCCCCTTGGCTCCGCACTAGCCTTGAAAGAAGCGATTGAGCGCCCACACTTCGCGGGCGCGCAGGCCCTGGAAGCGAATGCCCATGCCGGGAGGCTGCTCCCCCCCGCCGGGCTCAACCCACCGGACCTCGCCACCCACCTCAATCGGCTCAGACTGCGTGGGAATGCGGAAGCGGATCTGCAGCCTTGTCTGCAGGGGAAGCGGCGCCGTGGTCTCCACGAACACACCTCCCAGTGAGATGTTGCGGGTGGTGGCGACCTGGCGGTCTTCGCCGACGAGGACCTCTACTTCCAGGCGCCGTGCGTATCGGGGGTCGGTTCGTCGAAAATGCTCAGACAAGGTATGCCTCGCTGTCGAGACGGGCGCCGGATGCGGAGCCCAAAGTGGGTTCCGCATCTGCCGCGACGGGCTCGGCCGGGGCAAGCTCGCCCGAGTCGACGCGGTTGCGTCCTTCCAACCCGCAAGTGTAGGAGAGCTGCGCCAGTTAATCAATTCGTCGCACACGATTCCAACGGGGGTCTTTCGGTCCCGCTGCGTCAGCCCTGAGGCGACGATTTTCGGCTAGACTCGGACGGCCGATGAACCTCGACACCTACCCCTTGAGTCAGCTCGCAGCTCGCGTGGGCACACCCTTCTTTCTCCTCGACGCGGAGATTCTGCGCGGGAACCTTCGCCGCCTGCAGGCCCTGGCTGTGGGACCGCAAGTCGTTGCGCGTTACGCGATGAAGGCGAACTCGCTTCGGCAGGTGCTGCAGCTTGTATGCAAGGCGGGTCTGTGGATCGACGCCGTGAGCGGCAACGAAGTGCTGCGCGCGATGCGCGCTGGCTTTCCCGGCGGGATCGCCCCGCCCCGGATCATGCTCACGGCCGACGTATTCCGCGACAACGCGCTGGAGGTGTTGCAGCAGCATCACATTCTGCCCAACTTGGGATCTCCCGGGATGCTCCGGCAGCTTGCAGCGGCCGGCTATCGCGGACCCGTGGCTGTGCGTGCAAACCCGGGCTTCGGGCATGGCCACGTCGAGGCCTGCGATACCGGCGGCCCTTCCTCCAAGCACGGGGTGTGGCACGAGGACCTCGAGGAATTGCGGCAGGCCGCTGCTACCGCCGGGCTGACCATCGTGGCTCTCCACGCACATATCGGCACCGGCCCCCAGCCGCGCGAGTTCGACCAGAACATGCGCAAGCTGGTGGACTTCTTCGAGGCGATCCTGCCCGCATTCCCCGACGCGGATGCGGTGAACTTTGGCGGCGGCATCCCCCACCCCTACCAGCCCAGCCAGCAAGCCTACGATCTTTCTTGGTACCGGCCTGTGCTCGAGGACGCGGTCGGTCGCTTCGCTCGGGCCGCCGGGCGCCCCATTCGCGTCGAGATCGAGCCCGGCCGCTACGCTGTGGCGGGCATGGCCGCTCTCGTGTGCCGGGTTCAGGACGTCAAGAGCACACATGCAAACGCCAAGGGCCCGGGCCACCAGTTCGTCATGGTGGACGCGGGGTTTTGCGACCTCGTGCGGCCGGCCATGTACGGCTCGTACCATCATATTTCGGTGGTGGGTGCGGGCGCCAGCCGAACGCCTGAGCCGCTGGTCGTGGCCGGGCCGCTGTGCGAAAGCGGCGACGTGTTCACGCGCGACGCGAACGAGTTGTTGGTCCCGCGCTTCTTGCCGCGCCCCGAGCCGGGCGATCTGCTTGTGCTTCACGACGCGGGTGCTTACGGCTCGGCCATGAGCTCGAACTACGTGTCGCTCGGCCGGGTGCCGCAGGTGCTGTGGGATACAGGCCGCGCCACCCTGGTCGCCCGCCGCGAGAGCTTGGACGACGTGGTTCGTGCCGAATGCGAGGAGCCGCTGGACTGACCGGTTCCGGGGCCGGGACCGGAACCGGTTCCGAATCCGGGACCGGCTGCCGGATCCGGCTCCGGCCACCGGCACCGGCCGCCGTCGCACCGGCCGCTCAACCAGCTACGGACTTTCGGGATGCGGTGCTAGCCACCAAGAGGAGGTTTTCCCTGCTGCGTGCTAGGCTTGTCGCAAAGGAGAAAGTCGTGCCGCTTTACGAGTACGTATGCCGCAAGTGTTCCAAGCAGTTCGAAGAGCTGATCTTCGGGGCCGATGTGCCCACCTGCCCGGCCTGCGAGTCCACCGACGTGGAGCGCATCCTGTCCGTGGTGGCCGTCGGCCGCAGCCAGCCGATGCCCGAACCCAGCGCTTGCGATTCCTGCTCAGGTCGGGGCCGGCCCGGCTGCGGGATGAACTAGCCCCGACGGAATGGCCTACGCCTCGCTCAAGGACTGCGTCGATGACCTGGAGCGGACGGGCCAGCTTCGCCGCGTGGACGTCGAGGTCGATGCGCAGCTAGAAGCGGCTGAGATCCAGCGCCGCGTGTTTCGCGCCCAAGGCCCTGCCCTCTACTTCCCGCGGGTCAAGGGTTGTCGCTTTGCCATGGTCAGCAACCTGTTCGGGACCCTGGACCGCGCGCATTTCATTTTTCGCGATAGCTTGGACAAGGTCCGCCGCCTCATCGAGCTGCGGGCCGATCCGGGCGCGGCCTGGAAGAGCCCCCTGCGCTATGCGGGCGTACCCTTGACCCTGCTGCGTACGCGGCCCCGGCGCGTGGCGGGCGGTCCGGTCTTCGCCGGCCAGGTCGAGGTCGGCGATCTACCGCAACTTCGGTGTTGGCCCGACGACGGCGGGGCCTTCATAACCCTGCCCCAAGTCTACACCGAGGATCCAGAGCGACCGGGAGTTCCACACAGCAACCTGGGCATGTATCGCATCCAGCTTTCCGGTGGTCAGTACCAGCCGAATCGCGAGGTGGGCTTGCACTATCAGATCCACCGTGGCATCGGCGTGCACCACGCAGCCGCCATCCGGCGCAACGAGATCCTGCACGTGAACGTATACCTTGGCGGCCCGCCGGCCATGACCCTGGCCGCGGTCATGCCGCTACCCGAAGGCATGTCCGAGCTGGCGTTCGCGGGCGCGCTCGGCGGCAGACGTGTGCGGCTGGCGGAGCAGAAAGGGTGGCCTCTGCCTGTGCACGTGGACGCCGACTTCTGCCTGTTGGCAGATGTGGATCCTGACGTACGCAAGCCCGAGGGGCCGTTCGGCGATCACTTGGGCTATTACAGCCTGGCACACAGTTTTCCCGTGCTGCGCGTGCGCCGCATCTACCACCGCCGGGACGCCATCTGGCCTTTCACCGTGGTCGGCCGGCCGCCTCAGGAGGACAGTGTTTTCGGCTCCCTCATTCACGAGATCACGGGCCCGCTGGTTTCGTCGGTGCTTCCGGGCGTGCACGCGGTGCACGCGGTGGATGCGGCCGGCACGCACCCGCTGCTGCTTGCCCTAGGCAGCGAGCGCTACGTGCCGTTCGAAGAGCGCCAAGAGCCGCAGGAACTGCTAACCCAAGCCAATGCCATCCTGGGACAGGGCCAGCTTTCGTTGGCCAAGTACCTGTTCATGGCAGCGGCCGACGACGATCCGCGGCTGGAGGTGCGCGATGTGTGTGGTTTCTTGCAGCACGTCCTGGCCCGGGTGGACTGGCGCCGCGACCTTCATTTCCAGACGCAGACGACCATCGACACGCTCGACTACTCGGGCACGGGCCGAAACCGAGGGTCCAAGCTGGTGGTGGCCGCGGTGGGGAAGCCGCGGCGCACGCTTCCGACGGAGCTGCCGCCAGGCCTACACCTACCCAACGGTTTTGCCGAAGTGCGCGTGTGCCTGCCCGGTGTGCTCGCGGTGCGCGCACCTGCCTGGGCGCCGGCCGCCGAGGGCATGGCGGCAGACTTTGCGGCTTTCTGTGCCGCTTTCCGGGCCGGCGATCCCTTGTGCGCCTTCCCGCTGGTGGCTCTCGTCGATGACAGCGAGTTCTGCAGCCGCAGCCTGGACAACTTCCTCTGGGTGACCTTCTCACGATCGAATCCAGCCGCGGACGTGGGCGGCATCGAGGCGGCCACGGTCAACAAACACTGGGGCTGCCGGGGATCGCTCGTGATCGACGCTCGCCGCAAGCCGCAGCACGCCCCGGTCTTGGTCGAGGATCCCAAGGTCACCGCCCGCGTCGACGGTCTCTTCACCAAAGGGGGCCCGCTCGCGGGCATCGAGTAAGAAAGACGGCGAGGTGGGTGGCCCCGCCTCGCCGGTGTATTCCGCGTGCAGGTCCGAACTAGAAGGTGCAGTCGCCTTGGGTGCAACCTGTCCCGAGCAGGGCGGTCTCCAACGTCATGCCGAGGTCGGTCGGGCCACTGCCACAGCTGTCGTCGATCACGGTGGCCGTTCCTCCCGGGCAAGTCACTGTCATGGCCATGGCGCCGGCACTACTGTCTACGGCAATTGTCCCGAGAGTCGTCCCGGCGGGGTTCTTGACCATAATTGTCGTCGATGTGGCACTGACAACGGTGATCGGCAGCGAATAGCACGCTGAGCTGCCATTCTTGGCCGTCATAGTCATCGCGTAGGTCGACGGGTCCAATCCGGTCTGCACCTTTACGCCGTTGCTGTAGCACGCAACGTTTCCGGTCGTCGACGCCTGTTGCGTGCAGGTTCCGCTGGGCTGGCAGTTTGTCAGCAGGTTCGCCATATCGTTCAAACA
>Ga0247845_1000100_pt1 | contig 17017 bp, 18 predicted proteins | sample PFST25metaG_2_FD_186008 | JGI IMG/M metagenome (GOLD analysis project Ga0247845, IMG submission 186008) | Peat soil microbial communities from Stordalen Mire, Sweden - P.F.S.T-25 | ecosystem: Environmental > Terrestrial > Soil > Wetlands > Peat | place: Sweden: Norrbotten County, Stordalen Mire...
GTACAACGTGTCACTGGGCGGTGCTCGGCGAATCACGGTGCCATGACGACCAAGGCCGATCTTGCCCGTGACCAGGACCTGGATGTGTTCGCCAAGCCGTGACACGGACACCCCGATGCGGTTCCGACCCTTCCCCGTTACAGCCTGGTTGACAAGTCGCAGAGCATCGGAGGCGGGCCACAGAGAGGCGAGGGCGCTGGCGCCGACCTTCTCCCCCGGCCGCACATGTACTTCAATGGCTGACCAGCCCACCCGCACAGGCGAGCGGTCAGCGACAGTGGCTTCGTCAGAGCCGATGCGCCGCGGATCGCCGAGCACGCGGCCCTCGACGCGGTTGACGCCCTGGCGGGCCAGGTTTTCGGCCATGGCCTCGAGGTGTGTGCCCCGCAGCGAGGGATCGCCGTTGCCACGGAGGATCAAGTCGCCGCCAATCGTGCCATCTCGATCAGGCGGAGGCCCTGACAGTTCGGTGCGGAAGCGCCAGGTGCTGCCCAGGCGCAGGAGCGCCGTGGCGGTCGCCAGCACCTTCTGATTGGACGCGGGATCCATGAGTGCCGAGCCGCGTCGGCTGAAGAGCACGTGGCCGGTTGCCAGGTCGAGCACATGCATGCCCACGCGCAGCCGGCCCAACACTGTCCCCTGAACGACGCGAGTGAGCGCTTCCTGCAAAGCCAGAATACGCTCGCGATTGGGGTCGTCCCCAGTCGGCACAGGCGTTTCATTCGCGGTTGGCCCGGCCCCTGCGCTGGCGGCGCTGGCCTTGTTGGTTGGAACCGCGCCCGGGTTGCCGAGCGAAGACCGAAGCGCGGCCGGCTTGCTCGCCGATAGGGCAAGGGGCTTGCCCAAGGCTGGGACGGGTCCTGTCATCGGCTTGTTGGCGGATCTGGGAGGCATGGGCGCGAAGCGGGTTGCGCCGGAGTTGACAATGACGATGGGCGTGGGGCGACCGAGCTTGGCGGTCGGCGTGGACTTCGGCTTGGCCCCGGCCTGGCTTGCGGAGCGTGCGAGTGCCGTTGTACTGCAGATGTACAACCCCAACATGCCGACGGAGGCCAAACCGCAACGCAGAAGCTCAGCTCGTCGGCGGCCGGGAATGACTGGGCGATTGCCGGGGCTTCCGCAGCGAGCCGTGAAAGCGAGTATTCGATCTGGGTGCCTCATGTCCTCATCTCGCTACACACCGAAAACCCAAATCGCCGTCGCGATGCTGGGGATCCCAGGCGTTTCGGTTGGCCACGCGCGGCTCGACAAAAAAGCTGCAGCAGGAGCCGCCGCGCACTACCCGCCGGCTGGGGTCGCGATCGTACTTGTCCGCCGTCCACTCCCAGACATTGCCGGCCATGTCGTCGACACCATAGGGACTGGCGCCCTGCGGGTAGCTGCCTACTTTCGTGGGACGGCCCGGGTTCTTGCCTGAGCAAGGACCTTCGTCTTCAAAATTGCCCCAGTTGGCGCGGCTGCAGTCGAGGTCGTCGCCCCAGGGATATTCGCGGCCGTCAGTACTGCGCGCCGCCTTTTCCCATTCGTCTTCAGTGGGCAGACGACCGCCGGCAAAGGCGCAGTACGCGCGCGCTTCACGCCAGTTCACATTTGTGACAGGCAATTCAGTGTCCTGGCCCAGATCGATGGCCGGCTGCGGACAGCGGCGGCTGGCCACACAGCGCGCGTACATGGCGCGTGTGACCTCGGTGCGGTCGATCCTGTACGCGGGCAGGCTGCGCTTGGCGACGGGCCGTTCGTCGTCAGCGCCGCGATTCGATCCTTTCAGAAAGGACCCGGCAGGAATGAGCACGCGCTCAGGTTTGCCCTCAGTGGAAAACAGCAACACTAGCAACATGGCGCGCATCACGCGAGGACAGCCTCGATTCCCAGCGCCAGTTTCGCCTTGCGGGGCAGCGCCTTGATAGCAGCCTCGCGCCGCAGGGCCAAGACCTGGGATCGCTTGCGCTCAACATGCACGATCGCCACTGGCCGCCGGCCTCGCGTGTAGCGCGCGCCGCGACCCTGGTTGTGCTTGGCCACGCGCGCGTTCACGTCACGGGCGATTCCCGTATACAGAGATCCATCGCGGCATCGGACCACGTACACGAACCAACAGGGCATAGATTCTCCAACTATCACGACTACTGAGGAAGAGAGCAACTTCTTGACGATGACCCTCTGTACATCGGCAGCCGGCAGGGAGCGCTCAAGCCTGGAGCCGCTCCAGCCGGGCCAGCGCCTCCTCCACCCAGGGGGTGAGCTCTTCGCCACCGTCGGCGGCCAAATCGATGTAGCGCCGTAGGTGACCGACGGCCTGGCGCTGGCTGCCCAGGTGTTCAAGGGCCGTTGCCAGGTTGAAGTGCGCGTCGGCGAAATCAGGGGCGGTCTGCACGACCCGCCGCAGCTCAGAGGCCGCCAGCTCGACTTCACCCAGTTCATGAAGGATGCGGGCCAGGTTGTAACGCGCCTCGCTCTGCTCGGGATCCAGGGCCAGGGCTGCCTCAAATGACGCGCGCGCCGCTCCGGCATCGCCGGAGTGGTACGCCAGCGTGCCCAGGTTGGTGTGAGCCGCGGCCAGCCCTGGGTCAGCTGCCAGCGCTTGGCGATAGGCCGCCCCCGCCTCGTCAGTCTTGCCCGCTGCTTCTTGCGTCCGCGCCAAGGTGAACCATTGGTAGGCCGACCGCTCGATCCCGTCGAGGTTGGTCAGCGTGGGTCGCGGGGTGGGCAGCGCCGCCACCGAGGCTGCGCGGGCCGCCAGATCGCCCAGGCCGAAGTCAAACAGGCGCTGGCCGTTGACCTCGAAAGCGGCGCCGTCGGTCACCAGGGCCAGGGTGTTTCCGTCCCAAGCCACGCGCAGGCGTTCGAGCGGCCGATTCACGGCCGGAAGCGCGGCGCGGACCGCATCCAGGGCCTTGCGGATCTGCGCGGGCGAGAAGCCGCGCTCAACCAATTCCTTAGCCGCGCGTACCGCCACCAGATCCTGGAAGGTAAACGTCTGTCGGCCGCCTCGCCGACGCGACGGGCCGACGAAGCCTGACTGCGACCAGTAGCGTAGCTTGGCTTCGGCTACGCCGAGAATGCGAGACACTGCCGCGAAGCTGTATTCCTGCTCGGTGCTGCTGGCCATCAGAAGCTCGCCTCCACGTCAGCGTCGATGAACACGCGCGACCCTTGCGCACGAATCTGGATCTCGGTGCGCACGCCCTTGGGCCGCGCGCCGGCGACGCGCAAGACCTCACGGGCGGCGAGGGCGTCCATGCGCGCCTTGATGGTCGAGTCGGCACGCAGGAGCGCGGCCAGGCGTTGCGCCGTGCCTGCGTCGCCCGGCTCGCGCAAGATCGGGCCGAGGCTTTCCAGGTCAACGGTCACCATGGTCGATCCGAGGTAGGAATCCTGGCCGTTGCGTTCCGCTCGCTGGCCCTCGGAGATCACCTCGGCGTGGGCCAGGATGGTGTCGAGCGCAGCGCGCGACAGGCGCTCGCGTACTTCGCGTTCGAACATGGCGATGCGCAGCGCGCGCGCCATGGGGCGAAGGAGGAGAGACTGCCCGGCGCGCTTGGGACGCGCCGGGTTCTCGGCTGCTGTTGCGAAACACGACTCTGTAAGGTCATGTCGTGCCATGTGTATAGATGTAGGATAATGCGAGAGCGACATAGCACCAAATTTCTTCCATGCGGATTCCGCTACGAAACCTCCACCCTCGCGTCCGGGTTGAAGGGGTTGGTGCGCACGGCGAGGGAGAAAAGGTAGGGGTACGTGGCCTTGAGATGCTGCATGTGTCGCAGCCACTCCCTGACCAGCCAGTCATATGCGCGTCGTATGTCGTTTTCCAGGTGCCTAAGATCCGCGTCGGGCAAACCGGCCACGCTGGGCCGATGGGCTAGCTCGTCAGCCAGATGGAACACCGACCAAAGCATCTCGGTCAGAGTCTCGTGTTCGAGCAGGTTAGGATTTTCCAGCAGGCGCAACAGGAACTCGCGCCGCTGTTCAAGCGTGAGTTTCAACAGCGCTAGATCGCCCCGGCCTGCGTCGATCGCTGGTTCGTGGCTCCGCAGCACGGCTTGCATTTTTGCGAAGTGCGCCTCGGTCCAAGCACCGTCGATCCTGAGGTGTTTACGCGCGCCTTCCGCACGGCCGTCGAAAGCAGATAGGAGCCGCAGCAGCGGGGTGCCGACTTGATTGAAGAAGACGCCCATGGCCACATTCAGCTTCCTCCGAATTGTTTGACGCTCGTGCGCGTTGAGGAGCTGATCGAAAACCAGGGTGGCCAGCACCGCCTGCACGAAGAGGAAGGCGATGTCCATGAGCAGATAGAAGAAGATGTCATGGGCGTTCCGAAAGATGGCCCAGTGGAGGACGTAGGCAGCCGCCGACGGCAGGAGCAGCAGCACGGCGAGCAGGATCCTCTGGCGCGGTTCGCGTTTTTTCACAGGGACAGGTTACTGCAGAGTTGGCCCATTGTCGGAGACCCTTCTGGTCGCGTGGATTGACCCATTCGTCACGTCGCGCTACTCATAGGTGTGGTGAGACTGGTCCACAGCGCGAGCAGTCAAGGGACGCAAGATGCTCTTCTGGCGCTGGCGCGTCGCGCCGGGGATCAGGATCGCCACGCGACCCACAAGCTGGTGGAGCAGGTAGGACCGGCGATGCTCCGGGCGGTCCGCAAGGTTCTCGGGCATGCCACCACCGACGTCGAAGACGTCTTGCAGCAGCGGTGCGAGCACGCGAGTGCTGGCGCCGCTTGCCCTTCGCCCAGGCGCGTCCCTGGGAATGGCCTTTGTTTTTTGACCCGAACGACGTGGTCAGGTCACTGGCTCGGTATGAAGATCAGCCTAAGCAATCTATCCCGAACTTGGATTGCCCTGGCACTCTACGTGTCGGTCCTGGGCTGCTCCAGCTCTGACCACGCCCTGGGAACCATGCGCGACCTGAGTGACGGTGCTGTGGGTACAGGTGGGGATGCTGGTCTGCCTGATGCGCCCCTGGGAACGGGTGGCAGGGGTGGCGCGACCGGCACCGGCAGTGCCGTGACTGACACGGGCGGCAGCACGACTACGACCACGGGCGGCGCGGGAGGCGCGACCGGCACGGGCGGTCGCGTGGACACCGGTGGGACCGGGGCCAGCGGCGGGAACACTGGAGGTGCGGGCGGCACAGCGGGCGTGGGTGGCACGGGGGGGACGGCTGCATGCCCCGCGGGCCAGACACTCTGTCACAACTGCTGGACCCAGTACTGCGCAGAGGTGTGCGTTATTACCAACTGCATAGCGGTTGACGCCGGAAGCCAGCTCGCGCAGGACCTCGGCATACCCGTATCCGAGATCTATCCCTATCCCCCGCAGGATACAGCCCCTGTCACGGTGGCGATCGTGCCTGGGCTGAAGAGCTACTCCCCGGTGATGTCATCAGTGCCCGGGTTCCCCTTCAAGCCGCTGGCGAGCGGCTCGGTACCGGCCAATCCCCTCTACCGATGGCGTACCGACTACGGTACCTTCGCCCTCTGGAGCTGGAGCACCACGGCCGGCCGGGTGATGGACCAAGGCATCGATTTTACGGTGGGCGACACGACCGTCTACTTGGAATACGTGACCTCTCCGTCGGACCTGACCATTCCGGTCTGGATCCATCTCGATCTTATCGATGGCACCAGCGGAGAGGTCTTGGCCTCAGGCGAGCTTTCGCTCGGTTGGACCTACCCAGCAACGCTCACAGTCCAGTAGCGGCCTGGCCACCTATCGCGCACAGCGCGCCTTGAGCTCCTTGAAGCGCACGTCTGAGGGCATGAGACTCTCCAGCTCGGCGAAGCGCAGGCGCACGCGGTCGCGGTCTTCCTTGTCGCAGGCCCAGACCGCGTCGATGTATGAGCGCCAGCCGAGGTAGCCGCGCGCTTGCGGGTCGGACTTCGCTTCGGCCAGCATCCACGACGCGACCAGATCCAGGATCGAGTCACCAGCCAAGGACGGGGCCCAGAGATCGCCCGCGGGCACAAGTTGCGTGTGCAAGGCCGGTGGGATCACGATGTCGGGCTCGATACGCACGGGCCGGCGCGCATCCAGGGCGCGCAACACCTCGACGGAAAAGCCCCCCCTGCGATAGGCTTGCAGGCTAGGCGCCAGGTCAGGCTCGGCCAGGGACACCCGCTCGGCGTATCCGGGCCCACCGACGAAGGCCAGATGGGCCCACGCCACGTCAGGGCGGCGCGCTTCAACCAGGCGCTGGTAGCCGACCAGGAAGGCGGTCTCGAAGTGGTTGGTCAGCAGGGCCGCGCGCGGCGGCAGGTGCGCCAACACCTGTCCGGCCGCTGCATCTGCTGCGGTCGAGTCTCGCAGCCCCGGGTACTGGTTCGGCTGGGGAAAGCGACTGAGCGCGACCATGAGCAGCAGAGCACCCAGAAATGGGCGCAGACGCGCGAAGCGAAATACGGTCAAACCGAACAAGATCGCGGCAGCGGAAAAGACAGCCACCAGCGCAAAGGCTGGCCCAAGGTAGCCGCGGATATCCGGGTTGGCCGGGGCCAGACCGCCAATCAGGGCCGCCCCCATCGAGCCCCCCGCTGACACCAGCAGAGCCAGGCCTGGGAGGCGCGACCGCGCACGCCGGAGCAGGAAGTAGAGGCCGGCGGGCGCGAGCAACGCGAAGAGCACACCCAGTTCCTCCATGGGAAGAAAGGGCAGCGCTTCGGGGGTCGCCTGGCCCTGCACCACGGCTTGCTTGACCGCGAATGTGTGCGCCGAGACGACCCACCACAGACCGGCCAGCGAGCGCGCGTCGCCCCAGAGCACATTGCTTGCGCCGTGATCAGGCGCGCCGAAAAGCGCAGCCGCTCGTAGGGGCAAGTACGCGTGGATCGCCATGCCCGCCAGGAACGCCAGCAGCGCCAGCCCAGCGAGGCGCGCGGGTTTTTCGGCCAGCAAGGGCAGGGCAGCCACCACGGCTCCCAGGCCGACCAATCCCGCGAGCAGAGAATGATTCGCGACCCCCAGGCCGATGAGCACAGCGGCCACCAGGGCGGGCCGCGCATCCCGGTCCCGCGCTGCGCGGAGGGCCAGCCACAATGCGGCCAGCGACAGCGCTGTCTGCAGGGCGTAGACCTCTGCCCGGTTGCAGACGATCACCACCCCGGGCGCAAAGGCAAACATCACGGCGGTGGCAGCAGCCACCAGCACGCGCGTGATTGGATCGAGCCTCTCTTCAGGATCGAGCCAGTCGGCCACCTCCAGGCTCAAGGCGTAGACGAAAAGGGCCGCCAGCGCCCCGGCGGCCCCTTGCGAGAGGGCAGCTCGAAAGGCGACGTCGCCCAGGGGCAACAGATCAAAGAGCTTTCCCCACAGAAGGGCTGTTACCTCGCCCGGCGGATGGGCCACACCCAGGCCAAAGGTCGCCGCCGCTAGCTCGGCCGAATCGAGAAAATAGGGAGCAGGCGTGGCGCAAAGAGCGTAGGCAGAAAAGGACAGCGCGGCCACGACGAAGGCGCCCCAGGCGCGCAATCGAGGTTGGCGGTGCGTATCCACGGTCCTGAATCCTGTACTTTATGTTACCGTCAGGACCATGGCTGTGGGCGAAATCGAATTGGCGAAGTTCCCCATCCTGGTGGTTGACGACGAGAGCGACAACCTGGACGCGTTCCGCTTCACCTTTGGCAAGACCTTCACCTTGCACCTGGCCTCGGGCGCCGAGGAAGCCTTGGGCCTGGTGCGCGCGCACGACATGGCGGTGGTGGTGACCGACCAGCGCATGCCGCGCATGACGGGGCTGGAGCTTCTGCGCGCCGTGCGCGACATCCGGCCCGACGCGGTGGGAATCATCGTCACGGCCTTCACCGACGTGGATGTGCTGATCGAGTCCATTAGCTTGGGCCGCATCTACCGCTATATCACCAAGCCCTGGGACAGCAAGGAGCTGCGCGGGATCCTGGTGCACGCGGTGGAGCGCTTCCACCTGGTGCGCGAGAATCAACGCCTCTTGGACCAGCTCTCCCAGTACGCGCGCGTGCTCTCGCGCGAGGCCGACAGCGCGTTCAACTTCGGCGCCATCGTGGGCGATTCGCCGGCGTTGCGTCAGGTGCTGGCCAAGGTGGAGCAGGTGGCGCAGACCCCAGCCACGGTTCTTTTGCGTGGGGAAACCGGCACCGGCAAGGAGATGGTGGCGCGCGCCATCCACATCAACAGCCCGCGCGAAAGCCGGCCCTTCGTGCGTGTCAACTGTGCGGCCTTGGCCCCGGGGGTTCTGGAATCCGAGCTGTTCGGTCACGAGAAGGGCGCCTTTACCGGCGCGGTGGCGCGCCGGCCGGGTCGCTTCGAGTTGGCTGACGGCGGCACCCTGTTTCTCGACGAAGTGGGCGACCTTCCCCTCGACGTCCAGGTCAAGCTGCTGCGGGTTCTGCAGGAGCGTGAGTTCGAACGCGTGGGCGGTATCGAGACGGTCAAAGTGGACGTGCGCCTGATCTCCGCCACCCACCGCGATTTGGAACGACTCATCGCCGAGGGCAAGTTCCGCGAGGATCTCTACTACCGGCTCAACGTCTTCCCCATCACCATGCCGCCTCTGCGCGGACGGCCGGGCGACATTCCGCTCTTGGTCGAGCATTTCATGCAGAAGTTCGCCCGCTCGAACGGCAAGCTCGTCAACAGCGCGGACCCACGAGCCATGGCCGCCCTGGCTGCCTATCCCTGGCCCGGCAATGTGCGGGAGCTGGAGAACGTCATCGAGCGCGCCATGATCCTGGTTTCCGGGCCGACCTTGACGGTCGCGGATCTCGACTTCGGCCGGCGCCTGGGCATGAGCCCGTCGGGCGGGACTCCGCTGGGGGCGTTGGCCGAGGGTGGCAGCGGCCCCTCGGGCGAGGGGGGACGCTCACTCTACCGGCGTTTGTCCGAGCAGGAACGCAACGAGATCATTTCCGCGGTGGAACGCGCTCAGGGCAACATCGCCCACGCCGCCCGCGCGCTGGGCATCAATCGTTCGACACTGTACTATCGCATGCGCAAGCACGATCTGGAGCACCTGCTTCCCACCCGCGACGAGGTCGTTCCGCATCCCCTGGACAGCGAGCCGTACCACCACTGAGAGGAGATCGGACAGGCCGCGAAGGAAGCGAGGCAGGAGCAAGCGCCGGGGAAGAGAATCGGTCCAGGTAAGCTCGGCGGCAGCGTCGAAGGGCACCCGGGCCGCGGTGAACAGAAGAAAGCGCAACAGTGAACCAGGCGCGCCCGCGTAGCTTGTAAGCACCAGCCCGTTCTCGTAGGCGTCAAAATACAACTTGCCGAGTGCCGATTGCAGGTAGCGCGCGCCCCGCAGATCGATTTCGACCCGCGCGATCTCCGCCGCGCCACCAGGCTTGGCGCGCAATTCATACGACGCACCGGGGATGAAGGTGAACAAACGCGCGAGGCTTTCGTCGCGCTGGATCGGGCGCACAGAACTGCCCTGGTCAGGAACCAGGTGCGTGCCCATTTCCGAAACACCATCGCGGCGCACGATGACGTCCCCGAAATCGAACGCAATGGTGGGGCTGCCCAAGTGTTTGGCCCGTTGAACCTGGAAATGCAAATGGGGGGTGGGCGAACGGCCTGAATTGCCACAACGGCCGATGTCCATGCCCGGGGTTACGACGTCGCCCACCTTCACCTTGATGCTCCTGGCCTGTAGGTGGGCGTATACAGAAAACAGAGCGGCGCCATGCGAAATCACCACGGCATTGCCCCAATTGCTGTGCAGGTCGATCTCGCCGATGCGATTGTCCACCACACCGTCTTCGACCAAGGCCACCAAGCCCGCGCCCGCGGCGACCACCGGCAAGCCGTAGCAGACGTAGTCGCGCAGCTCCCTGCCCGCGCCCCGGTAGGCTCTGCCGTCGGGCCCGGCGCCCTCGAAATCGAGCCCATGTCGCCACAGGCCTTGGTGCGTGTGTAGGCCGTCATGCCCCTGCGACACGAACCATTCGCCACGAAACGGCAGGCGAAAGGGCAGCCAGGGCAGGTTGCCAAAACGGCGCAGGTGGGTGAGGTGGCGCGCCAAGACCTCTTCAGGATGCGAGGCGGGCACGGCCGAGCGGGGCCAGCGGTCGCGCTCGCGTAACCGAGCCGCGGTCAGAAGCAAGAGCACGGTCAACACGAAGGGCAAGGAGATGACGGGTAAGGAAAAAGGCGCCAGCACGGAAGACAACGCATAGCTGGTCAGCGCGGCGAGCACGGCGGCGGCGCCAGAAAGGACGATGGCGGAGGGCTGGGGTACGAACCACATGCCCCCGATGGCCATGGCCGCCAGCATGGCGTTGAAAGCGGCGATGGTGTCCAAACCCGACGTCGGCATCCCCGGCCGGAAGACATGCTGTACGCCGAGCGCCGTCAGGGCGCCTACGGCTGCCAGCAAGAGCGCGATTCGGCTGTGAACGGCAATCGCGAACGAAACCAAAAGACCGGCGAGCCGGCCTTGCCCGAAGACCAAGATGGCGGGCAAGTCCAACCACGATGGGGCTTGCGCCCAATCGGGCAGGATGCGCCACGGCTGGAAGAACTCCGCGAAGCTCCCTCCGGCTGGCATCACGCGCGCGGCCAGGTGCCCAGGTCGCCGCCACGAAAGGCAACGCGTGCGTGGGCAGCGAGAACGACGCGAAGACTACCTGAAAGGCGGCGAAGAAGAGCACCGCGAAGACAGCGCCCAGCGCGACGAGCAGGATGGGCGATCCACCCTGGGGGGCAAACGCGGGCAAGGCAAGGGTTGTGAGCACGGCCATGCAGCCCGCCCCACCGTTCCGCACGGTTTCTGTGCCCAGGCCGAAGAGCACTGTCGTGAGCGCGGCCAGCAGCAGTGCCAACAACGTGAGCAAGAAGAGCGCGGGCCGCGTGGCAATTGTGGCGGCCACACACACGCCTGCAAGAAGGCTACGCGAAAGCAACACCTGCGCATACGGGCGGGAACCGGCAACTCGCTCAAGTTTACGCGCATGCCCACCTCGGGCCGGACACCCAGCCGCTCGGCCACCTTCTCGGCGCAGGCGAGTTCATCCAAGTGATCGATGTGAATGTGAACCCCCTGTCTGAAGGCTAGGGCGAGATCGGACTCGGTCTTGTATGGCCCATTGAACAAGATTTGCTTGCCCGCGACACCAGCCCCCAGAGCCATGTTCAGCTCCATGCCTGATACCACCTCGGCCAGCGAGCCTTCCTGATGAAAGACCTTGCAGATGGCGCTGAGGTAGTTGGTCTTGTACGACCAGGCCAGCTCGAAATTGGCCAGACGGCGGGAAAGCGCCGCACGCAACTCACGCACCCGATCGCGCAGGGTACGCTCGGAAAACACAAACAAGGGCGAGCCATAGGCCGCGACCAGATCGGCAACGCGCACGCCATCGATGGCAGCAATGGGGCGAACAGCGGGCCGCACCCCGAACTTGTTCACACCGGCCAAACTGTGGCGTACGATGACGGGGCGTTCGTATCGGAGCTTCATCGGGAGACCCTTGCGGCCGGGCGGAGCAACCCCACGGCGGACAATTGTTCGAAGGTAGACAGGTCCGCGATCTGATCAAACAGCTTGTGGACTCTTGGGGTCAGGTTGTTGTTGGTGTCACCGGGTAGAGGGGGCTCGTCTCATTGACTGTTCCGGCGGCGTGTTCATCTCGGGACAATCCGGACTGCCAGCCGGGACGAGCCCTCAGAGCGCAGAGAGGACAGAGCGCACGTCGCGCGCGTAGGAGCCCGTGGGTGCCAGCTCAAGGTAGCGACGGTAGGCAGCCTTGGCGGCCGGCCGGTGCCCGGCTTCCTGCTCAGCAAAGCCGACGATCACGTACGCATCGGCCAACTGGGTATTGATGTGGAGCACCCGGCGCGCCCAGGTCACCGCGATGGCAGCGCGGCTCCGTTCGAACTCTCCTCTCGCCCAGGCGAGCAGCGGAACGGCCAGCGATGCGTCCGATTCGATGACGGACCCGCACGAAGCCGTGATCGCCTTTGCCTGTTTCCTCTCGAGCGCTTCTCGGCAGGCGGCCACGCTTTCCGGTCGCGCCTGGTCTGCGGTTGCGGCCGATTCGGTCATCGTGGGCCTAGGGGTCTTGCCGTCGTCGCCGAGCGGCGCCTCGGCCTCACTCGGCGATCCCCGGATCGCCGCCACGGGTTGCTCCGCGACCGCTGGCGGAATGTCGACATGCGTGCTCGCTGGCTGTGCGCTGACGGCCGGACTGGCGGGCGCGGTCACGGCCAGCGTCGGGACGTCTGCCGTACCATGGTGGCGCCTGGTCGCCGGGCTGACAGCAAGGACACCAACCACCACGACGCCGACAGCACCCGCTCCCCACACTATGTGTCGCTTGTGATGGCAGAGGAATCTCGGGTAGCGTCTGGGCTGGACGACGACATCGTCGTGCTGTTCCATGGCTGCGCGTTCTTCTTCAACGCCACGCGCGAAGAAGGTATCCTCTATGTCGGCCCAGGCTGACGACGACTCCATGGATGGACCGCCGGTCACCGGGGGTGGTGTCAGGCCACCTGAGCCCGGCCTTCCGGCCTCGCCACGCGGTGGGTCCCTGGCCGTAGCAACGACCTGGCCGCCCGTGACTTCCGTTTCCATCGGTGTTTCTCCTTGCTGGACGAACGAGGGCAGGCAGTCGAAGACGCTAGCATCCCAACCCCTTGGTCCGGGCCATGTAGGTCGAGCGTCGGACGAACTGGCTGCCGTGTTGCCTATTTGTGCCGGGAGTGACACGCGCGTTGAACGAAAAACGCAACTTCTTGCCGACCCCAACCGGAAGAGAATCACGGGCACTGATAGTCGCTGGCCAGCAGGGTCGCCTTCAGATGCGAGTACCAGAAGTCGACGAGCGCCTGAGCGCCATCGCAGTTGACAAACCCAGAGTTGCGCGGACCCCGACTGAACCAGTCCGTCGAACACGACCCACCCAGACTCCGACAACATATATGGTGCTCACGGAAGTCGGCGTGGAGGTCGGGGACCACCTCGACTTCGACCGTGGCGTCGTGCGTCTCCGTCCAGTACTGCAGGCCCTGCTCGTCCCAGTCGGGACGTGCCCATACGCACTCGAACTGGGGGAACTGGGCGGAGGCAGGCGGGGCGGTCCATTCCGTCATCGGACCCACGAGCGCGAGTCTGGGGATGCGGCTCGCAAGGAAGGCATCCATCCGTTGTGCGTAATGCTTCTGGTAGGTGGCTGGGTCGTCCGGTTCCCCCGAGTCCGGTCCCCCACCATGGCAGGCGTCGTCGAGCATGCCGGCCGAAAAGAGCAGGACCGGCGCGGGATCGGCCGTGCAGCTCGTCAGCCACTCGCCGGTGGTGGCGGGTGAGTCACCGCCGCAGGCGTCCTCCGGAATAGGTGGCGCCAGTTGTGACAGGGTCTCACCGGGGCCTGCACACGAGCGCACTGTCCACGTCTGACCAAAGAGCGGCACGAGATCCGGGTCGTCCGTCAGGCGGGCGAGCAAGCGGCCCGCCAACGTCGCATCGTAGTCAGTAGTTCCCGGTGAGAAATAGCCGTTCTCCACGGAAGCGTTGGTTCCCTCGGGGCCCCCGCAGCCCGGCAACTGCAGGTTGATTGAGCCGTAGACGTCGATGCTGGTTGGACAGAAAGGACGCAGCGACCTGGCGCCCGCATCGTCCGGCGGGCTTGCATCGGCGTCGGCCACCGTGCCTGCCTCGACCACCGTGCCTGTCTTGACCCCCGTGCGCGGCTCTATCGGGGACAGCAGCTCGGTCGAGTGGGTGCATCCAGCGAGGAGGCACAGAACCGCCAGTGAGCGAATCATGGTGCCGGCGTCTTGGCGAGTTTCTTCCCGGCTTCCTCGACAAAGCGTCCGGTTGGATAGCGTGCGAGATAGCGATCGAGCGCCACGCGCGCCTCGGCCGGTGGCCCCCGCTCGCACAGGAGTTGCGCGAGCGCGAATGCGGCCGTTTCGCCCTCGGGATACTCGCCGAACCGGTTCACGGTGCGCCGATAGGCCGCCAGGGCCTCGTCGTAGCGGCTCTCGACCAGCAGCGTGTCGGCCGACAACAACTCAGCCATGGCTCGCTGGCGCGTCGTGGGCCTGGCATCAAGGGCGCCCGCAATACACTCGCGCGTCCGCTGCGTGTCGCCGCCAGCGAGAACCGTGCGCGCCTCCGCCAGCAGTTGGTCTGCAGAAGGGTAGGTCGTTTCGATCGCCTGTTCCGCAGCCGCGCGGGAAGCGGGGATCCGTTCACTGCCCACCGGACGTGCCACGGCTGCGAAGGAATCTGCGCCGGCAACGGACGCAACCCTGCGTGTTCGGGCGGCGTTTCGGGATACCACGGGTCCCGCCGGCGGGCACCCGGGCGCCGGGTGGGCTGCGAGCGCGGCGCCCGGCAAAGACTCGCGTGTCTGTCGCGCGTGCGTGTCACTCGATTCGCGCATGTCGTGCAGGCGCCACGTCTGGCCCGCGCTCACCACCGCCAACTCTTGCCCACTCGGCTCGACTACCCGCACGATGCCGTGCAAGGTCTCGACCCGATCTAGCCCCACCAGGAAGTGGGTGCCCAGGACTTCCACGGTGAAGTGAGGGGCAAGCACGCGGAAACGCCCGGCACCACCGGGCGCCACGTCGACGTCGATCTCACCTGCGTACAGATCAACCTGGCGCCCGCCCGGCTGCACGCTGAAGGACGCGTTCGCGGGATAGGCGATGTGCGCTCCAGCCGAGTCGATCGCGCCGGCCATCTGCGCCTGCACCGTAATGGCACGCTCTTCGCCCACCGACATCTGGCGCGGTCGATGGGCATCGTCCCTGCCAGCCGCGCCTATGGCAGAGTCGTGCCGGCCGCGCACTGCCAGCAACACAAACGCGACGCCGACGGTCGCAGTGGAGGCCAACAACAGCGGCAAGAAGCGCCGGGCCTTGCCCCCCACAGCGTCCTCCTGCTCGGGCAGGCTGGTCAGGTGACACAGCACACGCGCGCGTGCATCCGATGGCAGCCGTTGCGGCGCCTGCTCCCCAAGCTGCTCCATCAGGAGCCAGCGCGCCTTCTCGGCGCGACAGGCAGCGCACACAGACAGATGCTGCTCGAGGCGAAGCCGGTCTGCGTCGCTCGCTTGCCGGCGCACCGTGGCGACTATGGCGTCGCGCATCTGGCGGCACGAGGTCATGATGTCCCCTCCCGCCGGCGGCCGAACAAGGATTCCGCCATCTGAGACAGATCAGGATCGGCACTGATCAGCGCGCGGAGGGCACGGCGCGCGAGAAAGACACGGGATCGCGTCGTGGTCTGACTGGCCCCTGTGAGCGCGGCGACCTCTTCAACCGGGCGTCCGTCGATGGTGAAGAGCAGGAGTGCAACCCGTTGCCGCGCTGGGATTCTGTCGAGCAGGGCGTGCAGGCGTCCGGACAGACGCCGCTCGTCTAACTGTACCTCGATGTCGGGCGTCGATGAGGCCAGGCGTTCTTCCGGTACGAGATCGAGGGGTGCATGCCGGCGCAGCCGACCGGCACGCAGATGGTGCTGGGCGACGTGCACGGCAACACTCGTGATCCACGTCGCGAAACTGGCTTCTCCGCGATAGCGGTTGATGGTGCGAATCGCCTCCACGAACGTGGTCTGGACCAAATCTTCGAGGTCCGGCGTGGAGCCGACCAGCCTCGATATCATGCGCTCAACCGTAACGCAGTGTTCTCTAAACATCGCGGCAATTGCTGCCGGCTCGCGCGCACAGCACCCGGCAAGCCACGCTGGCCTCTCGGCCTCGCCGGCCTTCAACGCCTCGGGATCGCGGCGAACCGCCACGTCAGCATTAGTACCACGGACCCGCTGAACGTTGAATCTGCGCCGGTGTAAAACCGGATTTTCGACGCAGTTGCTGCCTGGCAGCGACCAGCCGCGACGGGCGAAGAATTCGCGGGCTGTCAGAAATGCAGTACGACGCCGGCCGCAAGAGTCCACTGGAACAGCCCCACATCCAGGCGGTCCCGTCCGTCGAGCGTGAATCGCCGGCGCGGAACAATGGCCTCGTTGCTCAGTGAGAGCGACAAACTGGCTGCCTTCGAAGCCCGGTAGCGCACTTGTTCGAGAGCTCCCAGCCCGGTGGAGAGGTTCGTCGTGGAGCCAGAGCGCCCATCGGGACTGACGCCATCCGCCTGTACCAAGTGCAGACTGACTCGCGGGCCACAGGACAAGGTCCAGGATGCCAGAGTCATCCTCGCCGACAAGGCGACGCCGATGGGGATCTCCGACATGGTGAGACGGTATCCGCCCGCGCCGCTGACGACGGAGGTCGAAACTGCGCCATCGACTTCCAGGGCTATCGGCCAGCGCATCGACACGACCGCCAGTCGTAGCAGGGCACCCTCTCGCAGGCCGGAAAATGCATCGGCCGCGCCGAACGCATAAGCCAACCCGACTTCGATGTCCAGGTTGCGCCGCACGAGCACGGCCGTCTCCGACCCGACCTTGGGTGCCGCCTTCTGGGTCGGTGCAGGCTCTCTGGCAACCGACGTCCCCGCTTGACCGCCCGCCCCGCCAGGCGCGGCCTCGGTAAGCAACCCGCGGATCTTGAGCGCCAGGGTTTGCGCTGCAAGATCGAGATCCTCGGCCGGCAGCAAGGGGAGCCAATACTCTTTCTCGGAGACGCAGCGCAGGACGAGCAACCCCGGGGTGGTGCTGTCGCCTGAGAACCAGACCACAATCGAGGCATCCGACGCGCAGCGCGTCCGTGCGACCGCCCTTTGGTCTTCTCGTGTCTCCGCCTGGGAGGGAATCGCGCTGATGGTTATCGGAACTTTCAGGTCGCGCGTATAAATGCGCAGGGCCTCGAGCAGCGCGGTTTCCTCACGCTGCCAATTGGCACGCTCCAGAAGCCAGACGCTCTCTTCCGCAGCGGGCGTCGTGGCCGCGACGAGCCAGTGCACAATGAGCAACGCGAGCACGAGCGCAGTATCGCATGAGCGCCACAGGCCGTCCTCGACGGAGTGGGCTGGTCGCTTCCGGGACCACAGGTGGCGAACGTGGCTGGGCAGGGAATGGCCCAGAAATGAAGGCCGCTGCTACTGGAAAGGTTGGGCGGCACCAGGGCGCAAGC
>Ga0247845_1000111_pt1 | contig 16470 bp, 10 predicted proteins | sample PFST25metaG_2_FD_186008 | JGI IMG/M metagenome (GOLD analysis project Ga0247845, IMG submission 186008) | Peat soil microbial communities from Stordalen Mire, Sweden - P.F.S.T-25 | ecosystem: Environmental > Terrestrial > Soil > Wetlands > Peat | place: Sweden: Norrbotten County, Stordalen Mire...
GTGTTGACGCGGTCCCTGCCGATCGGTCCCCTGTGAACCCGGACGTTCCTTCCATTGAGGCTGGCGCGGCCGACGTTGCGGTTGATGCGGCCCCCGCCGATCGGTCCCCTGTGAACCCGGACGTTCCTTCCATTGAGGTTCTTGCGGTTGACGCACCCTTCGCCGATGTGCCCCAGTCTGGCCCGGACGGCCTCGCCAACGAGGCCAACGGATCCGTATCGGATGGTGGTGGCGGGGAGACAGGATCGGGCACGTGCCCGAGTCCGGTTCATGCCTGGGCCTATCCGGTTGGGGATCTCGCCGGAGTTGCCTGGGACAGGGATGGAAGCCTGGTTACCGGATCCGCGTTCTTCTTCACCACCACAGCCTTTGGCGGACAACCTGTGACGAACGCTGGCAGTGCCGACATGTTGGTCGCCAAGCTCGATCCTGCGACCGGCAAGGCGACTTGGGTATTCACCGCTGGTGACGCCAACGATCAGTACGCCGATACTGTGGCGGTGACCAGTGGCAACCTGGCTGTGATTGGGAGGTTCACCGGGACCCTGGACATCGATCCCGTAAACGGCGTGATTCCGCCCATCATAAATCCGGGCACCGCAACAGTCAGCTTTGTGGTGGGGCTGAATGACAGCGACGGAACAGGTGTGTGGTCCAAGAAGGTCGACCTGGGCAGCGGCGAGCTCAACGCAGTGGCAGGCAACCCGGGCAAGGACTACGTCCTTGTTTGCGGCGGAACGACCAAAACACCGCCAACTCTCGCAGCGAGTGGAACGCTGGGCGGTGGGCAGGACGTGATTGTGGCTGCAGTCAAGGCCAGTGATGGCACCGTTGTGTGGGCCAAGCTGTTCGGCGGCGCGATGGATCAGGTCTGCACGTCTGCGGCGCTGGACGACAGCGGCAATGCTTACTTCGCCGGCACCTATGCCGGGACACTCGACTTCGGCCAGGGCGCCCTCACGCCTGCCCCGACGGCTGCGACTGATCAAATCGCCTGGGTGGCCAAGCTGAGCGGGGCGGACGGGACCGCCATCGCGACCCACACCTTCGGGACTTCGGGCCGCGTGACTCCCCAGACCATGGCACTCGACCCGCAGGGTACCGTGATTGTGGCAGGAGAGTTCGCCAAAGCGGTGACCTTCGGGGATCAAACGCTGACACCCGGCGGAAACGCCGATGCGTTTGTGGCCAAGCTCAATTCATCCACGTTGGCGCCCTTGTGGGCGCGGGGTATGGGAGGCAGCGACAGCCAGGCGACCGCCGGTTCAAAGGGTGTGGCAGCGGATTCGACTGGCGCTATTACGGTCGTGGGCAACTTCTCGGGTTCTCTCAACGTGGGTCCAGGCGGTGCGATGCTGCAGGCCGCTGCCACGGGGGTGCTGGAGACCTTCGTGGTTACGCTCGACGGGACCGACGGGCAAACTCTGTGCACCCATCGCTACGGGGACTCTTCGTCGGCTGGCAACGGGGCGAGCGCCACTGCAATCAACCGTGGCGGCTTCGGGGCCAACAAGGATCGCGCGGCCATCGGCGGCTACTTCACCAAGGTCATTGACTTCGGTGCCCCGACCACGGCAATGAGTGCGGGGGGGGCGGGCACGGCGAGGGCCACCACCGCGTATCTACTAGAGATGTAGCGCGAAGGGGGCTTGCGCGCACTCGATCCAACCAGCGATCCAGCGGGCGTGGGCCGAACCAGACAACCTTCTCGACAGGAAAACCGCCGTGGTATCGGGCAAATTATCGCTTCACCAGGGCCGCTCCCGGGCGTCCATCATCCTTCTCCTGGGGCTAGCCGCTTCCTGCAAGAGCAATGGCCCCAGCGAGCAGATCGATGCCGGAAAGCGCAAATACTGCCTTGTCACCTCCGTGGACGGGGGCCGGGACGCCTCCCTCGGCGAGGGCGGGACCGCCGACTTGTCCACCAATTCGCCTGACCTACGTCTGGACAACAACGTCAGCACTCGGGACTTGCTCCCCCCGGCAATCGACGGTCGCGCAGGGGATTCGGGTGAGGCAGGTAGCGTTGATGGCGGCGGGGTGGATTCGGTGTCGTCGGATGCGCGAGACGGGGCGAATGACGTGGTGGATGGCAACGATGGCAGCGGGGGCAACGGTGGAAACACTGGCGATGGCAGCGCCGGCAGCGGTGGCAGCACCGGCAACGGCGGCAGCACGGGCGGTGGCAGCACTGGCACTGGCGGCAGCGGCGATGCGCGCGGGCCCGATGTGGCCTCGTACGCTGGGGGTGATGGCGGCATCGACGTTTCCGCTGACCAACGGCCACCGGACCTGCTTCCGGATGCGCCGGCCGATTTGTCTGGCGTCTATGATGTCTATCCGGATGCACCGGCGGATGCGCCCGGGGTGCATGACGCGAACACGCCATCAGATGTCGTCGTCGTCGCTGACGCGGGTACGGACACGCCCGCGGTCGTGGATCTCGCGCCCGCCGCGCCTGACGGTCCTGCCGGGACCTGCAGCACCGGCGGGGCAAGCTGGGCCAAGGCCTGGGATCCCGCGGCGACTCTATACGGCTTGGCGGTATCTCCCGATGGGACCGGCTGGGCTACCGGCGAGATCCACGGCGCCGTGGACTTCGGCACGGGAACGCCGGTCCCGCATGCCTCTGACAACAACTCGGACGCCTTCTTGGTCAAGCTAAACCCCTCGTCGGGGCTGGCCACTCAGGCCTTCAGTTTCAGCGACCTCGCCGGCAGCAGCCAGGGCGGGACCGGAGTGGCGGTCGCTCAGGCAGGAAACGTGGTCGTCACCGGCTATTACTACAGTGAAATCGACTTCACCGCGGCCAACAGCGACATAGGCACCAGCGGTCTTGACTATTTGGCCAAGTCGTCTGTCATCCCGGGAGCCCCGATGAAGTTCTACATCGTGGTTGATGGCGCGTCGTCCGGTCAGTACGTTACGCCGATCAAGGCACACAACGTTGACGTGGGCACGGGCGCGATCCTGGCCATCGCATCCAACCCCAGCCAGAATAGGACCGCGATCTGTGGCAAGACCAGCAGGCTTCTTGGCGCGTATACCACGGCGGCCACGAACACGGGATTGCTCACCGCTGGCTGGGGTGGCACTGGCTCGGGTAGCCCAGTCACCGGCGCCGCCACCTACGGCGGCAGCATGGACATCGTGGTGGCTGTGATCGACGCGAGCAGCGGTCAAACGACCAGCGGGCAAATCCTTTGGGGCAGGCAATTCGGTGGCGTGGGCGACCAGGTCTGCGAGTCCCTGGCCATGGACAGCGCTGGCAACGTGGTGATGGCTGGTACCTACAATGGCGCCTTGTCCTTCGGCGATCCTACCCTCTTCCCAGCGCTCCAGCTGCCCACGGTGGGGACCAGCGGTCTCAGCCTCATGTTTGTGGCCACGCTGGACACCACCGGCACGGTCCAGAAGGCCGCCAGCTGGGGCACCACGGGGGTGTCGGATCTCAACGGCGTGGCGGTTGACAGCAACTCCAACATCGTCATCGCGGGCAATATCGGCGCCAGTGTCAACATGGGCGGCTCCATCGGCGCCGTCACGTACTATGGCAAGCAAGACGGCTTCGTGGCCAAGCTGAACTCCAGCCTGGTCGCGCAGTGGGCGATGTCGTTCGGCGACGCCGATTACAACCAGACAGCCAAGGCTGTGGCCCTGACGTCGAGCGGCGACGTGCTCATCGGCGGCGCCTTCGATGGCACCCTCAACCGGCTCGGTAATCTGACTGCGTCAGACAACACCGCGCTCGACGCCTTCACGGCGCAGCTTTCCGGGTCTGACGGCTCGTTGATCTGCGCGCATCCGTACGGCGATGCCAACGGGACGCAGCAGGTTCTTGCGGTCACCGTGGCGACTGCCGCGACCGGGGCCCTGGCCGACTCCGTGATGATCGGCGGCAGTTTCAGCAGCACCATCGCGCTGGGCTCTACGAATCTGTTCAGCCCAGGCAACGTCTGTAGTGTGAACGCGGACTGCACCGATCTGGGCCTGAACTGCAGCAACGGACACTGCGTGAGCGCCCTTACCAGCAAGAGCTTCATCTCCCGCCTCATCCCGTAGGTGCGGTGATTATTTCCGCGGCGTCCGATGCCGAAGAAATGGCTCATAGCCGCACTGGCAGGATTGCTCCCGCTAACTGCGTTGGTCTACGCGCCAGGGCTCTATGGCGAGTTTCAATTCGATGACGGGCTTGCGGTGCAGTTTAACCCGGCCGTTCACCACCTCGAAAGCTTCACCCACGCATCATCGCTCGCGGGAATGGTTCGGGGTGGGCGCCCCCTAACCGAGCTTACCTTTGCCGTCGACTACCGCCTTGCGGGCAACGACCTCTTCCTACTCCACGCGACGAATCTGGCCATTCACCTCGGTGTTGTCCTACTGGTGTTTTTCTTCACGCGCAGGATGCTCACACTCAGCGGTGCCACTAGCCGCGCTTCCCTGGCCTTGACGGTAGCCGCAATATTTGCGCTGCACCCGCTGCAGACCCAGGCAGTGGCCTATCTCTCGCAACGTGCAGAGTCGCTGGCTTCTGCCTTCTACCTTGGCTCACTTCTCTTGTTGTTGGCGGCTGAGCGGCGCGAACGCTGGGCGGCGAGTGCTGGGTTCTGCGCGGGTTCGTTCGCCCTGTTCGCACTCGGGCTCGGCGCCAAACCCATTCTGGCCACGCTCCCCTTCGCCTATCTTTTGATGGGATTACTGCCCGGACCGCATGGTCTGCTTGCGCGCCCATGGAAACGACTCGCGCTGGCGGCACCCTTTCTTGGATCCATTTTGGTGACGACCGTTGTGACGTTGGTGGGGTTGAACGGGCAGGTTGCGGGATTCTCCATCCCGTCCATGCCGGCCGGCCGCTATTTTTTCACCCAGTGGCATGTGCTGGTGACCTATTTGCGCCTCCTATTCTGGCCCGCTGGTCAAAATGTCGACTGGGACTTTCCGCTGGCGCGCGGCCTTGCCGATCCAGCCGTGCTCGGCTCTGGGTTGCTTCTCGTCGGCTTGCTGGCCGGCGCGGGGATTCTCTTTTCCCGGTGCCGCTCGCGTGCGGACCGGGCAGGGGCGGTGGGCAGAGCGGCCGCGTTCGGCGTGGCCTGGTTCTTTCTCCTCTTGGCCCCCACGTCCAGCGTGGTACCGCTGGCCGACGTCCTCATGGAACATCGGCTCTATCTCGCATCCTGGGGCGTGTTCTTCGCGGTGGCAGTCCTAGCCGACGGTCTTGCCGAGCGCCTGCATCGGCCGCGTTTCTCGCATTTTGGGGTGGCCGTTGTGCTGGGCCTGTGCGCGGTTCTCGCCACCGCCACCCACTTTCGGGTCGGGTTGTGGAGCGCCAAGCTTCTGCTCTGGTCGGACGCCGTCGCCAAGTCACCTCACAAAGCGCGCGCGCACCTAGGATTGGGAAATGCGTATCGCATGGCGGGTCAGATCCAGCCAGCCATCGACGAATACAAGAATGCGCTGAACCTGGCCGCCAGCGACCCGGTCTGGATTCGAACCCGCATTCACGAAAAGCTTGCCGTTGCCCTCTTGTCGCAGGGACGCGCCGAGGATGCCATCGCGGCTGCTCAGGCTGGTTTGGCGGAGGATCCCAACCACAGCGCCTTGCTGGGTACCCTTGCCATGGCGCACCTCCAGCGACACGAGTTACCGCAGGCCGAGGCGGCTGCAGAGCAATCTGTGCGCACAGCATCCAACCCCGCATCCTCCCTCCTCGTATTGGGTACGGTGCGCCTGCAGATGGGTAACCAGGCGGGTGCGACGGACGCCTTCGAAGGAGCGGTGAAGCTGGACCCCGACGAGTTGAAGGGGGGCCTCTTGCTCGCCGGGGCGTATCGCGCGCAGGGGCGTGCGCAAGAGGCTTGCGATGTTCTACGTTCTGTTCGAGAGCCGAACCCCGAACAGCGCGAGCAGATGAACCAGGCGCTAGTAGGTTGCCCGCCTCGCTGAGGCAGCGCTCGGCCAGGTCCGGCGCAGATGACGTCACCATCGAACCACAAGAATGCGAAGGGTAGACTGCCTTCTGTGGTCAGGACACTCCCAACCGGAAGTCCCCGCAGTCGAAGGCCTCATGCGCTGCGGTTCTTGGGACTGCCAAGCCCGCTCCTGCTCGCGCTGCCGCTCGCCTTCGCGCTAGTGGCATACGCGCGCGTGCTCGGCGGCGGGTTTGTCTTCGACGACCACGTTTCCGCGCTCAGCCTGCCCGTGAGAAATCTCGCGACACAGGCGCGATCGCTCCTCCCTGCGCTCCTCCGTGGCGGGCGCCCGGTCGTCGACCTGAGTTTCGCGTTGAACTACGCTGCCGGCGGGAACGACGGATGGGGTTTCCATGCGGTGAACATCGCCATCCATCTCGCCACCGTGCTGCTCGTGTTCGCCTTCACGGTGCGAGCGTTCGAGATGGCGGGCGTCTCACGCGCATGCGGGCTTGCTCTCGCGATAGCGGGCGTTTTTGTCCTGCACCCCCTGCAGAGCCAGGCGGTCAGCTATGTGTCGCAGCGAGCGGAGTCTCTCGCCTCGGCGTTCTACTTGACCGTGCTTCTCCTGCTGCTCGCAGCGGAACGTGCCGCGAGCACCAGGAGGCGTTGGCTATTCTGGGCCGGCGCCTACTGCACATTCCTGTTCGGACTCGGGACCAAGCAGATCCTGGTGACGGTGCCTTTGGCCTACCTGTTGCTCACGATTGCCGTGCCCGAAAGAAGACAAGCGGCAGCGCGGATTTCCTGGCCAAGGCGGCTCGCCGTGCTGGCGCCGTTCGTTGCCACCGCCGGCTGGTACATCCACAGCCTGTTCGTCTCGATCAAGGGCCTTCGACATGTGGGCGCTGCGGTTCCTGGAATGACTTCCTGGACCTACTTCCTCACGCAATGGAAGGTGCTGCTCATCTACCTTCGCCTCGTGTTCTGGCCTTCGGGACAATGTCTAGACTGGCGTTATCCCGTCACGACCCACCTCGATGCCAGCACGATCCTGGCCGGAGTTGCCTTGGCGGCCATCGGCGGTGGCGCGCTGGCGCTGCACTGGCGCTTTCGCGGCGAGGCCGGTGAGGACGCCGCCGCGGCCAGGATCTCGGGGTTCGGTGTGCTGTGGTTTTTCCTCTTGCTCGCGCCAACATCGAGCTTCGTCCCCATCGTCGATGTGCTGGTAGAACACCGGGTGTACCTCGCGTCTTGGGGTATCCTGGCCGCGGCTTTGATGATTGTGGGGCGCGCTCTCGCCCGGCTCCGCGACGAGCGCAGGAGGATCGTGGCCTTCTCGCTGCTTGGCGTCCTTTGGTGCACGCTTGCCGTGTGCCTGCACAGTCGCAACAGGGTTTGGCAGGATCCCGTCGCGTTGTGGACCGACGTCGCCACCAAGGCGCCGGAAAACGCCCGCGGTCGCGTCCTCCTGGCGGCGGCCTATCAGGATCGCGGCAACCTGGAGCGGGCCATCGCGGAGTACATGGTGGCCTTGCTGGTGGCTGGGAACCGCGACATCGACCAGGAGGTCCAAGCCCGGCTCGGGCTCGGCTCTTCGCTGGTGGATCTGGGCCGCATCGACGACGGGATCGCAGTGATTGAAGGCGGGCTTGCACACGCCCCGGCGGACCCCCTGATCCTGGCCGGCCTGTCAGAGGCGTGGTGGCATCGCGGCGATCGGGCCAAGGCCGAGTCTTTCGCCGAACGCGCACTGGCGGCGAGGCCAGATCTCGGGAATGCGCTGCTGGTCCTGGGCGCTGCGAGAACGGCCCGCGGAGATCTGGACGGGGCCGTCGAGGCGCTGGCTCGCGCGGTGAGGGCCAATCCAGATGGCGCCATTTCACGCCTCAACCTCGCCGGTGTGTACGCTCAGCTTGGGCGTACCGCAGAAGCCTGTACGGCCTGGCGCGATGTCCTCCATCTGCAGGCTGCCCTCCCCGAGGATCGGGCGCGCGCATCTCGCGAAGCCTCGGGACGGGGATGTCCGGGGCTTTAGAGCGCCGCTGGAAGACAGGGATGTAGACGATCAGGCCGAAGCGCCGCAAGGCGATCGCGCTGACCGCGATCGCCGGTCTCAATATCGGCTCGGGATTCCGGGCAGTTGGAGCATCTCGGAGCCGCGTTCCCCACGATCGTCATCGCGCACTTCGAAGTGATCGTCTACAGTTCGTCAGGACGAACAGGGTGGCGGCCCCTATACACGGGTCTTGACGGGAGACCATGGGGCCGCCACGGAGAAGATCGTCCTACGCGGACAGCACCTCCTTTCTTGGGTTGATTCGCGCACGCATGGGACCCAGCACCTCCTTTCTGTCGGCGGGGACTCGTGTTTCGGGCGTTTGGCACATCGCCACGTCCCTTCTTCACAAACCGTGCCGAAGCAAGACTGGAGATCTGGTGTCGTGTTCTCGCGGGGTTACGAAATTCCTCCGAGAAGGTGGCACGCTACAACCGCAATACTCCGACAGTTTGGCAGGACCGAGCGAGGCACGTGCTGCGAAAGGATGTGACGAACAGCGCGTAGACCATGACGTCGTAGCCCAGCGGGCAAGGCACCCAAACCCCATCCCGCGCTCCTCCGTCCGAATCTGGGGACGCCGGACGCTGGCTGAACGGATGGGACGTCAACCGGATCATGATGGAGTAGACTGTCACGCGTGCTTGATACGGCGTCATCAGCTGCCGGAACCGCCCCGAAACGCCGGCAAAACCGCCTCGGCGTACTGGGCGGACCCGCTTCAGGTCGCCCAGATGCGGACCGGAAGGGTTTCTGGACGCTCAAACACCAGCATCGATTTGCCTATGCATCATAGACCCTCGACCAGCACGAGAATGGAAAGGCACTCGTCATGACAGGGAAGTCACTTGGATTCATTGGAGGTGGGCGCATCGCTCGAATTCTGCTCGGGGGTTGTAAACGAGCAGGACGACTCCCCGAACGAATCGTCGTCAGCGATACCGACAGCACAGTTCTCGCCGAACTGAAGGCGCAGTTTGGAAGCGCGCTCACGGTGACCGCTGAAAGCAGGCAGCCAGCGGCACAGGATCTGGTGCTCCTTGCGTTGCATCCGCCGGCCCTTCCGGCTGCCTTGGACGCGATTAAGGGCGCCCTCCGGCCGGGGGCCATCGTTATCTCGTTGGCCCCCAAGTGGTCGATGGCTAGGCTCTCTTTGGCCCTGGGCAGCTTCGGCCGCCTGGCCCGATCCATCCCCAACGCGCCGTCCATCGTGAACGCGGGGTACAACCCCATCTGCTTCGGCGCTGGGCTGGACCAGGATGGGCGCGACGAGATCACGCGGCTGTTCGAGATCTGGGGCGCTTGTCCTGTGGTCTCCGAGGAGACGCTGGAGGCCCACACCATTGTCTCGGCCATGGGTCCGACCTATCTCTGGTATCAGCTTTACCAACTCATAGATTTGGCCGAGCAGTGCGGGTTGACACCGGCCGCAGCACAGGCCGCAGTCCTCGCAATGGCCCAGGGAGCCGCACGTACTATGAGCGACGCAGGCATGCCTCCGCACGAAGTGATGGACCTGGTCCCGGTCAAGCCGCTGGCTGCCCTGGAGCCAACCGTGAAGGAAGCCTACGCCACCGTCTTGCAGAGCCTCTACCGGAAGTTGAAGGAGCCATAGGGCGTGCCCCTCAGTGAAGGGGCGGGAGGAACCATCAATCGCCAAACCTGCGAATGAACCAGGACTTTACCAGCTGGGTCAGCAGCGCATAGCCCAGCAGCAGGACGGCCAAGAACAACCAATACCGAGGCCGTGGCCGGCTCCAGCGTGGTGTACCTTCTTGTGGGCGTGAAGTACGGCCTCGGACCACTCGCCGCTGCGGTCCTGACCTGGCGGCGCCATCGCCTGGCCCCGCTCCTCGCCTGCGCGACCGGCGGGGCCTTGATCGTCTGGGTCGCCGTCGAGATCGCTATCGTGGGCTACAGCAACGAACCTCCGTTGCAGGCGCTCTACCTCGCGCTCGGGGTGGTGATCGTGCTCGTCGGTGTCCGCTGGCTGCGCCAGACGAGATCTCCGTCTCCGGGGCCGACGTAATGGACGGGGCCTGGCGGCAGGCTCCGGTCAAGGGCATGACCGGCGAAGGCTTCCACCGCAGCCTCGCGGTGCGTGCCGTGCCAGCGCTCGCGGGGCTGCTGGCGCTTGCCTATGCCCTCACAGCGACGCTGAATTGGCGTGTTGATGTCACGAGTTTCGGCACGGTGAGGTCCGAGGAGGCAGCCGCCCGCCTGGCGCGGGTGCGAGAAGGCAGTGCCCGGCAGGCCGCGTTTGATCAGCGAGGCTGAATCTGGCGGGGAAGCTGGGGTGGACCCCACACCTGAATCGACTGAGGCAGGCGCACCGGCAACAGCGCGAACAATGGCAGACCCCGGGCTGCGAGGGGCAAAGGTAGCACTCTTGCTGTCGGCAGCCGGGACCAGATCGGCCGGGACGACTCCTCCGGTCACTGAAACTAGCGACCAAGTCGCGTTCGCTATGAAGACATCACTCGCATCACGGGAAACCGCGTACACCGTGACGGAGGTTCCTGCCGCTATGCTTTGCGCTGGAACGACGATGTGTATGGGCGATATCAAAATCGTCACCCAAAGTAAAGGAAACTGTCACGGCTCGCGCCCCCCTTCGGGGGTAAACGGATCCGCTCAGGCGACATCATGCGGGCGCCGCTGCCCAGAAAAGGACACGCGATGCAACTGGATTCTCAAAAGTCAGGACGCCACGTGCGTTGGGTTTCAACAGTTCTGGCTGGCTTCACGGCATTTGGGTTGCGCGCAGCGATTGCCCAGGCACAGGGCCCGGCGGAGCAGAACATCGATGTGTTGGACGACAACGTCCAAGCGAAGCTTCAGGGTCGTTCACAGCATTTTCTGCCTGGGGGACTCAGCGTCGAGATGGACGCGGGCACGAGTGCTGTCGGGACCGGCTGGGCGGGATACAACAGCGCCAGCAGCATGCCGGTTTTCAACGCTACGGCGGAGGCGTGGATCGTACCGCGAGTCAGTCTGGTGGCTGGTTTCGGGTCAACGCCGCAGCCAGGAACGGGAAGCCTGCGAGCCCAGGGTGGCGCGCGGGTCTTGATTCTCGATCAGGGGCGCCATGGCGTGAACGCGGGGCTTGCTTTCGTCTACCGGCAAGATCGCTTCACCAACGAGGGTGGGATGCTGGAGTGCTCTGCGATGATGAGCCGGCGCTGGGGGGCGGACATGGCCATCGCCAATCTCGCCTACGCGCAGGATGGTGAAGGGGATGACCACGAAGGTGAGATCCGGTTGGTTGGCGTGCACGACCTTGGTCGCGGCCTGCACGTGGCGCTAGACAACCGGGTGCGGACGTTGCTGAGTTCGAGCGACCCGCATCGGGCACAGCATTCCAACCCAACCCTCGAATTCAACGCGGGACCGTTGCTTGCCTACACCGTTGGTAGGTTTGCCCTAGCGACCGAAGCGGGGGTCAGTGGACAGAAAGTGGACCGACTGCGCGCCGGGGTATTGGTCCTGGGCGGCATGGGGGCTTCCTTCTGACCTCAGGGCCCATCTTCGCCATTGCGCAATTGAGAAACTGAAGGGAGAGAAGACATGCGTGCCAGTGCCAGAGTCTCGCTGCTCGCGTTGGGAACATCAATTCTTTCAGGTGCCTGTGACCAACGGACCACGCCAGAGCGTGCCACCCCGCCGGTCGCGGCGACAAAGGCTCCCGTGCCGAGGGCGGCGCTTGACCCTCGGCCGCTGCTCGAGGGCGAGCTGCTGCCCACAGGAGCCCGCATCACTCCCGAGGCTACGCCGGGCGTTGTGTTCCAGCGGCTGAACCCCGATCTGCCGTCGCTACCCGCCTTTGTGGTCGACCACGCGGTTACCACGGTGCTTAGTCCGGACGGAAAGACCCTGTTGGTGTTGACCAGTGGCTACAACGCGATCACGGCTTCGGACGACAGCGGCAACTTCGTTCCTGGTCTGTCGAGCGAGTATGTATTTGTCTTCGACGTTACCCGGGCGCCACCGGTAAAACGTCAAGTGTTGCAGATCCCGAACACCTTCGTCGGCCTGGCGTGGAACCCTCGTGGCGATGCCTTCTATGTCAGCGGCGGTGTCGATGATAACCTCCATGTCTTCCATCTTACCGGAAGCTCGTTTGCCGAAACTGAGCCTGCGATTCCGCTCGGGCACAGTGCTGGCCTCGGTCTTGCGGTTCCCGCTACCGCTGCGGGCGTCGGTGTGGACGGTGAGGGGAAGCGCGCGGTGGTGGCGAACTACGAGAACGACTCGGTCAGCATTGTGGATCTCACGACAAGAGCTGTCACCGAGGTCGACCTGAGACCGGGAAAGATCAACGCGGCACAGGCAGGTCAGGCGGGCGGCGAGTACCCCTACTGGATCGAGATCAAGGGAACGAACGCCTACATCTCCAGCCAGCGCGATCGCGAGGTTGTGGTTCTGGATCTCTCGACTGGCGGCGTGCGTGGGCGTATCGCAGTGGGAGCGCAGCCCAACAAGATGCTGCTTGCCCACGACGGAACTCGGCTTTACGTTGCGAATGGCGGCGCGGATACTGTCTCGGTGGTGGACACTCGACTGGATCGCGTCGTCGAAGAATTCCAGGTCACGGCGCCGCACTCCCTTCTCCCGAATCCGCGCGGTTTCAAAGGCGCGAATCCCAACAGTCTCGCGCTATCGCCGGACGGCCAGATTCTCTACGTCACCAACGGAGGCATCAACGCCGTCGCGATCGTGCAGCTCGCCCGGCACGCAGCACAGCGGGGGTCGGACCTCGGCCGCGAAGACGACGGTGACAGTTTCGAACGGTCGAGCCAGGTGGCGGGGCTGATCCCCACGGGCTGGTATCCGGAGTCGGTGACTCTTAGCAAAGACGGCCGTCGCTTCTTCGTGGTGAATGGCAAGAGCAATCCCGGCCCGGGGTGCCTGGACGTTGCCAGCACCACCCGCTACGACTCGTGCTGGAATGGCAATGACTATGTTTGGCAGCTCGAGAAGGCTGGTCTTTTCTCCGCGCCCGTTCCCGCCGGGCCTGTGCTGGGGGAGCTGACCCTTCAAGTGGCAGCGAACAATCACTTCCCAAGCGCGGGCGGCACAGCCGAGCATGAGCACCTGATGGCGTTCCTGCGTTCGCGCATCAAGCACGTCATTTACATCATCAAGGAGAACCGAACCTACGATCAGGTGCTGGGCGACCTGCCGCGCGGCAACGGCGACCCGCTTCTGACCCTCTTCCCGGAAGCCACGACCCCCAACCATCATGCAGTCGCCAGCCAATTCGTCACCCTGGATGCCTTCCAAGATGCAGGGGAAACCAGCGGTGTGGGATGGAACTGGACCGTCTCGGCCCGGACCACCGACTCGGTCGAGAAGACACAGCCGGTGAACTACGCTGGGCGTGGCCTCAACTACGACTGGGAAGGGACCAACCGCAATATCAATATTGGCCTCGCGACGTTGGCAGAGCGCTTGACGCTGGATCCGGCAACGCCCGTAGATCCAGATTTGTTGCCGGGCACGTCCGACATTGCGGCTGGCGATCCTCCCGACGGTGAGGCCGCGGGCGCCTCGTACCTGTGGGACGCGGCCTTGCGCAAGGGGCTTACCATCCGCAACTACGGCTGCTTTGGTGACCTCGTGCGTTCCTCGGTCCCTGTGACGCATCCACTGTTCATTCCGCTCGAGCGGCACCCCTTCAGCGCAGGCGCGCGGCAATTCTATCCAGCCAAGGCGGCCCTGCAGACGACGTCGGATCTCTACTTCCGCGGGTATGACAACAAGTACCCCGACTACTGGCGTTTCAAGGAATGGGAGCGCGAGTTTGACCAGTTCGCCGTTGACGGCGACCTTCCCGCGCTGGAGATGGTCCGCTTCCCGCATGACCACTTTGGCAGTTTTGCCGATGCCATCGATGGCGTGAACACCCCCGAACGGCAGATGGCAGACAACGACTACGCAGTTGGGCAGCTCATCGAGAAGGTCGCACACAGTCGATACCGCCACAACACCCTGATCTTCGTCATCGAGGACGATGCCCAGGATGGGCCCGATCACGTTAGCGCCCATCGCAGCATTGCCCTGGTTCTCGGCCCCTATGTCAAGCAGGGGGTCGTGGTCTCGACACCCTACAACACTGTCTCCATGGTGAAGACCATCGAGGAAATCTTGGGGCTCGGACCACTCGGTCTCAACGACGCACTGGCGGCACCCATGGCGGACGTGTTCGACCCGGGAATCTCCCCCGCAGCCTTCGCCTTCTCGGCCAAAGTACCCGCGATCCTGCGCGCGACGGCACTGCCTGTCCCTGTCGCCACCGCGATGAACGGCATTGCGCATCCAATCTCGGTGGCCATGCTCCACCGGCAGCGCGCCCATGGCGCAGCCTATTGGGAGCGAGTGATGCGGGGGCAGAACTTCGACCGCGAGGACGCGCTCGATGCTCCCCGATTCAACCGCGCGCTTTGGCGTGGCATCATGGGAAACCGTGCCTATCCGAACGAGCGGCGTGGCGAGAGCGAGTAGCGCCCTGAACACCTGGACGCGCTTGATCATGGGCCCGGAGGGCATCGTGCGGGATGTCCCGGGGTTCGGCGAAGAGGGCGGGGGCGGAGGACCTTCCCTCAAGCTCCAAGTACCTTGAGCGCCAGCCCTTCCGCTCCGTTGCGAAAGTGTGGCGCGACAGTCGCGTGAATGTCGCGAACTCGTCAACTAGCGATCGTCCGCGCGATGCTAGGCTCACTGCCGTCGATGCCGCATCCCATGAGCGGTTCATGGGATGACTTCGAATTGTTAGTGGTGCATCCGCCTGCCCTGTCTATCAATGCGGGCGGGTGCGGTCTCTCTGACACTGGATCGCAAGCAAGGAAGGAGTTTCAATCATGAACCATCGTAGAATGCAGCGTGCGCCACTGGCGCGCGTCATGGCAATTTGTGCCGCCCTGCTGTCCACATCAGCTTTTGTGGGTTGCAGTGGCCAGAGAGGCTCTGGCCAGCAAGACAACGGCGCCCCGGTCGAGGTCCTGGTCTTGGGACTCTCCGCGGGAGATGTCACGACTGTCACCATCACGATCACGGGCGGTCCGGGCGGCCTTCCAACCTCCACCGTCAACCTCGCCAAAGGTGCGAACGGTGCCTGGACGGGCGCGGTCACCGGAATGCCGGCCGGCACGGGCTATACCTTCTCGATGGCGGCAAAGAACAGCACCGGCACCACGCTCTATTCGGGCACCGCCAGCTCGGTCGCGGTCACGGCGAATCAAGTCGCCGAGGTCGTGATCACAGGCCAACAAGCTGCCGCACCGCCTGTGTTCGGCAACGCCCCGCCAGTCATTGATTCGATCCTGGTGTCGTCGATCAACGTTGTTCCAGGGGGTATGGTTGCGCTGGCCGCAAGCGCCCACGATCCCAATAGCGATCCGCTCACCTACGTCTGGACGGCCAATGGCGGCCTTTTCTCCGCTCCATCCAGCAACCTCACGAACTGGACCGCACCACCCGCGCCAGGGAGTTACGTCCTCACACTGACCGTGTCCGACCCGAGCTTGGCGACTGTATCGGCCCAAATCGGCGTCACGGTTGTCGCCGACGGCGGTACAGGTTCGGCCAATATTACCGCGACCCTCAATACCTGGCCCGTGGTCACGAACGTCACCGGCACACCGAACTATCTGGTAAAAGGGGCGAAGACGCTCCTTACCGCCCTTGCGAGCGACGCGGACAACGACCCCATCTCGTACGCATGGACGTGCACCTGCACCACCGGCCCGTGCGACGCCAGTTGGTTTGACAACGGGCAGATCGCCACACCTGGCTTCACACTTCCCAGCACCGCGACGGACACCTCGTGCATGTTCTCGGTCGTGGTTGCTGACAACCGCGGCGGGAGCACGACGGCCACCTTGACGCTGCCGGTGGGACAGCCCACGACCGCTGTTGCGCCGACCATCGGAGAGACAGTGCAGTCCGGCCAGCTCGTCGGTCCGACCGATACGGTCACCTTGATTGTCAACGCGACCGACCCAAAGTCCCTGCCGCTGACCTTCACTTGGTTGCCGAGCGGAGGCAACCTTGGCAACCCGAACACCACCGCGAACACGAGCCAAGTCGCCTGGACCCCGCCGACAGGCACGCCCCCGGCGAGCTGGCTGGTCACCGCGACCGTCGGCAACGGTACAGGCGCTACGGCGACCAAGACCTTCACCATCAAGCCGTCGAGCTGTTTCGGTGGCACCCCGGCAGCCTCGTCCCCCTGGTCATTTGGCGTTATGGCCGATACACAGTGGATTAGTACCGACGACGGCAAGAACCCGAACTCCGTCGCCGTCGACATCATCAACAAGCTGAACGCGGAGTTCATTGCCAAGCAGGTGAAGTTTGTGGTCGCGGTGGGTGACATTACTGACAACGGCAGCAACCTCGCCCTCGATACCCGGGCGAAGTTCGTTCAGGCTCTCTACAATGCGCAGATCGGGTTCTTCCCGTTGCGTGGCAATCATGAACCCACTGCTGTTGCGGCTGCGG
>Ga0247845_1000116_pt1 | contig 16184 bp, 8 predicted proteins | sample PFST25metaG_2_FD_186008 | JGI IMG/M metagenome (GOLD analysis project Ga0247845, IMG submission 186008) | Peat soil microbial communities from Stordalen Mire, Sweden - P.F.S.T-25 | ecosystem: Environmental > Terrestrial > Soil > Wetlands > Peat | place: Sweden: Norrbotten County, Stordalen Mire...
GGAGAAGGAGGGAGAGGGGGCGCGTGGGCACAGGACGCCAGAGCCGCGAAGGTCCCGGCCAACTGCACAAGGATTAACCTCTTTCCGAGCATGCGAGAGGAGACAGAGATTGCCAGCACATCGTGCCCAGCGCAATAGGTGTGGTGGAGGCCGCAATCCCGCGACAAGCGCAGTGAAGGCGAGAACCGCCCCGGAAGAACAGGCCTTTCGAAGAACAGGCCTTTCCACGATCAAGCCGCGCACCCAATCGGAGCGATCGGTGGTGGTCGTACACGTGGTCCTGGTCGTTTTCGTGGCCGTGGCCTAGGATCGCTTCATCTCCCAATGGCACGGGATGGTCAGGTTCCACGACACGTGCGTCACCCGCTTCGACCTGAGCTCAGCCAACGGCAACCGGCTTGAAGGAGAGCGGCGGGAAAGTTAGCGATCGATCCGCGAACGTCGGGGCCCGCACAATTCCTGGTGGTCCGCCTCTGGACAGATCGCGGCCCATGCCGAAGTCGGTACGGACCGCGCCCGCCAGGGTTCGTCGCGCGCCATGTTGGCGGATTTGCTGGAGTTGTCAGGGATCGCCCCAGGGACGCGTCCATCGCGTGACGGAGTCCTTCCCGTGCCGCCACTAATTGGCTGGTTTGATCATTCGTTGAACATGATTGGAGGTCGGCTCATGGAAAAGAGGAGTCTAACCCTGTCCGCTCGCCGGTTGTGGTTCGCCGGCACCGCGATGGTGGCGCTGGGGGGCCTAGGATGTTCAAGCAGCTCTAGTCCAACCACGAAAGACGCTGCACCGGACGCCACTGTAAAGAATGACGGTGCCATTGGTGGAACCGGGGGAACGGCTACCGCGACAGGTGGAGCGGGAGGAACCTCCGCTGCCACTGGCGGAGCGGGCGGAACAACCACCGCCACCGGCGGAGCGGGCGGAACAACCACCGCCACCGGCGGCGGGGCTGGAACAACCATTGCCACCGGCGGGAGGGGTGGAACAACGACCGCGACTGGCGGAGCGGCCGGAACAACGACCGCCGCCGGCGGAGCGGCCGGAACAACGACCGCCGCCGGCGGAGTGGCCGGAACAACGACCGCCACCGGCGGCGCGGGCGGAACCGTTGTCAGGGATGCGGCTGCAGATTCACCGGCGGATGCACCAGCGGACGCACCTGCTGACGCGCGAACCGGGGATGCTCCCGAGGGGGATGCCGTTGAGGGGGACGCATCAACCACTTGCGGTGCCGCTGGCGAGGCTTGCTGCGAGGGTTCGCTTTGCAGCGGGGGAGGTTGCTGTGAGAATGTGGCGGGCGGCAATCGCTGTATCGCGTCTGGCAGTGCTTGCTCTGCTGCACTCGGCGGCGGGATCTGTGAGCAGGGCGCTTGCGCGTCGGATGCGGGAACCTGTGGTGCTGCCGGTGATCCGTGCTGTGGCGCAGGCGGAGTCGGGGGGGGAACCTGTACGGCCGGGAATGTCGTTTGTGCTGCCAGCGATGGAGGATCCTCAAGCTGCGTCGCCTGTGGTGCGTCCGGCCAGCGTTGCTGCGGAACGGGCGGAGCCCCGACCTGCACAGCCGCCGGCACGGCCTGCAGCGGAATCGGCGCTGGGGCTACTTGCACCGCTTGCGGTGGCATTGGTCAACCTTGCTGTGGCACGCTCCCGAACCGCACCTGCACAGCCGCCAACGCGGTCTGCAATGTGAGCGGCGGTGGAGTGGCCACCTGCGAAGCTTGTGGGGCCCCAACCAATGCCTGCTGCCCAGGCAACTCCTGCACCAGCGGCGGTTGCTGCGCCGCCGGAACCTGCACGGGAGCTGGCTCCGCGTGCCCGAACAACAACGGGGTTTGCCAGGCCGGGGCCTGCGTCGGTGACGCCGGATCCTGCGGCGGGGCCGGTGAGCGATGCTGTGCGGGTGGTGGGCGCGGTGGTGGCGCCGCCTTCTGCACCGCGGGCAAGCTGGTCTGCCGTCCAGCGGACGGTGGCGACGTCTGCGAGGCCTGCGGCGGCCGCGCACAACCGTGTTGCTCCGGTGCCACTTGCGACGCTGGGCTGACCTGTACAGGCGGCGGACGCGGAGGTGCCGCGGGCACCTGCGGGTAGGGATGGCCAGGGCGCCGTCACGGGCGCACTTCACTCAAGGCTCCACAACGAATCGTCGCTGCGACCAAGCAAGGCCCGAATCTTTGCCGGGCGGCGGCTCGCGTCTGGAGCAACGGATAGCGCGGATCCGAAGACAGCGACGGATCCGCCGTGGCCGAGCCGGCGAGGCTCTCGGGAAGAACCCGGGTCAGCTCGACCACGGATTCTTGCCCATCCAGTGTTTGCTCAACCGGAGGCAGGCCGTTCGGTCTCGGGGCTACGGGATGGGGACAGAGTTCCCCGGGCAGCCCATTAGGACCTTGGCGGACTTGTAGGTTCCGTTGGTCACTTTCTCGCACCAGGAGCCGAAGATCTGGATGACGTTGTCAGCCGACGAAGTATAGTCCCAGCCGTTGGTATGCGTGGTGTCGCGCGGTGCCCTGAGGCTCTTGTCTCCGTCAAACTCGATGACGATATTGCCGGGATCCGGAGGGGTCTTGCCCAGGCTGAAGGTGCAGCTGGCCACTGATCCCACGATGCTGGAGAGGGCGTTGGTCAAGTCCTGGGGCGACAGGGCGGGAAAGTACTTCCCGGTGCCGCCGGCCACGGCAAAGTTGTCCAGATTACCCGTCGACGGTCCGATGCCGATGACATACGTCTTGATCCCGGCACCGGCAGCGGCGGTGATGGCTGCGACGGTGTTGGCCACCGAAGTGTCGGTGACACTGGCCGATGTCCCAGGGTCGCAATTGGGCTGGCCATCGGTGGCAAGTAGCATGAAGTGCGACCGGCTGTCATTCACCGTATTGAGATAGGCAACGGCAGCGTTGATGGCGGCGGTGGTTGGGGTCTGGTTGCCTGGGCTGGTGCCGGAAATCGCGGCCTGGATCTGAGCCGCGGTGTTTGGCCCCACCGCAACATCTGCTCCTGCGTTCACGGTGCAGGTCTGGCCTCCTGGTGACGTGAAGAACTTCAAGCCCCACTGGACCCCGGCTGGCGAGGCAGCGAGAACCTGATTGACCGACGTCGTCATGGTCGGCCATCGCGCCGTGCAAGCCCCGGTGAACCCGCCGGTGCAGGGGGTGTTGGAAGCGATGTCGTAGCTCATTGATGCCGACCGGTCCAGAACCAGCAAGAGGTCAGCCGGTTGCTGGGTCAGACTGTTGGTCGTGATTCCGCAGTTGCCGCCGTCGACCTCGCTGACGTCCGTGACGGCGCCGCTGGAGCCGGGGTTGGTGCCAGAGCCGTTGGGCGTCAGATTGATTCCGGCGCCGCTGCCGCTGCGCCGGCCCGCATTGGTAAGGCTGCTGCTGCCAGGAATCGGCGTCGGGCCTCCGCAGGCCACGAGGGCGGCGCCCGTTGAGGCGGCCGCTATCCAAAGCCACACCCAGCTAGTCCGGTTCATCATCATCCGCAGCCTGGTCATGGTTACCTCCTTGAAGTTGCCCGGGGTAATCAAGGCGCCCGAAGAGAAACTGACTTGTTCCTGAACCCTGCCATGAGGCCAACTCGCGCGATTGGCTGGCGCAGGACGTGCAGTCACGGCGTACCCCAGATAAGAAGTGTAATCTAGATTTCTTTCCTTAGCACAACAAAAATGAGCTCTGCGATTCCGATCTCGCGCCAGGCCGATCTTCATCTCCCCTGAGCCAGCGCCCCGCATGCGCCGAATCAATCGTGCGATGTCGAGGGCTTAGCTTGGGCTCGGGTGACTATCGGTCCACCGGACGGTGCGTACGGGTACGATGATGTCGGAGGGGATGCCCAGCAAATTGTTCACCAGGGCCATCGCGGCAGTCTTCCTGGCCAGCGAGATCGGGTGACCACCGCAGCGGGTCGGGATGAAGAGGCCATCGTGGCGAACATGGAGGAAGCCCTCTCGCTAGGCGCTGCAAGAAGACCCCGATGGCCGAGGCCAAGGCGTTGCTCGACGAATTGAAGTGGAGGGCGCGCGGCCATGGGAGAAAATCAACCACCGGCGGAACCAGTGGTGTGCACGGCTCCGTTCAATGTCGTCTGCGTTGTTCAAGGGTCATTCAGGACCATGAAAGCAAACAGCGAGTACCCGTTTGGGGTGCCCCTCTGTGTGCCATACATGCGCACATACCGGGCCGTGGTCTTGCTGAAGGCGACGTCGGTCACGGAATACGACCCTCCGATGGTTGTGCTGTATACGTCGGTCCATGTGGTGGAATCGGTCGAAACCTGGATCTTGAATGCCTTGCCGTAGTCTGTGTACCACTTGAGAATAACCCGGTCGACCTCCATTGCGGCGCCCAAGTCCACCATGATCCATTGCGGGTCGCTGGCCGCGCTTTCCCAGCGTGTGGCCGTGTAGTTCTGATAGGTCGTGGCCTTGGCTACGCCCGCCGCGACGTTGGTGCCACTCTCCGAGGAGGCCGTAGCAGTCTTGCCCAGGGCCAGGTCGCGCGATGAACGATCGAAGGCCCTCCAAGCGCCGGCGGACATGTTCAAGTCCCAATCCTGGTAATAATTCGCGGTTGGCATGCCAGCGGTGTTGAAATCATAAGGCAGCCACAGGTAGCCGCCCTGAAACCCTCCCGTTGGTATCCAACGATCGGCGTCCAACATGTAGACGGTCCCTTGCGGTCCCGTAAACGGGAAGACGAAATCACACTGCGTTTCGTATGTCGTGCTCGAGCCGGGCGTGACTAGCATCGTTGCAGCAGACCAAGGCCCGGTCAAGTTGGTTGCCGTGTAGTACCGGGTGGCAGATGGATTAACCCCGTTGGTTTCGGAAACGCCATAGTAGTAAGTGCCGTTGCGTTTGAAAATGTGAGGAGCTTCGCGACTGGCCACGCTCCATAGGTACATTCGAGTATCGAGGCTCAAATAGTCCGCCGACATTCGGTAGATGCCGTGTTGTCGATTGGGACCGGTTTGATCCCAAACGTAAGCCAGGTACGCTTTCCCGTCGTCATCCTCGTACACCGACATGTCCCCAATGTTGGCGCCATCTACGAGAGTCTCGCTTAGCAAGGTGAATGGTCCTTCGGGAGCCGAAGCCGTGGCGAATCCCAGAGAGGCTGCGTCTCCGCCGTACTTCAGAAACATCACGTATTGCTTGGTCGTGTCGTTGTAAAGCACGTCCATCCTGTTGGCACCGGCATCCACGTGAAGCGCAATGCCTTTGTTGGTCCAATGGACGAGATCTGTGGACGCGTAGCAAGTCTGATCGTTCCAAGCCTTCGGGTCCTGCCAGGCAAAGAGGCCATACCAATAGTAGGTGTCGCCGAATTTGCGAAGGCAGCCCGCACGTGTCTCGATCTGGGCGCCGCTTTGGTCATACCAGAAGAAGTCGTTGTGTATGGTTACCCAGCCTGTCGCTGCGGCCCCGCCATCGGCCAGGCTGCCGCCCGTGGCGGTGGTGGTACCGCCGGCAGCGGTCGAGCCGCCACGCACCGTGGTGCCACCAGCAGCAGTCGTGCCGGCAGTGGCAGTTCTCCCGCCAGTGGCCGTGGCACCCCCTGTTCCAGGCGTACCGCCTGTTCCAAGAGTGCCCCCCGCTCCAACGGCGCCACCTGTTCCGACGGTACCACCCGTCCCGACGGCTCCACCGGTTCGTGTATTCCCGTCCGGCAGTCCCGCATCGCGACCGCCTCCGCCTCCCGTAGTGGCGATGCCTCCCGTAGCAGCAACGCCTCCCGTGGCGACCCCGCCAGGGCTTGCGGAGGCGCCTGCGGCGCCGCCGGCAGGCGAGCCACCGGCGCTTCCGCCCGAGGCGGTTTGTCCACCTGCAGCGGTCATGGTGCCGGCCGCGCCGGCGCCGCCAGCTTGAAGGCTTGCGTCGCCGCGGACGGCTGGCGCCTTGCTGCCGCCGCACCCAGTAGCCATGGGCATGCCGACGAATAGCACGAAAACAACAGTATGTGTTCTGGGAACGATGTTCATGGGTTCCCCCGGAAGTGGCGGGCTCGTAGCTGGAAAATGCCGTTGGAGTTTCGTTGACGTTTGGTACGGGCGATTCGGATGGCCCAGTGGGGCAAGCGATGTCAAGAAATAGGGGAACCCTCCCAGTTCACAGCCAGACTCCGCGTGGGCTTGGCGCAAGTCGGACTATGAGGGGCAGGAGTCTGGCGCGCGGGTCCTGTTGCCTAGGGGTCATTCAGAACCATGAAGGTGGTACAAAGCTCAGCCAATAGGGAGAGTGGCGTATCGTTAGCTGTGCGGCTCAGCTGATTCGGACGGTTGAGCAGGCCAAGCGAAACCTTGGGCGGGGAATGGCAGGCATGGGTCATTCCTCATCGTGTTACCGCAGAAAGTCGTGCGGCGGCAGTCAAAGCCTGACTCGGACCTGCATACCTTATCTAACTGCGTTGGGTGGCTATCCGACGACCAGGTACCCGCGCTCAAGCAGCGACAGCATGGCCAGAGCCGTGTCGAGATCGGTCTGGTGGCTCTGGTCCAAGATGGCCCGCACCGTGGCTCCGCCCAGAGCAATTTGAATGACGTCGAGATGGTCGGGCGCCAGATCGCGCAAGCGCGGCCCGAGCGGCGTGGGCACTGAAACCACAGCCTCCAGGGGTGGCAGCTTTGGCGACAGCTCTTTGAACTCGTCAAGCTGGCGCATGCCCTCCATGAGCAACGCCTCGGTGGAATCCTGCAGTTCCTCCATCACCCTGCGCTCGTCAGGCGGTTCCAACTCGAACAAGCCCTGGTTCCACGTCAGCATTCGGAACATAGCCTTGCGCGGGCTGACGTCAAAACTCTCGTCAATGTTGGCGAAGTAGGTCTGGCCCTTGCGCAAGTGGAGGCGGCCTGTGCCCCACTCGGAGCGCACCACGAGCACACCCGACTTGCGGCTGGTGGAAAGCAACTGGAGGAGGTCGGGCAGCGGGATTTCTTCGATGTTGCCCGACATCGACTTGGGCGCCGCCCGCCTGCTGGCGGCAACCTGCATCTTAGAACGCGCTTCGATCTCGGACAACGAAGCCGCTTGCGCCCGCGCCTCACCGCTTGTGGCCACCAATTTGATGATGGACGTTCCGACCAGGATACGATCGCCGTCTTTGAGCTGCATGCTGCGAATCTTCTCGCCGTTCACGAAGGTGCCGTTGGTTGAGCCCAGGTCCTGAATCGACACCAGCCGCCCGTCGGTAGCGATCTTCGCGTGCTTGCGCGAAACCATGTCCTCGACCAGAACCATGTCCAGGTCGGACGAGCGGCCGATCACGATCTCGCGGTTCGGGCGCAGGGGAAACTCCCCCCCTTGATACTTGCCGGAGATGAAGCGTAGGGTCCAAGGCGCACCTTCAGCCTGGGCAGCGCTTGCCTCTTCGCCTGCGGCGTCGCGGGGCCGAAAGGTACTCAAATGCCATGATCTTAGACACTTAGGCGCAAACCGTCAACGCTGCCCCGCGGCGGGCACGCGATTGCGACCCGATGGGCGACGGTCATACGACAATTACGCGGTCCGAATCGGCTCGTTCCTGGGCCCGAGCAGCGACGCGAAACACCAGTCCAGCCCGCGCGTCCTTCGACCGATACTAGTATCGATGCCGCCGAACATCAGACCTCCAGCAGCGAGCGATTCGCCTGGACTGAAGAAGCTGGGCCGCTACGAGTGCACCGAGCAAGTCGGCGGAAGTGGCGGCTTCGAAACCTACCGTGCGCGCGTCAAGGGCGTGACCGGGCTCGATCGCAGCTTTGCTGTGAAGGTGCTCCGGCTCAAACGATCGGAGATCCCAAACGCGGTCAGCGAGCCGTTCTTGCAGGCCGCCAGGCGTAGCGCGGCGCTTGCCGATTCCCACATCGCCAGAGTGGTGGAGGCAGACTCGGCCGACGGGGTGGTCTTTGCTGTCACGCCGTTCATGGATGGCGCGGACCTGGGCCAGTTCCTGCAGTGTGCTCGGGAGTCGGGCGTGCTGGCCACAGGCAAGGGCGAGGTGGCCCGACACTGGTATCGCCTGGTGGCCTATATCGGCGCCGAAATTGCGTGCGGGCTGCAGGCTGCCCACGCGCAAGAGCCGCCCGTCATCCATGGCGCTCTCTGTCCCGGCAACGTGTTTATCACTTCGCGCGGGGCCGTTCGGCTGCTCGACTTCGGCCTGCGTGCTTCGGTCCGTCGCCCCTTCGAACCGCGCCCTCGACGCCTTCTGCCCTACATCGCACCCGAGCTAGCCGCGCCAGCCGCTGACTGCACCAGGGCCGGGGACATATACGGCCTCGGCGTCTTGCTGTGCGAGCTGTCGAGTGGCGAGCTGCCGCCCCAAGGCCGGCGCGCCTCTGAGCTGCAAGTTGCACTTTCCCTATTGCCCGAAGACTTGGGACTCCTCATCGGCCGTTTGGTATCGGTGAGTCCCGCCGCGCGACCGGAGGCGGCTGACGTGGTTTCGTCCCTGGCAGGCGTCTACGCGGATGCCACCGAGGCCGCGCTGGTCGCCGATCTTCGTTCGCTCATCCAGCGCTCCTCGACGGATGCGCCGGAGGTTGAGCCCGAGGCCATCGTGTCTTTGGCCGGCATGCCCGAAGGCGGCGACGATGCCCCGCCACCGCCCTCCGAGGTGGAACACGACGATGCCTATGGGCTAGAGGGACCGCTGCCCTTTCAAACCAGCGAGTCGGCCAGACCAAAACCGGCCGGCCAGCCCGCGGTCCGATCGGTTTCGCCGCCTGCGCCTCCAGACGAGTTTCTTTCCTCGCGCGAACTGACCGCCGTGGGCGAGCCGGCCTTGATTGATGACCTTGTGGCCAAAAGCCGGTCGTCTGCGCCTGCGACTTCTGCCCGCATCGCAGGGACGCGCCATGGGCCACGGCCCCTTCCGAGTGCTCCTGCAGCCTCGCCCGCCAGCGTTCTTCTCCCTGCGCCCCCCCTGAGCTCGGCCAGCCAAGAGGGAGGGTCGACCATGCGTGGCGTCGGACCGACGGGAACGGCCCTGAATACGCCTCCGGCATGGGTGGCCGCTCCCCCGCAAGACAGCGGCGCGGCTGCCGGGGAATGGGCGCTTGAAACGCCGTCCGGGCCTCCTGCCCTGGTGACGCCGTCAAGCCCGGTACCAGCGAGTCCTTTCTCCACGCCTCCGCAAGTTTCGTCCAGACGCGAAGAGGAGCCCTCGGTGATGCAGGATCCGGGCGAATTGCTACTCCCGAGCGTGTCGGCATTCGATGCGCCGCCCGCGACCTGGGGCACACGCGCCCTTGCCGCACTCGGCGATCAGGCTGGAATTGGCTCCTCGTTCGGCAGCCAATCAACCGGCGAGGGGCCGTTCGACGAGGTTCAGGCTAGGGCGTCGGAGTCCGACCCGCTGGTCCCCTCCCCGTCGCTCGGGCCACCGGGCGGCCTGGACAGCCGCCTGCGGAGTCCGCGGCCTTTTGCCCTTGATGAAACTGATGAAACGCCCCTAGTCTGGCCTGCGCCGACGAAGGCCTATCCGCTTGAAGTTGGACCTGGTGTGCGCTCGCGGGTCAGCCTGGATGGGACGCTGGCAGCTGACCTTGAGGCCCAAAGCGAGGTTGAGCAGCCTCGAGGCGACGCCTTGCTCGAGGATGAGCTGGTCGATTCCCCAGACGGCGCCCGCCCGACATCCCCCTGGCCCCCCGATGGCACGTCCGGGGCATACGACCGGTTGGGACATGGAACGGGTGGGGTTGATGGCCAGCCGTTGCCCGAGCCTGTCCCTCTTGTGGACGACCCGTCGACGTCGGTAGCCGAAGCCGTGGCCTTCGTGGAAGATGACACCCAATCCGCACCTGAGGCCGAAGCCTACTTGGACGATGGCGGCCAGCCGCTGGATGAGAGCGGTCAGCCCCCGCCCGACTCCGAAATCGCCGCTCTGCCCGAGGCTGCTGCGCCGCAGGTGCCTCGGTCCTTGCCGCCAGCCCCTAAACCACCGTCGGGTGACTTGGCGCGCGGCCTCGCGCCGAGGCGCCCTGCCCAGCTGCAAGCATCAGTCCCCATCTGGGCAAGGTCGCCTGACGAACCGACAGCCAGACCAGGGAAACGGCGATTGGTCTGGACGATCGCGGTCTCGGTGCTGGGCGCCAGCGTGGTGGCGGGTGGACTGGCCGGTTTCCTCGTCGGGTCGCGGGGCAAGCCGTGGAGAGCGATCCCAGGGAACGGGCGGCCGGCTGCCCTGTCAGGGCCACAGGTTGTGCCGCCAATCAAGCGTGTGGTCCCACACGACGTCGAGCCCCAGGCCTCGCCGCCATCAGGCAACGAAGCGGCAGCCAAGACGCCAGAGTCTGGCACCCGTCGCGCGATTCCGGCCGCTCAGGGCGCGCCTTCCGTGGCGAAGAAGCCTGGTGCCGAGAAGCCGTCGGCGCCCACGACGCCAGACAAGAAGATCATCGGCGCCGGAGGCGCGGCGCCAGCAACTTTGGGCCGGGGAGTCCCGGGCGGCGCTGGCCAACTGGTCAGCGTTTCCGTTACCAGCCAGCCAGTCGGCGCCAACGTGTGGATCAATGGCAAAGAACGCGGCCAAACACCTTTGCAGGTCAGGCTCCAGTCCGGCCCCGCGCACGTGGTGCTGGTTCTTGCTGGCCACGCCTCGGCCATCGTTGATGTGACGGCCAGCGAGGGCACGCAGGTATCCAAGGAACTGCTGGCGGTTGCGCCGCCGCTGACCGGCGATGCCCGTTTCCGCGCCGAGTGCAGCACGCAAGGCAAGCTGCCCATCGTGGTTGACGGCAAGGAGACCGGCGTCCTCTGTCCGTTCACCAAGCTGCGCGTGGACCCCGGCGTGCACAGGATCGGGCTCTTTGTGCCTGCCCTGAGCCAGGTGCACGAGAAGGAAGTAACCTTGCACTCCGGCGTGCGCAGCATCGTGTTCGCGGACTGACCACCGGTCTTGCAAAGGCTCTGGTTTTTGTCCAAAGTGCGCCCACTCCTGCGCACAGGAGAATGATCTGGGAAAGGAAGCATCGGCAATGAGCAAGATCGTTCTGCCCAAGAAATTCGTCAGCCAGTACCCGCACAAGTTCGCCAAGGGCAAGCAGATGTACCTCCGGGGCAAGCGCATCCTGCCCAAACCCATCTCGGGCAAGGAAAGCCTGCCCGATCTCATTGACGCCACCTTTCTGGCCTACAACGCCGGCCGCTTGAGCGAGGGTTGCCGCCTGTTTGCCGAAAAGATGCTGGCCAACGACCGGGTCACCGTAGGCATGAGCCTGGCGGGAGCGCTGACCCCGGCGGGTCTGGGCAGCGCCGCCATCATTCCTCTCATCAAGGCGGGCTTCGTGGACTGGATCGTGGCCACCGGCGCCAACCTGTACCACGACATGCACCACGCGATGAACCTGCCGCTCTGGCGGGGGTCGCCCTTTGTACGCGATCCCGAGCTGCGGCGCTTCGGCGTGGTCCGCATCTACGACATCCTGCTGGACTACGACGACGTGCTCATGCGTACCGACGATATCCTACGCCAGATCCTTATCCAGAAGGAATTCCAGAAGGAGATGGGCACGGCCGAGCTGCACCACCTCATCGGCAAGTATTGCGCTGAATTCGAGCGCCAAAGCGGGGTCAAGGATGCGTCCGTGCTGGCCGCCGCATATCGCGCAGGCGTTCCCTGCTTCTGCCCATCGCCTGGCGATTCCACCATTGGCATGAACGTCGCGGGCGTCGAGCTGCGCGGCAACAGGCTGCGCGTGAACCCCAGCATCGATGTGAATGAGACCACCGCCATCGTGCTCGATGCGAAGCTGCGCAAACAGAAGACGGGGGTGCTTCTGGTCGGAGGCGGCTCGCCCAAGAACTTCACTCTGCAGACCGAGCCTCAAATTCAGGAAGTGTTGCGCATCAAGGAGATGGGGCACGACTACTTCCTGCAGTTCACCGACGCGCGACCCGACACCGGCGGACTGTCTGGCGCCACCCCGTCGGAAGCGGTCAGCTGGGGCAAGATCGATCCCAACCAGCTTCCCGACGCCGTGGTCTGCTACACCGACTCCACCATCGCGCTTCCCATGTTGACCCACTACGCCCTGGCACGCTGTGGACAGCGCAAGCTCAAGCGCCTGTACGACCGCCGGCCCGTACTTATGAAGCGGCTGACGGAAGAGTATTTCGCCCACAACAAAGACGCCACGCCAATCAAGTAGCAAGCGCCCAACACGGTCTGGCCAGGTTTCTTGCGCCGCAGGGCGTAGCCTCTTAAGAATATAGGGGCGCCATGCACACGCTCGCGGACGAGGTGGTCGAGTTCACCATGACCCTGGTGCGGGCGTTGCATCGGATCGCGCAGTTCGATCCGTCTCGGCCCAACTTCCCGCGGGTACGCCAGCGCCTCTACAAGGAGTTGACCCGCCTGCATCGGACACAGCCCGAAGTCGCGTATGTGATCGGCCCGCCGTCTGTGGCGGGCGGTCCGCCTGAAGTCCATGTGGACGGCACGGGACCCATGCGAACCGAGCTGCGCCGTCTGGTGGGGCCGTCGATCGGCGGCGCTTTTGTGCTGCAGTTGCTAGAGTTCATGCAGCGGCGCTGCCTGGTCATCCTTGCCTTGTCCCGTGGGCTTACCGACACCGAGTGGAACACGTTTCTGGAAGTCATTGCTGCCCCGCCGGTCGAGACCGACCCCGCCCGCGAGGGCGACCGCCTGGCCAAGGCCTTGCTCGACAAAAAGGTTTCTCATGTGGCCCTGGTGCGCGAGATCGATTTGCCGCCGCAGGACCCGCAAGTGGCCTGGACGGTGCGTACAGCCCTCGGCCGGCTGGGGCGCGATGTGCGCGCCCTGCTGGCGGTCGACGGGGCCAAGCCGGCCACCCTGACCGAGCAGAGTGAACGCCTGGTCACCGGCATGGCCTACTCGTTCCTTCGCAAGTTCGATGTCCTGCGCGCCATCCTGTGGGCCGGGCCCGCTCTCGACACGATGCTGGGCGCGCTGCCAGGGCTGACGGCGTTCCGCGCGCGTGACCTCTTCGTGCACGGCTTGCCCGCCTTGGCCCTGGTGGGCACGACCCAGCTGATTCTGCGCGACGCGGGCGAGGCCTCGCAGGTTCCCGGCGAGCCGGCCATGACGGTGCTGCGCGCGATCGCCGAGCGCCTGCTCAAAGAACCGCCGGAACGCAAGACCGACGAGCTGCTGCGCGAGATGTGCCGGCGTGAGGTGGTGCCCATCACCCGACTGCCTCCCGAATTGCAGGAGTGGGTGCTGGCCGAAACCTGGGCCGATGCCCTGCAAAGGCGACCGTCCACTGAACCTCCCGCCGGCAGCGCCCAGATCGATCCGGTACGGCTGCTGCAAAAGGCGATGCGCTACGCCCTTTCTACGCATCGTTTCGTGGAAGCCAACGCCATCCTCATGCGGCTGCGCATCGCCAACGCCATGGCCATCCCGGGGGTGTACGACGAGCCCACCCTGGAGGCCTTGCTGGCCGGCTTTCCCGATGATCCCCCTGGCCGGCACGGCATCGTGGCACTGCTGGAAGAGGGCCAAGATCCGGCCGCCGACTCGACGGCGGCGGTGGTGGCCCAGGGCGAGCCCAAGTTACGCGAGGCCGGGGCGTGGGTCTTGACCGAGATGAAGACCCGCGGCGTGGCGGCCGCTTTGCGTGTGCTCGACAAGGGGGTGGACAAGGAGGAGGCGGCCTACCTTCTGCTCGCCTGTGTGAAGGACGGCGCGGGGCCCGAGGCAGCGCCCGTGTTCATCAAGCAGCTCAAGCACGCGTCGCCCAAGGTGCGGCGCTATGCCCTGACCGCTTTGGCGGACGCTGATGCTGGCGTGGCCGAAGGCCATGTCGTCGAGGCCCTGTCCGATCCCGACGAGAGCATGCGCATTCGGGCCCTGCTCCTGTGCGCGAACACGGGCCTGGGCAGCGCGAAGATCGTGCCGCAGGCCATTCGGCTTATCTCGCACGACGCCCGCGGTGCATCGCCTCAGGTCGTGCGCGCGGCCATCGAAGTGGTGGTGAGCCGGCGGCAAGCCAACGCTCTCGCCGCCGTCGACGCCGACGATGCGCTCTGCCGGCTGGCCAAACCCATAGGTGTCTTCGGTCGTCTGCTCGGCCACCATCCCCCGCCGCCTGACGTGCTGGTGACGGCCATCTCGGCACTCGGCCGCCTGGGATCGGCCAAGGCCAAGAGGGTCCTGCAGCAGCTTGGCAAGAGCCCCGACCCGGACGTGATGCATGCCGCAGAAGATGCCTTGGCCGGTCGCTCGTCCAACACGATGGCGCTGTCATCCATGCTTGGCGGCGAGGTTCGCTCGGCGAAAAAGCTCTAGTCGCGCGGGCGTTCACAAGCCAACTAGCCCGCCGGGACATGGATGTCCGGCGAGGGCCGCTGGACGCCGGTCGGCGAGTGGCGCTCGGCGCGCAGGGTTTTGCTGCCGGCCAACAGGATCATCTGTGCGACTGTGACAGCAACGAAGCAGCAGAGAAAGTAGTAGGTGGGGAAGGTCTGGCGCCAGCCGCGGAACATGACCCATGAGCCGGCCAGTGGGGGCCAGCCGCTGAAAAGCACATAGCCCATATGGCCGGTGAAGAACATGAAGGCCACCCCCAGGGCGTGCTGCGGCCGCTCCAGGTGAGGAGCGAAGAAGAGCAAGGGCAGGCAGAGCACCAGGTAGTAGTAGTAGGACGCCAGGGCGAGCAAGAACACGAACACGAAACCGTAGGCCAACGCCTCGTGATCTTCCAGCCCGCGGATGAAGGTGAGGGCCGGCAAGAGCAAGAGCAAAGCCACGATAGTGCCCGGCGCGCCCAGGAACAGGACGGTGTGCTGCGCGACCTGGTTGGCGACCGCCCGCACGGGCACGCCCTTCACAAAGTTCGCCTCGACTATGGTCCGATAGCCGAGATCCCAGTCGCTGCCGCTGGAATAGTGGGTGGCAATCTTGAGGTTCCACTCGTGCCAGATTCCGGTCGTGCCGAAGTACGCGCAGGATCCCAGGACAACCAGGGTCACGGTTGCGGCGCAGGTAAGCAGAAGCCCCAGCATCTGTCGATCGATGCGGCGAGTTCGGGCGAATCGCCACAGCAGGAGCACGGTCGGTCCGACCAGCAAGAAAGCCGGAAAGATGCGCGATAGGATCGCCCAGCCCAGCAGTCCACCAGCGATCTTGGTGTAGCGCTGTTTGACCAGGCACACGGCCAGGACGCAGGCTATGGCGAAATCGGTCCGCAGCAGCGCGCCCTTGAGATGGCCCCACGACAGCAAGTAGTGGGTGCCGATGAAGATCACCATCAGGAACGCCGTGCGTAGGCCAAAGACCCATGCCACGGCAGCCACGGCGGCAAGCAACAGCAGGGGATCGAGGGCCAGCATCAGCCACCGGCTGAGGGGATTGCGGACGGACAAATGGCGGCTGATGAGGCCACCCACCACGAACGACCAGGCCGGAGTGCCGTTGTAGCCATGGTCGGTCAAAACCAGGCTCCACCGATCCGGCGGAAACTGCATCTTGAACCAGGTGATATCGGCCACGAACTCGCGCCAGCGTGGATCCGAGAAGCGGCCGCGATAGCGCGCGCTCTCCGCCGCCAGGCTGCCGACGTCGCGCAGCTTGGCTGTGGTGAGGTCGCGTATCTCATGGCGTGGGTTGTGGTAGCGCAGGCCGCCCTCCTGGTCGGCCGCCAGCGTGGCGCCGTAGAGGTTGGTGTAGCCCAGCTCGCGGGCGTACTTGGTTCCCACATAGTAGTGGTAGAAGTCCCACTCGTTCAGATACGTGCCGTAGCGAAACACTCCGAAGTCGACGTAGGTGGCCACCGCCAGCACGGTTGACACGCCCAGAACGCCGACCAGCAGCCGCTGTCCCAACCGCCGACCTGCGGCTGACAGGCGCCGGGTCACCCAGGGTCGTTCGATCGCGACGAAGGCCGCAACCACCAGGATCGCGACCACCGCCAGCACGCGCGCCAGCGTCCACCCGTGGGTCGGTGCCCAAGAATCGGGGAGCTCGGTCGGTCTCCAGGATAGAAGCTGATTCAACTCATCGCTCCGGTGCTTCGTCTTTCAAACCGCCATATCAAGCATCACCCATCTAACCGGGTGTGGGCTAGCGTTTCCTGCGCCTCCGGGATTCGGAGTCGGGGGCCGGGGCGGGGACGGTGACGGAGACGGGGCCCGTGGGCCCTCTTGGGTAGGCATAATGGAAACCATGGCGGACGGCTATGGGAGCGGCGGGAGCCGCGTGAAAGGAGCAGCTAGGCGAAGGCC
>Ga0247845_1000118_pt1 | contig 16118 bp, 13 predicted proteins | sample PFST25metaG_2_FD_186008 | JGI IMG/M metagenome (GOLD analysis project Ga0247845, IMG submission 186008) | Peat soil microbial communities from Stordalen Mire, Sweden - P.F.S.T-25 | ecosystem: Environmental > Terrestrial > Soil > Wetlands > Peat | place: Sweden: Norrbotten County, Stordalen Mire...
CAGACCGCTGATACGGGAAGCGGTGCCGGCGAAATACTTGTCGACCAGCGACTGGTGCAGCCCGATGGCCTCGAACACCTGCGCTCCGTGGTAGCTCTGCACCGTCGAGATCCCCATCTTGGAAATGACTTTGACCAGTCCCTTGCTGATGGCCTTGGCGTAGTTGGTATGCGACTTCGCCGCGTCGACCCGGATGACCCCTTCGGCCGCCAAGGTTTCGATGACTTCGAGGGCCAGGTAGGGATTGACTGCACTGGCGCCGTAGCCGATTAGCAGGCAGAAGTCGTGCACCTCGCGCGGCTCGCCGCTCTCCACCACCAGGCAGGTTCGCGTGCGCGTGCCTTCGCGCAGCAGGTGGTGGTGCACGGCCGCGCAAGACAACAGCGACGGTATGGGCGCGTGCTCGCGGTCGAACCCGCGGTCGGAAAGGATGAGAATCTGACAACCGTCGGCCACCGCGGCTGCCGCTTGTGCGCACAGCGCATCCAGCGCCACGGCCAGTCCCTGCTCGCCCTGCGCCACGCGGAACACGGTGGACAAGGTACGCGCGCGGAAGCCGTGCCAACCGTCGAGTGCGCGCAGCTTGTCCATTTCATTGTTGAAGATCACAGGCGAGCGCAACTCGATCTGGTGGGCGGAAGCGGGCTGCGGATCGAACAGGTTGTGCTCGGGCCCCATGGTGGTGCCGGCCGCCATGATCAGCTCTTCCCGGATGGCATCGACCGGCGGGTTGGTCACCTGGGCGAAGAGCTGTTTGAAATAGTTGAACAGGCTCTGCGGCCGGTTGGAAAGAATGGCGAGCGGCGTGTCGGTGCCCATGGATCCGATGGCCTCGCCCCCGGTCTCCACCATGGGCTGCAACAGGCGCAGCGCCTCGGCGGTGTAGCCGAAGACATTCTGGCGCAGTTCCAGCGTCGCACGATCAGCCAGAGGCGGCGCGGGTGCCGGCGGCAGGTCTTTCATGTGCACCCGCTGCGACTCCACCCATTCTGAGTAGGGCAGCTCCGCCGCGACCCTGGACTTGATTTCTTCGTCCGGGACGATGCGCTTCTGCGCGGTGTCCACCAGAAACATGCGGCCCGGCTGGATGCGGCCCTTCTGCACTATTTTTTCGGCTGGGATGTCGAGCACCCCGGTCTCCGACGCCATGACCACCAGACCGTCGCTGGTGAGGGTGTAGCGCAGGGGTCGCAGACCGTTGCGATCGAGAACGGCGCCGATCTGCACACCATCGGTGAAACAGATCGCGGCCGGGCCGTCCCAGGGCTCCATCAGACACGAGTGGTACTCGTAAAAGGCGCGCTTCTCCGGGCTCATGGTCTTGTGCTTGTGCCACGGCTCCGGGATCATCATCATCACCGCGTGGGGCAAGCTGCGGCCGCCGATGACCAGGGTTTCCAGCACGTTGTCGAACATCGCCGAGTCGCTACCCTCTTGGTCGACCACCGGGAGCAGCCTTTCAATATCAGCGCCAAACAGCGGCGAGGCCAGATCGTGCTCGCGCGCCGACATCCAGTTCACGTTGCCGCGCAGGGTATTGATCTCTCCATTGTGGGCGATCACCCGATAGGGATGGGCGCGCGACCAACTGGGGAAGGTGTTGGTGGAAAAGCGCGAGTGCACCATGGCCAGCGCAGATTCCAGCGACAGCTCGGACAGATCCGGGAAGAAGCTGTCGAGCTGGTCGGCGTTGAGCATGCCCTTGTAGACCAGGGTTCGGCACGACAGGCTGGCAATGTAGAAGAACTTGCGTCCGCCTAGATCGCTTGCCCGCACCAGTTTTTCGACGGTGCGGCGGACGAGCACGAGGCGACGCTCGAAAGCTGCGTCGTCGCTCCAAGCCGCGGGTCGGTCCACAAAAACCTGCGCCATGGTCGGCCGGGATTCCAGCGCAGTCTTGCCCAAACCCGCCGGGTTGGTGGGAACCTCGCGCCAGCCAACTACCTTGTGTCCCAGCTCGCCGGCGCCAATCTCGAAAAGGCGCTGGCACGCGGTGGCCTCGGCCAGCTCGCGCGGCAGAAAGACCATGCCGGCCGCGTATTTGCCAGCGGGCGGCAACTCGATGCCGATGTTCGCGGTCACATTACGCAGGAAAGCATCAGGGAGTTGGACCAATATCCCGGCGCCGTCGCCGGTGTTTTCCTCGGAGCCGCTCGCGCCTCGATGGCCCAGGTTCTCGAGAACCCGGATGCCATCACGCACAATCCGATGCGACTTGTTGCCCGCGATGTCCACTACAAAGCCCACGCCGCAGGCCTCGTGCTCGTTGGCTGGATCGTAGAGCCCTTGCCGTTGTGGAAACTCTTGCCGCGTTGCAATCTTGCTCATCGATGGTCTCGGGAGGTTTGGTCCTTTTCCTTTTAGATGAAGCCTAGCGCCCACCGGGCTGGTGTAAAACCCATCCATCAGTGAATTCGTCGGGTTTTTCCAAGATGAAACACATTGGAAACCAACCGGCAATAATGTCCCGTTCCTTCACCCAAGTCGAAACAATGCAAGAATCCTTCTGCCCGTAGTGACTATTGTTTTCGTCCCTGCTACCCTGTGTTTCCGAAGATGCGCGCAGTCGTCGTCATGTCGCGACCGCAGGTCGGCGCAGCCGAGGTGGACTCGCCGGCAGCCGCCCTGCGTGAGCTGGGCTGCGAGGTAGTTGCGGTCGGCTACGACCTGGATGACCTGCCCGACGATCTGGAACACATCCGTCCTGCGGTGGTGGTGGTGGACGCAGGCCCGTACCTGGAGGTGGGCCGCGCTGTGGTCAAGCACGCCAAGCAGATCCCCACCCTGGCCGAGGTGCCCATCCTTCTCTGCATTGAAGTCTCACGAATGCCCGGCCTCGATCCCGAGCTGGGCATGGATGATTTCATTCTCACCCCTATCGTCGGGCCCGAACTCTACGCACGGGTGCGCCAGCTGGATTGGCGGCTGTCGTCTTTCTCAGCTTCGGGCCGCGTGAAATTGGGCGACCTGGTCATCGACACAGTAGCCGTCGAGGCCAGCTACCGCAGCCGCATACTCAAGCTGCCCAGGCAGGAGTTCCAACTCCTCAAGTTTCTGGCGGTGGGTGCGGGTCGAGTGTTCACCCGCGAGCAACTGCTGTCGCGCGTGTGGGGCTATCGCTACACCGGCAACACACGCACGGTGGATATTCACATTCGCCGGCTGCGCGCCAAGTTGGGACCTGGAGCTGAGATGATCGAGACGGTGCGCCACGTCGGGTATAAGATGCGTGCACCAGGCACGTCGTGACCAGAACGGTTACAGCAAGAAAGGGATGGATTCGAGCCGCTTTCCAGGGTGAACGCGGCGCATTCTCGGAGGAGGCGGCCCACCGCTTCTTGGGGCCACGGCTGGAACCTCTGCCCCAGCGCGAATTCGACGACATGTTCGAAGCGGTCGTGCGGGGAGATGCCGATTGCGCGGTGGTGCCGGTGGAGAACACCCTGGCGGGTTCGGTGATCAAGAACTACGACCTCCTGAGCGACCACGACCTCACCATCGTCGGCGAGGTGGTGCTGCGCGTGGCTCACAACCTGATCGCACCCCGTGGTGTGAAACTCAGCGACCTACGCCGCGTGTTCTCGCACCCGGTGGCCCTGGCCCAGTGTGAGGACTACCTGCACAAGCTGCGACAGCAGATCCCCAGCCTTGAGGTATTGCCCGCGTACGACACGGCTGGCGCGGTGAAGATGGTGGTGAAGAACGGGCGGCACGACGAGGCCGCTATCGCGAGCAAGAACGCCGCCCAGGTCTTCGCGGCCCACATCCTGGCCTCAAGTATCGAAAGCAATCCGCAGAACTTCACCCGCTTCTTCGTCATGGCGCGCCCCGATCGCGTGGCGCGCATTCCCGTGGCCGGCAAGGCCAAGGAACGCAAGACCAGCCTGGTGTTTCGCATCGCCAATCGGCCGGGATCGCTGTACGCCTCGCTCTACGCCTTTGCCGCCGAACAGGTCGATCTGACCAAGATCGAGTCGCGTCCGATCGTGGGCCGGCCCTGGGAGTATTCGTTCTACCTGGACTTCATCGGCGATCGAAAAGACGCCAATGTGCGGCGTGCGCTGGCCGCCTTGGCCGGCGCCGCCGAGAGCGTGCGCATCTTCGGGTCGTATCCTCGGGCGGAAATCTAGCGGAGCTTGACGAAGGGCTCTCCACGCGAAACCATGCGGGGGATGCTCAACATTGATCTCACGAGGAAACGCGCCCTGGTCGCGGGCGTGGCGGATGACAGCGGCTTCGGCTTTGCCATCGCCAAGGCGCTGGCCGAGGCCGGCGCGACCATTTGCCTCGCCACCTGGCCGCCGGTGCTGGGAATCTTTCGCGCTTGGCTCGCGCGAGGCAAGCTCGACCAGTCGCTACGACTGTCAGACGGAAGCAAACTCGCCTTTGAACGCATCTGGCCGATGGATGCCGACTTCGACAGCGACGCCGATGTCCCGTCGGAGCTGCGCGAAAGCCGGCGCTATCGCGACTGCGGCGATGTCAGCATCGCGGGTTTGGCAGACCGCCTGCAAGCAGACTTCGGCGGGGCGTGCCTGGACATCGTGGTGCACAGCCTGGCCAACGGCCCCGAGGTGCAGAAGCCGCTGCTCGAAACCAGCCGCCAGGGGTACCTGGCCGCGCTGGGGACGAGTAGCTTCTCCTTCACCGCAATGGTTCAGCGACTCAGCCCCCATATGCGGCCGGGTGGCTCTTTCTTGGCGCTGTCATATCTTGCCGGCGAGCGCGTGGTGCCCGGCTACGGAGGCGGCATGTCCTCGGCCAAGGCCGCTTTGGAAAGCGACGTCCGCGTGCTCGCGTTTGAGGCCGGTCGCAAGTGGGGCCTGCGCGTGAACGTGATCTCTGCCGGCCCGTGGCCCTCGCGCGCAGCGGGCGCCATCGTCCCGATCCAAGAGATGATCGACTACTGCCGTGTCAACTCGCCCCTGCCCCAGGCCATCACCGCCGCCGAGGTGGGCGCGGTCGCAGCCTTTCTCGCCAGCCCGCTCGCCTCGGGCATCACTGCCACCACCATCTACGTCGACAAAGGCTATCACGCTATGGGCATGGCTGTGGCCCCGCCGGAGTGAGCTAGCTATTCCACACAGAGGCGCTGAGAACACAGAGAGCGGATGAGAAGAAGGGATTTGGATCGGGCAGATCCGAACCCTTTCCTTTCTCTTCCGGCTCAGCGGCCTCAGTGCCCTCTGTGAGAAACAGCTAGCCTTCCGGCCTTTTCGCGCCGATGTGGGCCGATGCGCCGCCACCTGATAAGCTTGCGCCCGCATGAGCAACGAAACCCCAAAGGCCGGTCTAACGGAGCTTCGCCAGAATCTCAACCAGGTGGACGACGACATGGTTCGCCTGCTGGCCAAGCGGCTGGAGACGGTCGCTCTCATCGCCAAGGAAAAGGCCGGCTCCACCCAGGCCATTCGAGATCCAGAACGCGAACGCGAGGTCTTGACGCGAGTCGAAACTCTCGCCCAATCGCTGGGGCTGTCGGCCCCGCTCGCGCGCAAGATCTTCTCCGAGATAATCAGCTACTCGGTCAGTCGCCAAGTGGCCTCGCTGGCTGGGATTGAAGGCGAGCGGACCGAAGTCGCGGTTGCCTTTCAGGGCTCGTCGCTCACCTACAACAACCTGGCCGCCGAGCAGTATCTGGCCAGTCAGGGATTGCCCGGCCGTTTCGTGGGCCTTTCCACACTCAAACAGGTGATCGACTCCCTGACCTCCGCCGCAGTCGATCTTGCCTTTCTACCCATCGAGAACACCGTCGCAGGCAGCATAAATCAGGTGTACGACGTGCTACGCGAACAAGACCTGCACATCGTGGGCGAGGAGTCGTATCGGGTCGAGTTGTGCCTGGCTGCCACAGCCGATGTGCCGGCCTCCGCGCTGCGACGGATCCTGTCTCATCCGCTGGCCCTCGATCAATGCTCGGCTTTTGTCGCGGCCTTGCCCCAGGCACAGGCGGTGCCCTTCCTCGACACCCGCGAGGCCATGCACGCCGTGGCGGAAGCCAGGGATCCGACCCTGGCCGCCATCGGCTCCCCCGAGGCCGCGGCAGCGCACGAGCTGCACATCTTGAACCGCAACGTGGGCAACCAGGACGAGATCCTCATGCGCTACGTGGCGCTGGCGCGTGCGCCGGTTTCCCTGGATGTCCGGGTGCCCTGTAAGACCAGCCTGATCCTATCGACCCGACACGAAAAGGGTGCGCTGCTCCGCTGCCTGCAAATTCTAGCCGAGTACGGGCTGAGCATGACCAAGCTGGAATCGCGGCCGCGACCCAACCGTCCTTGGGAATACATGTTCTTCATCGACTTCGAGGGCAACGTGGCTGACCAGAGGGCTGCCTCGGCGCTCGAAGCCCTGCGCAGCGAGGCGCTCTACTTGAAGATCCTCGGCTGCTATCCCGCCAAGGCCACGCCTGCCGACGCGCAGACCACCACTTTGCCCCAGGCATCCGAAGCCACGACAGCGCTACCCGCGGCTGCGCCCGCCGCCCGAATCGCTCTCGACCAGCCCATCGCGCGTGCCTCCAAACACTACCGACTCGCCGACCGCGCCACCCATCCCGATGATACCATCATCCGCGTGGGATCTCTGCTGATTGGTGGCGCCGGCTTCGTGGTCATTGCCGGTCCTTGCTCGGTGGAGTCGGAAGACCAGATCAACCGCACCGCCCTGTACGTGCGCGAGCAAGGCGCCCACATCCTGCGCGGGGGCGTGTTCAAACCGCGCACCGGCCCCTATGCCTTCCAGGGTCTGGGCCGTGAAGGACTGGATCTGCTGGTCGCTGCCGGCAAAGCCGCTGGCCTGCCCATCGTCACCGAGGTCATGACCATCGATCAGGTGCACTTGGTGGCCGAGAAATCCGACATCTTGCAGATCGGCGCGCGTAACATGCAGAACTTCCCGCTGCTGTCGGCAGTGGGCAAGGTGGATCGGCCCGTGCTGCTTAAGCGCGGTCTGTCGAGCACCATCGAGGAATGGCTGGCCGCCGCCGAATACATACTGGCGCAGGGCAATGGCCAAGTCATCTTGTGCGAACGAGGCATTCGCACCTTCGAAAGCGCTACGCGCAATACGCTGGATCTGTCCGCGGTAGTGGTGTTGCGCGAGCGCACTCACCTGCCCATCGTCGTGGATCCTAGCCACGGCACCGGCAAGCGTCCCTACGTGGCGCCCATGGCTTGGGCTGCACGCGCTTGCGGCGCCCACGGCGTCAGCATCGAGGTCCACCCCGAACCCGACAAGGCACTGTCCGACGGCGACCAGAGCCTGGACTTCCCGCAGTTCAAGGCGCTGATGGAGGGCCTGAGCCGGGTGCGGGTGTAGGCGAGACCGGAGTCAGTCCATCAGGGCCAGAGCGAAGGCTATCGCCCGGCGCACTTCACGAAGCTTGTCCAGAGAAAGCAAGGCGACCAGAGGACCGATCTTGCTTTGGGCGACCGTCTGTAGGTGGTCGCAGTTGATTGCGCAATCCCTCGGCATCCCATCGGCCCTGCCCAGCAGCACCTCACTGGGTATGTCCCGAACCGTGGACGTGACTGGCGCGACCGTCACCTCGCCGACGTAGGGAATGATGGAATCGCGAGTCAGGATCACGACCGGGCGGTTCTTGTCAGGCTTGCCGAACTTGTACCAGCGAACCTCGCCCCTCTTCATTTGTCACCCCACTCTTGCTCCTTTTCCCACAAGGCAAACTCATCTGCGCCCGCGGGTCTGCGCAGATAGCCCTGTCGGTGTCTCGCCTCGAGTTTCTGAATCTTGTTGCGAGCGATCGCCTGCTGGAGGGCTTCGCGCGTGAAGGCCGACCGCGTGGTGTGCAAGTCCCGAGCAACCCTGTCCACCCTCTGGACGAGATCCTCATCAAGCGTCATCTGAACCGTTCTCATGTTGACATCTCCATATGGATACCAATAGCTATGATACTATACATGCGGCCTGTCTGCCCAGGCGAATCTCGGCGCACAGGGGGCTGCGCCCCTATGCCGTCAGATCTCAATCTCGAGAATGTGCGCGCGTTCGCGCCGGGTTGCGCACACCGCCCGGTGCAACGCCCATTGCCCACGCGCGCGTGCCAGATTGTGCTCGCCTCGACCGGGGTAGCGCTCGGGCGTCCAACCGAAGTACGATTCCCAAAGCGCGTCGGCGGCAAAGCGCACCGCGAGTTCGAGGCTGATCCATTCGACCCCGTGCAGGCAGGCGCGGCGCTCGTCGGCGCCAATCGATCGGCCCAAACTGTCGCGAAAACCCTCGAATGAGGCCCGGAAGATCTCGACGTCGAACTTGGCCAAGCTCGCGTCCTCGGGACTACGGTTGCACCACGACCGCCAGGCATCCCCCAACTCATGCGCCAGTGCCATGGGTCCCACCGTGTCCAGGTCGATTAGGCACACGGCCTGCTCGGCCGCCGGCGGCTGGGAACCGGCAAACAGGATGTTGTTCAGCTTGGGATCGCCGTGGCACACGCACCTGGGCAGCTTCGGCAGAGGCGGCAGGTCGGAGACTGCGGCAAACAGATCCGCTGCCAGAACGCCTACCTCGCGCCGCAGGCGATGGTCGGTATGGACATCCAGGGCCTCACGTAGCCTGGCCAGGTGCTGGTCAGTGTCGTGCACACCCGCGCGCATGCCGGCAAATTCGTGGTCAAACCCCTCGAGCGCGCGATGAAATTGCGCTACCAGGCGGCCTGCCGCGCGCGCCTGGCTTAGGCTGGCCACCACGTCGAAGGACACTCCGTCGACGTAGCTGAGAAGTCGCCACAGCCCGTCCTGCACCCCAAGGTCGACTGACAAGCTGCCATCCCGCGCCGGTACCAGGCGCGGCGTGGCCATGCCCACCTCCGCTAGTCGCCGGGTGACTGCATCGATGTTGTGGTTGACGGCAGCGGAAAAGACGGGGTTCAGCCGCTGCAAGACCAAGCGCAGTTCGCCACGGCTGACCAGATAGGTCTGATTGACTAGGCCCGTACCCAGAGGCGTGACCTGCGCGCCGTCCAAGCCCAAATATTGAGGCAGGACCCGTGCCTGGATGAGATGGGCCTGAAGCTGTACCCCGGGCCCCCGCACGCGACTATTCCGACGGAGGCGCGTCCTTGTCCTCTTCGCCGGGTGGCCTCTCCCAGCCGCCCTGGCCCTCCTGCATCGGGGGTGGCGCGCCTGAGCTTTCAAACTTGTGCGCAATAGCCAAGCCAGCATTCCACTCGCCCAACAGCATGCTAGGACCAAAGCTCAACAGACCGCGCCCCTCCACCCAGATGGCAAGAAAGCGCGTGAGATGGTACATCATGCCCAACCCCACACCGACGGCACCTGGCCCGCCGCTGACTGTGTCGCTATGCCCTACCTTATGGTTTGCCGGGTCAGGGCACTTGATTTGATTGCCATCCGGTCCAGGCAACCCATTATCCGCGATATTGCAATTCCCTGCGACATAGCCCAAGAAGGTCTTCCCCATGGGCGAGAACCCCGCGACGGCTGACCCAAAAGCCTGGAAGTTCCCGAGCGTGAGAAGGGCGTACTGGCCGCGGAGAAAGAGAGCCAGCGCGGACGTCGGCGGCTGGTTCACGCCGGGGTCGGGAGTCCATCCGGTGGCGTGGGAAGGGGTTATCTGGTAGCGGGCCTGCAGCGACACGGCAAGCTTGTCGGAGAATTGGTAGCCGATTTCCCCGGTCAGCTGCAACAGGGTTGCCCCTGAGGGACCAGCTTGCAGCTGGATGGTAGGGTCATGGCTGTCTAGCGACATCGCACCGTGGTAGGTCTGCGCAAAGGCACCGCCGCCCAACGCAATGATTACCGACCCGGGCAGACGGCGGTGGTACTTTCGCAAGTCCTCGTCGATCTGGTATTGCCGGTTGATTTCTTCCAGCGGAGCATTGTCCTCTGCCATGGGCGTAGCAGGCCTCGTGCTGGTGTCCTTGCCTTCCAACAGCATCGCCAACATCGTGTTGTTGACCGTCGCAGCTCCGTCGACGATGGGCATCAGGTTGGGACCGTCAGCGTTTCCAATGGTCAGTGGTTCCTTGCTGCCCGGTACTTTCGCTTCCAGGTAGTACTGAAAGGCACTCCCGGTGACCGCAGCGCCCGGAACAGTCGCCGTGAGCCAGCCCTTGGGCGAACGAGTCATGGGCAGCGGCGTGAAGTCCTCGGAACCCTTTTCGCGATAGAAGACCGTGGCGGTAGCTTTGCGCGGCTGCTTTTGCGTGACGCAGCGGATGAGAATGTCCTCCTTGGGCGGAACTTCGTCGGGCAACGGACAGTAGAAGGGCTCGGGAACCCTTGCCGGCGGCGTTGGCTCTTCCTGGTCCACGAATTTCTTGGCCCCACGCAATCCGCGCCGGCCACCTGCCGTGCCAGACGAAGAACCGCTGGCCGGAGCTTGCTCATCGGTCGTGGGCGCCGGAGTTGACGCAGCCGCAGTCTTGCCCGCGGAGGTCGCCGACGCCGTTCTTGCCTGGGCCGCCAGCCCGGCCTGGCCGCGGGCCGCATCGAAGGCTTCGTCCAAAGCAGCGGTTTCGACCTGCGGCGTGATCTTGATGTTGGGGTCGATCTTGAGAGCCATCACGAACTGTCGGATGGCCTTGGTCCGGTCGTTGAACCCTGTCATGTAGACCGCGGCCAAGTGCACATGGGTTCGCGCCGAAATCGCGTGTTCACCCAAGTTCGCGTCAGTGAGCAATGCGATGGCGCCCCATAGGGCATCGCGCGCGGCTTCGTACTTGCCCGCCTGCATTTGGGCCAAGGCCTGCTTGTTGATCTCGACGACTTTGCCGACCGTGTCCTGGCCCTTGCCTGACCTCCCCGCGGCGCTGGCAATGCCTGCTTGCGACAAGATGGTGAAAACGAAAAAGGCGAGGACAACGGGCGAGAGAAAACAACGAAAAATCTTCATGAATGCAGCTCCTGGCGGCCGGCTACTATCATTATGCTGGCTTCAGCGATATGTCCATTCCCTCTGTCCAACACCGGAGCAGAGCTGGTGAGAAGTGTGGCGCGTCGGATCGTGGCACGGCGCCAGCCAAGCTATCGGCGCAGCCCATTCTTGGGAAAAGGCCACCACGCAACCGGAACCTCGGTGCAGGACCTCGGACATGCCGTCTGGACTCAAGCCAGCGCCGCGCACTGCGCTAAATCAGAAAGTTATGCAGAACGCTCCGTTGAAGTGGACGAAATTCGTCGCGAGCGTGGTGTCGCCATAGGTTGTCGTGCCATATGTGACCGTCGTGCTGGCCTCATCCGCGTGAAGGAACGACGACTCAAACCGCAGGGACAATCGCGAAGTCAGCCGAACATCCGCACCGAGCTGGAAACCAGCCGCGAGAGCCTCCATTCCCACCACGCCGCTATCAGATGTCTTCATGCGATAATGAACAAGACCAAGCTGGGCTCCGCCGAAGAAGCTCAGGATCGGGTTCACCGGGACAATGCAGTTGAACTGAAACAGGATCCCCGAAGGCCGTAGGCGAAGTTCGGTCCACCAAGACCAAAGCCTTTCGCCGTGCCTAGGACGAGGCCTAGATGGCCATGCTCTCGGGTGTAGGCACCCGCATCCGATGGTTCCTCGAGGTCGCCGTATGGTGTGAAATTTGCCTTTCTCGCGGGTGGAACCGCGGAGGGCGCTGCCGAACCACCTCGGACCCCTCCCTCCAAGGATCGCTGACATCAGACGCCGGGGTCACGCCTTCCTCTGCGACGGGCAGCGTAGGCGTTTCCCCGGCGAGCGCAGTCGCCGCCGCGGTTTCTTTCTCCTGGGACGTCAGTCCTACCTGGCTGCGAGCCGCGTCGAATGCGTCGTCCAACGCCACAGTCTCGATCCGCGCTGAGATGGTCACCTTGGGATCGATTTTCAGAGCCGTCACGAACTGTCGGATGGCCTTGTTCCTGTCGTTGAAGCCCGCCAAGTAGACGGCGGCCAGGTACACATGGATTCGTGCTGCGATCTCGTGGCCACCCATGTTCGCGTCGTTGAGAATCGCGATGGCGCCCCAGAGTGCTTCGCGCGCAGCCTCGTACTTGCCCGCCTGCAGTTGGCTGAGGGCTTGTTCGTTGAGCGCCACAACTTTCTCCAGAGGGTCCTGGGTTCCACCGGACTCCTCTGCCGCGATGGCGACGCCGGACTGCAAGGACAGAGCGAAAACCAACAGAAAAACCACAAGGGGCGGGAACAGACCACAGCACATCTTCACGGGTGCGACTCCTAGGATGGAGCCACATCACTATGCTGGGGTCGCGAAAATGTCCACTAGCGACAGACTTGGTGCGCCGGATCGCAACCGCCGCGAGGTGCCGGCACTACCAGCGGCGAGCTGTCGTCCGGATCCGCTTCCTGGAAGTAGCCATCGCCGTCCGCATCGACTCGGGGCGGGTCCGCGGCGACATAGTGATCGTCGGCCACCCAGTAGTCGATGCCGTCTGTCGTGCGCAACACAACATGCCCGACCACGCGCCCTCCGCGCAGGTTGGTGTCGGGGTTGCCGTGTTCAGTGAGATAGATGGCGCCAGTGGAGGCGAGACGATCGATAGCGGCCTGGTGGGGATGGCCGTCAGAGTTGCCGTTGCCCACCTCGATGATATTGACCCTGGGTTGCAGCTCGGCGAGGAAGGTGGGGCTGGATGAGTGATCGCTGCCGTGGTGACTCACCCGATAGACGTCAATGTCCTTGGCCAAGGGAGCCACTGCATATTCGATGTCGTGGTACGAGTAGCCGTAATCGGATATCAGGGTCTCGCCCGAAAGATCGCCGCCCGAGAAGTAATCGAGCAGGCCAAAGCGCAGGACGAAGGCCACCGAGTAGTCATTCTCGCTGGGTGGGGCTGGATCGTCGACCGGTCCATTGGCAGCAAGCAGGCCATTTCCGTCCACTGCGACCAAACGCACGGTCACCCCCGGCCCGAGATCAATCTGACCATCGCCCAACGTGGCGACTTCGGGGTGCAGCAGGTTTTGACCATCGCCGGCAAGGTACTCACGCCAGCGCGCCAGCGTGCCCCCGCCTTCGCCGGGGTAGTGGGAGAAATCGCGGCGCAAGAGCGCGCCCACAGTGAATCCCTGCAGGTTGACCAGGTGCCACAGACCGCCGTGACCGGGATACCCGGTGTGGTCCACATGGAAGTGGCTGATGAGCACATAGTCCAGGTGCGAGGAGCCAAGGACATTCTTGATGTACGGCCCGACAATCAAGGCCCCGTCATCCGCCTCCCAGTCAGCCTCGCCGGCATCCACCAGCAGCGTCCGGCCGGTGGGCCCGACGATCAGTGTGCTGGTGGCCTGCCCTGCATCGATGTGGTGAATCTCAAGCCAGCCCGACTGCCAGTTGCCACTGCCGGGCGGGTCGGTCCCAGAAACGGCTGGCATCCTTCCTCCGGGCACCAAGCTGCAGCCGGCCAGGAAGAGCAGACATCCGCGGAGTACCAAGAAGAGGCGCATGCCGGGTTATCGGCATCGGTGCGCTGAGGTTGCTTGCGCGAAATTCAGTTTGCGTCCCGGAGCCGCGCGCGGCCGCGGCCCCGCGTATGGCCGCGGCCGCGTGGGTCCCGGAGAAGAAGCTGGCTATCCCTCGCAGAGGGCGCAGAGGACGCGGAGAGCGGATGACAAGAAGGGGTCTGTATGGCGCATGATCCAACCCTTCTTTTCTCCTCCAACTCTGTGACCTCTGTGCGCTCTGTGTGAACTAGGCAGCCCGCCGCATGGGCTGCTCCAGGCGGCGGGCGTTGAAAGACGGAAGGACTACTTGGCGGGAGCGGGGGCGGGAGCCGGCGCAGGAGCCTTCTCCTCGGCAGCCTTCTTGCCCTTCTTGCCCTTCTTGCCCTTGGCATCGGCCGGTTTGGCCGAGTCTGCCTGCGCGACTTTCTTGGCCGTGACTGCCGTGGGCGCCTTGTGGCTGGCCTTGGCGGCAAAGGCCGAGGTGCTGGTCAGAGCGACGATTCCGAGTGCGATGAAGATCTTCTTGAACATGGTGGCTTCTCCTTCTTCTGTGGGTTGCTGTGAAAGCGTCTCTGTTGGGTTGACAATGCAGTGACCGTGCCAGCGGCAAATCCAGCAGTTGCCCGCGGAATTCCGCCCCTTCACTTCTGCCGCGACCAAGCGCCGGAGCCAATCCGCCCGCTCACATGGGGCGTTCTTGAAAGGAATCGCTGAGAAAACTGGCGCCAACCCTTGCGCCGGGCGAAGGTGGACGCATGGGCGCGTTCATCAACGCGTTTCGCAGCAAGCGGGTGGGCATGCTCATCGCGTTGGGCTTTGCCTCTGGGCTGCCGCTGGCGCTGACGCGCACAACCCTGAGCGCGTGGATGACCAACGCCGGCGTGAATCTGAAAACCATCGGACTCTTCTCGCTGGTCACCCTGCCCTATTCGTTCAAGTTCGTGTGGGCGCCGCTGCTCGACCGCTTCCGCTTTCCGCTGTTTGGCCGGCGCCGAGGCTGGATGGCGCTGACCCAGGTGGGCCTGCTGCTGGCTGTCTGGATCATGGCGGACATCAATCCGAAGAATGCGCCGCTGGCCATTGCGGCGCTGGCTGTGGTGGTCGCGTTTCTCTCCGCCAGCCAGGACGTGGTGGCCGACGCCTACCGTACCGATGTCTTGCCACCGGCCGAGCGAGCCTCCGGGACGTCGACCTGGATCCTCGGCTACCGCATCGCTATGTTGGTTTCGGGCGCCGGGGCACTGGTGTTGTCCGACCACATGCCGTGGTCGCGCGTGTACGGCGTGATGGCGCTCTTGATGATCGTTGGCATCATCGCCACTTGGCGCGCGCCCGAGCCCGAGGTCGTGCGGCCCCCGCGCACCATCGCCGACGCTGTGGTCAAGCCGTTCGTGGATTTCTTCGCGCGCAAGGGCGCGGCAGTCGCGCTGGCCTTTGTCATGCTCTACCGCATCGGCGACACCATCGCTGGCGGCATGGTGCTGCCCTTTCTCATCAAGTTGGGATTTTCCAACAGCGAGATCGGTTTCTGGAACAAGGGCGTGGGCTTCGCCGCAACCATCAGCGGCGTCATGTTGGGCGGCGGACTGGTGGCCAAGTATGGCGTGCGTCGCTGCTTATTAGCCTTCGGCGCGATTCTGATGGTCGCCAACACCGGCTACTTGGCGCTGGCCATGCACGGCAAGAGCGTGGTGCTGCTGGCGACGGCCATCGGCATCGACAACGTGTGCGGTGGCATGGTGGACGCGGCCTTCGCCGCCTTCATCATGTCTCTGTGTAACAAGTCCTTCTCGGCAACCCAGTTCGCGCTGCTCTCCAGCGCCTCGACCATCATCGGTCGCATCATCGGTGCTGGCTCGGGGTGGCTCGCGGCCACGCTGGGCTGGCCGGCCTTCTTCGGCATAACCATCGTGGCGGCAGTGCCGGCATTGCTGCTGCTCGTGCTGGCCTTCCCACACAACGCGGGCGCAGTCGAGCCGGAGAAGTGAGTGTCAGATACTCACCCGCAGGCCCAAGCCTAGGTCGAAGAGGCCGGGGCTGCGACTGGGAATGGGTAGACCAGCGAGATTCACGGCGTCGGTGCCGAAGCGAAACTCGCCGTGGTTGTTGCCCCAGTGGACAGCGGCAAACGCCTCGAAGCGCACGTGCGTGAGCAGAATGAACGAGTAGTCGAAACGGGTGATGCCAGAATGGTCGGAGAGATTGGCGAGGTTGGACAGGGTGAAAGTGGTGTTGTCCCAGGAGTACGGCGCCGGCGCACTGGCAAACAACGCGACATATTGCCGACCCAGGTAGAAGAAGGTGGCTGGCTCGCGCAGCGATTGCGAGTGAGGCAGGATGAGGCCCGGGTAGACAGCGGTGTTGCCGTATCCAAGGCCGTTGTAGAAGTACTCGGCGCTCACGGTGAACACATCGTTGGCGGCGTATTTCATCGAATAGGAAACGCCGCCGGTGGCCTGCGGCTTCACTCCAGAGCCAGGCGTGACCGGATAGAGCTTGTCAACCGCCGGCCCGAGCACGTCTTGCGCGAGAGTCATTTGATCGACGCTGGTGGTGGGCGGCATTCCCAGGGTGAGAGTCGACGGATCGATGCAGTTGTTGAAGTGAACTCGATCGATGTCCTGGGCGAAACGCAGCGCCACCTCGCCGTAGAAGTCGAGATCCCAAATCCCGGCCGAGATATCGGCCGCCAGCTTGGGCTTGTGCCC
>Ga0247845_1000119_pt1 | contig 16078 bp, 12 predicted proteins | sample PFST25metaG_2_FD_186008 | JGI IMG/M metagenome (GOLD analysis project Ga0247845, IMG submission 186008) | Peat soil microbial communities from Stordalen Mire, Sweden - P.F.S.T-25 | ecosystem: Environmental > Terrestrial > Soil > Wetlands > Peat | place: Sweden: Norrbotten County, Stordalen Mire...
CTGCTACGGGTGTGCCCCCTCTGGCAACTGTGCCACCCGTGACTACGGTTCCACCCGTTTGGGAGTTCGCATCGGTCGGACCAGCATCCTGACCGCCCCTCCCCCCACTTGCGCTGGCGCCCCCGGTTGCAAGGCCGCCCGTGGTGGGTGAGCCGCCGCTGGCGCCTCCGACTGGTTCGCCGGTGCTACCGCCGGTGGCCGTTCGTCCACCTGAGCCGGCCGTGTTGGCCATAATGCCTGCAACGCCAGCTCCGCCGGCCTGAGTGTTCGCGTCAGGGGTGGCAGCTGGCGCGCCACTGCCAGCGCAGCCAACAGCCATGCTGACCAGCAGCATGAGGACAAGAGAATGTCTTTTCGCTATCGTGGTCATGGGTTTCCCTCCCCAAATTGGTTGGCGGCCAGGCTCATCGTAGGTGCCTTGTCCCTAGTCGTTCAGCTCAGCCAATTCGGATCGCCGGATGGGGCAAGCTGCAGACAGGGGTTGGGGCGACAGGTGGCGCCGACATGCGCCTCTTCTGACGCTTTCGCGGGTGGCTAAGATCGCTGAGGGAAGGCAGCGCTCCACGGCGAGCACCATCTTCGACCATGGGAAGGCGCAGCCAGTCGAGCTGTCCGTTGCGAAGCATCGGTGGACGACGCGAAGATCGAGGGCGTCCTTACTTGCCGGCGGCTGCGGCCGCACTGGCACCGCCAAAAAGCAGAAGGGTCTTGAGGTCCTCGTCGTTGAAGTAGAGCTGCAATCCGAAGAAATAGTCGAAGAACCCGCCCGCGGTGCCCTGGGTTCGGGTGTAGTTGAGGACGTCGTCCACCCCTCCCACGAGGTAGAGGTACTTCTTGTAGATCGCCAGGTAGCCACGTCCGGTCACGCGCGGGTACTGATTCGAACGCGTGTCGAAGATATCCGTCGACAACATCAGGTGGTCGTCAAATAGATATAAGTCGCCACCCACACCGCCGGTCGATTCCTTGATGCCAAAACGGCCCTGAAAGGGGCCCCAGCGCTTGCCGAACATGAAACTGAAACGCAGCTGCTCCGTCGTCGTGATCTGCTCGCTAGAATACGCACCAGTGGTCGAGTTGTAGCCCACGACGCTCTGGGCGTTACGATACCCGCGCGGATCATCGACAAATTCGATCAGGTAGAACTTGTCAGGTCGCGGGTACAACTGAACCGCCACGTACGACTTGAAGGTGTGGGCCATGTAGTTGTACTCGGTACGCAGCCCCACGATGGTCTGCAGCCTGCTCACACCACGGGTGACGCTGCTGATGTCATCCGTGATGTTGTCCAGGTTCTTGGCCACCGTGTCGTCGGTCAGCAGGTGGCCCACGGTACCCTCGCCCTCCTCCATGCGGCCCGTGATCTTGTCCACGTGGCGCAACGACTTATCCAGGCTGTCGATGCTGGTCTGCAGCTTCTGCAACGAGCTGCGCAGTTCCTGCCCGGCGCCGGAGACCTGCCCCTGCGTGGTTCCCACCAGCCCTTTGATTGACTCGCTGATTTCGCGCGCATTGCGCAGGGTGACGCGAACGTCGTCGGCCTCGGTGTGGGTGATCCCTTGAACGGTAGCCGCGATGTCGTCTATGCGTCCGAGCAGGCGCTCGACAATAGCCGAGTTTCTCTCCAGCAACTGGTTGGCGTTGTCGGCTATGTCCTTGACCGGCCCCGAAGTCAGCGCCTTCACGTCTGAGAGGATGTCCCTCAGGATGGGCAGAGTCTCACCCACCGAGTTCATGATCTCTCCCATCTCCACCGGCTCGGTGACGATCTTGATCTCGTCGCCATCGTGCAGTTCCCCCAGGGCCACGCGCTGGCCCTTGCGCACCGTGAAGGGCGAGCCCGGATCGATCTCGAGGTAGTATTCGCCGAGGAGAGAAGCCGCCTTCTTGGCAATGGCGGCATTCTCGTACAGCTTAATGTCCGGCATGATGCGCAGGAAGACCTTGGCCTTGCCCGACTCCTGGTCGAGCACGCGCTCCTCGACTTGTCCGATGCGCAACCCGGCCGAGAGAACCCGCGTCCTCTCGTAGACCCCCAAAGCGTTGTGAAACAGTGCGTGCACGCGGTAGCCGCCGCCTCCTGTGATCTTCTTGCTGGTGTACTGAAAGAGCAGGTAGGTCGTCACCAGGACCACCAGCGCCAAGGCGCCCACCGTGAGGCCAGCCAGGCTTCGCCTCATGATGACGCCCCGAATTTCACGGCGCCCGAGGGTTCAACGAACTCACGCAGCCTTGGGTCGGGCGCCGCCAGCAACTCGGCAGGCGTGCCGCACGCGACGATCTTGCCATCGTAGAGCATGGCGATGCGGTCGCCGATGCGAAAGGTCGACGCCATGTCATGTGAGATCACCACGGACGTGACCCCGAAGTCGTCTGCAGTGCGCCTAATCATTTCATCGACGTTCTTGGTGGCAATCGGGTCAAGGCCGGTGGTGGGCTCATCGTAGAGCAGAATCTGGGGCCGGTCGACAAGCGCGCGCGCCAGGCCCACACGCTTTCGCATACCACCGGATAGCTCGGCTGGGAACTTCTCTTCGACCCCCGGAACATTGTCCAGATCCAGGCGCCGGAGCAAGGCCCTCACCCGATCCATGATTTCACCCCTGGGCAGGCTGTACCGTTCGATGAGGGGGAAGGCGATATTCTCGACCACGTTGAGCGAGTCGAAGAGCGCGGCGTATTGGAACACCATGCCGAACTTGCGCTGCACCTTCGCGATGGCCACGTCGCCGAGGCCCACGATGTCCTCGCCGTCCACGTAAATATGGCCGCTGTCCGGCTGCAGCAGGCCCATGAGGTGCTTCATCAGCACCGACTTGCCCTGCCCGGAGCCACCGATGACGATGTTGGTCTTGCCCCGCTCGAAGTCCAGGTCGATCCCGCGCAGAACCTCCTGCGAGCCGAAGCTCTTGTGCAGACCGCGAATCTGGATCTGCCAGCGATCGTCACGCGTGTGGTCGCCGTTGGTCATCTACATTCCATGCGCGGGCCAGATCACGTTCATGATCTCGATCAGGAAGTAGTCGAGCACCAAGACCGAAACCGAGCTGGACACGACCGCAGCGGTGGTCGCGCGGCCGACTTCCTTGGCCCCGCCGCGCACGTTGAATCCCTGGTAGCAAGCGGTCAGCGCCATGGCAATGCCAAAAATCACCGCCTTGATGAGCCCTTGCACGTAGTCGAGAGGGTCGACCCAATGGCGAAACAACTCCAGAACTTGCCCAAAATCGATTTGATACACCAGGATCGAAATGATGTACGCACCCAACAGGCCCACCACGTTGAAGACCATGGTCATCACCGGCAGCATCAAGATCGACGCGACCAGCCGGGGTGTGACCAGGTAGTGCACTGGGTTCACTGCAAAGGTCGTGAGCGCATCGATCTGCTCGGTGATGCGCATGGAACCCAGTTCGGTCGCCATAGCCGATCCGGCCCGCGCCGTGATCATGAGGGCGGTGAACACTGGCGCCAGCTCGCGCGCCAGCGAAACCCCCACGCCATAGCCGACCCAGCGCTGCTGGTCGAACATGGCCAGTGCGGTGATGGCCTGCAGGGCCGTCACTGCTCCGCTGAAAAACCCCACCAGCATGATGATGGGCAGCGAACCCACACCAATGAACTCCATCTGTTCCAGGTAGAGGCGCAGCCGGAACGGCCGTCGAAACAGCCACGTGAAGGCGCGGCCCAACAGCATCATGTGCAGCCCGAAGATCGCCACGGCCCCCAGCAGGGGCGCGAAGATTCGACCCACCAGACGAACCGCCTGCGTATCCATAGGTGGCAACTGCTCGGTGCCGCCGCTCGGGTTGGTCGGGGAAGCGTCACTCATGGCCGCGCGTCCGTTCCGGAGGCCCGGTAGATGCGCGGGACGCGCTTGGAGATCCCGCACAGGATCTCGTAGCTGGCGGCGTCAGCCCAGCGGGCGACCTCGTCGACGGTGATGGCTGCTCGGTCGTCGCACCCGATCAGAGTGATGGAGTCGCCCACGGACGCACCCGGTACCCGGCTCACATCGACCATCATCATGTCCATGCAGACGGCGCCGACCACGGGCGCGCGGCGACCCCGGATGAGGACCTCGGCACCACGAATGTGCCTGGGATAGCCATCGGCGTAGCCGATAGGCAAGGTGGCCACTCGCGCCTTGCGCACTGGACGCCACAGGCCGCCGTAGCTTACCCCCTGCCCAGCGGCCACTTCGTGCAACGCCATGATCTTGGTACGGAGAGCAAGCACAGGCTCCAACTCGGGACGAGCCACCACCGCCGACGGCATGGCGCCGTAGAGGGCAAGCCCGGGCCGGATGGCGCGGTAGCGCGCCTCGGGAAAACGCACCGCCGCGGCGCTGTTGGCCGCGTGGACGACCTCGGGAACCACCCCGCGGGCGGCCGCGGCGAGAAGGCAGCGCTCAAAGCGGACGATCTGCTCGCGCGTGGCACCAGAACGTTTCAGGTCAGCCGATGCGAAGTGCGTGCAAACTCCGGTCAACTCCAGGTGCGAATAGCGAGCCGCAATGTCGAGAAATGCGGGCAACGCTTGAGGCTGGATGCCCAGTCTGTTCATGCCCGTGTCGATCTTCACGTGCACGGGCCAGCGCTGCTGGACCCTATCCCCCGCTTCGTCCTGACCGCGCTTCGGCCTGCGTCCCCGAGGCGCGCTGCCGAACCGCTGCAACTCACCGATGTCGTAGATGACCGGTGTCAGGCCTTCTTCCAGCACCTCGGAGTGGGTGTGACCGTAGTAGGCACCCAGCACCAGGATCGGACAGGTGAGGCCCGCACCGCGAAGCTCAAGACCTTCCTCGACCAGGGAAACCGCAAGCGCGTCAACCAAGGGTGCGAGCACGCCCGCCACCGCCACAGCGCCATGTCCATAGGCATCCGCCTTGACCACGCCATAGATGGCCACCTTCGGACCTACGATGGCGCGCACGCGCGCGACATTGCGACAAAGGGCACCCAAATCGATCTCCGCCACCGTGGGCCGGATCGACGTGCGAAGATCAGCTTGCCGAACCGCAAGCCCGGTGGCCTCAGGCGCGCGCAGGGCGGACGAATCCGCCGCTGATGATAACAGCCCGAGGGATGCTCTGGTCGACTGCGCGTTCAAGGCTCGACGGATTGTCACACCCGGTGGGTATAGCGTCAATCTCGGGCCGAGATCCACAATCCCTCGATAGCCGCAGAAGGACCACGGCCACGACCGCCGCCGACCGCCCCGATTGGGTGCGCGGCTCGATCGTGGAAAGACCTGCTCTTTCGGGGCCGTCCGCCCCTTCACCTCGCCTGCCGCGGGATTTCGAAGGTGAAGCGCTACACCGCCTCGGCCGCCCCTGCCAGGGCGAAAAAACGCGGCATCAGGGTCAGCCGACGTCCCTGCGAAATCAGAAGGCCCTGCCGAGCCAAGTCAGCCACGATGCGCGAGACAGTCTCGCGACACGCGCCGATTCGACCGGCCAAATCCCTTTGCGTGGGAAAACGCGCGATGACAGTGCCGCCGGCTCCAACTTCGCCCTGATCCCGAGCCAGACTGAGAAGCAAGCGATACAACCGGCTCTCCACGTCGGTCGTGGCAAGCCCCCAAGCAAGAGCCTTGACCCTGCTCAAGCGCCGCTCGAACTCGCGCACCAAGGCTAGCGCAACCTCGGGCATGGTGCGAGTCACAGCCAGGAATTCCTGTCTTGGAAGCAGAAGCAGCACGCTGGTTTCGGCAGCGACCAAGCTGTCGCTGGACAGGGCGACGTCAGGATGGAGCAGCTCATCAACAAGAAAGTCGCCAGCCCGGAACGTCTCCAGAGTGAGCTCGCGTGAACCGTCGGTCTTGCGCACGGCACAAATGCTGCCCCGCACGACCAGCGCTGCGGCCCCGAGCCAGGGACCATCCAGCGAAACTTGCTGCTTTGAGCCAAATGAACGAATAGACGCCGTGCTCGCGAGTTGAGCTAGCGCAGTGGCGGAGAGTCCGGAGAACCAGCCCGAACTACGCAGAGCGCCCAAGGCTGGGGAGACGCTCACATCGCAAGAATAACAAGCTGTGTCTTTCACGGCGAGAGAGGTAGCTGGGTTCATGGCGACCTCTTGACGATGCACCACGCGTACCAACGCACATGGCCCGGTGGCAGCCGATTGTCCTTGGATTTCCAACGAGTTCCCAGGGAACGCGCACGAAGATCCATCGCAACCGCGACACCTTTGCCACACGTGTGTCGTGTTCGGCATCCCGAATCCCCGGGGCATCAGGCGCGTCACATGCTAGGTAGAATAACGCCGGGCCCGTTCCTTGATCGACTCTTTGAAATGCTCGACCGAATCTCAGAAGTGGCGCCCCATAAACGACTACGTCAGCGGTCCCGGTCGCCATCTTCTTCTATGACGCATTGAATTCTTGGGAGGCCTGCCTCTGCTCTACCGGTTCATCACGTTCTTCCTCTTCGCGCTCGCCATCCTGGCCGGCATACATTCCTATTTCTGGGTGCGGCTCGTGCGCGAGACACAGATGCCCCAGCCCTACCGCACGTGGGCAACTCTAGCCTGTATCGCGTTCGCCCTTTCGGTGCCGGTTTCACTGATGGCGCCCAGGCTGATGCCACGGCCGTGGGCCGCCCTTGCTGCCTGGCCCGGATACATCTGGCTTGGATTGATGCTGCTCCTTTTGGCGGCCCTGGTGGCGACCGACGTGCTCAGGCTGGTTTTCGCTATGGGCAGGGCGGTGTCCGCCCGGCCGCAACTCGATCCCGCCACGCGACTCCTGCTGGTCCGACTGTTGGCTGCCACCGCGGTTGCGGCGAGCGCCCTGGTCGGGGCCTACTCGATCTTTCAGGGGTTGCGTGCCCCAGTCATGAGAGAGCTTCGCATCGCGGTCCCCGGTCTCCCGCCGGCCTTGGCAGGAACCACAATCGTCCAACTGACTGACCTGCACATCGGGGCGACCAAGAGTCGCCGCTTCGCCGACGACGTTGTCCGCCGCGCCAACGCCCTTACCCCGGACGTCATCGCAATTACAGGCGACTTGGTGGAAGGTCGGTTCGGATCGGTCCGCGAAGATACGCTCCCCCTGGCTGGCCTGCAGGCGCGCCTGGGCGTCTTTATGGTCACAGGCAACCACGAGTATTACTCGGGTCTGCGCGAATGGCTGCCCGAGTTGCACCGCTTGGGCATCCGCGTGCTGAGAAACGAGCATGTTGTCCTCGACGCCGACAAAGGTGGAGGCTGGGAGCTGGCTGGCATCGAAGACTGGAATGGCCGCAGCATTGAGCCAGACGGTGGGCCAGACCTTGCGCGCGCCCTCGCCGGCCATGATCCACGTCGCCCGGTGATCCTGCTCTCACACCAACCGCGAGCCATCTACTCGGCCGCGCAAGCCGGGGTCGGGCTCATGCTGGCCGGCCACACTCACGGCGGGCAGATCTGGCCCTTCACCTACCTGGTTCGCCTGCAGCAGCCCTTCCTGGAAGGGCTCCATCGCGTGGGCGGGACGCAGCTCTACGTGAGCCCGGGAACCGGATACTGGGGACCACCCATGCGCCTGGGGACGCGCGCCGAGATCACAAAGATCACGCTGGTCTCTGATCGATCGTAGCCACTCCAATAGCCCAGCGCGCCCGGCCTGACTCGAACAGGCAACCCCCGGCTTCGTAGGCCGGTGCTCTATCCAGTTGAGCTACGGGCGCAGTGTGGTCGAGGGCGAATGTATGCCGCGCAGCCAGGGCACAAGTCAAGCCGTGATCCCGGTTCAACCGCAGATAGTCGAGAACTCCCACCCGCCGTCCATGGTCCGAACGGCGGGTGAATCGAGGCAGTTCCCCTGAACTAACGATGGCGGCGGCGACGCACAGCCAGCGCCAGTCCCACGCCCGCCAAGAGCAGGCCGATCGGGGCCTGGCCAGACGGGGCAAAGCGGCAGCTGCACCCGCTCGCAGATTCGCTCTGGTTCGCGGTTCCGCTGCCCTGCGACCCGCCGTTTTCTGCCTGGCCACTAGCGCCACCGCTCGGGCTCCCCGCAGTCGGCGTCCCGCTGCCTCCGCTGGCAGTCGCACTCTTTCCTCCCGCGGCCATGATCCCGGCAGTCGGCGTCCCTGTGCTCCCGCCAGTGGGTGTCCCTGTGGTCCCGCCGCTGGCAGTCCCGCTCTTCCCGCCCGTGGCCATAATCCCGCCAGTGGCCATCCCGGTGCTCCCGCCAGCGGCCATCCCAGTGCTCCCGCCAGTGGCCATCCCGGTGCTCCCGCCGCTGGCAGCCCCACTCCTTCCGCCCGTGGCCATGATCCCGGCAGTCGGCGTCCCAGTGCTCCCGCCGTTGGCCATCCCAGTGCTGCCGCCGCTGGCAGTCCCACTCCTGCCGCCAGAGGCCATCCCGGTGCTCCCGCCGTTGGCAGTCCCGGTGCTCCCGCCGTTGGCAGCCCCAGTGCTCCCGCCAGCGCCGGTGCCAGTGCTCCCACCACTCGGGGTGGCGCCCGCATAGAATGATACCTCCCCGGTGTCTCCTGCATTTGCCGCCCAGACGCGGCGAGCCCAGGCCGTAAGTGACAGCAGCTGCGCTGGATAGAGTCCCTGGGCATTGTCGGTATCGGGTTCGCTCCACTTCACCATGCCTATCAAGGTCGTTGCTGAGGCGTCGTCGTTATTCGCTATGGCTTTCGCGGCGAGGCAGGCCGCCTTCACGTATACGCTTGAAGACGAGGTCCCCGCCGTCCCGCAGTCGTACTGAGTCGCGTCGGCTGCGCTGAATAGCATCAACGCAGCCTTGGCGATCGTGCCTACGGTTGCGTCCGTTGTCTTTCCTACCAGGAAGGTGCGCGCCGTGGGATCATCGCCCAAGAAGCCGAGTACCATCATGGCCACCCCAGCAAAAGCCACATTTGCGTCGCCGGCCCCGCACTGCAGCCGCGTCCGCAGGGTGGCGAGATTGGCGCCCAGCCCACTCTTGCGCGCGCCCAGATCGATCGCTGCCCAGAGCTTCGTGTAGTCATACTTGGTGCCAGTGCCGGAGGTCAGCGCCCGCGTGGCCTTGGTGCAGTCGGTGGCAGTGCCCGAGCACGCACCCGTGATGACCGAGGCATCGTTGGCGCCCCACGATCCGCGACCGGCGCAGTAAAGGGACATCAGGTTGTTCAGGCCAGTACTGCCACCACTGAAGTCAGCCTCGGCGGCGTACTGAATCTGCCGCGACATGTCGAGTCCGCTGCCAATGCCAGGCGGGGGCGCGGCAGGCACGAGCGTTCCACTTGTCTCGCGAATCATCACGGCCTTGCCTCCCCCTGCGGGGTAATCCGCGCTCTGGCCGGAGTTCCCGAACTTGACTGCGAACGAGATGTCCCCGATAGAAACAGCGCCGCCACCCGACTTGGTGATTGCCAGCGTGTACTTGGATTTCTCGCCCGGTAGAAGGACGCCGGCCGTCGTCTGCGTCCCCCTGGTCGCGGTTATTGTGCCCGAACCCATGGTCGCGGTCAGCGTGAACGACGTGAGCTGATAGCCCATGTTGTTCTGGACATAGATGTCCAAACTGCCCGAACCGCTTGCCGGCACGGTGACCGTGTCGGTGGCCGGGCGGACCACGATGTTGTATGCCGATGACCACATGTCGTTGCACCAGTGGGCGTGGGCCGCCAAAGGCGCGATGGAGATCGCCAAGAATGTCCCGAGCAGAAACTTCGTGCGCATGCTCATGCCCATAACTCCTTCAAAGGGGGGGTGGCTCTCTGGTCGTCGTCTTCTATCCACATCTCGCAAAGACGGTCGATGTCACGTAAGCTTGACATTACTGTAGTGCCAGCACCTCTGAAAGTCGGTCCATTTTTGTTTCTGGCCGCGTTTTCATCTTCGCATGTACTCGGATTGGCCCACGCGGCCACGGAGGACAGTGCGGCAACTGCTTCGCCGGCCTTGACGCAAGCTGCAGCTACTGGGCAGACTGACGCTGTGCGATCCCTGCTGGCGGGGGGAGCCCCGGTAGACGAAAGGGACGCCTCTGACTGGACGGCCCTGCACTTTGCATCTGCCCACGGGTGGACAGACGCTGCAGCCCTGCTGCTCGACCGGGGCGCTGACCCCAATGCCCGTGCACGCTTTGACATGACACCGTTGCACTGGGCTGCCTTGAGAGGACACGCTGAGGTGGCTGGCCTGCTCACCCGACGCGGCGCTCGCGTTGACGCCCGCAACGCCTACGGGATGACCCCTTTGCACCTCGCGGCCGACGACAAGGTTGTCGCCGTGCTGGTCACAGCCGGCGCAGAGGTCAACGCCCTCGACGATCGCGGTAGGACTCCACTTCATACGGCTCGACAGGGCAAGGTGGCCAAGGCACTGATCGACCACCGCGCGGACCTCCGCATCCGCACACCCCAGGGACGCACGGCCATGGAGATCGCAGCAGTGGACTCAACCGAGAACGCTGGCCTCTCCGTTCACGGCCCTATGTTGGCGAGGCTGCGCGGGATCATCAGTCAGGCCAGGGTTACCCTCATGAACATCTCCACAAAGCCCATGGACGCCTTCGTTCTGTCCGGACACAGCCCAGCGTGTAGTGTTGATGCAACGCCCGCGCAGCTGCCCAGCCTGCAGCCCGGCGAACTGGTGGACTTCACCCTGACCTTTGTCCGCGCACCCGGCGTGCGTGAGGGTGAGCATCCCCTCTTTCTCTCTGCCTCGGTGGCCGGCAAGCCTCTGGTGAACTTCGATTTGAGGATCAACACCGAAATGCGCGAGATCCCGGAGGACAGCGGCATGATCCGGCTGGCCAAAGGGAGCGTGCGACCGGCGCCTTCGCGCCTGCACTACCTCGCGTATCTCGTTGTTCCCTTGCTGGTGGTCGCGGCCTGGTTTGTCGTCCGCCGAGGGCGCAGGTAGTCTGCTACCGAGCTGGAGTCGCCCGAGCCCGCTGCCGCCGTCGTTCGCGACTGGTAAGCCCGAGGGCGAGCGCCAGGAACGGAATCAGCACCAAAGGGAAGGACAGCCAGAACCAGCGATTGGAACCGAGATCCGGCGGCGCCCGGTCGGCCTCCCCGAGCGGCAGGGCGCGCAGGGTTCCATCGTAGCTGCCCACAAAGGCCATCCAGCGGTCGGAGATGCGACCGGCAACCGGCGACGACCAGTTGCTGTCATCCATCCCGGCGACGTTCCAGAGCGGCCGGCCGGTAAAGGCAGAAAAGAGCGCCGCGCCAGTCTTGAGCGCGGCGGCGTGCAACAGGTTGTCCCAGCCCAAGACAAGTACCATCGCCTCTCGGCCCGAGTCCACCAGCGCGGGAGACGAAAACAAACCACCGCGGGCCGCGAAGCGCCAAAGCAGCGAGCCGTTCGATGCGTCGAGCGCGTGCAAGAACCCATCGTAGGAAGGGACGAACGCGCGCGCCGAGCCCCGCTCGACCAGGATGGCCGGCGAACCGGTGATGCGATCGCCGGTCTTGTAGTTCCAGCGCTCGGCCCCGGTGGCTGCGTCGAGGCCGCGAACTGTGCCGTACTTGGAGCCGGTGACCACGAGTGGGCCTGACGACGAGACGAAGAATGCGGGCGGGCTGCGAACCGCGTCGAGCTCGGTCTTTCTCCACTGCACGGCGCCGGTCCCGGCATCCAGCGCGTAGACATTGCCATTGGCCGAGCCGAGGAAGAGCTGCCCGTGACCGGCGGTGCGTACGAAGATGGGCGCACTGAGATCGTTGTCTCCCAGCTCCTGACGCCAGAGGGGCTTGCCGTCGGCCAGGGCCAGGGCGAGCACGCCGCTTTTCTGCAGGCTGTTGGCCAGGGAACGATCCCAAACCCAGTAGCCTACGAAGACCGCATTGTCACTTTGCCCGGTTCCACCCACACAGGGGGCGGCCAGCCGAGCGCCGCCTAAGGTAGGCCGGTAGTCCTCGACGGAATGGACCCATACCTGCCGGCCGGTGGCGGCATCGATCGCGTAGACCAGGCGATCGGTCGAGGCGGCAAGAAGGAGCATGCGGTCGCCCTCGCGGAAGAACACCGGCGCGGCGTATACCGGCCCCCCGGTGGTGAACTTCCACAGCGATTCGCCGGTGGCCGCATCCAGCGCGTACAGGGTGTGGTCGTAGTTGCCCACGGCCAGCAAAGCCCGCCCCTCGACCAGGGCCAGGGCAGGCGAGGACCACACGGTCATGCCTGGCTCGTAGCCCCACACACGGCCGCTGCCGTCGAAGCTCCAGGCCCGGGCTGGCTCGCTCGCTGGCGCGTCTAGTTCGATGGCTGCCGTGTTTTGGGCATCGCAACGGCTCTGCGACCACAACGTGCAGGCCTGGGCGCGGCCCTGTCCGGGCGCCGACCACAGAATGGCACCAAAGACGGCTCCACCGAGAACGACCAGTGATGGCCGCCCGAGGCTCCCGGCCCTTCTCACGCGGGATCCTCCGCCTTCCTTGCGGGAACCGCGGACTTCTCGCCCTGCTGACTCCACATGTCGACCACGCGCAACCCGCCGTTGGGACAATGATCCACACAGGAGTAGCAGAACTGGCACTGGTCCAGGCGAACCACACCGTTCTTGATTGCGGCCACATCGCAGGTCGTGCCGCACACGCCGCATTCTGTGCAGCGACCAGGGGTCTGCTGGATGCGCAAGCGCGAAAATCGGTGCAGAAAGCCCATCAAGTAACCCCAGGGGCAGAGATAGCGGCACCAGGAGCGAAGAACGAAGAGCGACGAAACCAGGATCACCAGGGTGGTGACCGCAGACGCTTTGTCGTCGCGCGCGGTAAAAGCGAAGTGCATCGGCGAGGTCACCACCAAGTGCGACACGGCGGTGACGAAAATGGCCGCCAAGCTCACTAGACGCAGTTTGCGCGAGGGAAGATCATCAATCACGCCCGCCAGCACCAAGTAGCAGAGCAGGATCAGCATGGCCGCGAAGTGCACGCTGGAGTCCTCGATCAGCAATTGCCTCCTTCTCCCCAGCCAAATCATCAGCACGAGGAAGCCCGCCACAAAAACCGTCAGTCCAATCAGCCAGCGGCGCGTCAGCGGCCGCTGGCGCCGGGGGAAGCGTTTGCGCAGCCAGCCCGCCAAATCCTGCATGGTTCCCGTGGGACATATCCAGCCGCAGAAGACAGGTCCGTGCAACAGCGTGACCGAGATGACCGCGACCGGAAGGGCCAACCAGTAGAACGACTCGGAATACGCCGTGCCGAGCAGGGTCACCCCATAGAGCCCGTTGCGGATCATGCCGAACACGCCCAGGCACGAGTAGACGACGTAGTAGAAGACCAGGAACGACCCACCCTGCACGAAACGGCGTACGAGCTGGCGCCGGCGCTGGATACCACTGATGGCGATCACGACGAGGAAAAGGAAGATGAGCGATGCCATCTCCACGCTCGTCCCGTCCAGCGAAAGGAAGGGGACGTTGAAGACCTTGCCCAGGGGGAGACGTTCAGGCTGCATGGTGCTGCGGAGGTACTGGCGCTACGAGCGGAATGAAGTCTGACACGCCCGAGCCGGGTCTGTGCGGAAAGGTGACCTCAGCCCTCCTCTTTTTCGACCGTCTCGCACGGACAGCACCCAGGCTCGTCAAGACAGGCCGCGGCGCAGGGCGGTCTGGAGATAGCCGACGAGGGGTCCAGCCCGAGGAAACGCGCCACAAAGGGACAGCGCGGCTTCTCGCGCAGATCGGCCAAGGTGCCAGTCTGGACAATGCGTCCGCCTAGCATCACGGCCAAAAAATCACCCAGAGCCGCCGCTTCGTCCCGGCTGTGGGTCACATGCAACGTCGTCAGGTCGAGCTCCTCGTGCAAGCGCGCCAACTCGGCCTGCAGCTCCAGCCTCGCGTTGTGGTCGAGCGCGCTTAGCGGCTCATCCAGCAGCAGAAGTACCGGCCGTACGGCCAGTGCGCGCGCGATGGCCACGCGCTGCGCTTCGCCGCCGCTCAGGGTGGCGACTGGCCGGGGCAGAACTGCGGCCAGACCCAGGCGGTCGACCAACTCGTCGACGGTACGACGCGCTTCGGCCTGGGGCACCCGGCGGGCTCGCAGGCCGTATTCAATGTTGCCGCGCACAGAAAGGTGGGGAAAGAGTGCCGCTTGCTGGAACACCAGCCCGATGTTGCGCTGCTCGGGCGCCTGCGCCGTGACGTCACGACCGTCGACCAGAATCCGACCGGCCAACGGCGGGAAGAATCCGGCAATGGTCTGCAGCAGCACCGACTTGCCGCAGCCGCTGGGGCCGAGCAGCACCCAGTACTCCCCCTTGCCGATGCGCAGGGACACATCGTCGAGAGCGAAATCGCCGAACCGGCAGCCCACATGCTGGACTTCGATCATGGACGGCGCTCCCGGCGCGGCCGGCGCAAGGCGAAGGGCATCAGGGTCTGTCCGAACTGCAACATGACGAACACCCACAAACAAATCACGAGCAGGAGCACGGCGATGGGTCGACTCTCCGGGACACCTGCGCGCAAGAACTCAGTGTGCACCAGCACGGGCGCGGTGACCGGCGAGCTGGCGAATAGGACGATGCAACCGAACTCGCTGATGGCGCGCGCCCAGGCCAGAGTGGCGCCGACCATGATCCCGCGCGAGGCCAAGGGCAGCGAGATGCGCCAGAAGGTCGCGGCCGGCGAGGCGCCCAAGCTGCGCGAGGCCAGCTCCAGGCGCAGGGGTACCGATTCGAAGGCGGTCATGGTTGTTTTGATGAGGAAGGGCGAGGCCACGAAAATCTGGGCGATGACGACGCCCGCCAGCGATCCTGAGATGGGCAGGTGCAGGGACTCAAGGACCCCGCCCAGAATGCTGCCCGGGCCGAGCAGCACGATGAGTGCCACCCCGGCCACCGACTGCGGCACTAGAATGGGCACATCGACCAGGGATTCGACCCAGCGCTTGCCCGGGAAGTCCACGCGAGCCAAGCCGTAGGCGAGCGGAATGCCCAACAGCCCCACAACCAGCGTCGCCAAGGTGGACGATACGAGGCTCATCCACAGGGCATCGCGCACCTCGGGACGGACGAATGTGCGCCACAGGGTCTGCACCGAATCCTCGGTTGCCAGGTGGATGAGCGGGAACAGCACGATGCCGAACGCGACCAGACCGCCGCCCAGACAGAGACGGACGAAGCGCGAAGTCACCCGGCGCACGCGCCACAAGGTGCTGTAGATGAGGGCAAGCGGGATGAAGCTCTCAAAGGCATAGGGCTGCAGGAGCACGAACGACAGCACGAAGATGGCGAAGAACCCGAGCAGGACCGGCGAGGCAAACAGGCTGGCGTAGGCGACCACGAGCAGGATGAAGAGCGGCGTCTTGCCGAGTAGGACCAGCACAAGCAGGAAGAGAACAAAGTAGCCGACGAGGAACAGCCCCACCGTGCGCGCGGGCCGCTTCGCCAGGGTCACGGCCGCCGCGTGGAACACGAAGAGGTTGGTGAAGAACAGCACCAAGTTCATGGCCACCGAGAAGGGCGGCTCGGGCAAGAGGCCCAATCCAATGTGGATCGCAGCCAGCGCCACGATGGCGGCCCCGGTCTGCTTTGTCGTCACCTTCACGGTCTCTGCACCAAAAGGGAGCCGAGCTCTTCGGGGAGCATACTACAGGGGCCACACCACGCAGGCTTGGCCGGACGGAGGCCGCGCCTTTCGAGCAGGCGCGTGCCGCCCTCGCCGAGCAGCATGGCGATGAAACGCCGTGCTTCGGCGGCATGGGGTGCGTCGGCGGGGATGGTGAGGCCATAGGTGATGGGCCCCCCGGTGATGTGCGTGCGGCCGTCGCCCTGCTTCATGCGAACCTCGACGCTGGCGCTGGCGTAGTGCTCGGCCAGCTCGGGCCGCGACAGATTCTGTTCAGCCGGAAGGGTGGTGATTTTCAGGTGATGGTCCTCGGCCGTGGAACGAAACAGAAACGCATAGTCGACCGCGCGGGCCTCGAGAAGAGTCAGCAGCTCAGCCTCGTCGTGGGTCACATGTTCCTTGGCGCATTGGCCGGAGAGCCGCGCCACCAAGTCCACGCCTGCGGCACCGTAGGTCCCCGACTTTTCCGCAAGCTGCCACGCCAGCAGGGTGTGGTACCCCAGGGGCGCGGTGTCGGGATCAGCCCGGCCCAGGCGCACGCCCGGCCGGCCCAGTACGTTCGGCCAGTTTTGGG
>Ga0247845_1000122_pt1 | contig 15846 bp, 7 predicted proteins | sample PFST25metaG_2_FD_186008 | JGI IMG/M metagenome (GOLD analysis project Ga0247845, IMG submission 186008) | Peat soil microbial communities from Stordalen Mire, Sweden - P.F.S.T-25 | ecosystem: Environmental > Terrestrial > Soil > Wetlands > Peat | place: Sweden: Norrbotten County, Stordalen Mire...
CGTGTGCGGCCGGCCGGCGGCGAGGTTGTGTTGTTGAGTGGCGCATCGGCCGAGGCCGTGGCCACGCGCTGTCGCGAGCTAGTTGCCGAGGCCGGGCAGCAGGAACCCTCTCAGGGTTCCCACATTGATGACATGCTGGCCTTTCTAGCCCGCTCGACCCAGGAGTTCTTCGACGCCCAGGCGGCTGCGCGCCTGGCCGTGTTTGCCGAATCCAGCGCGGACCTCATGGCGAAGTTGGGCAAGGCAGCGGAGCTGCTGGGCCCGGGCCACAGTTTCTCCGTGCCAGGCGGAATAGATTTTTGCGCCGGGCCCGCGGAGGGCAGCGTCGGGTTTCTCTTCCCCGGCCAGGGCAGCCAATCCTTGTACATGGGTGCGGATCTGGCCATGGCCAGCGCGACCGCGCTGGGGGTGTGGGATCGCGCAGCCGAGCTCGACTTCGCGCCCGGCGTCCGCCTGCATGACGTGGTCTTTCCACGGCCTGTCTTCGACGAGGCCGCGCGATGCGAGCAACGCGCGCGCCTGACCGCGACCGAGTGGGCCCAGCCCGCGCTGGGTGCCGCCAGCCTGGCGTTGCTGGCGATCTTGCGCGAGGCCGGCGTACACCCGGCAGCCGCGGCTGGGCACAGCTTCGGCGAGCTGACCGCACTCTGCGCTGCTGGCGCGCTGACGCCCGAGGATCTGTTGCGGCTTGCGCGCCGGCGGGGCGAATTGATGGCCGCAGCGGCGGCTGTGCCCGGAGCCATGACCTCGGTGGCCGGGCGGCGCGAGGACGTACAGCCCTTGCTCGACGAGTGGAAGCTCGACGTCGTGGTGGCCAACCACAACAGCCCCAAACAGCTCGTCTTGTCGGGCGCGACGGAGGCCATCGCAGAGGCAGAGCGGCGCCTGGGAGAAAAGGGCATGGCGGCGACGCGACTCGAGGTTGCGACCGCCTTCCACTCGCCCCTGGTCAGCCCGGCTGCGCAGCCGCTGCGCGAGTTCCTGGCCTCGGTTGCGTTGTCGGCGCCGTCGATCCCGGTCTTCGCCAACACCAGCGCGGCGCCCTATCCCAGCGAGCCCGAGGCCGTGCGCGATCTTTTGGCCCAGCAACTGGCCAAGCCGGTTCGTTTCGTAGAGCAGATCGAGGCCATGTACCAGGCCGGGGTGCGCGTTTTCGTCGAGGTAGGGCCGGCTCGCGTGCTGACCGGGCTGGTCGGCCACATTCTCAAGTCGCGGCCGCATCGGGCCATCGCGCTCGATCGCAAGGGACGGCCGGGCTGGGCCAGCCTGCAACAGGGGCTGGCGCTGCTGTCGGTGGCGGGCGTGGCGGTGGACTATGCTCGCCTGTGGGCCGAGTTTGCGCCGGCGGCCGACCCGCGCGCGCGCCGCAAGCCCGCCATGGCCCTCAAGATAAATGGATCAAGCTACGGGAAGATCTATCCGCCCGTACAAGGAGCAGTCGCATTGCCTAAGCCCAACCCCCTTTCACCGCCAGCCGAGCCTGCGACCAGTGACGCGGCCTCGGTGCCCGCAGTTCCCGCGGTCCAGCCTGACGGACGAGCGCTGCTGGCGGCGGCCGCGGCATCGAGTGGCGATCCGGGTGTGCAGCTCGCCTGGGTGCATGCCTTTCAAGAGAGCCAGCGGCAGACAGCCGAGGCGCACGCAGTCTTTCAGCGCACCATGGCCGAGTCGCATGCGGCGTTCCTGCGCGCGTCCGAGACTTCCCTGGCCAACCTCGCCAGCATGCTGGGGGGCGCGCCCGCTCTGTCGTCGCTGCCCGCGCTGGCTGAGACGCCGACTTGGGTGTCAGCGGTCGGCGTCGCCCCGCCTGTCCCGTCGGTGATGGCACCGGGGCCGGCGGCCGGGGCGATCGCCATGCCAGCCGCGCCGCCACCGCCCCCGGTGACGACCCCTGCGGCCGCACCGGCACCAGCCCTGGCTCGGCCAGCCGCGCCGCCAGCCCCGGCGCGTGTCTCGACAGAGCCAACCGCTCTCTCGTTGGCTGACCTGCAGGCCCTCATGTTGAGCGTGGTGGCAGCCAAGACCGGCTACCCGGCAGAGATGGTGGGCCTGGACATGGATCTCGAAACCGATCTCGGCGTTGATTCCATCAAGCGGGTCGAGATCCTGTCAGTCGTGACGGAGAAGGCGCCCAGTCTGCCCGAGGTCAGTGCCGCACGCATGGCCGGCATGCGCACCTTGCGGGCGATGGTCGCCTATCTGGGCGAGCAAGCGGGCTGCGCCGCCGCCGACGGCAAGCCTGCCGGCGGCGATGGCAAGGCCCAGGCTGCCAGCAGCCCCGCGGTCATCGAGGTGTCGCCGGAACCGAGCCAGGCGCCGATCGCCCAGGCGTCGATCGGGCGATTCGCGCTACGAGCGGTTGCTGCCCCGGCCCTGGGGCTGGCCACGCCGGGGCTCGTGGCAGCTCGCAAGTTGGTGGTGACCGACGACGGCTCCGGGGTAGGGACGGCTCTCATCGAGAAGCTTGGCGCCCTTGGCGCCAAGGCTCGGTTGGTCCACGAAATCCCGGCCGATGCCGACGCCGTCATCTTCCTGGGTGGCCTGCGCGCCGCCCCCTGCATCGAAGACGTGGTGGCGGTGAACCGCGAAGCCCTGCGCGCGGCTCGGGTGGTGGCAGCCCGCTTTGCCAAGGAAGGCGGAACCTTCGTGACCGTGCAAGATACGGGTGGGGATTTCGGCCTGTCCGGTTGTGAGCGCGCGTGGCTGGCAGGGCCAGCGGCCTTGGCGCGAACCGCTGCGATTGAGTGGCCGTCGGCACATGTACGTGCCATCGACGTCGACCGCGTGGGCCGTTCGCCCGACAAGGTGGCTGAGGCGCTGTGTGCAGAGCTTCTGTCGGGCGGCGTCGAGCGGGAAGTGGGCCTTCCCGCCGAAGGAGCGCGGGTGGTGCTGCGAACGGTTCCGGCTCCGTTGCCGCCGACCTCGGCACTGCCGCTCGATTCGCAGTCGGTGGTTGTGGTCTCGGGCGGAGCTCGCGGCGTGACCGCCGCCTGTGTGATCGAATTGGCGCGCGCTGCCCGCTGTCGCTTCCTCTTGCTCGGCCGCACGGTTCTCGAAGACGAGCCCGCATTTTGTCGCGGCGTGGAGGGTGATGCCGAGCTCAAACGCCTGTTGCTGGCCGAGGCCAAAGGCCGGGGCGAGACCGCGAGTCCGTCCAAGCTGGGGGCGCGCGTGGCTGCCATTCTGGCCGTCCGCGAGATCCGCCGCACCCTACAGGCCATCGGCAGCGCTGGCGGCGAGGCTCGCTATGTAGCTGTCGATATCAGCGACGCGAGCGCGGTGACCGAGGCGGTGGCGCAGGCCCGCGTAGCCTGGGGCCCCATCACCGGCGTCATTCACGGCGCAGGCGCTCTGGCCGACAAACTCATCGCGGACAAGACCGACGCCCAGTTTGCCAAGGTATTTCGCACCAAGGTGGTGGGCCTGCGCGCGCTCCTCGATGCCACAGTCGACGACGAGCTGGCCTTCATGTTGTTCTTCTCGTCGGTGGCCGCTCATTCGGGCAACCAGGGCCAGGCGGACTACGCCATGGCCAACGAGGTCCTCAATAAGGTGGCTGCGCTCGAGCAGCGGCGGCGTGGACCGCGCTGCCTGGTGCGTGCGTTGGGTTGGGGGCCGTGGGACGGTGGCATGGTGGACGCCTCTGTGCGCGCGCGTTTTGCTGACATGGGCGTCCCCCTCATCCCGATCGAGGCCGGTGCCCGTCTCATGCGTGACGAGCTGTGCGCAGCCGGAGACGCCGAGGTCGTGATCGGGGCCGGGGTTTCCGGACACGGCGGGGCCGAGCCGGCCGGGACGCAGAAGATCGAAGCCGAGATCGTGGTCGACCGCACGCGCTGCGCTTTCCTTGATGGGCATCGCGTGCGCGGAACTGTGGTCGTGCCCGTGGCGCTGGTGCTGGAGTGGTTTGCCCGCGCGGCGCGGGCCTGCCGCCCGGATCTGACCCTGGCAGCCAGCCGGGACGTGCAGGTGCTGCGCGGAATTCGCCTCGGCCATTTCGATGAAGGCGTCGTCGAGCATTTCCTCCTGCGCGCGCGCCAGCTTTCCAACGGCCACGAGGCCACCATTGCGGTCGAGCTCCTAGGCGCGGACGGCAGCCGCCACTACTCGGCTATCTGTGAAATGAAAGAGCGCTCTCCCCTTCCCGATCGCACCCTGGCCCCGCCCGCTGACCTTGCACCCTGGTCCAGCGTCATCTACGACGGCGAGGTCTTGTTTCACGGGCCTGCTTTTCAGGTGATTCGTTCAGTCGACGGCATCGCCGACGGCGGGCTGACCGCCACCCTGGAGGGCGTCACAGCGCGGGGGTGGGCCGGCCCGTGGCAGCTCGATCCGGCGTTGCTCGACGGGGGCTTGCAGGTGGCGGTGCTATGGGCGCAGCGCAAGCTGGGCGTGGCCTCTCTGCCCACCACCATTGCCCGCCTGCACATCTACCGCCCGGGCCCGGCGGCAGGGATCGTCCGCTGCGTCCTGGCGGGCCGCGAGGCCTCACATGAGCGGGCCGTGTCGGACGCCGTGTTCTTGGCCAGCGACGGCAGCGTTGTCGCGGAGCTGCGCGGTATTGAGGTACACGCGCTCCCGCGTGACGAGCGTTCTGCGGGTCCGGCCGAGGCGACTGCTTCGCGACGGCGCACCGGGAGTGGTTCGCCTGCCCGCTCATGAGCTTTGCGCCCATTGCCATCGTCGGGCAGGGCTGCGTCCTGCCAGGAGCCCTGTCGCCCGACGAGTTGTGGGGCTTGGTGCTGCAGGCCCGGGTCGTGATCGGGCCTGCCCCGGCTGGCCGCTGGGGCATCGATCCGGCTCTGGTCCTGGCAACGAATTCCAAGGACACGCGCGATCGGACGCTCCACGATCGCGGCGGCTACGTGCAGGGGTTCGACAAGGTTTTCGATCCGCAGGGCTTCGCCATTCCCGCGGAGCAGATCGCCCCACTCGATCCGCTTTTCCATTGGCTGCTCTACGCCGGGCGCGAGGCTCTCCGCGATGGCCACTTTCGCGCCGACAAGGCCCGTGCCGGTGTGGTCATCGGCAACCTTTCCTATCCCTCGTCTTCGCTGTCGCGCTACGCGGAACGGTTCTGGCTGGAGCGGCTTCTGGGCGGGCGCGGTGCCAACCAAGCCTTCGACCGTCTGGGGTTGCCCGCAGTGGACCCGCGCAACCGCTTCATGTCGGGCCTGCCCGCGCATCTTCTCGCCCAGGCCTTGGGCCTGGGTGGCATCGCGTTCGCGCTGGATGCTGCGTGCGCCTCCTCGATCTATGCCATCAAGTTGGCCTGCGACCTGCTTGCCGACGGCCACACCGACTTGATGCTGGCCGGGGCGGTGAATCGTGCCGATGATCTCTTCATCCACCAGGGGTTCACAGCCCTGGGCGCGCTCAGCCCAACCGGGCGCAGCCGGCCCTTTGCCGCCGAGGCTGACGGCCTGATCCCGGCCGAGGGCGCGGCCCTGCTGGCCCTGCGACGTCTGGAAGACGCCCGCCGGGACGGAGATCGCATCTTCGGGGTGATTCGAGGCATCGGGCTTGGCAACGATGGCCGCGGTCGCGGTTTGCTGGTTCCCTCGCAAGAGGGACAAGTGCGGGCCTTGCGCGCGGCCTACGCGGCGGCTGAGCTTTCGCCATCAGACATCTCGCTTTGCGAGTGCCACGCCACGGGAACCGGCGTCGGCGATGCCGTGGAAATCCGGGCCTTGGCCGAAGTCTGCGCCGGCCGTCCCGAGCCCTTGCCCATCGGATCGCTCAAGGCCAACCTGGGTCACCTGATTACCGGGGCCGGCGCGGCCGGCTTGCTCAAGGTTCTGGGCGCGTTTCGCGCACGCGTTCGGCCGCCCACGCCCCCGGTTGGCAGCATCACGCCCGTCTTGGACGGTACGCCGCTGCGCCTGCTGGGCGCGGCCGAGCCGTGGAACGATCCAAGCCCGCGGCGCGCGGCCATCAGCGCCTTTGGCTTCGGCGGCAACAACGCGCACCTGATCGTCGAAGAGCCCGTGGGCAAGGTTGCTCATTCACGCAGCAGAACGGTCGCGGTGCCCGCTGGCGGCTCAAGCATTCGGCCCCCTCGCCCCAATTCCAGCGTAGGCATCATTGCCATCGGCGCACGGGTCGCCAACGGAAAGAGCGCGGCCGATTTCGCGGAAGCCATCTTCTTGGGGCAATCGAAGTTGAACGGCGACAAAGCGCCTGCGGATGAAGTGTCGCTGGCGCTTGCAGGCTTGCGTTTTCCCCCCAAGGATCTGGAAGAGACGCTGCCCCAGCAACTCCTCGTCCTGGCTGCGGCCCGCGAGGCTGTGGCGCGGGTGGCATCGACCCTGCCCCGTGAACGAACCTCGGTCTTGGTCGGCATGCAGTGCGATGCCGAGATCGCACGCCACGGGGCGCGCTGGCGTGTGGCGGGCTGGGCCGAGGTGTTGGGTGCGTCGACGGATTGGGTGCACGCGGCCCGCAACGGCTTCGTGCCGCTGCTTGGAGCGGCGGGTGTGATCGGGGCCATGCCCAACATCGTGGCCAATCGCCTGAACAGTCAGTTCGATTTTTGTGGCCCCAGCCTGAGCGTGAGCAGCGAGGAACTCTCCGGCATTCGCGCCCTTCACATCGCCCGGCGGGCTCTGGAGAAGGGCGAGATCGACGCTGCGTTGGTGGCTGCCGTGGACCTGTCGGCCGAGTCCGTACACAAAGCCGCCGCAGCCGCGTGCTTGCCTGCGGATCGGCAGCAGGGTGGCGACGCGGCTGTGGTGCTGGTGCTCAAGCGGCTCGACGACATTCGGCGCGACGGGGACCAGGTGCTGGCGGTGCTGGGCGAGCAGCGCGGCCGCAAGCCGGGCCTGAGGCTGGGAGAGGGCGAGGCGTGGGGCGCGCACACGCTTTTTGGCCATTCCCACGCCGCCTCGGGTCTGCTGCACGTGGCTGCCGGGGCGCTTTGTTGCGGCCATCGCGTGCTGCCGGGCGCGCCGGGCGCGGGGCGGATCACGTCCTGGCAAGGGGAAACGCCGCTCAGCGCCTCGATCGTGACCCAAGCCTTGGGCGGGCAAGAGGCCCGCACCTGGATCGAAGAGCCTCCCGCGGACCTGCGCCGCCCGCTCGCTGGCATGTCGCCCGACGACGGTCCCGCGTTTCTGGCGGCCCTGCGTGAAAGTGCGCAGCTGCCCGCGCCGCCGCTGCTTGTTCTTCCGGCGCATCGGCCAGAGCCTGCCCTACCGGCGCTGCCATTGCGCGCGTCGGAAGGCACAGCGAACCGCGGGGGTAGCGAGCTGCCGGTGCAGATCATGCCTCCCGCGCCCTGGTTGCCGCCGGTCCTGCAAGACAGTATCGGCGCACAAGCCGCGGTCAGCCCGTCGCTGCCCACCGTCGCGCCCGGACTGCAGGGCCCGATGGCCGAGGTCCTGGGCCGTGTTCTGGCCCACCGGCGGCAGATTGCGCAGGTCCACCGCGACCATTTGACCCAGCAGACAGCGGCACACCGGCAGTTCCTCGAAGGCCGCCAACGGGCGCTCGGGATCTTGCTCGGCGCGCGGTCCTTTTCTCCCAGCCCCGGGTTTCCTTCGGCCGCCGAGAAGACGGCAGACCAGCCTTCCGCGATCGAGAACGCGCGGCAGAGCGCAGGGACCCTGGACGGCCAGTCAGCGACCGAGGTGGCACCCCATGGCGCGACATTCTCGCGTCGCGATCTGGAAGCCCACGCGGCAGGCCGCATCTCGGACCTGTTCGGTCCGCAATTCAAACCGCAAGACGAACACGTGGTCCAGGTGCGCATGCCCGAGCCGCCCTTGCTGCTTGCTGATCGGGTGGTGGGCCTGGACGCGGTGGCCGGGTCAATGGGCCTGGGCACGGTGTGGACCGAGACCGACGTGCGCGAGGACTCGTGGTTCCTCCATCGCGGATTCATGCCCGCAGGGATCATGATCGAGGCGGGTCAGGCTGACCTCTTTCTCATCTCATACTTGGGCGTCGATGGTCTCAACCAGGGACGGCGCCGGTACCGCCTGCTGGGTTGCGAGCTGACCTACCACGGCGGTCTGCCTCGGCCAGGCGACACCCTTCGCTACGCGATCCAGGTGGATAGTCACGCGCGCCAGGGTGAGGTTCGGCTGTTCTTCTTTCACTATGACTGCACCGTCGACGGCCGACCAGCTCTGACCGTGCGCCAGGGCCAGGCTGGCTTTTTCACAAAAGAGGAGCTGGACGGGTCAGACGGCGTGCTGTGGACGCCCGAGGGTCAGGCGATCAAGCGCGACGCGCGCCTGGACCGGCCTGCCGTGGCCTGCACACGCCGGCAGTTTTCTGCTGAAAGCGTCCGTGCGTTTTCCGAGGGCGATCTCTACGCTTGTTTCGGCCCCGGGTTTGAAGCTGGCCAGGCCCATGTGCGGACGCCCGCCATCCAGAACGGCAAGATGCTGCTGGTGCAAAGCGTGCTCGATTTCGATCCGACCGGCGGGCCCTGGCAGCGTGGCTATTTGCGCGCCGCCACCAGCATCCGGCTCGACGATTGGTTCTTTGCCGGGCACTTCAAGAACGATCCGTGCATGCCGGGCACCCTGATGTTCGAGGGCTGTCTGCAGATGATGGCCATCTACTTGGCGGGCATGGGCTACACCCTGGGCCGCGATGGCTGGCGCTTCGAGCCCGTGCCCGAGGAGAGCTACCGGCTGCAGTGTCGCGGCCAGGTGGTTCCCACCTCGAAGGAACTGGTGTGCGAGATGTTCGTCGAAGAAGTGCACGACGGTCCGCTGCCCACGGTGTATGCGGATCTGCTGGGCACGGTCGACGGGCTGAAGGCCTTCCACGCGCGCCGGGTCGGCCTGCGCCTGGTCCCGGATTGGCCGTTGTCGAGCCGGCCGGAGCTTCTGCGCGAAGCCGCGGAGGCCAAGCCTGTGGCCGAGGTGAACGGCTTTCGCTTTGACCAACGCTCGCTGCTCGCCTGCGCCTGGGGCAAGCCCTCGCAGGCCTTCGGGCCGATGTACGCGTGCTTCGACGGGCCTCGCCGCGTGGCGCGGCTGCCTGGCCCGCCCTACCATTTCATGAGCCGCGTGGTGCGTGTCGAGGGTGAGATAGGCGCGTGCCAATCCGGCGCAACCATCGAGGTCGAATACGACGTGCCGGCCGAGGCTTGGTATTTTGCGGAGAACGGCCATCCGGTGATGCCCTTCTGCGTGTTGCTGGAGGCCGCGCTGCAACCCTGCGGTTGGCTGGCCAGTTTCGCGGGCAGTGCACTCGGCACCGAGCAGGATCTCGCGTTCCGCAATCTCGATGGCACCGGCCGGATGCTGGGCGAGGTGGCGCCCGGAGCCGGTCTCCTGCGCACCATCGCGACGCTTGAGAGCGTCTCGCGTTCGGGCGGGATGATCCTGGAATCCTTCCGCGTGCGCTGCTTCCTGGGCGAGACGCCGGTCTACGAGATGGAGACCGGCTTTGGTTTCTTTCCCGCGGCGACTTTCGAGAATCAGGCTGGTCTTTCCACGACGCCCGAGCAGAGCGCAGAGCTCGGCGCCGCGTCCGATTTCCTGGTCGATCTAACCGCGCGTCCGGCCGGCATACGCGTTGAGGGGCCGGGCAGCGAAAGCCCAGGCGTTCCACCCCCTCGCCCCGCGAAGCGGGGAGAGGGTTGGGGAGAGGGGCCGGACCGAGGAGAAGGGGTCACAGATTCCTCCATCACGCCTCGCCTAGCGGCTATGCTCCCCGCCCGCTATTTCCACGGCTCGTTGCGTCTGGCCGAGCCCCGCTTGCTCATGCTCGACCGCGTGACCGCCTGCGATCCGCGCGGCGGGCGCGCTGGCCTGGGCTTTCTGCGCGCAGAAAAGGACGTGAACCCGGCCGAGTGGTTCTTCAAGGCGCACTTCTTCCAGGACCCGGTGCAACCTGGCTCGCTGGGCCTGGAGGCCATGCTGCAGCTTCTGCAGTTCCACATGCTGCACGCGGGGTTGGGCGACGGCATGGCGCATCCGCGTTTCTTGCCCATCGAGCCCGGTCGGGCGTTCACCTGGAAGTACCGCGGCCAGGTGGTGCCGCAGAATCGTCTGATCACCATCACCATGGAGATTACGGAGCAGGGTCGCGACGACGCCGGGCCCTTCGCGGTGGCGGACGCATCGCTTTGGGTGGATGGCAACCGCATCTACCAGGTGGCGGGGCTGGGTGTGAAGATCGTCGACACCGAGACCGACCGCGAGCGCGCCGCCGAAGCGGGCGGCGTCCGCTCGACCGCGGCGGCAGAGTTGGTGCCATCAACCCGCGAGTACTGGCGCAGCCTGCTGGCCGGGACGGCGCCGCCGGTCGAGGATATCTGCCGCGGCTTGGTTGAGCGCTTTCTGAGACGGCTGCACATCGCGGATCCCGAGGCTCTCGACGCGGCCCGCTCGGGCGGGGCCATCTTCCTTGCCAACCACCAGGTGACGGTCGAATCCACCGTCTTCGCCATCGTGGCCTCGGCGTTGGCGGGCGCGCCCGTGCTGACCCTGGCGCGCATCGAAAATCAGACTTCCTGGCTCGACTTGTTCATGCAGCACGCCTTTTCATACCCGGGGCTGCGCAGCCCGCGCATGTCGCAGTATTTCGATCGCAGCGACAGCGCCTCGCTGCCCGGGATCATCCAGGAGATGTCAGCCGAGATGGCGGCCAGCGGCCGCAGCGTGATGGTTCACGTCGAGGGAGCCATGGCGCACAGTTGTCGCACGCCGGTGCGCAAGCTTTCGGGCGCGTTCCTCGACATGGCTATCGCCCTGGGGCGGCCCGTGGTTCCGGTGCGGTTCGTGGGCGGCCTGCCGGTGGCGCCGGTTCGCCACGAGATCGAGTTTCCCGTGGGCATGGGCCAGCAGGACATCCACATCGGCCGCCCGCTGTCGCCCGACGAGCTGCGGACGCTCAACTATCGCGACCGCCGCCAGCGCGCGATCGACGCCATCAATCACCTCGGTCCGCCCAACGATGTGGAAGAGCCGCTGTCTCCTGATCCCGCCTTTGCGGCCGCCGCGCGCGCTTGGTCGGAGAGCACGGGTACGAACCTGGGCCATGCCGCCCTGTTTTGTATCCTTGAGCAGCTTTCGCAGCCATCGCCCGAGATAGCTGCCTTAGTCGCTGGCGCGCGCTCCGGCGAGCTGCGCCTTGTCACCACGCCCGAGGGTCATTGGCTGGCCGAGCTTGCCCGCCGCCTCTTCGGGCCCCGCGGTCCGAAGTTAGCCGAGGGCTGAGTCGACCACCCTCCGAACAGAGCGGGAATCCCGAAAGTACCTTCAGATGGGAACCTCCCGATGGGAATCTCCCGCTAGAGGTTCTTGACTTGGAGGTCTTGCAGTGGAGCTTTGTCGCCGAGGGAGGCAATCCGGACGTGGCTTGTCAGCCAACGCAGATTCTGTTTGAGCTGCTGGCTGAGGGTGTTGTTCAGTTGATCGACAATGCCCTTGGGCTTTCCCGGAGGGGCGTCCTGCTCGATCCAAAGAACCACTCGGACAGGCCGGCCCACGGCCGCATCGAGAAAAGGCTTCCAGAGCGCGCAGTCAATCCTTCCCTCGCCGCTGACACCGACAATTCCTGCCAGCGTGTCGCGAACCTTCTGAGCCACCTCGATGGCTAGCTCGCCGTTCACTAGTCTTTTCCTGTTCTCAATGCGGTATCCGCGGAAGTCCTTCACCTCGATCAAGAACAGCGAGCGGTCGAGCCTTCCGACGAAATCCAGGGCTTTGCTTTCGCTGAGCCTCCCTATGCCTTCCCTGTAGACGGGCTCGTCATCCCATTTTCGGACATCCCACGCAGTTCCGAATTCGAAGCGCAGGCGCCGCTCGGAAAAGGCATTCAAGGCCGCACCTTGCCCGCGAGAGAGCCTGCGAAGTATTTGCTCTCGTCCTCGTGAAAGCGTGTGAACTCTTCAAGGAGCGGGTTGTGCTGGAGGTCGGACAGCGCCGCTCCGGAATCCGCTTCGATCTCGCCCCCTTCACCCCGAAAAAAACCGATGAACCGAATGCTTGGTTTCGAACCATACTCGCCTATTAGCGAGAGACGCTGGGCGACCAGGGTGTCATGCGTTGCCAGGAAAATCTGGACGTCTCGCTGAGCGAGATGCGAGAGGAATTCGATCAACACCCGAGCGAGTTGTGGATTGAGGTTCGCCTCGGGCTCGTCCCAAAAAAGAACACCCTTTTGCGCCAGCGCGCCGTTGGTGATGAGCCTGGCCAACATTGCGATCTTTCGGAATCCTTCTGAGACAAGGTGGGCCTCAAAGTCCCCATCGCGTCCTTTGACGTAGAAGCGCTCACCCTCAAGCACAACCTTGCCTCCAAGGGCACTTTCGATGGGCTCGATGAGTCTGGCCGCCTTTTCTCCCCTTGGCCCACGCAGCGCTGGCAGCCCCAGTGCCACGCAAAGGTCGTAGTAGGTCTCATCGAAGGCCACCTCGCGGTTCTTGTAGAGAGACGCGAAGCCTTCGTAGGTGGACAGCACTTCCCGGCTGGGAATGAACAAGGACGGCGCCCCGATGGTGGCCGCGCGGAGGGAAGCTTTGAGTCTCTCCTTGGTGCTGATCTCGAAGTCAATGTGGCCGGCCCCGATCGCGCAGCTGACTCTGGCCGAGTGAACCCCCACCCTTCGGTGAACGAGTCGTCCAATGTGATCGGGACGAAAGATGCGTTCTAGTTTCCCGCCCAGCAACCCAGTTCCCTCCCGGTGTTCGAGGGATGAGTGGAGAGCGTAGAGAACTTTCAGGAGGTGGGTTTTCCCTGTTCCGTTGGCTCCGATCAGGACGTTGATGCCCTCGCAGAAGTCCAGCTTGAGATCCGTGAAAACGCCGAACTCATGCAGTGACACGTTCTTGATTGGCATCGAGCCGCCTCTTTGCGTCGAGAGTACGCAAGTACGAGCCGAAGTCCACTTTCGCGTTGGCCGTCGGCGCAGGTAACGCGCGCTTCCCTGAACCAACCGTCTCTGAGGACTTCCATGGACCTTGCTCGCCTGCCTTGTCCATCCGCTCAGCCTGTCACCGGAGTCAGGCCCAGCGCGGCGGCCGCCCGGGTTTGGTGGGCGTCGAAGGTGAAAAAATCGGTGAAGTCATGGCGCAACGCCGTGACCAAGTGGATGCAGTCGGATGAGCGCAGGAAGATCGTCGAAGGCAGCGTGGCAAAGGTTTGCGCGGCAGCCCTCAGGATAAAGCCATCGACAGGCAACCAGGTCCAGAAGCCCGCTAGGTCGTCGTGCTCGAACTGGCGAACGGCCGCGAGGAAATCCCGCCGGCTCCAGCTTGCTTCGCGCAGGCGGCGGTGAAAGACCGCCATGATCTCGGGTCGCACCAATTCTGACACGCAAACCCGATCTTCTTGCTCGAGCAACTGGCGAATGGCCCGCGATTCCTTCTCCGGCACGTAGAACTTGGCCACCGCCGAGGTGTCGCAGACGATCATCGGTCGCCCCGAATCGCGTCCAGATCGGCAAGGACGCTGCCCGACGTCTTGCGGGACAGCAGCGCCTTGTACTCGGCCAGCAGCGTGCGGCGCCGACGCTTGGGCTGAAGAAGGGTGGGGTTGGCCAACACCGCCACGGGCTTGCCGCGGTCGGTGACCTGGATGGGTGAAGCAGACTGGGCGGCCTGGCGCACATGCACGCCCGTGGTCTGATGAAGCTGCTTGATACTGATGCTCATCGCCATGGTGTAACAGTGACACCTGGGGGCACCGGGGTCAAGATGACTCCGCCGGATCGAGGAGAAGCGCGTCCCAGTCGCGGGCGCGTCAGGCAAGCAGCGTCCCTGCACGGGGGGATGACCGTGGGCCGAGGCGTTGATGCGCCGACACGGGAACTTGTTGCATGTGGATCACATGCAGGTATCCTGGAGTTATGGCCAAGATGATCCAGGTCCGGCACGTTCCGGACAGCCTTCACCGCCGCTTGACCAGCCTGGCCCGGCAGTCGCGCATGTCGCTGTCAGACTACTTGCTGGTCGAGATGCAGCGGTCGAGCGAGAGGCCAGCGCCGGCCGAGATCCTGGCTCGGCTGTCCAGGTTGCGCCCGGTGGCCACACGTTCGACGATCGTGCGGATGTTGCGCGAAGAAAGGGAGCGTCGCTGATCGTCCTCGATGCGTCGGTTGTGGTGGAGATCCTGCTCGGTGGCAGGCGCGCGACGGCGATCCATGGGCGGCTAGCGCGAGCGGGACAGACCTGGCACGCGCCCAGCCTGGTTGAGGTCGAGGTGGCCCATGTCTTGCGTCGTCTCAACCTGTCACGGCAATTGACTGACCTTCGCGGGCGTCAGGCTCTGCGGGACCTGACAGGACTCGGTCTCTATCTGCACGATCACGGGCCCCTCTTGGTCCGCGCCTGGGCGTTGCGCGCGAATCTTTCCGCCTACGACGCCGTGTACATTGCGCTTGCGGAGGGCCTGGGAGCGCCGCTTCTGACTCTCGATGCGAGGCTGGCATCGACCAAAGGACACGTGGCGAGGATCGAACTCGTGTAGCGATAGTGAGTCGGGGGCTGAGGTCAATCCGGCAGCGCGGCGGCCAGGAATGCCCGCACGCAGTCGGCGATTTCGTCGGGCGCATCTTCCAGCACCCAGTGGCCACAGTCGGGGAAGCGGTGGACCACAGCGTGCGGCCAGTTCCCACGCCAGATGTCCAGTACGCGCAGCGGAAAGACCACGTCGCGCTCGCCCCAGCAAAGCCCGGACCCGGGCCGAAATCTCGCACGATTTGCGCTAGCAATTCTGCCCGATAGCGGCGGGGCAACTTTGGCAAAGCGTGTGCGCTTGACTCAGTATTCGGGGACGTGCTAGGTCGGCTCACTGTGACGGAAACGCGCGCCAATCGGTTCGGCGGTCGATGGGTGACAGCGGTCCTGATCTTGGCATTGGAATTCGCCGGTTGTGCGACGCAAGGGACTGCCGGTCAAGCTTCTCCGGTGAGCTTTCAGGGGACTGTTGTCGATGCTCAGAGCGGCGTTCCGATCGAAGGGGTGACGGTTGTCCTGTGTGCGGAAGCTGCCGAAAGGCCCATCGCTTTTGAGAATGTGTTGTCCCCATGTGCAACTGAGCTCGCCAGCACGTTCACGGACCGATCTGGCTCGTTCCGCATGGCGCGGGACCCAGGGGATCAGATTCCACCGGGCGCCAACATCGTGTTCAGGTCCGCGGGATACCTTCCGCTCGCACTTCCACTGCGACGCTGCGTTCGGGAGGCGGCTCATCGAACCGGGTCACGCTGCGCTCCGCTCCGACCGTTGAAGTGACAGTGGTGAATGCGGACGGAGCGCCGGTTCGAAACGCAGGGCTGGGCTGGTTCGTCGAAGAAAAGGCAGGCGCGATCCGAGCCCGCTATCAGGCATGTTGCTCAAGCGCAGAGGGAAGGATTTCATTCGGTCTAGACGGTGTCCCGGAAGGACGAGTCACGCTTTTCTCCACCACAGGTAGTCAGACGCCCCGTTTCGGGACGAACACCATCGCGACACATTCCGGTGGCCGGTATTCCGTCATTTTGCGGGTGGCGCAGCCATTGCAGCAGCTGCGCGGTCGGGTTGTGGACGTGGACGGCTCACCGCTCGCCGCTGTGGTTTCCGTCGAACCTGCCGAGGCTAATGCTCTTACAGGATTGGACCGCGTGTTGCTTGAGGTCCGCGGCACGGACACGGACCTAGCGGGGAACTTCGAGTTTCGAATCGCATCTCCCGCGCGAGTCGTGCTTCACCTGTCAACTTGGGTTGGACTGGCGACCGGCGCCGCGCATGTTCGGCTAACCCCGCTGGCGGAAGTGGCATCGCAATTCGGCCTGGATCCGAAGCCGGTCATTCTGAAAGCGCCTGCGGTTCCCGTCGTCTGTTGCACGATGCTCGGGCCCAACAACGCTCGTCTCGCGGTGGCCGAGCTTGGTCTCTTCTTC
>Ga0247845_1000123_pt1 | contig 15845 bp, 15 predicted proteins | sample PFST25metaG_2_FD_186008 | JGI IMG/M metagenome (GOLD analysis project Ga0247845, IMG submission 186008) | Peat soil microbial communities from Stordalen Mire, Sweden - P.F.S.T-25 | ecosystem: Environmental > Terrestrial > Soil > Wetlands > Peat | place: Sweden: Norrbotten County, Stordalen Mire...
CTGGGATGCCCCCGTGGATCCGGCGGCGTTTGCCCGCATGGCACAGCCCAAGTCGTCAGCCAAGCCGGCAATTGTCGTGGCTGTCGTGCTTCTGGCGGCGGCCGGCGCTGGCTACATGAAACTACAAAGCGACACGCAGGCTTTGCTCGACGAGAAGAACGCCAATATCCGGCGTGTCGAGGACGCGCGGGCGCAGGCCGTGGAAGCTGCGGCTCAGGCCGAGCGGCAAGTGCAGGCCAAGCTCAAGGCATGTGAGGCCAGGGTTGCCTCGGCGGCCACACCTACGACTGCCTCGGCGTCCGTCGCGCCGACTGCGACCGCAGGCGTGGCGCCAGCGTCGTCCGCAGCCTATGCGCGGGCAAGCAGCCGGAGCCACCACCGGCAATCTGCGGGTCGACATTCGGCTATGGCGCCGTCAGCTCCTGCACCGAGCGCCGCGCCCACTGCGGTTCCGAACCTGCCGCACAAGAAGAAGTTGGACAACGATCCGCTCGCAGGCATCAAGATTTGAGGCATCCTGGAGCCGCACTGGGAAGGCGCTTTTTGGGCGCGTCTAGTCGGGTAAGGGGCGGCCAGAAGATGGCGTTTTTTTGACGGGAGCGGTGCATGCCGCCACGCTGGCGGCATGCTCTCCGCACAAGAGGAAACTCACTTCTTCGATACCTGCAAGCACGCTTTGCTGGAGCGGTACGCCGGGCAGTTCGCTGTCGTGTGTGGCCGCAGACTGGTGGGCGTCCATGCCTCGCTAGATCTCGCGCTCAAGGCTGCCTCCGACGCGTTCTCGTCCGGCTTCCTCGAGGATGGGGCTCCCATTCTCATAAATGAGATAGGCGAGGCACCCCGGGTCCGGGTAGTCGCTCAGCCAACCAGGTAGAACACCCTGATCCCGCGCCAAGGCGCGGGATCAGGGCGTAACCAGCCGTGGCGCTTGGCTTTTGGTGCGACGAAGCCGTCACCCGCTGAGTGAAGACGGTGGTCGACTGTGAAGGGGCTTGGTGGTCAAGAGCAGATCTGTGGCTATCACGTCGCTTTTTCCAACGCATTCCCGCGGCCACGTTGGAGGAAGAGCCGTGACGGGCACAGACTTCGCCTTGGGCTACAGCCTTCCGCCAGGCGCCCCGCGGCGTCCACTGCGCTTGCCGCGGGATTAGGGATGCCGCGTATGCGTTGACCCCGCCGCAGGATCGTGGCAAGACAGCTCGTCATGCCGGTAATCAAGTCGATCAAGGACATTGTGGTGGGTCAGGCCTTGCGCTTGGCGGGCAACCCGCGCGTGAGCAAGCTCGCCAGCGATCCCCGCCTGATGAACGCAGCCATGAAGGCGTTGAGCATGGGTGGCACGCTCAAGTCCGGGATGGACAGAGCCGGGGGTCTGGCCGCAGGTGTCCTCGGCTTGGCCACGCAGCAAGAGGTTGCCAACCTGCGCGCTACCATTGCGCAATTGGAAGACACGGTATCCACTCTGGAGGCAAAGGCGGCCGCCGCCCGGACCTCGCCTGCCCCATGAGTCTACTGCGGGCACGCGGGGGCAAGCCCGCGCGACGACAGCCCGAAGCAGGTGTGAGTCTGGTCGGAACCGCTCAGGCCTAGGCAGGTTGGAGCCGCCCAGCAAGTCTGTCGATCGGCGCCCGGTTCACAGGCCGCCACCAACCGCCCTTGTGGCTGGCTGACATTGTCGATCTCGATGCGGATCCCGGCCAGCGCTTCTGTTCCAATCACGCCATCGACCTGAGCACCCGAGGGAAAGTCTTCGTTGAGATTGCTGATCAGGTCGCTGGTGTCGCTGACGATGGCCGCGGGCAGGTCGGAACCGATTTCCAGGTATGCGGCAGCCGGCAGCGCCACCCCGCTGCTGACGTCGCAAGGCTGAAAGCAGGTGCCATTGTCCTGGTTGGCCAGGGTCCATTCGATGCGACGGGCGCGAGCCAGCTCAGCGCAAGCCCCTGGCCATGCGTCGCCCGAGTCGCCGTTCACCAACGCCAAGCGCGACACGGTCGCCCAATGCGCGGGGATCGGATTGGCGGCAAGCGGCGAGTAGAGCGCCGACTCCCCGGCCCCGAGAGGCGATGGCACCTGGCCACCCAGGCGCCGCCAGGCGCTCGCGCTCAGCACCAAGGGACCATGTCCCGTGCTGAGTGCCAGCAGAAGATTGCTGCCTGCAGCCTGCACCTCAACCTCCCCTGTCTTGCAGGTCTGCTCTGGCCCGTCAGCAACGAACACGGGAGGGTTGCCGCACGCTCGCATCACCACGCGACTGGAAGATGCACCAGGTTGCCCGCTTCCCGAGGCGGTGGCCGTCGCGTTGGCACCGCGCAAGCTGAATTTCACGACGGCGTAGCCGTTCGCCGCCAGATCGGAATCAGTGGCCGGAAGGTTACTGTAGAGGGTCATGCTGGCCATGCTGGAAGGCTGGTCCGGGTCGCGCGGGAGCGTGAATGACAGCGAGAAGTTGTGCAAGATATCGCCCCCCAGCACTCCGGCCACCTGGGTGTCAGCGTCACCCACCGCGCCCGCGCAAAGATCGAACAGGGTGACGCCGCGAAACCAGGCCCGCACCGGCGTACTAGTGTCCCCCGCTCCTAGCAATTGGATGTCCCCCTCATAGGACGCAGGCTCTGCCGTGGCTGAGGGACAGACCCCGCGGCGCAGGCTGGACAGCAGGGATCCCGTGTCGACGAGGAGCAAGGGGGTATCGGAGCCCACCTTCACCCTGGCCAGGGTGGCCCCCTGGGCTTGCCCGCCAGGGGCGGTTGGCGCCCGCTGCAACTCGATGGGACGCGAGTCGTACTCGAACACCGGCTCGTCGCTGCAGCCAACCAGCGCGAAAGAAAAGCAAAGAGCGGTGAGCGCTCGTGCGTACATGGTCTAGAAGTTCACCGTGGTCATGAGCCCCAGCGTATGCTGCAACATCTTATAGCTGCCAGCCGCCGTCGGGCGCGCCCGGCCTGCCAGGCGCGTCTGGCATGCGGGCGAGGAAAGATCGCCGGCCGCCTGCTGGCAGGCCGCGGCTGCCGTGGGATCGAATGTCGAATTACCGACCGTCACAGGAAACATCCACGCCAGAGCATAGCCGACCGCGATCTTTAGGTGGCGCCCGAGTGTGAACTCGGTGGCTAGCGCAGGCTCGAGTTTTGGCCCATCCACCGCGGCGGCATTCACGTTGGCCTCGGGCACGGCCGAGGTTTCCAGGCGCAGCGTCCCGCTCCAGCGGAACCAGGTCCAGGGTGCGTGAACCAGACGCGCCCGCATGTCCCAGCTATCCTGGAAACCGCGGTACAAGACCAACTGATCGGGAAGAGTCTTGCCAAGGAGTGTATCGCCGCTTGGGCCGACCAGGCGGATGGTGATCTGATCATATGATCCATAGCGAACCCAGCGCACGATCCCAACGGCATCCAGATGTCGGGTGGCATGCCAGGTCACCCCTGCCGTGAAGAGGTCGGGCAGGTGGTAGCGCATCTCGCCTGACACACATGGACGAGGCCCGATGGTGGAACAAAGATCGCTTGTCGCCGTGCTTGAGGGAGGCGTCACTTGGCTGCGTTCCAGGGCCAACTTGACCGTCCCGTCGCTCCCTAGCGGAGCACTGGCGTAGGCCAAACCAGCCTCCCAGGCCCCCCGGCGATAATGGATGCCGCCCACCACGAAGTAGGACGGTGCCTGGGTTCCGTCCGTCGCCAGGTCGTAGCGCGCCGCCGCTGCGGGGTTCTCCGCCGGAGCGCCGAGTGCTGTGTCCTCGTCGAAAACCAAATGGCCGTAGCTGAAGAGCAGCCCCGGGGCAACACCGACCTGCAGCGAATCCGTCACTTCGATGGCCAGCCCGCACACCAGCGCGAGCTGCCGCGAATCGACGCTGACCAGGTGATAGCGAGTGGGTGTTGTCACATCGAAGCTGAGTTTCTGTGAAAACGGCGTGTAGGTAGCGATTGCCAGGGCGAATCGCCGTGCCACGCCAGCACCCACGCCGAGAAAGCCACCCGGCCCGGGAGGCCAGGCGATGGGTTGTTCGAAGCCATGGCCGGATGCCGATGGGAAGCTGGCTGTTCCGCCCGGCTGCCCCGTCACCGGATCGATCGGGGCGCGATCGACCGTCACGCGGGTCGCACGCAGCGAAGCTCCGAACATGAACTGATTCCCCTGAAGCATGCCCAGGGCAGCCGGATTCCAGTACACCGCGGTCAGATCGCCGGTGGTGGGACCGGAAAAGCCAAGACTGCCTACGTGAGGATCGTCCAAGGGTCCGGCCGACGCTGGCGTCACGCCCATCAGCACGCAAGCCGTCATGAAAATTCTAGTCGCGTGGGGAGTCCGCCGGCTTTGCCGGCGGCGCACCATCGCGGGAGGGGTTGGGAACCCTTTCAGGGTTCCCATGTTGGAGTTGTCCACGGAACTCAGATTTCCACACTATCGCGAGGGCCGGCCCCAGTCGACCATCCGCATCTTCGTCGCGCGCTCAGCGCCACCCCGAGCGCCGCGGCGTTGACCAACCCCTGTGCGGTGCTTCCAATGAGAACAAGCATGAAGGAGCAGGTGACATGACAACCGGCCATCCCCACTCGGAAACTATCGAGAAACCGCCAGAACGAGAGGCTGCCAACAGGATCCAATTGGCGAGCAGACTCGACCGGCATCTTGCGCGGGCTGCCAAGCTGGCCTCGGAGTACGGCGTGCCTCCCGACGCCTTTGCCGCAGCGGCGTGGCATGCGTACCTGCACGCCTCACCCGCCTTGGCCGAGCACATCGAGCAGCTCCAATTCATGGCCGGCATCGAAGAGCTGCGCAACGCCGGCCGGTTGGCCAAGGCGTAGAAAGACTAGCGTCCCGCCAGGCCAGGGAGCGCGCCACGAGGGTCAACCGGTTGGCGGTTGCGCCACAACTCGAGTGAGATCACGGCGGCGCCATCCAAGTTCCGACCGGCCATTCCGAGAGCCTGTCCCGCCTCGACTGCCTCGCCAGGAGCAACCGCCACTCCGCGCAGGCCCGACAAGACGCTGACCCATCTCGCCGGATGCTGTGTCACCACAACGTAGCCGCCTTGGGGCACGGTTTCCACGCGGCGGATCACGCCGGCAGCCACAGCCCGCACGGGTTCGTTTAGTCGGGCCAGTAGCTCGATTCCCTCGCGACGCAACTCGGTACCCGTGGGGGCGTCGCGACGGATGCCAGGCTTGCCCACCATGGCCCCGCGCACAGGGCGGGCAAACCGGCGGAGGGATTCGCCCGTATCTACAGGTGCGTCCGTCCGTTGGCTGCATGCCCGGTCGAGTGCCACGCGTTCGGCACGCACATACTCAAGCTCATCAACTAGGATGCGAGTTTCAGCAAGACCCTTCCCAAGTGAAGCCAGTGCCAGAGCAGCCGCTTCCGCGTCGTCCCGTCGTGACTCCGGGCTAGTCACGAAGCCCAGCTCGCGCCGGCGCACCAGCCGGTAGGCCAGGTGCGCCTGCTCGCGCACCCTGGCTTCGGCCCCAGCTTTCTGGCCTTCCAGTACTTCCCGTCGCGTAACGAGGCGTTGGGAGAGCTTTCCACCCTCCTCGACTGGTTCCGCCCACGAGACCGTGGCTGGCACGAGCAACCAAAGGATTATGCTACGCATCGACCCAACCAGGCACAGGAGTGGAGAGGTAGCCGAGCCCCCAACCGAGCATGGGAGCAGCCAAGAGAGCGATGGCGGACTCCCAGAAACCAAGGAAGAACCCGGCTGGCGTCGGCATGATGCCGAGCGCACCTTCAACTGCCGCGAGGAGTGCGGGCCAAGCGAGGCGCAGCACCAACAGCGCGGCGAGCACACCCGTCAGCCCCGCCGCGGCGAGCGTGATGTTTGCGGGCAGACGGATGTTCGTCGAAGTTTCGCCGAGAATCACGAGAACCTGCGCCTGGCGCCCACGGGCTTCCCTCCCACGAAGAACCGTACTGACCAGAAACGAGAGGGCCGCGATGCCCGCGGCCAGTACCACGGCCCAGCCCAGGCCTTGGCCGAAGCGAACCCATGCACCAAGGCGAGCCACGCCATTTGTCATGGCATCCACGTCTGCCACCCCTGCCAGCCCACGCAGGCGTCGCGAGAGCTGCGCTGCCCGCTGCGGCAGGTCCGCCGAAGCCGCCAATGCGACTTCGATCGAACGCGGGAAGTAGCCGGGTTCGAGATCTTTCAGCCACGTGCCCGTGGCAGGCGACGACCGCACCGCATCTCGCAACCGTGCGAGAGCTTCGGCCGGCTCGACCAAGCGCACGCGAGCCACGCCCGGCCGCTGTCTCAGGGCGTTGGCCAGCTGAATAGCCTGGTCCGCTTCCATCTCGTCCCGCAGGAAGGCGATCACGTGCACACCCTGGCCCACGGTACCCATCCAGGCTCGCGTGACGCGCAGACCCAAAACGGTTGCGCCACTGACGAGACCCAGGACCAAAAACGAGCCAACCGCGGCCCAGAGGGCGCGGCGCTGAGACGCGACTTGCCGCCGAGCCCGGCGCAGAATCCAGGCCACGGTCACGACGACTCCTCGCCCGACGAGCGGCGGCCAGACAGCCGAATCGCTTCGGGAGAATTGGCGTTTTCGGGCTCGGGAGAGCATGTGGGCACGAGACCAATGGCTGGCCCGCCGGCGATGCGGCCACCTTCCAGGTAGACCCGCCTGCCGCCCGTATCCACCAATATCTGAGCGAAGCTGGGATCGGAAGTGGCGCAAAGGACGGCACAGCCCCGCTCGCGAGCCCAGACCAGTGCGCGGGCGATGCCTTCTCGGTCGTCGCCACCCATTCCCGACGCCGGCTCGTCCAGCACGACCAGCGGCGGAGGCCCCACCAAGGCGCGTGCTAGCGCGACCAAGCGCTGCTGGCCCGTGGACAAGGACCGGGCCAGGCGTCCCTCCCAGGCCGAATCAGCCACCATGGCCAGAGTTTCGCGCGCATCTCCCTCGGCCGCCTCGATCGGTTCGCCGCGAACGGCAAGGGCCAACATGACATTCTCGAGAGCGGTTTCGTCCGGGATCAGCAAGGGATCAGGCGGCAGATAGCCTACGTTGCGGCGAACATAGGGCAACGACGATGCCTGCAGGCCGGCGATATTGCGCTCAGCGATCCATACAGCGCCCGAGTCCGGCGCTCGCGCTCCGGCCGCCACCGCCAGCAGGGAACTCTTGCCGGAACCCGTCGGCCCCTGCACAACGACCAACTCGCCGCCAGACACTCCCAGCGTCACATCTTCGAGAGCCCGGCCGCCTGCGCGCAGATAGGAAACGCCTTCGAGCCAGATCACACAGCGATCTTAGATGAGAAGGACGCGGGTCGATAGTTTGCGGGTCATCGCGGATCACCATGGGAGACATAATGTAACGTATGGTCATTTCTTTCCACAGCCCTCTGCCTGGCCAGAAGTGGCCGGATGGAAAGGCGAATCCGGATGAAAACCACAGACTATCAACACACAATATGTAGTGTATCCAACTGTAGTATAGCACTATATGTTGTGTTTTTTGTTGACATAGGGGCCGAATGGCGACACTAATCTCTCCCGTCAGCCGCACAGGGCTAGCGAGCGCTCGCAGGCTCTGCTGGTTGGTGGCTTGGTAATTCTTTGGGTCACAAAGGTGAGAGCAAGAGCGCAGACAGCAAACCCGGATCGGCGGCCTTGAGGCCGAGACGAAGTCGCGCGGAGGAGGAGTGCTGATGCTTGAAAAGCAAGATAGCCGACGCCAACGGAACCCTCGGCCCAATGGGCTTGAGTTCTCAATCCCAGGCCCAGCGCCTGCCAAAGATGTCCGCGCCAGTCGCGGCAAGAGCCGCAAGCCGGCGCCTGGGATACGGATCGAACGATCCTTCACCCGGGCCGGCGACGATGGCTACGCGGGCGTCATCTGGGAGCAGCGCACGGCCAGCATCATAGGCGAAGGCGGCAAGGTGGTATTCGAGCAGCGCGACGTCGAGGTGCCAAGTGGCTGGAGCCAGACCGCAACCAACGTGGTCGTGCAAAAGTATTTCCGTGGCCAGTTGGGCTCACCCGGGCGCGAGAGCTCCGTGCGCCAGCTCATCGACCGCGTGGCCGACACCATCACCCGATGGGGTATGCAGGACGGGTACTTCGCGGACCAGGCTTCGGCGGACAACTACCGCGCCGAGCTGAAGCACCTGCTGGTCGAGCAGAAGATGTCCTTCAACTCGCCTGTCTGGTTCAACGTGGGTATCGAGGCAGAGCCACAGTGCTCAGCCTGCTTCATCAACAGCGTCGAAGACACCATGGAGTCCATCCTGGGTCTGGCCAAGACCGAGGGCATGCTGTTCAAGTACGGCTCGGGCACCGGTACGAATCTGTCACCCATCCGCTCTTCTAGGGAACTACTCCACGGCGGCGGCACGGCGTCGGGCCCGGTCAGCTTCATGAAGGGCTTCGATGCGTTCGCGGGCGTGATCAAGTCGGGCGGCAAGACCCGACGCGCGGCCAAGATGGTGATTCTCAACATCGATCACCCGGACATCGAGGAGTTCATCCGCTGCAAGGCCAAGGAAGAGAAGAAGGCGTGGACGCTCATCGATGCGGGCTACGATGGCTCGTTCGACGGTGAGGCCTATAAATCTGTCTTCTTCCAAAACTCCAACAACTCGGTGCGGGTGACTGACGACTTCATGGAGGCGGTACAGAAAGACCGCGAGTGGTCCACGCGGGCGGTGCTGGGCGGACGGACGGTGACCACCTACAAGGCGCGGGAGCTTTGGCGCACGATCGCGCAAGCGGCGTGGGACTGCGGCGACCCCGGCCTGCAGTTCGACACCACGATCAACGCCTGGCACACCTGCCCGAACACGGCGCGCATCAACGCCTCGAATCCCTGCTCCGAGTACATGTTCCTGGACAACTCGGCCTGCAACCTCGCATCGCTGAACCTGCGCAAGTACTTGCGGCCCGATGGCACCTTCGCAACCGAGGCTTTCAAGCACGCGATCGAGATCACCATCTTGGCGCAGGAGATTATCGTGGGCAACGCGCGCTACCCGACGCCGGAGATCGGGGCCAACTCGCTGCGCTTCCGGCCGCTCGGCCTGGGCTACGCGAACCTCGGCTCGCTCATCATGTCGCTCGGCCTGCCCTACGATTCGGCGACCGCACGTGCCTGGTGCGGCGCAGTCACGGCCCTCATGACCGGCTGGGCCTATCGCACCAGCGCGACCATCTCACGCGACGTGACTGGCCCCTTCCCCGGCTACGCCGAAAACGAGCAGCCCTTTCTGGCCGTGATGAAGAAGCATCGCTACCACGTAGACAAGATCGATGCTGCTCTTGTGCCCAAGGATCTGACGACCGCAGCCTGTGAGGCGTGGGACGACACGATTCGTCTGGGGACTGAGCACGGCTTCCGCAACGCCCAGGCTAGCGTGCTGGCGCCCACGGGCACCATCGGTTTCATGATGGATTGCGACACCACCGGCATCGAGCCCGACATTGCGCTCATCAAGTACAAACGGCTGGTGGGCGGCGGAACCATCAAGATCGTCAACAACACGGTCGACGAGGCGCTGCAACGTCTTGGTTACGACGAAAGCCAGCGCAAAGCCATCGCTGACTACGTCGACCGCGAGGAGACCATCGAGGGCGCGCCCGGCTTGGACTGCGCCCATCTGCCGGTCTTTGATTGCGCCTTCCGCGCGGCCAATGGCACGCGCTCGATCAGTGCCATGGGTCACATCCGCATGATGGCGGCTGCCCAGCCGTTCATCTCGGGCGCCATCTCCAAGACGGTGAACCAGCCCGCGGACGCGAGCGTGGAGGAACTCGAGACGGCCTACATGGAGGCCTGGAAGGCGGGGCTGAAGGCCATCGCCCTCTACCGCGAGGGCTGCAAACGCACCCAACCGGTCACCACCAGCAAGACCGATCCGGGCGCCCAGCGGACGGCGGCACAGCTGGCGGGACCGCCCAATATCGTCCGGCGCAAGCTGCCCGATGAAAGGCGCTCGGTGACGCACAAGTTCTCGGTGGCGGGGCACGAAGGTTACATCCACGTGGGCCTCTACGAAAACGGCGAGCCCGGCGAGATCTTTGTGCGCATGGCCAAAGAGGGCTCGACCATCTCGGGGCTCATGGACAGTTTTGCGACGGCCATTTCGTTGGCCCTGCAGTACGGTGTGCCCCTCAAGCTATTTGTGGACAAGTTCTCGCGCACGCGCTTCGAGCCATCGGGCTTCACGGGCAATCCGGCGCTGCCCCGGGCCTCGTCGATCATGGATTACCTCTTCCGCTGGCTGGGTTCCAAGTTCGTGCGAAACGAATCAGCTCAGGAGGACCTGGGGGAGAGCCGGCCGGCGGGCGAGGCGCCTGCCCCCGCCAAACCGGCCGCGACGCCGACCGTGGGGGCAGAGACCGCGTCCCCGTCGGCCGAGAGCAGCAACGGCCACAACGGCAAGAACGGCAACGGCCACAACGGAAGTGAGATGTACGGTTTCCTGGTGCGCAGCGACGCGCCCACTTGCCCCGAGTGCGGCTCGATCACGGTGCCCAACGGAAGCTGCCACAAGTGTATCAACTGCGGCACCACCACCGGCTGCTCGTAGACTTTCAAGTTGTGCGTGACAACCTTGGTCCATGCTTCGCAACAGCCTTGCCGTGGGGCCCCTGGGATGCAACTGCACGGTTGTCGTTTGTCCTGCCACGCACGAGGCCCTGATCGTCGATCCGGGCGGCGATGCGGGGAGAATCCTGGCTCTGCTTGCCAAGATGGGGGCGCGGGCAGTGGGGATCGTGCACACGCACGGACACTTCGATCACATCCTCGGCACGCGCGAAGTGGCGGCGGCGACGGGCGCCCCGGTGTCCATTCACGGCGGTGATTTGGGCCTGTATCGGGGCTTGGTGCGCCAGGCGCGCGCTTTCGATCTGGTCGCCGAGGAGCCGCCCGAGCCAGCTCAGATCCTTGCCGGCGGTGAAACGCTGCGTTTCGGTCAGCTCCAGGCTCGGGTGCTGCACACGCCGGGACACACCCCCGGCTCGGTCGGCCTGTTCATCGAACCAGCATCGGGCCCGCCGCTCTTGCTGGCCGGCGACACCCTGTTCGCCGGCGGCATCGGCCGCACGGACTTCCCGGGCGGATCCTTCAGGCAAATCCTGCGCTCGATCCGAGACACCCTTTTTGCGCTACCCGACGAAACCGTGGTTGTTGCTGGCCACGGCCCTGAAACCACCATCGGTGAGGAGCGCGAGAACAACCCGTACGTCGGGCGTCTCGCTAATGCCGGATCAGACTCAGCACGATCTCGAAGACAATGAGCAACACGATGGCCGCCTCCAGCAGCACCAGGCGGCGGTCGCGCGCCACGTCGGTGATGAGCTCCAGCGCGTCCTGCACGCTGCGGAGTTTGAGTTCAAGGGCCTGGTAGCGATCGACCAGGTCGAACTCCGCACGCAGCTCACCGTAGATGTGGTCTGCTCCCGGATCGTCCCAGATGGCTTCCGGCTTGTCGAGCAGGTGCAGGATCGAGAGCACCTCGTTGCGCGTTCCGAGGGCTGCGCCGATGAACTTGTGCAGGTGCCTGGTCCGCAAGGGTACCGTGCCCAGCTTCTCTAGCCGTTCCACCAGCTTGTCGGTATCACTGAACATCTGGTCGACGATGCGATCGTAGTAGTCCATGGCCGCGCTTTGGGCCACGGTAAGCGCCACCACGCTGGCGCGCTCGAGGGTCAGCCGATCAAGCGTCAACACGCCGTTGACCACGTCGGGCCGCGCACCGGGATCCTCGCGCACCGTGAATTCCTCATCCATCACCTGGGCGGTGGTCAGGTTCGGACGGATGCGGTGTAGACGGGCCAGCTCGCTCTCGCGCGTCCCCGAATCTACGTCGTAGAAGACCAAAGCTCCGAAGGGATATATGAAGACCGTGCCGCCAGAGGCCGGCGAGAACCACAGCTCGCGTGGCGTCCGAGTGGCATCCGGGTAGTGCGCCGCCATCTCCTTGAGCGGAAAGTTTTCGACGAAGGCGGTGGCGAAGAACGTGTGGAGCGGACTGCTCATGGGGTGCGAAGACTCCCTTCCGCAGGACTACCCCCTATCTTAATCCAGCGCCTGACTATTGCTTCCGCGCTGCGGTCGGATTAAGACCGCAGTCGTTGTTCTCCCGAACCCCTGCCACGCGGAGGGCCATGAGATGAAGACGACCCAGATTTTGTTCGCGATTGGAATCGGTCTTGTCCTCGGGGCTTGCGCCTCGGCTACCTCAATTCCCCGGGACACGGAAAACGGCCCGCGTCCCGTGATCGTGCGGGACGACACCCAGATGGTCATTGACACCGGGGGCGTACCACCGGACAAGGAGGCGGAGATCAAGCTGCTCTTGCAGGAGCGCGACTCCTCGGCGCGCCGCTGCTACCAGGACGTGCTCAACGAAAAGCACACCCGGGAGTTCAAGGGAAATGTGAAAGTTATCATCACCATCGACACGGCAGGACACGGCAAGCCGCGCGTGGCGGGGAGCACGCTAAAGAGCCCCGAGGTTGAGAACTGCCTGGTTGGTGTGTTGCGGGATTATGAATATCCGAGGCTGGATAAGGGTGGCGACGTTCAGTACGAGTTCAAGTTCGAGCCGCAGTACTGAAGCGTCGAGGGATTGACGCATCCTGCCCAGGTCTAGGAGCATTTTTCAGATTTCAGCGCGTCGCGTTCGGCGAGACGCGTGAATTTTGCGCAATTTGCGCCTGTTTGCGGTCGTGGACTCTCGAAAAAGAGGACCAATCGGGAATTTTGGACGACTTTCCCCCGACAGATCCTCAAATACTTAGCCTTGGTCCCGACCAGGCTGGTTTTTCTCATGTCCGCCCGCGTAAGCTCGCCCACCCGGAACCGGGACGAAGGAAATGCCCGCCAAAGAACTGGAGCCTACAGGAACGACTCGAAAGACCGATAGACTCCCGGCAAAATAAATGTACAATAGCTCACGAAACATGCGAGTAGAAACTTTGGCAGTCGCTTGCGCCTTGGTTGCGCTCGCCACTGGCTGCGCGTCCGAGCCAGAAACCAGAGGGTCGCGCCTGCCGAGCAGCTCGCGTTCCCGGCGATGGACAACAGGCGCTGGGGTGGCCGGAGACGACAAGGCGATGGACCTGCAGATGTCCATTGGCGTGCTCGACGAGCGCGTGGTGGACAGGACGATGGCGCCCCATGTACCCGCCCTGGCCGATTGCTTCGAACGCGCCGGAGATGCACGCAGGTACCTGTCAGGCCGGATCGTTCTCCGCTTTGTGGTCGAGGCCAGCGGATCAGTTTCCGACATTCACGTCATCAGGAACGAGCTGGGCAACTACCCTGTCGAGCGCTGCCTGATTGACGCTGGCAGGCGCATCGTGTTCCCTCCACCTGAGGGCAACCGCGGAACTGATTTTGAGTACTCCCTGCGTTTCCGATCGACCGGTGAGATACGCGTCCTCGACTGGAAGCCCGACAACGTGGCCATTCGAGTGGCTTCGACGGGCGATTTTTCAACTTGTGGAGCCTTGGGGCCCCAGCGTGTGGAAGCCATCGCCTACGTCGAGCCGGCGGGCACCATCGGCTCGGTGGGCTTCGTCTCGCAGGGGCCCATCAATCCTGTCGCGGCCTCCTGCGCGGAGGAACAGATGTACAAGTTGAGAGTCACCGATGGCCGGCCCAATGTGGTGTTGCGCACGGTGTTTCCGCTGCTCCTGGCCGCCCAGCGCACCAACAAAGCTGACCTATCGCGTCGGCCCAACAAGCATTCCCGCAGTCACTGATTTCCGTAGGTGCTGGGACGGTCCTCAGCGAGGACGGCCGACCACGCTGCGAGCCAGGTTGGTAGCCACCGCCAAGAGGCGCTGTAGCTCCTCCGCCGTGGTACTCGCCCGCACAAACAGGGTCTTGTCTTCACGAGATAGCTCGGCGCGATCGACCAGGGGAGAAAACCCAGCCAGAAGCAGCACCGGGTTCAGCATGAGGCGGCGCTTCCACGACGGGAAGCTGCGCTCTGACGCCCGCGCCTCCGACTCGCTTTCAAACTCGCCCACCAGCTCCAAGTAGGGTTCTGGATCGATGCCGGCCACCAGGGTGAGCGCCTGCGGCGTTGGCCCGTACGGCCCCGTGGCGCGCACGTCGTCGTCGACCGCACCACGCGTCCCAGGAACAACCGGCGACGGTCCGGGCAGGACAAGGAGATTGACGGCCGTGATCATGAAAACCGCATCATCGGGCAGGGCACTGTCTTCGGCGTCGATACGAGCAACAAGCTCGCGCCAGGTGATACGCGCGTGACTCTTGCCAGGGGGCACAAGACTGGCATCCGCTCTGTCGCCATCGATGATCCCCGCGTCGCCGGCGGCCTGGCGGACGCCCGCGGGCTTGCGCGCGGGCCGCCCCAGCAACCGTTCGGCATAGGCCGGGGGCGCCATCACGGCCAAAGATGGTTGGGGCAACACGTAGATGCGGTCATCCAGGTCGAGACCCGCGGTCCCGCCGGGTACTCCGGCGCGCGGCCTCCGCACGCCCACCGGCCGGCCGTCCTCCGCACGCCATTCGATTGTGTGGCCAGTGGCAGCGGCGCCGCGGTCTAGCGCGGCCTGGAGGGTGGCGTCCTTGATATGGTGCCGGACAGCAAGGAAGGTGACTTTGTCATTCCGCGGCTCGGGCGTGGCGATGAGCAAGGCATCGAAGTCGCGATAGAGATCCAGACCAGTTCCGTCCAGCAGCCGGCGCCGATCGGGCAGTAGCAGAAGAAGTTGATCAATGGCTTCCACCGTGCTGGAGCTGAAGGACGAGGCGCGCAATCGATCCAGACGAAGCAACGCCGTGAGGCGCGAGCCTTCGGGGCCGTAGTCGCGCAGATCTCCAGGCCGCCGGCGACCGCTGTCTGCTTCGTGACCTGCATCGGGCGCGGGCTGGCCGGCCTGGGCAGGGGCGTCGGCAGCACCGGCGTCAGGCGCGAGCATGACCGCCACACCCGCATGTGCTGTGCGTGGGCGAGCTGCCTTGGGTCGACGGACCGGATGCGGTGGGCCTCTTTCCTCGGGTTTCACCCTGGTCGAACGGCCGCCTCCCAAGGGCAAATCTTGGACATCGATCGCGATCGCTGCCAACCGAACCGGCGGCACCAGCGTGAACCCGCGCCAAGCCGCGAGTGCCACCGCGCCGATCACGAAGGCGACGTGTACGGCTAGGGACAGGGTGAAGGCCAGCAGTGTCCGGCGCATGCCGCTGAAAGAAGGGACCGGCGACGGCGGCGGATCATTCACGCAGTTCGCCTGGCACGGCCAGCGGCCGCACCGCTCTTACCGCCATCACCGTCAGCGGTGGCGCTGACCCGATGGTCAGCAACGCACCTTCGCGCGGACGAACCTGCGCAATGCCGGTCAGCGTAGCCGCCAGGAACAGGCCGGCCAGTCGCGCCTCGGTTTCCTGGTGCTTGGTCGCGTCCAAGGACACCACCACCCCGTCCGGCCGCAGTGCCGGAAGCAAGCCCACCAAGAGGTCCTCGGCCGCGGCCTGGTCTTTCACGTCCATCAGGTTCTCGACCAGGATGGCACCGACCGCCCCGCGTCCAAGCGGCACGTCTTCTGCTGCTGAGACGACTAGCAGCGGATAGGCCGACTTGCGTGCGCGCCTGACCGCACGCAGGGCCGCCGACCTCTTCTCCTCTTCGACGAGTGCGAGTACCGGGAAGCTGCTGGCCAATGCCTCGGCCAGCCAGAGTGCGCTGAGTACCACCGTGGGCTGGTGTCCCTGCAACAAGCGACAGACGCGCTCAAGGGTGGCCGCACTGCCCAAAAGCCCGGAGAGAAGAGGTCCTCGCATTGCCGGACACTATATGAGGGCGCGTGAGGTCACGGCAAGCGGCGGGCGTCCACGCCCGCTGGCCTCACC
>Ga0247845_1000128_pt1 | contig 15456 bp, 8 predicted proteins | sample PFST25metaG_2_FD_186008 | JGI IMG/M metagenome (GOLD analysis project Ga0247845, IMG submission 186008) | Peat soil microbial communities from Stordalen Mire, Sweden - P.F.S.T-25 | ecosystem: Environmental > Terrestrial > Soil > Wetlands > Peat | place: Sweden: Norrbotten County, Stordalen Mire...
AGAGTTCAAACGGCGCCTCCTTCGGGGGCCGAATAGAGAGATAGTAGAGTTTGTTGGTCAGGAGCCCGGTTCCAGGCACGTTGCCAGTCTCGGTTAGAATTGAATTGGGAACCCGATTCGGGTATGCGGCCTGCGTGAACTGGTTCCACGGGATGGTGTAGAAGGCCCACTCGCTCGTCACGGTCACAACATCGGTGTAGCTGTTGGTTTTGTTGTTTCCGCATTCGTCAGGCAGCCGCGTGGCGACGGCAGAGCCAGAAATGACCTGACCTGTCGCCGGATCTACCGCCGCATTTATCGTCGCACCCCCGAGTCCTCCGTCGGCGGCGTTGTAGTTCTTGCAATGGCCGCCTGGCGTCTGCTTGGCGTCATACACCGTCGTGTTCGCGTCGTCGAGTGAGAGCGTGAAGCCCTTGCTCGTGTTGTCGGGAGCGCGCGCCCAGAACGACAGCCCCTCCCAGGCCGACTCGTCACGCGGGGTGTACATCCAGGATCCGTCAGGATTCACGATATGATCCGCGAAGCTGTTGAAACTGCAGTTGATCCCCCAGTCGTTGTGGTGTGATACACGAATCACCAGGGACTGAGTGCTTTCGCACCGACCATTGCCCTCGATCGGCTCCACGTTCTGCGTATAGTGTCCGGTCGGGAAGGCATCAGGGGTGGAGTCACCGTCGCACACCACATCGGGCACCACAGTATTGGGGTCGAACTCATACGCGGTGTAAGGCTCGGTGTCGACCTTGCAGTCGATGGCCACGTCCCTGAGCGTCGGGTATGCGCTGCACCCGAACGCTCCGCCGAGACCGAGGAGCACCACGAGGGCGCAGGTCGGCCGTGCGCGTGGACGCAGCCGGGCTTCGCCCGGCGGAGTCCGTCGCGGGAGGGTTTGGGAACCCTCCCAGGGTTCCCATGTCCAAACGCCGCGCAACTGGGCTCTCGACATGCGCTTGAGGCTCATGACAGTGAGGCTACCACCAGAAGGTGCCGGACAAGGTGAAGACGTGACGGTCCGGGTTTGCGTCAGGACTGGATCCAGGAGGAAACCCCGTCTTGGCGACGATATCGCTGCCGTTCTGGAAGTAGGAATAGTGGAGTGCGAACTCATCACGGCTCCTCCAGCCAGTGTGGAACAGCAAGCGGGTTGTCATGATCGTGAAGGCTTTCTTCGAGTCGGCGCCGTGGAGGCGGACGTGATCGAACCGCTCGGACACGCCCAGCCAGGACATCATCAAGTACGTGGCCTCGCCGCCTACCTTGACCTTGAGTACCCCGTTGTAGTCCGGATCGTCGCTGCTCACGGACGTCCCGACGGTGAACAGGCTGACCAGGAGGTCCGGACTCATGCCCGTGTACAGCTTGTCGAAAACCAGCCTCGAGACGCTGAGATCGTACTGCGCACCGAAGGTGGTGAGCGAGCCGTTGCCATTGCTGTTGGGGCCGAGATACTGCGCGATGAGCTCAGGCCCTCCGCGTGCGTTCAGAATCTCAATCGCACCGGAAATCGTCGCCGCGTCCTTGGCCTTGGTGTGCGCCACGCCGAGGTAGAGATGACCATAGCGTCCTGCTGTGACCTGCGCGTCAGCGCCCAGCACCGTGATCTGTCCATTCGGGACGGTGCCTGCCTTGACCTGGTCGTCCTGCGTCCAGGCCGCAAGGTAGTGGAGACCGAGCCGGCCGAGACCACCATAGGCGAGGCCAAGATGTACATGGCCGACAAAGGTCGCGCCCACGTTGGCATCCGAGAAGTCGTTCCAGCCCTGCGGAATCAGGCCGACGGGCGGCCGCCCGAGTTGGCCACCGAGCCCCTCCTCGAGCACGAGAAAGAACTCGCCGAGCTTGTAACCCGTGGTGATGGTCTCCCCGATGCTGTTCGTCCGCGCGATAAGCGGCGTGGCGTAGCGCCCAGCATCGTACGCGCCCATCGCACCGTATCGGCCCGTATAGGCGCCGACGTACAGTTGGAAGGGGAAGCCGAAATACTTGGTCGCATTCACCGTGATGAACGCATCGTTCACGCCCAACTGTGCGGGGATGTTGTAGTACCCCGCCGCATCGGAGAAGGTCGTGGCTGCCATGATTACCGTGCCTGACACGGTCTTGTTGCCGTAGATGAAGTTGAGCTGCCCCCAGGGGGTTGGCACTGCGCCCGTGTACTCGAAACCCCGGAGGTCCTGCGCCAGGAGCGGCGGCGTATGGAGGACCGTGCCTCCCCCCGTGTTCACGATTTTGGTCGAGTCGAGAGGGTCCGTACGTTGTGTAACCGGGCGATCGTGCACACCGACGGTGGCGGGCAGGAGCAGGTAGCCGTGGAAATCAAGTACGAACTCCTTCGACTCGGCGGGATTGATACCGAACGGCACTGAAGGGGTCGCACTGCGTACTTGCGGCTCGGCCGGCGACATCCCGAGTCTTGGAAGCCCCTCATCCGCGGCCATCGCCAGCGAGGGCATGGCGAGCAAGGCCAGGATGATTCGTGAAATCGAGTTCCAGCCGTGTCGAGGTGCAGAAAATAGGGTTTGCATCGTCGAGCGCTTTCAGTTCAGAAGGTGATGTAGCCCCCGAGCGCGACCATGTGATGGTCGAGCGGCTGGGCGGAGTTAGGGTCTGCGGCAATGCTGTAGAAGCGCCGGCTGTAGTAGAGTTCTATGCGGTCCGTGCTCCACCAGTCAGAGTGGAACGCGATGCCTGGATTGAGGCTGTAGACGCTGTAGCGCCCGAAGTTGCTGTCGCGGCTTTCGCCGTAGCTCTTGAACATCACGCTGAACAACGACGTCATCCGGTATTCGGTCTCAAGCCCTACGTAGTACCCGCTCGCCTTCTTGTACAGGGGGTCGTCGGTCGCAACCGTGAAGTGGAGCAGTGCTGCAATGGCGACGCGGAGGTCCGGGGCCTGGCCGGAGAAGCTGCGCGGGGCCCAGAGGATGGGCGCTACGCTGAAATCGTACTCGGCGCTGAGCACGGCAACTTTGCCGTTTCCGTAGCTGCCCGAGCCGATGAACTTGCCTATCATTTCCCGGGCGCCTTGCGTCCAATCGATACCCCACCACACCCCGTCGCCGACTGAGGCGGCGTGCACGAAATTGTAGAGTCCGCCACTCAACCCGACCTGTCCCCAGGGGTTGCTTATCCAGCGCGCCTCGGCGAGGTAGGTATCCATCCGGCCGTCCCGCGGAAGCCCGTTCAGGGCCGTGTTGAGGTACGTGCGCTCGTCCGTCCCATAGTCGGAGGCGTAGTGCAACTTGAAGGTGTACTGATTCTTGTAAGTGAGTCCAACGTGAGCGTGGTTCACAAAGCTCGATGTGCCCGTCTCGATCCAGGCGAAGTAATCGCCGCGGGGGAAGCTCTCGGGCACGCCGGGAACAACGAACAGCCCGTGAATAAAGGTAAGATGCAAGTCGGGCGTCATGTCCCAATCCCCGTACGTCGCCTCGCCGTAGCCGCGCACCGCGAGCAGGGGCCCGTAGATGCCCCACCCCCACTGGCCGGGTCCGGCGGCGACCTCGCTGAACGCGCCCATGCGAAACTGCAGACGCAGTTTTCCGATGGGCTGGGGCGTGATCAGAATCCAGGCCGTGCCGAAGCCAGGCCCTCTAAACGCGTTCTCGTAGCCCTGGTACTCCTTGCTCTTGAGGTTCACATAGTAGCTTGCGAAGGCGGTCACCAGGGAGTTGCCGTATGTCAAATTCAGGGCAACGCCTGCGCCAGGCCAAAATGGGTTCTTGCCCGCCGAAAGCGCCGGCATGTGCAGCGCCGTTCCTGAGTAGCCCTCCGGCGCAGTGCCTGGTGTCCTTCCAATACCGACGGCCTGCCACCCGAACAATCGGCCCCCAAGACGAAACGACGAGGCACTGGCCGGAGCGGGGGCGCCGAATGAGGGAGCCCTCCCGCCTGGCGTTGGGGGCACGGGCGGCGCCTCGGGCGCCAATCCCAGACCGGGCGGGATTGAGGACCCCGGCAAGGAATCAGTCGGCGCGGCGGGCATGACAGGCGCGGCGGGCGCAGCCTCTTCGGCTCGCGCCGTACCAGCCGCGAGAAGCAGCGCGATCTGCACTAGGGACGCGCAACGGTATTGCAGACGCACCATCAAGCCTCGATCAGAAGGTGGGCTTCTCGGGCCAGGCGCGTGGATCGAATACCACGACAAAAGGGGTCATGGCTCAAGGGCAGCAATGTTAATGCGCTCTGCGTCACGGCTTGGCATCGGAGAAAGTAGCACGAGACTTCGGCGGACAGATCATGAATTCTCGCTGTCGCGCTGAATTTTGGACAACTGTCTGACCCGCGATGGTAGGAAAGAAAATCGCCCGCTGATCTCATTCGACGATCAACGTCATCGCGCGAACACGATGGCGCGTGCCGGCCTGCGCTGCCACTCGCCGTCAACGCCTAGGAATCTGGATCGAGCTCGCATTCGCAGGGCCTATGCCGCCCGCTGGCAGGGTCGCCCCCTGTGCCGCGAGTAGGAAGTTCACCACGGCCCAGTAGTCGCCAGGCTTGAGCTCACCCGCATGGCTCTGGGGCATATGCGTGCTCGTGTAGCTGTACAAATCCTGGGCGTTCCGGATGGGGTCGCGCCACGCCGCGCCCGCCGGTCGCGCTTGCGCCTCGATCTGTAGCTGCTGGCCGTCGATGAACCCCGGGTCGCCCGAGCCTCCGCTATTGCGCGGGTACACGGGCAGGGCGCCGGGCCCCATGAGCGCCGGCGCGCTTGCGAGTCCTTCGCCACGCTGGCCGTGGCACTTGGCACATTCAGCCGCGTACGTGGTCGCGCCCGCTGCGGCCTGGTCGTTTGCCCGCACAAGGTCCGCAGCGGTGGCGCCCAGCTGGGTAACTGCGCACCCGAGCAAGACCAATCCGCCAAGGATGAACACCCCGCCTACCACCGACTTTTCTGGATGAGCAGTACCATATGACATCGGGTTCTTCTTCCTCATTTTGAGGGGGAAATCCTACCTGCTCCGCACCGCTTGGTGTAGCAAATTCGCCGCCGCTTGTCTCTGAAGTGGGAACCCTGGAAGGGTTCCCACACCCTGCGGCCCCCCACACCCCGCGCCCCCATAGGCGTTAAGCGGCGGAATTGCGCCGGAAGAGCTGGGGTAGACCACCCTCTCCCTCTGGGCTAGGGTGAGGGTACTGCATTTGCACGTCGAATCGTGCCGCGGGCGCAATCACAACAACTTGGTGACTTCAGCGTCCGGCTCACAGGAAGTTTCGCCCTCACCCCCAAACCCCTCTCCCGAAAGGGAGAGGGGTGACCCATCGAATGCTTGTGTCCTCGAATCACGAATGGCCGTTTCATTCCGCCGTTGATCCGCTTAACGCCTATGCCCCGCACCCCCCCGCTCGCTTCGCTCGGCCTCGCGCGATGGTGCGCGGCCGGCAAAGCCGGCCGGCTCCCCACGCGGCTACAGCTTCAATTGTACGGGGGCACCATCGTAACGAATCGTCTTGTCCACTTTGGGGGCAAACGAGAAGCCGACTGGTTTCGCCTTCGATACCAGCACCACCTCAAATGTCCGCTCTTTCTGCATGCCCGTGTAGGAGCCCTCCCGCTTCGCGATAGTGAGCGTGCGGGCGGCGTCGTTCCAGCGGATGGGGATGCGCGCAAAGGCACCTTTCTCGTAGGCATAGGTGACGCCGTCGTCTTCGTACAGTGTGAACTGACCATCGGCTCCTGCGTAGATCCAGAGCACGATCGGGTCAGCCGGCTTCTCGTCCGTGTACATGATCTCGGGACCAGTCGGAATGATCGAGCCGGCCTTCACGTGGATGGGCATGGAGTCGTACGGCGCGGGCGCCTCGATGGTCTGTCCACCTGCGACGTTTATGCCCGTCCAGAAGTCGTACCAACTGCTTGCGCTCGGCAGGTAGACGGCTCGACTGCGCGCCTTGTACGTGGTCACCGGGCTCACGAGGAACGCAGGCCCGAAGAGGTACTGATCGGTCAGGTCCCGTGCCTTTGCGTCGGCGCGAAAGTCCATGACAAGCGGGCGCATGATGGTTCCGTCCTCGTGCGTGACGGCGCCCGCAAGAGAATAAATATAGGGAAGGAGGCGATAGCGTATCCGGTCGAATTTCAGCTCGGCCTGGTAGGCGGGGTGCAATTCGCCGCCGAGTTCCCACATTTCTCGCTTCGGCGCCTCGCCGTGCACGCGCAAGAGCGGGACGAATGTGCCGAACTCGAACCAGCGGACGTTCAGCTCACGCCATTCCTCCGCGTCCTGCACGGTGGGGTGCTCCGCCGCGAAGCGCGCTGGCACGGAGAATCCTCCGATGTCCATGGTCCAATACGGAATTCCCGAGACCGACATCCCAAGTCCGGCCGGAATCTGCAGCCGTAGCGCCGTCCAGGTCGAAGTGATGTCGCCTGACCAGACTGCCGCAGCATAGTGCTGGTTTCCCGCAAACGCCGAGCGGGTCAAGATGAAGACGCGTTGGTCCGGCGCCACCGACCGCTGCCCCTCGTACACGGTCTTGCTGTTCATGAGCGAGTACGCATTGAGCATGCGCGAACCGGAGCCGAGCGCCGTCGGGTGCATGTGGGTTCGCTGCCCATCGAGCGTGGGCGTCGGCAACAGGTCCGGCTCCGGCGCGTCCAGCCACCAGGCGTCCACCTGCTTGCGAAACAGAGACCGTTCCATTTGAGACCAGAAGAGCTTGCCCGCCGCGGGATTGAACGCGTCGTAGAATGTGTACGGATAGCCGCCGTCGCCGACCCAATCGCGCAGCCCTTCGGTCAAGTTGAGTCCGTACAGGAATCCCTGCGAGCGCATGGCCTCGAAGTTCTTCGTGCCCGGATAGAACTTGCCCCAGACCGAGATCATGAGACGGGCGTGCTTTTCGTGGATCTTGCGAACCCACCCATCTGGATCGGGAAAGCGGAGCTTGTCGAATTCGTGCGAGCCCCAGGTGTCTTCTTTCCAGTAGAACCAGTCCTGCACGATGTTGTCGAACGGGATGCCGCGCGAGCGGAAACCGTCCACGACATCCAGGCTGGCTTTCGCCGTCTCGTAGCGCTGCCGGCTTTGCCAGAGCCCCAACGCCCAACGCGGTATCATCGGCGCCGGCCCGGTGATGCGTCGATAGCCCGCCACGACCTTGTCCAGTTCGGGACCGAAGACAAAATAGTAGTCGATGCCGTCGCCGACCTCGGACCAGAGCGAGGTCGTCTGGGGGCTAGTCGCGTGGGGAGCGGCCAGCTTTGCTGGCCGCGTACCATCGCGGGGGGTGATGGGATCCTCTGAGGATCCCATGTCAAGCGGGGTTTTCCACAGCAACTGCACCGTCTCCATCCCTTGATCCTTGCTCCACTCGAGCCGGATCTTGTAGCGGCGCTTGGCCTCGAGCCTCACCTTGGCCACATCTTTCCAGGGCAGCCAGCCTTGCCGCCAATGGCTGATGACGAGCCGATCGTCCACCCAGAGCTTGATGCCGTTGTTCGAGAAGGTCTGGAAGGTGTAGTCGCCGGTCACATCCGGCTCGACCTCGCCCGCCCAGCGCACGCTGGCGGGGCCTTCGGGCAAGCTGGGATGAATGAGCTGGTTGGGTTTCTTCTCTTTGCTCGACAGCGCGATGTCGATGCTGCGGTCAACACGCTCGGCAACCAGGTGCTTGAAATCCGCGCCGCGGTAGTAGGACCCAGTCAGGCCGCCGCGCTTGCCACTGGCGTCGAAGAGGCGCTCGGCCGGGATGGGCACGAACTCGCGCAGATCTCCGAATCGCGTGAAGGAAGTGTTGTCCCACAGGATGCCCCAGCCGCGGCTCGAAACCAGGAAGGGAATCACGATGGTGCCGTTGTGCTGCCAGAGATCGAGGTCGTATCCCTTCAGGTTAAGGAGGCCGAGGTGGTTCTCGCCGAGACCGTAGAGCGCCTCGTCGGCATGGGGCAGCCAGTCTTGCCGCACGTGCTGCGTGTCTTCGCCCTGCACGGTCGCGGCCGTCATCGTCCGGCCGCCCTCCTTCTCCTCGAGCACAGGAGCACCGGAGGGATCGAGGAACGCCACCCGGCCCGTGGCGAGGTCGATGCGGACACGGAGCTTCGAGGTGGCGAGGGTTGCCGTGCCTGCACCCTCGGTCACATCGAACTGCGCGCCCTCGCAGTGCTTTGGCTGCGCCGCCAGACTCTTGCGGGCAAAGAAGGCCTGGTCCTTGGCGTACGCAACCCGGACGACGTCGTCGGCACAGACCTCGAGCTTGAGGAAGCCGTCGCCAGCGCGGACGAGAAGGCCTTCCGGCATGCGCGCAACGCTCACTGGAGCCGGAACGGAAGCCGGCTGGCTCGGGCAGTGCGGGGCGGCGCATCCGGCGCCGGCGGCGAGCAGCATGAGAGACTTCGCGATTCGACCCATGGAACCTCCTTGAGGGTGCGGAATTCTTTCACGACCGAGGTGCGGATGGCTAGCCCAACTTCCACGCGACACGGCATTCCGCCGCGCGTGAAGAAGTAGACCCCCCAACAGGGAGATGAGGGCTGCTCAGTGTTGACCGTGGGGTGCGCTGCGCAGCGACGGTGCCTTGCCAGTGTGGCCAATCTAGGCCCAAAGGCCCAGATGAGTCATTGACAACGTCGAGGTAGCCGTAATACCATTTTTGCCGCATTGGGACACGGCGATGGCTCGTGGTGTCTTGCCGCGGGCGGGGTGGATGCACTTCCAGGGAGGCCGTGCCCGATTCCCAACCATATTCGGAGAGAACGCATGTCTAGAGCGAATCAGCACCACAGCAGTCTCTTGCGTACAGCTACCAATCTCGGACTCCTAGGCGCACTAGCGGCAACTTTCACCGGGGCCTGCGTAAGCTCAAGTAACAACAACGCGACTGGCGGTACCACGGGCGGCACAGGCAACACCAATGCCGGGGGAAGTACGGGCACGGGAACGGGTGGATCGACCAGCGGAGGTGGATCGACCAGCGCAGGTGGGTCGACCAGCGCAGGTGGGTCGAGCGTCGTCACCGTCACATGCCCTGCTGCGACCTCATATCCTGACTGCGCCTTGTTGGACGGGGGCGTAGTTGCGGGAAACGCTTGCACGCCGAATCCGCTGATATTTGCCCTCGATGCCAATTGCACGATTGGTCAATGGGCAAACGATGGCACCTCATCCGGATACTTTTATAAACCGTGGTGCAACAGTAACACCGGCCTCAACGACTGCACTCTGACGATGACCTGTGCCACTAACTCAATGCACGTCACGGGCTCGTATTTGGGCAGTGGTGGACCAGAATCCGTGTCTGGCAACGCCGGATGGGGGCTGAATCTGCAGACAACGTACCCCGATGCTGGTCCCGGATGCCAAATGATCGGCGGAGCAGGGCTAACTGGCCTAACGATTGACATCAATGTAACGACACTCCCCACCGGCAATCATTTGTACATAGGCATGTATTTGGCCAATGGTAATACTGCCAGCTACTACCCCACTCTCAAAGCCGGAGCGCAAACCCTGAGGATACCTTGGGCCTGCTTCAAGAACGAGAAGCTATGCGGGTCCACTCCTGGACCGGGCATCATGAATCTCAACATAAACTTTGACTGGTTCAATGATAGTGGCGCCAGCCACACGGTGGACGTCACCATCTCAAATCTTGGATTCTACTGATCCCAGCATTTGACGATTGATTCGAGCGAGCTTGGCCTAGCTGGACTCGGTCACCCTGCGTCCGCCATGACCAATGGCGTGGTACATGCAATGTTTTGGTCCGTCTTGGCGGGCGGTTGTTTGCGCCCGCCCAACGGTTCCGGTACCGAGACGCTCGCTCAGATGCGCGACTCCGACACTCACTCGGCGAGCATCGTTCCGTGTAACGCTGGCGCGAGTTGCACAGTGTCGGGCCTGGAATGCATGAATTCATCGGGCATCTTGTGTACGTGTGTTGGACCCAAGGGAGCCGCATACGTCACTTGCAATAGTGCAAGAACTCCGTCTTTGTCGGGACAATCAACGGCTCCTGCTGCCGACCCATGGCAAGTCGTCGCGGCGGACGGTTCATCGAACCGCGAGGGAGTGCGTTGTTCGGACAGCCCGCCCTGGAAAGCTGCCGGGGAACCCGCGTATCGAATCAGCGTAGACGCGAAACAATCGGGCCCTGCCTGGAGTCGATTCTACGAAAAGATGGTGGCAGCCGACCACGCGAACACGGTTCTTGAGACCGCCTGGGGCCGCAATATCCAGGGCGCGCTGCGCAAGGGTCACGAGCTTGCCGGTTTCCAATACGTGCGGTTTCACGGAATTCTGGACGGCGACATCGGCGTCTACACCGAGGTCAACGACAAGCCCGTGTACAACTGGGCGCGTCTCGACAAAGTGTATGATGCGATCATCGCCGCCGGCATGCGACCCTTCGTGGAAATTGGCTTCACGCCTCCGCCACTCGCCTCCAACCCTGCAAAGACTTTGCATTGGTACAATCATGTGCCTGCGAACATCAGCCCACCGAAGGACTGGAATCGCTGGATGGATTTCATGGCCGCCTTGGTGGAGCACTTGGAACAACGCTACGGCGTGGACGAGGTGCGAAAGCATTGGTACTTCGAGATCTGGAACGAATCCTCCTGGATGTATTCCCGCGGCATGGGCGGGTACAACGAACTGTACGACTACACGGTGCAGGGTTTGGTTCGCGGCGACCCAGACATCGAAGTGGGCGGGCCCGCGGAGTCCGGCGGAGGCTCGGCGGTCGGCATTACCAATTTGGTCGACTATTGCCGGAAGCACAACCGCAAGCTCGACTTCGTCACGTACCACACCTACGGACAGACCAGCGATACAACGGTCGCGCTTTCGGTTTCGACCCAGATCTTCCACGAGGAGATGGTAGGCACGGTCAAGAAGGTCGGCTTCACCGGCGATGTTTTTGTAACAGAATGGGGCGCCTCCTATTCGGGCGCCCTAGCGCGCGACACGGAGATCAGCGCAAGCTTCGTCGCAAAAACCATACACTTGATCGGCACCGACAACGGCATTGCGCCACCGAGCGGGTTTGCCTACTGGACGATATCCGACCTGTACGAGGAGTTCGACAGTGGAACCAACCTCGCCTTTCGCGAGGGAAACTACGGCCTGACGCTCAAGGGCGACCCACGATATCCGGATTCCTACGACGTTGCAAAGCCTGCATTCAATGCGTTTCGCTTGTTGCACATGATGGGCGAGACTCGCGTAGCCACGAGCGGGGGTCGCACTGGCGACGGGGTCAACGCGGTCGCTACGCTTGCCGCTGATGGAAAGGCTCTGCAACTGTTGGTCTACAACCACGTGGACGGCGGACAGGCCGATCCGCTAGCTTCAAGCCTAGTGTCCGTCCAATTCAAAAATATCCCATTTGCTGCTGGCAAAATCCGCGTACGACACTATCTCGTCGATCACACGCATTCGAATGCCTACACTACCTTTGCTCAAATGGGCAGGCCGCCGCAGCCCACGCAATCGCAGTGGGCAGAACTCCGCCGCGCAGGCGAGCTTTGCTATTACGAGACTACGGTTTCTCCCAAGGATGGGGCCTGGTCCGTGAGATTTCCGCAGAACACTTACAGCGTTGGGCTGCTCGTGCTCAGTCCGCAGGCCGATGGGGCTCAATGATGAAGAAAGGAAGGGTCTGGTGGCCCATCTGGCCTTCAAAGCCAGTAGCGGGCGGACAACACCGTCCGTGGCAGGTTCGATTCCTGCCCTTTCTGCCAAGGGGACAAGAGTGATGACGGACGTTCGACCACCGAGTGATGACGACGTCAGTGGAACCCTTCGCTCGGTTCCTGCGGTGGGCAAGGTCATGGACCATCCGCGGGTTCAGAGGGCTGCGGCTGGAGTTGGCCATGCTGTTCTTCACCGCCTGGTTCGCGACATGCTGGAAAGCCGGCGCCAACAGTCGGCAAGGGATGGCGAGACCCCCATTGATTTCGAGAGATTCTGCGACTCGGTCGTGCACGAGGTCGCCGACCTTTCCACGCCGTCGCTTCGCTCGGTGGTGAACGCCACCGGTGTCGTTGTCCATACCAATCTGGGCCGGGCGCCCTTGTCGCGCGTGGCCGCCGAGCATGTCGCCGCTATGGCCCAGGGCTACACCAATCTGGAGCTCGATCTCGCGACCGGGCAGCGCAGAAGCCGTCAGTCGCACCTTGGCCGATTGCTGCGAACCCTGACGGAGGCCGAAGATATCCTTGTCGTAAACAACAACGCGGCCGCAATTCTGCTGGTCGCCCGCGCCCTGGCATTCCATTCGGAGGTCATCGTAAGCCGCGGAGAGCTGGTGGAAATCGGTGAATCGTTTCGGCTGCCCGATATCATGAAGGCAGGCGGAGCACGTTTGGTTGAGGTCGGATCGACCAACCGAACTCGGATCGCAGACTACGAAGATGCGATTGGGGACAGAACGGCAATGCTGTTCAAGGCTCACACAAGCAACTTCAAGACCATCGGATTCACCGAGCAGGTCTCGATCAAGGAGTTGGCGGCATGCGCGCGCAAACGGGGGCACCCGTGCGTTTACGATCTCGGCTCAGGCATGCTGCGCCGGCCGCAGGGCCTGGCCATGGGGGAGGAACCATCCGTAGAGGAAGCGCTTCATGCGGGAGCCGACCTTGTCACATTCAGCGGCGACAAGCTTTTCGGCGGAGCTCAGGCTGGTGTCGTAGCAGGTCGCAAAGATCTCATCGGAAGGCTGGCCAGATCGCCAATCATGCGCGCCCTTCGTCCCGGACGGCTCCCTTTGGCGGCTCTCGAGGCGGTGGCCCTCCAATACCTCGACGAAAGAAGGCTGCCCGCCGAGAATCCGGTATTTCGCATGCTCGGGCGCAGCTCGGCAGAGCTGAGGGTCGAGGCGGAGCAGCTTGCAGCCAGCCTGGATCAGCGCGGAGTTGTTGTGGAAGTGGTGGCCAGTCAAGGGCAAGTGGGTGGCGGAGCTTTGCCCGGTTCGCTCTTGCCCGGTTGGGCGGTAAGGATTGTTGGCCCGGCGGGCTTTCCCAGCATTTCAAAGAAGGCGTCGACCAGGCTGTTTCTCGCCCTCCTCCATGGCCAACCGGCGGTCTTGGGGGTGCTGCGCGAGGGCCGAGTCGTTCTCGACGTGCGCTGCCTGGATCGAGATGCCGTGGACCGAGTGGCCGATGCGGTGAAGATTGCCGTCAACGGCTGTTCTGGGAAATGAAAGCCCTCCCGCTGTCGGTAGCGAAGCGCAGGTCTCCTTGTCGGCGAGTCATACCCTCGCGATCGTAGACGGCAAGCAGGTCCAGGCAGATGCGTCGGTTGCCATCGACGAGGTCGCGAAATTCCGCCACCGAGATACCGCCATCATGTTCTACAAGATGCCGCAAGAGCCGCAGCCGGCAACGCGCGACGAGTTCGTTGTTCACGTAGCCATCGTCCACGGGAAGGATCTCGCCCTCCTCGACCAGGTGGCTGAGGACGGCTCTCACCTCCTTGGCCCCAAGTCTGAATCGGGCGTTGACGTTGTATTCGATCTTCGCAAGCGAAAGTACGCTCATGCCAGCGCCGGCGAAGAGCTGTCGCGTGAAACCCACTGCCTCGCGCAGCCTTCCCGAGTCTTTCGCAACAAAGGTGGCGAGCACGTAGCCGCCGCGGTCGGTCTGCCTCAAGATGCCTCGCCGGACCAAGCCCACCAAAAGCGACTCCGCCAAAGGACAGGCTGCGGCCGAGGGCAGTCCAAGCTTGCCGGCGATTTGCAGCGGCATGATCCCACGGGTTCCCAGGGGATCGTCGCGATGGTATTGGGCCACGCACCGGCGGGCGGCTTCCAGCAGTCGGCCGTTGGCCGTACAACCATGAAGATAGAGCTCGCCGTCGACTTGAGTGCTCGTCACTTCCTGCCCACCCGAGAGGCCGAACACCACTTCCCTGATTCTGGTTTCGGTGCATCCGATGGCGTTGGCGATCTCGCTTGCTTTGCCAGGGGTAACCCATTTCTCAGCCTCTGAGACGACTGCAGCTGCCAGACCGCCAGCGACCCGCCTACGCAACTGCTCGACGACGTTGCCCGTTCTTCGCTTGTGATGCAGAGGGTGTGGATCGACGCAGACGCCGCCTCCGACCGTTGCATCCTTGCTCGCGTTGCGCAAGATGAAGCGGTCTCCTGGGAGGAGGACGCAAGGCCGTTCGAGTTCGATTTGCGCCAGGCTTTTTCCACCTACTTGCGCTTCGTTGCAATCGAGCAAGTGTATCCGACAGGAGGTTTGTTGCGTACCGGTGTAAAGAAGCGCCTGGTTGTGGAGGCGAAGCCGAGTTCGCTGGCCGACCACAGTCAACTCCCCATCGAAACGATGGGTAACCGGAAGGAGTCGATCGGCGAGCATCATGCCATGTTCGAAAGTGCTGGGATCAAAGCCCAGAACGTTGAGCGATGCACGTTCGCCAGCACTGGCCTCGGCGACCTGTTTGCCATGGCACTCGATGCGGCGGACTCTGATTGCGATCCCCCTCGGCAAGATAAACAAGGAATCGTTCTGCCGAACTCGTCCGCTCAGGATGGAACCCGTGACGACGGTGCCGAATCCCGCGACAGAGAAGACGCGGTCGATGTACATTCGGAAGGGCCCGTCGCAAGACCGGTCCGCAACGCGAGCGACAACGCCGCGAATCGCGCTGCATGTTTCCGCCAGGCCGGTCCCTTCCTGTGCACTCACCGGAACAATCTCCGCGTGTTCGAGGCAGGAACCGCCAAGCGCGTCCCGCACATCCTGGTACGCCAGGTCGAGCAACTCGGGCGTCGCCAAGTCGGTCTTGCTCAAACAGACGAGGCCGTCCTTGACGCCGAGAAGCCCGAGCAAAGCAAGGTGCTCGTGGGTTTGTGGCATGACCCCGTCATCCGCCGCCACGACGAGAAGTGCGAAGTCGACACCGCAGGCACCCGCGAGCATATTGCGGATAAAGCGATGGTGGCCTGGAACGTCGACAATACCCAGCCGAACGGCAGGCCCATTCTCGGCGGGAAGGTCGAGGTAGGCGAAGCCGGGATTAATGGTGATGCCGCGTCGCTTTTCCTCCGGGTGGGTGTCGCAATCGATTCCGGTCAGCGTCCGCACCAACGTCGTCTTGCCGTGATCGACGTGCCCCGCGGTGCACATGATGAGCCGCTTCATGCCCGCCCTAGCCTAGCACCAGCAGGCGGAAGGTGTCTCTCCAGGTTGACTTCCAGTGTTGCGGCTGCTACGCCAGTTGCAGCGAAGGTGCCAATGGGTGACAAGACACTGGACGCAAGGGGTAAACCGTGCCCGCTACCGGTAGTAGAAGCCCGCAAAGTGATGCTGGTCCCGGGCACCACCCGGCTGCGCGTATTGCTGGACAACCCCGACTCGGCCGAGAACGTCGCGCGCATGGCCGCCACTTTGGGTTGGAAAGCCTTCGTCGAGCACAATGGGTCCAGCAGTTGTGAAGTTCTCGTGGAAAAGCCCGACGAAAGCTCGCAGCGCGCGGCGGAACCGGATGGGCCGGCAATACTGTCGAG